>Ga0187812_1000295_pt1 | contig 18202 bp, 17 predicted proteins | sample NC_S_2_FD_130582 | JGI IMG/M metagenome (GOLD analysis project Ga0187812, IMG submission 130582) | Wetland sediment microbial communities from Neuse River Estuary, North Carolina, USA - ASW-S_2 | ecosystem: Environmental > Aquatic > Freshwater > Wetlands > Sediment | place: USA: North Carolina...
ACCGAGGGCGACGTCGTCCAGGAAGACGAGCTGATCGCCGAGATCGGCTGACCCCTCTGCTTGCCGCGGACGGCCCGCTGCCCCCCGCCCCGACCACCCGCCGCCCCGACCACCCGGCCTGCCCGCGCCAGGCCCGGTCCCGGCCATCACTGGCTACTCCAGGCACTCCCGCTTACCTTGCGCACGATATGACCACTTTCGAGGTCGTGTGACCGGTCACATTTGGTTACAGCGTGCGCAAAGTCGTCATGGCTATGGGCGCCAGGTGCTCGTGGCCGCCCATCCCGTGCCCGCGTGTCACACCCGCCACGTCAGTCACTCCTGTTGACCTTGTACCCCAGGTGACCGCTTTCCCTGTTGAGTGACCGGTCACAAGTGGTCATAACCCATACAAAGCGGCGCTAGGTATTGGGCACCCCGGCGGGCGGCGAGCCAATCAGACGCCGGTTGTGGTGCGCGGGTACTCGGCTGCGACGTCTGTGACTACGTTGACCAGGTAGGGGACGCCGGAAGCGAAGGCGCGGCGGAGCGCGGGGGCGATCCCGGCGGGGGAGGTCACCATCTCCCCGGCGCCGCCGAGGGCGCGGACCACCTCGTCGTAGCGGGTGCCGGGGCGCAGGTCGGCGGCCACGTCATAGCCGTACACCGCGCGCATCGGGCCCTTCTCCAGGCCCCACGCGCCGTTGTTGCCGACGATGATCACCACGGGCAGGTTGTGCCGCGCCAGGGTGTCGGCGTCCATCAGCGACAGGCCCGCCGCGCCGTCGCCGAGCAGCAGCACGACCTGGGACGACGGGTGCGCGAGCCGCGCCCCGATCGCGTAGCCGAGGCCGGTGCCCAGGCAGCCGAACGGGCCCGGGTCCAGCCAGCGGCCCGGCAGGGCGGGTTCCACGAGGCGGCCCGCGAAGGAGACGAAGTCCCCGCCATCGCCGATGACCACCGCGTCGTCGTCCAGCGTCTTCAGCAGCTCGCCGTAGACGCGCATCGGGTGCACCGGCGACGCGTCGCTCGCCAGCAGCGGCGCGTCGGCGGCGACCGAAGCGCCCGCGGCGTCCCGCAGCTTCTCCAGCCAGCCCGGATCAGCCGCTGGCCGCGCCGACTCGGCGAGCAGCGTGAAGAACGCGGCGAGGTCGCCGGCCGCCGAGGCGGCAAGCGCGCAGTGTGAGGCGATCCCCTCGGGCGTGTCGGCCACGTGCACGACGCGCGCGGGTGCCTCCTTGGGCCCGAACGACCCGTACCGGAGCCGGAAGTCCAGCGGCACCCCGGCCACGATCACGAGGTCCGCCTCGGCGAACGCCACCGACCGGGCCCTGGTCACCAGCAGTTCGTGTCCGCGCGGCAGCACGCCGCGGGCCTGGCCGTTGGTGATGACCGGCAGCCGCAGCGTTTCCGCGGCAACGCGCGCGGCCTCGTCCGCGCCGCCCAGCCACACATCAGAGCCGAGCACGAGCACCGGCCGGCGCGCCGAGCCGAGCAGCGCGGCGATGCGGGCCACGTCATCGGCGTCCGGGCCGGCTGGCTCCGGCATCCGGCCGTCGGGGAGCTCAGCCTCCGCCTGGCCGTAGATGGTCTCCAGCGGGAAGTCGCAGAACACCGGGCCGCGATGCGGCGTCAGCGCCAGGCGGAACGCCTCGTCCGCCGACGCCGCCACGGCGCGCGTGTCATGCTCGGTCCACGCGCGCTTGGTGACCGGCGCGAGCAGCGGAACGTGGTCCATCTCCTGCAGCGCGCCCTTGCCCCACAGGTAGTCGGGGGCGCGACCGCCGAGCAGCACGAGCGGCGCGCCGTTGAACCAGGCGGTGGTGACCGCGCTGACGCTGTTGGTCACCCCCGGACCCGCCGTGACCACGGCAAGGCCCGGCGCGCGCGTCAGCCGGGCCGTGGCCTCGGCCGCGAAGACCGCGGTCTGCTCGTGCCGCACGTCTACCAGGCGCAGCGGCGGGTCCGCCTTGACGGCGGCGTCGTACAGCGGGAACACATGTCCGCCGGAAAGGGTGAACATGGCGGTCACGCCGTACCGCCGCGCGACCGCGACGGCGAGCGTGCCGCCATGTCCTGATATCCGCGTCACCCGGCTGACGTTACCACCCGGTTAACGACCGCGGCCTGATCAGTCGGACGCCACGCCCACTCCCGCGGGGGCGGGGACCGGTGCCTGCTCCGGGTCGGCGGTGTACTGGTGCGGCAGGGTCTCGTCGGTGCCCGCGGGGGCCCTGACGGCCTTGAGGATCAGCGTCAGCACCACCGACACGATGAGGTTGAGGACGACCGCGGTGAAGCCGATGTAGACGGTGTGCCCGAACACGATGTCCGACGAGCTCGCCCAGTGGGAACTGGTCGCGGTGTGGACGTTGTACGCGGCGATCGTGCCGTAGATCATGCCCGCCGCCCAGCCGGCCACCAGCGCCCACCGGTGGAACCAGCGGGTGAACAGGCCGAACACCAGCATCGGGAAGATCTGCAAGATCCACACGCCGCCCAGCAGCTGGAGGTTGATGGCGAACGTGTGCGGCAGCCAGACGGCGAACGCGAGTGCGCCGAACTTCACCACGAGGGAAGCCCACTGGGACACCCTGGTCTCCAGCCGGGGAGAGGCGTCCGGCTTGAAGAACTCCTTGAAGATGTTCCTGGTGAACAGGTTCGCCGCGGCGATCGCCATGATCGCGGCGGGCACGAGGGCGCCGATGATGATCCCGGCGAACGCGATCCCGGTGAACCAGCTCGGGAACATGTGCTGGAGCAGGTACGGCACCGCGAGCTGCGTGTTGCCCGCCTTCTTGACCGCCGCGGCGGTGGTCTTGTCGGCGATCGCCATGTAGCCGAACAGCGCGATGCAGGCCAGCAGGACCGAGTAGGCCGGCAGCAGCGCCATGTTCCGCTTGACCACGTTGCGCCGCTTGGTGGCCAGCGCGCCGGTGATCGTGTGCGGGTAGAGGAACAGCGCGACGGCAGAGCCGAGCGCTAGTGTGGCGAAGTCGAACTGAGTGCTGCCGACGGACTTCGTGGTGGGGATGAACGTGCCGTTCGGTTCCTTTGTCGCCGGGTTGATCGCCGCCATGTGCGTCTGCGCGGCGCCGAAGATGTGGCTCCAGCCACCCAGCCTGGTCGGGATGTAGAAGACCGCCGCGATGACGAACACGTAGATCAGCGTGTCCTTGACGAAGGAGATCGCCGCCGGCGCGCGCAGCCCGGACACGTACGTGTAGACCGCCAGCACGACGAATGCGACGAACAGCGGCGTGTCCTTGACGTACGTGTTGTTCGAGGAGGCGGCGACGCCCATCACGGTCAGCACCGCCTGGATGCCGACCAGCTGCAGCGCGATGTACGGCATCAGCGACAGGATCCCGGTGAAGGCCGCCGCCAGCGACAGTCCGCGGGAACCGTACCTGCCCCGGATGAAGTCGGCGGGCGTGACGTAGTTGTGCACCCGGCAGACCGACCACAGCCGGGGCAGGAAGATGAACGCGATCGGGAACACCATGATCGTGTAGGAGACCGCGTAGAAGCCGATCGAGCCGGAGGCGAACACCAGCGCGGGCACGGCGATGAACGTGTACGCCGTATACAGGTCGCCGCCGAGCAGGAACCAGGCGATGAACGTGCCGAAGCCGCGGCCGCCGAGCCCCCACTCGTTGAGGTGCAGCATGTCCTCGGCCCTGCGCCAGCGGGCCGCGGCGAAGCCGATGAAGGTGACGAGGACGAACAGGACGACGACGATCGTGAAAACGACGGTGTTGACGTTGCTCATCGCACGCCTCCCGGTACCGGGTCGCCGGCGGTGCCCGCGGTGCCCGTGTCGGCCGGCTGCCGCGGCTGCAGCCTGCGCTGCAGCCGCATCGCGATCCACAGGGCCAGCGCGGTGGCCGGCATGTAGATGAGCAGGTAGAAGTAGAAGAAGGGGAAATCGCCGATCTTGGGCGTGACGTGTGCGTAGATCGGGACGATCAGCGTGCAGAGGATCGCCGCCGCGACAAGCACCCCAATAGCGAGCGACGTGATTGGGTGGGCGAGCACGGGGTTCGTCCGCCGTGTCGCGGCGGATTGCGGATCTCGCGGAGCGCTGGGGGTGGCTGTGGGCTCTGTCATCGGGTCCTCTCGAGCGTCCTCGCGCGTTCAGATGTGACAAAGGTCACGTAATTCCAACCATGTTGCGCTCTGGTAGCTGATTACGCAATAACTTGCGCATTGCGAATCACGGTAATTCGCTGATTAGACCGGGTTCGATCAGCCGGTGCGACGGCCGCCGAGACGCGGCGCGAGCCCCTCCATGGCGGCGGCCAGGAATGCCGCCTGGTTCTGCGCGCCCGCGCCTTCCGGGAGCACGCCGGCCAGCGGGCCGTCCGCGATGACCTGGAGGTCGGCCAGGTTGGCGAGCTCGGCGAGACCGGGCTGGCGCGGCCAGCTGCCAATCACTACGCCGCCGTTGGCGAGCTTCCGCGCGGCCAGTGCCTCGAGGGTGAGCGCGGTGTGATTGAGCGTGCCCAGGCCCGCGGCGGCCACCACCACGACGGGGGCGTCCAGCGACGCCGCCAGGTCAGCGATCGTGCCGCCGTCCGGGTCATAGCGCACGAGCAGGCCGCCGGCCCCTTCCACGAGCACCAGGTCACGGGATTCCGCGAGCTTCGCCACGTGCGCCGCGGCGGCGCACAGGTCCAGCGGTGCCAGGCCGGCGGCGCGGGCGGCCGCCTCGGGGGACAGCGGGTCGGGGAAGCGGGCCAGCTCGTGGGTGTCGGTGAGGCCGGAGAGCCGCCGGACGGTCTCGGCGTCGGGGACGTCTTCCGTAGCGGTGCCCGTCTGCGCGGGCTTGACGACGGCCACGCGGTCGCCGCGAGCGAGCGCGAGCGCGGCGATCGCGGCCGTGACCACGGTCTTGCCGACGCCGGTGCCGGTGCCGCTGACCACGAGCACGCCACGCGGCGTCATGAGCTGGATGTCCGCCGCAGCCTGGTGATGAACTTGTACCGGTCGCCCCGGTACCAGGACTGGGCCCACTCCACGGGCTGCCCGGTCGTGTCGATCGCGTGCCGCGACAGCAGCAGCAGCGGGCTACCGGGGTCCACGCCAAGCAGCCTCGCGTCGTGCGGGTCCGCGAGCACCGTCTCGATCGTCTCCTCGGCCTCGGCGAGCTGGATGCCGTAGCCGGTGCGCAGCGTCTCGTACAGCGAGGCATGCCGCTCGAGCTGCCTGCGCAGGCCGGGGAAGCGGCGGGCGGGCAGGTGCGACATGTCGATGGACATGGGCTCGCCGTCGGCGAGACGCAGCCGGTGGATGCGCAGCACGCGGCCGCCCGGCCGGACGCCGAGGAGCCCGGCGAGCTGCTCGTCCGCGGTGACATAGCCGATCTCGAGGATCTTGGTCAGCGGGTGCAGGCCGTGCTGCCGCATGCCTTCGGTGTAGCTGGCGAGCTCCAGGACCTGCGCGACTTTCGGCTTGGCGACGAAGGTGCCCTTGCCCTGCATGCGCAGCAGCCGGCCCTCGATCACCAGTTCCGCCAGCGCCTGCCGCACGGTGGTGCGGGACGTCCCGTACAGCCGGGCGAGCTCGCGCTCCGGCGGCACAGGGCTGCCGGGCGACATCGCCGAGGTGAACTCGAGCAGCTGCTTCTTCACCTGGTAGTACTTCGGCAGCCGCAGCACGGCTGGGGACGAGCCGGCGGGCACGCCTGCGGCATCTGGGGCCTGTTCGGCTCGCGCGACGTCTGCGGCGCCTGGGGCGCCGGGCTTGCCGGTGAGCGGGGCGCCGGGGTCGCTGGCGCTGTCTTCGGCCGGCATCGGAGACACGGTCATGTGGTGTTCCTTCCCGCTTGTGCGGTATTCCGGCAATGATGGCAGCGATCGCGCGCTACGGCCAGTGCGCGCGCGGCCAGGCTGAAGTCCGTGTCGGTCAGGGTGGCGCGCCCGGTCAGCCGCAGGCACGCCTCGCCGTCGGGAACCGACGGCGGCCGGAAGCACCCGACCCGGACGCCGTGCGCGGCGCAGGCGCGCTGCGCGGCCAGCGCGTCCCGCGGATCGCCGAGCATGATTGCTGTCACGGCCGCGGCCGGCGCGGTGACGCTGAGGCCAAGGTCAGCGGCCGCGGCGGCCAGCCGGGCGGCTGCCCGCCGCGCCCGGCCGGGCAGCCCGGGGTCGGCGCACAGCACCCGCAGCGCGGCGAGGGCGGCGCCGGCCGCGGGCGGTGCCAGGCCGGTGTCGAAGATGAACCCGCGCCCGGTGTCCACTAGCGTCTGTGTCACCTCGGCCGCGGCCAGCACAGCGCCGCCCTGGCCGGCCAGCGACTTCGACAGCGTGAGGGTGCGCACCACGTCAGGCTCGGCCGCGATCCCCGCGTCGTGGCAGGCGCCGCGGCCCCCCTCGCCGAGCACGCCGAACGAGTGCGCCTCGTCGACCACGAGCAAGCCGCGGTGCCGGCGCGCGACCGCGTGCAGCGCGGCGACCGGCGCCAGGCCGCCCGACACCGAGAACACGGCGTCGGTGACGACCAGGGCGGCTCGTTCCTCGCGAGCGGCGAGGGCCGCGGCGACCGCCGCCACGTCGCGGTGCGGGGTCACCGCGACGCGGATGCCGGGGCGGCGCGCGAGCCGGCACGCGTCGACGAGCGAGGCGTGGTTCCGCGCGTCGGACACGATCAGGACGCCGCCGCCGCTGTCCCCGGCGCCGTCGCCGGGCCCCAGCGCGGCGCTCAGCGCCGTCACGATCGCGAGGTTGGCCAGGTACCCGGAGGAGAAGACCAGCGCGGCGGGCGCGCCGGTGAACGCCGCCAGTTCCTCCTCCAGCTCGGCGTGCAGCATCGTGGTCCCGGTCACCAGCCTGGATCCGGTGGCCCCGGTCCCCCACGCGCGCGCCGCCGCGGCCGCCGCTTCGGCGAGCCTGGGATCACCGGACATGCCCAGGTAGTCGTTGGACGCCAGGTCAAGCGCGGCGTCGCCGGCCGCGCGCGGCGCGAGCTGCCGCCGCAGGCCGGCGGCTTCGCGCGCGGCCGCGGCCGCGCGCAGCCGGGCGAGCGGATCGAACGTCTCGTGAGCGGAGCCCTGCATGGGCGCATAATGCCAGGTCATGCTCTGGCGGGGAAATCGCACCCGTCCGTCCCGTGTCATTATGGAAACGTGCCGACGCTTACCGACCTCGCCAGGAACTACACCGGCCTATCCGGCGCCGACGTGGAATGGCTGCACTCGCTGGTATCCGACTGGCAGCTGCTCGCCGACCTGTCGTTCGCCGACCTGATCCTGTGGGTGCCGATGCGGGCGCCGGCGGGTGAGGTCGACTCGGGCTGGGTCGCGGTCGCCCAGATGCGCCCGACGACCGGGCCCACGTCCTTTCCCGACGACGTAGTGGGGACCCAGATCGGCCCTGGCAGGCGGTCGCTGCTCGACACGGCGCGCGTCGAGCAGCGCATCTGGCGCGAGAGCGACCCGGACTGGACGAGCGGCGTGCCGGTACGCGCCGAAGCCATCCCGGTGACCAGGAGCGGCCGCGTGATCGCGGTCATCGAGCGGTCGACGAACCTGAACTCGGCCCGCACCCCGAGCCGTCTTGAGCTCACCTACCTGCAGGGTGCCGACGACCTGGCGCGGATGGTGGCGGAGGGCACGTTCCCCTATCCCGGCCACGACACGACCCTGGTCCGGTCGCCCCGGGTGGGCGACGGCCTGCTGCGGCTAGACAGCGCGGGACGCGTCACGTACGCGAGCCCGAACGCGCAATCGGCGTACCGCAGGCTCGGGCTGGCGGCGGATCTGATCGGGGCCGAACTCGGCACCGCGACGGCACAGCTCGGCGCCGCGGGGGAGCCGGTCGACGAGTCGCTGATGCTTGTCGCCCGGGGGCGGGCGCCGCGGGAGACCGAGATCGACGGCAACGGCGCGGTCGTCCAGCTGCGTTCCATCCCGCTGGTCGTGGCGGGCAAACGGACTGGTGCGCTGGTCCTCGTCAGGGACGTCACGGAACTGCGGCGGCGGGAGCGCGAGCTGCTTACCAAGGAAGCCACGATCAGGGAGATCCATCACCGGGTGAAGAACAACCTGCAGACGGTGGCGGCGCTGCTGCGGCTGCAGGCCAGGCGGCTGCACGCGCCCGAGGCGCGCGCCGCGCTCGAGGAGGCCGTCCGCCGGGTCGGTTCGATCGCGATCGTGCACGAGACCCTCTCGCACGCGCCGGAAGAGATCGTGGACTTCGACGACATCGCGGATCGGGTGGCCATGATGGCCGGGGAGGTCTCGTCGCCCGAGGTGCGGATTACGCCCAAGATCACCGGGCAGTTCGGGATGCTGTCGGCGTCGGTGGCCACGCCGCTCGCGATGGTGCTGACCGAACTGCTGCAGAACGCGCTGCAGCACGGTTTCGGGGCCGCGGGGCCGGGGTCGCGCTGCGGCGACGACGGGATCATCGAGGTGCTGGCCGCACGGGCACCGGAACAGCTGACGGTGACCGTGAGCGACAGCGGGGCCGGGCTGCCGCCCGACTTCGATCTGGAGAATACGACCAGCCTGGGACTGCAGATCGTGCGGACGCTCGTGGTAGCGGAGCTTGGCGGGCGGCTAAGCATCGCTCCCAGGCCGGGAGGGGGGACTGTGGCGGTCGTCGACCTGCCCGTCCGCTATGAACCAGCCCCCCGGTTAGACGTGGGCCTGCGCCCGCAGGCGAACGGTGCGGCGTTTTAGCGCCCGTCGCTCGTCCTCGCTCATGCCACCCCACACGCCCGCATCCTGGCCAGAGTCGATGGCCCAGCGAAGGCAATCCTCGATCACTGTGCAGCGCCGGCAAACCTGCTTCGCTTCTTCAATCTGGCGGAGCGCGGGCCCAGTGTTTCCGATCGGGAAGAACAGCTCTGGATCTACCTCACGACAGGCGGCGATGTGGCGCCAGTCCATGATGTCCACTCCTTCTCGGCGTCGCGGCTGGTCATCGGTGCGGGCCGCCACACGCCACTCAGTGCTTGTGAAGCTTTTCACGAGCTATAGGATATGTCGGGAACAGTTCCTTATTCCCGATCTTGGCTGGTGCCGAGTTGATGACGTCCGAGTCGATGCGGCCCGGACGCCGCTCCGGGGGTGGCATGCCCGTGTCGGCCACGCTCATACCCCGCGGGGACGGTTAGTCTCCCCAGGCACCGGAACTAGCCTCTCAACAGGGCAGAGCCAAACGCAAGGGGGGGCGGCAAACGAGTATTGCGAATTTGGTGTCAGATCGATCACACCAGGTACGCTGGGTCACGCTAGGACACACAGGGCTTCTGGTACGAACCGGAAAGAAACCCCCTCCGTCTCGCCCAGATACTCCCCGTCGATGTGAAACGCGATCGGGCGGTCAGCCTCGAAGCCCAGCTCAGTGAGCGCCGACGCGCTCACTACATCGCGGCCGGAAGGCAGTTCGCTGGTGGTGTGCATCATGTGCCGGAGCGCGGCCAGCGTCGTCAAGGTGCGCAGCCGCCGCAGCGCGAACAGGTCGAGCCCGGAGCTGAAATCGGCGTGCGCGGGCCGGAGCGGATGACTGCCCAGGTAGGTCCAGGGCGAGCTGTTGGTGACCACGCCCATGAACAGCCCCGTCACCGGCGGCTGCCCCGGAGTGGTCAGCGTGAGGGCCGGGCGGCGCCGGTCGGTCCTCGCGTAGTACCGGCGCAGCGCCGTCCGCAGGTACAGCAGCGTCGACGCATGACGGCCGCGGGCACGCTGCCGCTCGACGTCCGCGACGACCTCCGCGTCGACTCCGAGCCCGGCGCTGAACGTGAAGTAGCGTTCCCCGGCCAGCCCAAGCCCGATGGTGCGCCGCGTCCCGGAGTCCACCGCCCGCAGGATCTGCTGCACCGCCCCCGCCGCGTCAGGCGGCAGGCCCAGTGTGCGGGCGAACACATTGGCGCCACCGCCGGGCACGGGCGCGATCGCCGGGCGCCGGCTCGCCCCGGCGCCGCCGTCGCGCCCGGCGGGCCCAACCAGGCCGGACGCGCCGTCCAGCACGGCCGCGTCGCCCCCGGAAGCGCTGCCCACCGCGGGCACCGGGCTGCGCATCAGGCCGTTGACGACCTCGTTCACCGTCCCGTCACCGCCGAACGTCACCACCAGGTCGTATCCCTGCGCCACCGAGGCGGCGGCCAGTTCACCCGCGTGGCCGCGATAGCGTGTCTGCGCGGTCTCCAACTCGAGCCGCGAGCCGAGTTCGCGGACAACCAGGCCGGCGTCATGCCCCGTCATGGAAGTCGCGCGAGGATTGATGATCAGCAGCGCGCGCACGTTGCTCAGGTTAACGGGGCCGGAAGGGATGCGACACTTATGGGTATGCGTTCTGGCGAAAGCCGCGAAGGCGCACCCGGGATGCTCCGGCTGGCAGCCGGGGTGCAGGCCGCGGAGGCCGCGGGTCTCTGCGTGGCGGTGGTGTTCAACGCGATCGACTCCGCGTCCGGCCGCGTGACGACGACCGCGAACGCGGTCGCCTTCATCGTGCTTGAGGTCATCGTCGCCATTGGCGTCGCCTGGATCGCGTCAGGCCTCGCCCGGGTGCAGCCGTGGAGCCGCACGCCCGCGGTGATGACCCAGGTGCTCGCCGCCGTGATCGCGGTCATCCTGCTCCAGGCGCACACGTTCGGCTGGGGCGTGCCTACCCTGCTGCTCGCGCTGGCCGGCCTGGCCGGCCTGCTCGCGCCGGCCAGCTTCCGTGCCCTCGCGCGGCCCGCTCGCCCTCCGGAGGACGACCCGCCGGTGACCCGCCGGTCGGTCAGTCGTCGATCGTGAGCCCTTCCCTGAGCTGAGCGAGCGTCCTGGCCAGCAGCCGGGATACGTGCATCTGGGAGATGCCCAGCTCGGCGGCGATCTGCGACTGGGTCATGTTGCCGAAGAACCGCAGCAGCAGGATCTTCTTCTCCCGCGGCGGCAGCCGCTCGAGCAGCGGCTTCAGCGATTCCCTGTACTCGACGCCCTCGAGGGCGTCGTCGACCATGCCGAGCGAGTCGGCGACGGCGGGCGCGTCCTCGTCGCCGGAGTCCGGCGCGTCCAGCGAGACCGTGGAGTACGCGTTCGCCGACTCCAGCCCCTCGAGGACCTCTTCTTCCGACATCTGCAGGTGCGCGGCCAGCTCACTGACGGTGGGCGCGCGGCCTTCGCGCTGCGCGAGCTCGCCGATCGCCTTGGTGAGCGAGAGCTTGAGCTCCTGGAGCCGCCGCGGCACCCGGACGGCCCAGCCCTTGTCCCTGAAGTGCCGCTTGATCTCGCCGACGATGGTGGGCGTCGCGTAGGTGGAGAACTCGACGCCCCGGTCCAGGTCGAACCTGTCGATGGACTTGATCAGCCCGATGGTGGCGACCTGGGTGAGGTCGTCAAGCCACTCGCCGCGGTTGCGGAACCGGCGCGCGAGGTACTCCACGAGCGGCAGGTGCAGCTCGACCAGGGTCGCCCTGATCCGCGCGCGCTCCGGATCGTCATGCGGGAGGGTCGTGAGCCGCTCGAACAACTCCCTGGCCTGCGTCCGGTCGGACGCGGAATGCTCGGTCCTTGGCAGCGGCAGCGGCTCCTCGCTCACCGCGACCTCGAAGACCTCGTACTCGCTGCTCACCCGGACCCCACTGCCCCGCGGCGCTTGACCAGCACGATCGAGACCTGGTCGCCGGAGCCGAGCCGGGAGTCCACCGATCCGGCCAGGGCGGACAGCACCGTCCAGGCGAAGGTGTCCCTGGCCGGCATCCGGGCCTGCGCGGCGGTGACCGACACCGTGATCGTCACCTCGTCGGCCTCGAGTTCGAAGCCGCACTCCAGATCGGTACCCGGGATCGCCTGCGCGAGCAGCATCGCGCAGGCCTCGTCGATGGCGATGCGCAGGTCCTCGATCTCGTCGAGGGTGAAGTCGAGCCGTGCCGCGAGCCCGGCGGTGGCGGTGCGCAGCACGGACAGGTACGCGCTCTCGGCGGGCATCCTGACGTGGACGTAGTCAGCGGCCCCGCGGTCGGTCGGCGAACCGTCTCGCACCAGGGACGCGCCGGACTCGCCCGGCACGGCCGTGGTAGCAGCGGTGTCTTCTGTCACGTTTCTCCGTCGGTCATCTCACCCGGCCGGCGATGGTGCCGACCCCCTGATTGCAACCTACCGTGAACTGCTCCATGGCCTAAACACGACGCGGCAGCGCCGTCCTTACGTCGTAACGGCGCTGCCACGTCGATGTGGCTGTCGAACAGCCGGCGTCAGCCCTGCTTGGTCTCCCAGAAGATCTTGGAGATCTCATCGATCTTGGCGAGCAGCTCGTCCGCCGTGGACACGTTGGTGCTGCCCTTCGTGCCTGAGGCGCCCGCCAGCTTCGTGGCCTCGTTGAACAGCTGGTGCAGCTGCGGGTACTTCTCGAAGTGCGGAGCCTTGAAGTAGTCCGTCCACAGCACCCACAGGTGGTGCTTGACCAGCTCGGAGCGCTGCTCCTTGATGATCAGGGCGCGCGCCCGGAACTCCGGGTCCGAGTTCTGGGCGTACTTCTCGTCGATGCCCTTGATGGACTCCGCCTCGATCCGGGCCTGCGCGGGGTCGTAGACACCGCAGGGCAGGTCGCAGTGGGCATGGGCGACGGACTTTGGCGCGAGCAGCCGGGTGAGCAGCCTCATCGATTCCCCTTCTCCGTACCAGATCAGTAAGGTTGCACTCCCGACACTACTCCGTTAGGTGGAAGCTGAACGTGCGCCCCTGGCCGTTCCTCCGCGTCGCGGTCACCGAGCAGTCCATGCTGCCCGCGCTGCGCCCCGGCGACTGGCTGCTTGCCCGCCGCACCCGGCGGATCCGCCCGGGCCAGATCGTGCTCGCCTGGCACCCGTCGCGCCCTGGTTTCCTGCTGGTCAAGCGCGCCGTCAGGCGAGTGGAGGGGGACGGGCCAGGGGGAACGGGGGGCGGGAGCCCCCCGTGCGGGGAAGAGGTGGGTGGGGGCTGGTGGCTGGAGTCGGACAACCCCGCGGCGGGCGCGGTGGACAGCAGCCGCTTCGGCCCGGTGCCCGAGGAGAAGATCGTCGGCCGGGTGCTGGTCCGCTACTGGCGTCCCCGTCGCGCCGGGTACCGCGCCCAGTTATCCCGAACGATCCCGTTCCTTCGCCCGCACGGTAACAGGCCCCGCCGTTTCCGGCGGGGCCTGTTACCGGTTGTTACGCGGCAAGCGCTAGTGGCTCGGGGTCGCGGGCACGTCGCCCATCCGCTCGGACTGCAGCTCGACCAGCTTGTCCACCTCCTGGCGCGGGAGCTTGGCCCACATCGCCCAGTAGTAGATGACCAGGCTCCAGACGGCCACCACGAGCATGTCCCACCAGAACGGGAGGCGGCCGTTGTTGATCGGCGGCGCGCCGGAGCCGAACTGGCCGAACCAGGAGATGAGGCCCATGCCGATCAGGTAGGGCGGCAGCCACTGCGCCGACTTCCAGTCCAGCGGCGGCCGCTGCTTGTCGAAGACCATGGAGATGCCGATCAGGATGTACCCGATCACGATGCAGACGCCGAGCTTCCAGATCACGTTGAAGCCCGACCAGTAGATGATCATGTTGGCGATGATGAACCCGAGCGGCGCCAGCACCACGGCCCCGGGCGCCCGGTACGGCCGCGGCGCGTCCGGCACGCTCCGGCGGAAGGCGCCGAGCGACAGCGGCGCGCCCGCGTACATGAGCACGCTCGCGCCGGTGACCAGCCCGACCAGCGCCTGCCAGCTCGGGAACGGCAGCAGGAAGAAGATGCCGAACACGAACGCCATGATCAGGCTGAACCACGGGACGCCGTTCTTGTCGACCCACTGGAAGGCCTGCGGGTAGTACCGGTTCCTGGCCAGGCCGTACCCGATCCGCGAGGTGGAGGTCTGGTAGATCATGCCGGTCCCGAACGGCGAGATGAACGCGTCGATGTGCAGGATCGTCGCCCAGAAGATGCCGAGCCCGGCCGCGCTGGCCACGGCGGCGAACGGGTAGACGAGCACCGGGTTGGTGCTCGGGATGCCCGCGAAGCCGTGGTGCAGCAGGTCGGACGGGGTGGCGCCGATGAGCACGATCTGGGCCAGGCAGTAGATGATGGTACCGAGCACGATCGCGATGATGATGGCGCGCGGCAGGTTCTTCTGCGGGTTCTTGATCTCACCCGCGAGCTGGTCGGCCTGCTCGAAGCCCAGGTAGGAGAACACGATGCCCGCGCTGGGGATGGCGCTGAACACGGCCTTCATGCCGTACGGCATGAACCCGCCGCCGCCCGGGCTGAAGTTCCCGCCGTGGAACTTGAAGAAGAAGATGATGATGGTGAGGACCGGGATCGCGACCTTCCACCAGGTGATGCCGGCGTTGACCCGGGAGAAGAGCTTCACCGCGAGGAAGTTGAACGCGGTGAAGATGGCCATCAGCACGATCGTCATCCCGAAGCCGAGCCCGGTGATGCGGCCGGTGGCCGGGTCGTAGATGCTGTGCCAGTAGTACTGGCCGTACTGCATGACCGCGTAGCACTCGACCGGCGCGACCGTGACCGCCTGCAGCCACGAGAAGAAGCCGAACGAGACGCCGGCCACGCTGCCGAACGCCAGGTGCGGGAACCTGGCGGTCCCGCCGGCGACCGGGTACATTCCGCCCAGTTCAGCGTGCAGTAGTGCGAGGACGATCGCGCAGGCGCCGCCGATGAGCCATCCGTAGATGGCCGCCGGCCCGGCGAGGACCGCGGCGCCCATTCCGGCGAACAACCAGCCCGACCCGATGATCGACGTCTCGGACGCCCAAGTGGCCCCGATGAGCCCGATCTCTCGCCGGAGGCCGATGTCGGCCGGCCGGGCGAGGGACGACCCTGCGGACCCAGTTTCTGTTGCCATGATCGATAGCTCTTTTCTCGATCGTGCCCCTCGGGGCTTTGCCACCCGCCCCACGGGGTCCCGTCGTTGCGAGTGAGCGTGTTATATGAGCAGAGTGAGAACATCGTAGAGATGATCACCACTCATGAGAAGTCTTGTGGCGGATTCGGTTTCATAACGCAGGTCACGGGCCGTGGGCCGGGCAACGGCCGGAATAATGACACATGCGTCACGTCACGTCGTGATGACGCAGCAATTACCCCGGAGTTTCACGATGTGCGGGTTTATGTCTGACCGTTCGCGGGTAACCAAATTGGGTTTCAGGGCTTGTGAAAGCATTCACGAGTTAGGCAAGGGCGGCTTCGGCCCGCCTGGCGCAGCGCTCGGAGCAGTACCGTCTTGTCCGGTCCGGTGAGGTGTCGATGAACACCCCCTGGCACGGCGCAGCCTGGCAGACCCCGAAGCGGTCAAGACCCAGGTCGGCGAGCCGGACCGCGAGCCCCATCGCCGCTCCCGCGGCGTACTTGTCGGACATGGACCCGCTCTCGGTGTAGTGCACGTGCCACGCCTGCCCGTCGTGCCCGGACAGCACCGGGTGCACCGGATACTGGATGAGCAGTTCGTTCAGCCGCGCCGCGGCGCCCGCGCCGTCGCCCTGCGAGCAGGCCACGAAGACCGCGCGGAACTCGTCCCTGAGCCGGCGGAGCGCTTCGAGGTCCGCGCGCGTGATGCCGTGGTTCAGGTGCTCCCTGTCGGCCACGAGCGCGCGCAGCCCGTCCAGTGACAAGAGCAGGTCGCCGCCTTCGTGCCCGAGGCTGGAGGTGTTCACGAGCCGTACCGCGAGTTCGGCATAGGAGGAGAGGTCCACTCGCGATTCCTAGCTGCGGGGGAAGGCGTAAGGGGCTGGTGCAGGTAATGAGTATTACACAGATCGCCGGCGGCGGCGCCAGCACCACGCCGTCCATGCACTGTACCTACGGGTAACCGTGTTCAGGTCCTCGGCCACGATCGTCTCGTACCGCGTCGCCAAGGCGCTGGTCGCCTTGTGCAGCGCATCAGCCCGGATGTTGGCCACCCGGGCGTGGAAGCGGCCGAGCCGGGTGACGGCCTTGCGCCGGTTCGCAGAGCCCTTCTGCCTGCGGGAGTGCGCGCGGGACGCGCGGCGCAGCTTCCGCAGAGTGCCGCGCAGTGGCTCGGGGCCCTCCACCGTGATCACGTTGCCGTCACAGTCCACTCCGGTGAGCAGGGTTTTCACGCCCAGGTCGATGCCGACCGCTGACCCTGGATGGGCGTGCCGGTCGGGGATGTCGCGGTCGATTTCGACGGCGAAGGACACGTACCAGCGCTGTGCGCTGCGCGAGACGGTGGCCGACAAGATGCGCGCCGTCCCGTTTTCCAATCGTCTCGCGAGCTTGCGGGTGGACTCATGAGTGCGGATAGTGGCAAGGCGAGGCAGCGTGACCGTCGCCCCCGAGCACCGCATCGCCCCCGTAGAGAACCGGAACGAGTCCCGGCAGCGACCCTTCTTCTTGAACCTGGGGAAGCCCAGCCGCCGTCCTTTCCGTTCGCCTTTCTTTGCCTCGCGGTAGCCTCGCAGTGCGCGGTCCAGGTTCCGGAAGGCTTCCTGGTAGGCGCATTTGGAATTCTTCGTCCACCAAGCCAGGTCAGGGCTGGTCTTCTTCTCGGCATTCCACAGCTTGTGTAGCTCCCCGGCCGAGTACCACCGGCGCTCGGCCGCATAGCGTTCGTTGCACCGGGCTAGGCCCAAGTTCCAGGCGAATCGGGCCGCGCCTGCGTGGGAGTGCAGCATCCGCTCCTGAGCTGGGGAAGGGTCAAGCGCGAACCGGTACGCCTGAACGACGTGCACCCAATCCTCCTGTACTGTTATTCGATAAAGCGGCTCAACGGCTAACGAGACGTCACCGGGAAGCCGGGGCGTGACCATATGGCCAGCTTGGCTACAATGGATACGTCGCCAATGAGTCGGCTCCGGGTTCGACCGAACTCGGGTTGGCGAGTAGTCGAACAGCCCCGTGCCTGGAGCGATCCGTCTCTCAGGGCGCCTACGGCGGTCGCCGCAACCTCGGGACCGTGGGCCTTCCAATGACCCATTACCGAGTATGTGGGGGTTTGTTGTGGCTGTTGAGCCCACCCTTCCTTATGGCGCCGACCCGGTTTTCGTGATGCACCGCGGCGGCAAGATCGGCGTCCAGCCGACCGTGGACGTCCCGGACCGGGCCGCGCTCGCCATGGCCTACACGCCCGGCGTCGCCCGGGTCTGCAGCGCCATCGCGGACCAGCCCGAACTCGCCAGCGAGTTCACCTGGACCGGCAACACCGTCGCCGTGGTCAGCGACGGGACGGCCGTGCTCGGCCTCGGCGACATCGGGCCCGCCGCGGCCATGCCCGTCATGGAGGGCAAGGCGCTGCTGTTCAAGCGCTTCGCCGACATAAACGCGGTGCCGGTCTGCATCGCCTGCACCGGCGTGGACGAGGTGGTGCGCACGGTCGCGGCGCTCGCGCCCAGCTTCGGCGGCATCAACCTGGAGGACATCTCCGCGCCGCGCTGCTTCGAGATCGAGGACCGGCTGCGGGCCATGCTCGACATCCCGGTGTTCCACGACGACCAGCACGGCACCGCCATCGTCACGCTCGCCGCACTGCGCGGCGCCGCGCGGGTCGTCGGCAAGAGCCTGGCCGGCCTGCGCGTCGTGGTCTGCGGCGCCGGCGCATCCGGGATCGCGGTTGCGAAGATCCTGCTGTCGGCCGGCGTGGGCGACATCGCGGTGGCGGACAGCAAGGGGCTGATCTACCACGGCAGGGAGGGCCTGAACCCGGTCAAGGCCGCGCTCGCCAAGGTGACGAACGCCGCCGGGCTGGCCGGCTCGCCCGAAGCCGCGCTGCGCGGCGCCGACGTGTTCATCGGGCTGTCCGGCAGCACGCTGGCGGAGGAGGCCATCGCGCGGATGGCCCCGGGCGCCATCGCGTTCCTGCTGTCCAATCCCGACCCGGAGATCCACCCGGACGTCGCCCGCCGCCACGTGGCGGTGGTGGCGACCGGGCGCAGCGACTTCCCGAACCAGATCAACAACTCGCTCGCCTTCCCCGGCGTTTTCCGGGCCGCGCTCGACGTCCGGGCGACCACCGTGACCGAGGGCATGAAGCTCGCCGCCGCGGACGCGATCGCCTCTCTGGTCGGCGACGACGCGACCCCCGGCTACGTCATCCCGAGCCAGTTCGACGAGCGGGTCGCCCCGGCCGTCGCCGCCGCGGTAGCCGCCGCGGCCCGCGCCGAGGGAGTGGCCCGCCGGTAGTTACCGTCAACCGCCTACGGGCGCCGCTCCCGCCTCCGGGGCGCGGCGCCCGTTTGCGTCTGGCACCGCCTTGCCATGAGTTTGACATCTTTATGTCATGGTGTCACCCTAGTCTTGTGTGAG
>Ga0187812_1000296_pt1 | contig 18195 bp, 13 predicted proteins | sample NC_S_2_FD_130582 | JGI IMG/M metagenome (GOLD analysis project Ga0187812, IMG submission 130582) | Wetland sediment microbial communities from Neuse River Estuary, North Carolina, USA - ASW-S_2 | ecosystem: Environmental > Aquatic > Freshwater > Wetlands > Sediment | place: USA: North Carolina...
ACTCCTATGGCCTCGAGGCCAGCGAGGCCCTTGGCGTCCCGCCGGAGCGGGTGTTCAAGACGCTGGTCGCCGCGGTGGACGGCGGGTCGGGCGCCCTCGCCGTCGGCGTCGTCCCGGTGCACCTTCAGCTCGACCTGAAGGCACTGGCTGCCGCCGTCGGCGGGAAGAAGGCGGTGCTCGCGGAGGTCGCCGCGGCCGAGCGCGCCACCGGGTACGTCGCGGGCGGCATCTCCCCCGTCGGGCAGAAACGGCGGCTGCCGGTGGTGATCGACGCCTCGGCCCTCGAGTTGCCCACGATGTTCTGCAGCGCCGGGCGCCGCGGGCTGGAGATCGAGATCGTCCCCGCCGACCTGGTCAGGGCGGCCGGGGCGAAAACGGCCCCGATAGCCACCCGTGCGGCGTGACGCGCTTGTACGTCGCGTTCGCGGCCTTCGCGGCGGCACTCGCGCTGCTGGCCGGCGAGCCGATCGAGCGCTGCTGGGGCACCTGGGCGGCGATGGGTTACGGGGCGGCCGCGGCGGTCACGCTGGCGGCGCCGCGGCGGCGCATGCCACCGGCGCTGATCGCGCTTAGCGGTGCGACCTTCGCGCCGCTGGCCTGGCAGGCCTTCACCGGCCTGCCGAGCCGGGCCGGGGAGGGCTCGCTGACCGTCGTCGCCCAGGCGGGCGTGCTGCTGCTGCGCCATGGCACGCCGTACCTGCCCGCCGCCGCGCTGAGCCACGTCCTGGCGTACGACCCGTACGAGCCGCTGATGGCCGTCTTCGGCTTGCCGAACGCCGCGGGCCTCACCGGCTGGCCGGCCAGCCCGCGGCTGTGGCTGGTCCTCGCCGGGACCGCGGCGCTGTACCTGGCGTTCCTGTTCACCGCCCCGCCGGCGCGAGCACCACGGCGAGCGACGCTGCGCACGGCCCTGGTGATGGGCTCACCCGTGCTGGCGCTGCCGATCGCGACCGGCGGCACGGACATCCCGGTCATCGGGCTGCTGTGCGCCGCCCTGGCGCTCGCCGCAGGCACCCCGCGCCGTATCGCCTTCGCCGCCGTCGCGGCCGGCGTCGCGTGCGCGCTCAAGGCCATCGCGTGGCCCGCCGTCCCGGTCATCGCGGTCATGCTCGCCGCCAGCGGTGACCGGCGCGCCGCCGCGCGGTTCGGGGCGATCGCCCTGCTCACCGCGCTCGTTGCGATGGTGGCGGCCGCGCCCGCGGCGCTGGCCGGCCACGGCGGTACGGTGCAGAACGCGATCCTGTTCCCGCTTGGCCTCACCCGGCACCGCACGCCTGCCGCGAGCCCGCTGCCCGGTCACTTGCTGGCCACCGCAGGCCCAGCCGGCCGGCAGGCGGCGTTCGCGCTGCTCGCCGCGGCCGCCCTGGCGTTCGCCTGGTGGCTGGCCCGGCGCCCGCCGGGTACCACCGAGGCGGCGGCGGTCCGGCTGGCGGTCGCGCTTGCCGCCGGAGTCACGCTCGCGCCCGCTACGCGCTGGGGTTACTACGGGTATCCGCTGGCTCTGCTCGGCTGGCTAGGGCTTTCCCGCCCCGCCCGCTCCTCGTCCTATTCTTCCGAACGGACGGTGGCGACTCCCTCCGCCTCCCCCATCTCCCCGTCCCGCGCCGCCTCGTCCGCCGCGGGCGCGGCTGACTGAGCCGAACCGTCGCCATCCCCGCCGCCTGGCGCGATCACCACCGGGCGGTCCGGGCGGCGCTGCGCGAGAGCGAACCAGATCAGCCCGCCGACGGTGCCCGCGATCGCGATGTACATGTTCAGCCGCAGGCCGAGGAAATACTCCGAGGAGTCGATCCGCACCGATTCCTCGAAGATGCGGAACGCCGAGTAGCCCGCCACGTACAGCGCGAACAGCCCCCACGGCCTGACCTTCGCGTGGTGCCCCAGCCAGACCAGCACGGCCGCCAGCGCCAGGTCCCAGATCAGCTCGTACAGGAACGTCGGCTGGAAGGTGGCGAAGTGCAGGTCCTGTGCCGGGATGCCGCCGGACACCCGGTACTGGTAGGGGATCTCCAGCCCCCACGGCAGCGTGGTCGGCTTGCCGAACAGCTCCTTGTTGAAGTAGTTGCCGATCCGCCCGACCGCCTGGGCGACCAGCAGCGCCGGCGCGATCGCGTTCGCGAACGGGCCGACGGTGATGCCCAGCCGCCGCAGCCGCCACGCCCCGACCGCGGTCGCCAGCGCCACGCCGCCCCAGATGCCCAGGCCGCCCGTCCACACCGCGAACACGCCATACCACACGTGCGGGATGTCGGCCGGCGTGGTGATGTCGAAGTAGATCCGGCCGCCGATGATCCCGGCCGGCACCACCCACAGCGCGATGTCATTGACGACGTCGGGATCGCCGCCGAGCGCGCGCCACCGCCGCCGGGTGATCAAGATCGCCAGCGTGATCCCGATGATGTAGCCCAGCGCGTAGAAGTGAACGTCCAGCGGGCCGATGTGGAAGCTGTCGACCGGCGGGCTCGGGATGTACTCCGGCAGGGCGGCGAGGTGCACCATGCTGCCGAGAGTACCCCCCGGCCGTGATGCGACGGCAATCACTCAGGAAAGGCCCCATCGCACTGGACCAATGGCCCTGCCCTTGCTACTCGCGGAGACGGCAGCGTCGCTGAGGGGAGCCGGAAGACCCTGCTCCTCACTCCCACAACCACGGACAACGCGATGGCTGAGGGGGGAGGCGGAGATGAGCGAGGGACGTCCGCCCGGGCGGGGCGCCCGGGCCGCCCGCGGGCACGGCCGATGGCCCGCTCGCGTGCTGCGCGGGCTGCGGTCCGACCGTAACCCGCTGCGGCGCACGTGCGACCGCGTGGAGATATGCCTGCTCGCCGGGCTGTTCCTGGCCTCGGCGGCCACGACGCCGTTGCGCCGGCGACCTGGACATCGGTCACCGGGGTGCGGCACGCCGGTCTGGTGATGGCGCGCTCCGGCAGCGCGGCGGGCAGCGCGGTCACGGTCTGGACCGACCCCGCCGGGAACCTGGCCAGCCCGCCGCTGCTCGCTTCCCAGGTCGCCGGGCAGGGCGACCTGGCCGCGGCCGGCGCGATCGCCGGAATGGCCGCGCTCTACGTGTGCGAGGCCGTCATCGTCCGCCGGGTGACGAACCGCCGCCGGATGGCCGCGTGGGACGCCGACTGGGTCGTCACCGCGCGGGTGTGGAACCGTCAGCGCTGGTGACGTCCCCCGCCCGGTGCGGTGCCATCACGGCCGCCGGCGTCGGCGCGCTGCCGGCGGACCGGTCCGGACGGCCTGCCAGCCGGTAGACGTCGCTGCCGTCGACCGTCTCCCGCTCGAGCAGCAGGTCGACAAGCGCGTCCAGCTCCGGCCGGTGCGTCCGCAACAGGTCAACGGCGCGGTCCTCTGCCTGCCTGAGCATCTTGGACACCTCGCGGTCGATCTCGGCCTGGGTCGTCTCCGAGTACGGCCGGCTGGACATGCCTGGCCCGCCCCCGCCGAGGAACACCGAGCCGCCCTCGGGGTATCCCACCGGGCCGAGCTCCGGCGACAAGCCGAACTCCCTGACCATCTTTATCGCCAGGTCAGTCGCGCCGGCCAGGTCGTTGCCCGCGCCGGTGGACCCCTGGCCGAGCACGACAAGCTCCGCGGCCCGGCCGCCGAGCCGCACGGTGAGCGAGTCGTGCAGGTAGTCCTCGGTGTACATGTGCCGTTCCACGAGCGGGAGCTGCTCGGTGACCCCGAGCGTCTGGCCGGCCGGGAGGATCGTCACCTTCGCCACCGGGTCGGCGTGGTCCGACAGCGCCGCCACCATGGCGTGCCCTGACTCGTGCACGGCCACCGCGTGCTTCTCCTCCGGCAGGAGCACGTTGGAGCCTTCCCTGCGGCCCAGGATGATCCGGTCCCTTGCGGAGAAGAAGTCGTCGCCCGTGACGATGTCCCGGCCGCCGCGCACCGCGAAGATCGCGGCCTCATTGGCCAGGTTGGCCAGGTCGGCGCCGGAGAATCCCGGCGTGGCCCTGGCTACCACGCCGAGGTCCACGCCGGCGGCCAGCTTCTTGTCGCGGACGTGCACGCGCAGGATCGCTTCCCGCTCGTTGACGTTGGGCAGCGGGATCGTCACCTGCCGGTCGAACCGGCCGGGGCGCAGCAGGGCCGGGTCGAGCACCTCGGGCCGGTTAGTGGCCCCGAGCACGACGATGCCCATCGCGGGGTCGAAGCCGTCCATCTCGGCGAGCAGCTGGTTGAGCGTCTGCTCCCGTTCGTCGTTGGAGACGATCGCGCCCGAGCCCGCCCGGCGCTGCCCGATCGCGTCTATTTCGTCGATGAAGATGATCGCCGGGGCGCGCTTGCGCGCCTCAGCGAACAGGTCCCGCACCCGCGCCGCGCCCACGCCGACGAACATCTCCACGAAACTGGACCCCGTGACGGAGAAGAACGGCACTTGCGCCTCGCCGGCGACGGCCCTGGCGAGCAGCGTCTTGCCGGTTCCCGGCGGCCCGACCATGAGCACGCCGCGCGGAACCACCGCGCCCGCCTTCGAGTACTTCTCGGGGGTGCGCAGGAAGTCGACGACCTCGCTGATCTCTGACTTCGCGCCCTCGTAGCCGGCCACGTCGGCGAACGTGGTGGACGGCCGCTCCTCGTCGAACACCTTGGCCCGGGACCGGCCGGCGCCGAGCACGCCCTGCAGCTGGCCCGCCGCACCCCGGGACAGCCGCATCCAGAACCAGAAGAAGAGCGCGAACGGCGCGATGATGAGGATCCAGTCGAGCAGCTCGCTGCCGAAGCCGGGCGAGTTCGTGGCGGCCGTGATCTGCACGTTGTTCGCCTGGAGGTCGTTCAGCATGGTCTGGCCGGCCTGCGGCGGGATGACCACGGTGTAGTCCGTGCCGTTGGTCAGCGTGCCGGTGCTCGTGCCGCCCGACTGGGCGATGGTCACCGTCTTGACCTTGTGCGCCGACACGTCGGACAGGAACTGGGAGTAGGTCAGGGAGGTCTGCGGCGTCTGGTGCACGGCCGGCGCGTATATCCACAAGAAGAGCGCGACGAGGATGCCAATCGGCAGCAGCCAGTGCCGCCAGCGGGGCGGCGGCGGCGGCGCGTTTCCCGGTCCCGGCTTGTCGCCGGGTGGCGGGGGTGTCGCTTGCTTGCTCATCAGGACCTGACCTTTCCGCCAGGCGAGCGCCCGCTAGGGGCGGGCGCGGGGTACCGCGCTATCGAATGCCACTATGCCTGTTTCGCAGGCCTACGCACTACCCACAACGTACTAGGGGTGGCCGCGTCTTCCGTGCCCGAGGTACCCCACAGCAAGCTCAGAGCGAACGCTAAGACCGACGGCGCCGGCGATGATCCCAGGGCAGCGCGATGAGCGCGACCAGGCAGCCGCCGAGCACGACGAAGGCGCCGACCCGGAGCCCGAGGTCCATGCCGCTGACGAACGCCTCCCTGGCGACATTCGCCAGCTCCGCGCCGAGCGTGCCGCCGGCTCGCGCCGCGACCTCGAGGGCGCCGCCGAGCGAGCCCTTGATGGCGTTGAGGGCCGCGGCGGGCACGTGGTAAGGGGCGAGCGTGGCGGTGATGTCGTCGGTGTACCTGGTGGTCAGCAAGCTGCCGATCACCGCGACACCGAGCGCCCCGCCGACCTGAAGGAACGTGCCGTTGATCGCCGATCCGACGCCGAGATCCCCGGCGGGCAGCGAGCCCATGACCGATTCCGTGGCGGCCGGGATCACCAGGCCGGTGCCCACGCCGAGCAGCACGATGCCGAACACGACGCTCCCGTAGCCCGAGGCGGCGGTCGCGCCCGAGATCTGGAAGAACCCCGCGAAATCGATCAGCAGGCCCGCCGCGATCGTGTACTTGATGCCGGCCAGCCGCATGCCCAGCGTCGAGAGCGGCGCGACGATGGCGATCGCGCCCGCCGCCGGCAGCACGCAGACGCCCGCCTTGAGCGCCGAGTAGCCCAGGCTGAACTGAAGCCACTGGGTCAGCAGGAACAGCGCCCCGTACAGGCCGAAGGTGGCCAGGCCGACCGAAGCGATCGCACCGGACAGCTCTCGCTTCCTGAAGAACCGCATGTTTAGCATGGGGTGCGCGGACCGGAGCTCCCACACGACGAACAGGGCGAGCACGGCGAGACCGCCGACCCCGGCGGTGAGCACGCGCACCGAGGTCCAGCCCCGGACCGGCGCCTCGATCAGCGACCACAGCAGCAGGCCGAAGCCGGCGATGGACAGCACCACACCCACCGGGTCGAGGGGCTTCGCGTCCGGGTTCCTCGAGTCAGGGATCAGCGGGATCGCGAACGCGAAGCCAAGCACCGCGATCGGCGCGTTGATCAGGAACACCGACCCCCACCAGAACCGGCTGAGCAGCAAGCCGCCGACGATCGGGCCGAGCGCCGCCCCGACGCCTGTCGTGGCGGCCCACAGGCCGATCGCCCGCTGCCGCTCGGTCGTGTCGGTGAAGATGCTGGTGATAAGCGAGAGCGTGGACGGCATCATGAACGCCCCGCCGACGCCCATGCCCGCCCGCGCCGCGATCAGCATGCCCACGGATCCCGAGTAGGCCGCCCACACCGATCCGGCGGCGAACAGCACCAGGCCGATGAGGAACACCTTCTTCCGGCCGATCCGGTCGGCGAGGCTGCCCACGGACAGCAGCAGCCCGGCGAAGACGATGACGTACGCGTCGACGATCCACTGGAGCTCTGTCGTGGTCGCGCCGAGGTCGCGCACGATCGTGGGCAGCGCGACGTTGAGCACCGTGACGTCCAGCGTGACCATCAGGAGCGTCACGCAGAGCACCGCGAGCGCGAACCACCGCGAGGGCGGTGCGCCCGGCCTGCCCGTGGGGCCGGCCGGAGCGTGGTGAACATACGTCGTCATGGTTACCACGCCATCGCGGGAGGTTACCCGCCGGTAGAGCCGAAGGGCTCGGCGGGTCAGTTACTTATGCCAGGGATGCCTGACTTGCGGCTGACCTCCAGCATGGCCGCCGCGCCGCGGACCACGCAGCGCAGCGGGTCCTCGGCCACGACCGCGCCGATTTCCGCGAACGCCTCGATGCGGGCGGGCAGGCCGGGCAGCAGCGCGCCGCCGCCGGCCAGCCGGATCTTGCCGCGCACCACGTCCTCGGCGATGCCGGACGGGATGTCGGAGAGCACTTCCTGCACGGCCCTGGCGATCGCGCCCACGACAGGCTCCAGGGCCGCCGCCACCAGATCGCTGGAGATCCGTTCCACGCGCGGCGTGCGCCGGGCGGCGTCGATGCCGACCGCCTCCGCCCAGCCGTCCGGGCCGCCGGTCAGGCCGAGCGTCGTCTTCAGCTGGCGCGCCGCCCGCTGGCTGAGGATCAGGCCGAGCTTGCTCCGCGCGGCGCTCACGATGGCCTCGTCCATCGCGTTGCCGGCCATCCGCAGGCTCTGCGCGCGCACCACGCGCCAGCCGGCCACGGCCGCGACCTCGGTGGTCCCGCCCCCGATGTCGACGATGAACCCGCCCGACCCCCCGGAGAGGTCGAAGCCCGCCCCGGCGGCGGCGGCGACCGGCTCGTCGATCAGCTGGACGGAATACCGGGGCCGGCGCGCGCCGAGCGCGGCGGCGACCGACCTGCGCTCCACCCAGGTGGCGCCGCTTGGCACGCAGACGAGCGCGCGCGGCCGGAACGGCCCGTTGTGCGGCCGGGCCTTGCGCAGGAAGCCGTGCAGCATGGCCGCGGTCGCCTCCAGGTCGGCGATCACGCCGTCGCGCAGCGGGTGGATGACCTTGATGTCCTGCGGTTCTTTGTCCGCGAGCGCGTCGGCCGCGGTGCCGATGGCCGTGACCGCCCCGCTGGTCGCGTCGATGGCGATCGCGGACGGCTCCTCGAGCACCAGCCCCCGTCCCTGAACCCAGACGAGCGTGTTGACCGTGCCCAAGTCGAGCGCCACGCTACCCCGGATACGCATCCTCACTCACCCCATGTCCCGTCCCGGCGCGCCGTGCCCAGATTGCGCAGGTACAACAGTATGCCGGGACCGGGGTCCCGCCGGGTCACCGGCCGTGCCCGGCGGTTCACCATCGGAAGTACCTGATGATCCGGAGAACCATCTGGACGGTTCACACGTTTTATTCAGTGACTGGCGGGGCCCGCCGTAAGCTTCCCGTCCTTCACTGTTGGCATGGCACATTCAGTGAGCAAGACCGCGCCGGCTCGGATGCGCCGGGATATGACCAAATGTCTGGACGCTCGTGTACTGGGGCGCTAGCGTTCACTAGCATGTAGGAGGGGAAATTTGATGATCCGCGCGAGTCGCGTCGAGGGGGACCGCGCTGCGCCAGACGGGGGGAGATACGGGGAAATGGGGGCTACGATCGACCTCGCGCAAGCCATGCAACTCGAGCTCGCGTACCAGGTGACCACCGACGGCAAGGCGACCGTCCAGGTGCGGGGCGAACTGGACATCGCGACCGCGGACCAGGCGTACGCCTACCTGCGCGATGTCGTGGACAGCCAGCAGGGGTCCGTCACCATGAACCTGGCCGGCCTGACGTTCTGCGACGCCGCCGGTCTTGGCGTGCTCGCTCGCGTGGCGGGGCACGCCCGGAGGTCCGGCCGCTCGCTCAAGCTCACCGCGGCCCGCCCGTCACTGCTGCGGATCATGCACATCACCGGCCTCGACGAGACGTTCCCCGAGGTTCGCACCCCGTCGCTCACCCTGATCGCCTGGCCGCGCCAGGCCACTGTCAGCCCGGGCTGACCGGCCGAGTAGATCAACTCCCTCCGCAGCCCCGTGGTGGCCGGCGCAACTGCGCGTTAAATTGGGATTTGCGCCCAGCATTAACTGTGGCAACGCCGCCAGGCGAAGGGATGCGGGAGGACATAAACATGGCTGACGATGTCAACGACCTGACCGACGACGACGAGGTGACCGAATCCTCCGAGGCACATATCGCGGTGCACTGGCGCGAGGAAAACTACTACGAGCCGCCGGCGTCGCTCACGGCGCAGGCCAACGCCTCCGGCCCCGCCATCCGCGAGCAGTTCACCGAGGACAAGTTCCCGGACTGCTTCACCGCCTACGCCGACCTGCTGACCTGGTACAAGCCCTGGGACACGGTCCTCGATACCTCCACGGCGCCGTTCTGGAAGTGGTTCACCGGCGGTGAGCTGAACGCCTCGTACAACTGCGTGGACAGGCACCTCGCCGACCGGCCCAACAAGGCGGCGATGATCTGGATCCCGGAACCGGAGGAAGAAGCCCACGCCGCGATCACCTACCGGGAGCTGTACGCGCAGGTCAACGAGTTCGCCGCCCTGCTGCGGGACTTCTGCGGTCTCAAGGCCGGCGACCGGGTGACCCTGCACATGCCGATGGTGCCCGAGCTGCCGGTCGTGATGCTCGCCTGCGCCCGGCTCGGCGTCATCCACTCCCAGGTCTTCGCCGGCTTCTCCGGCCCCGCTGCGGGGCACCGGATCGCGGACTCCGGCAGCCACGTGCTCATCACGATGGACGGCTACTACCGCAGCGGCGACCTGCTGGACCACAAGGTAAAGGCCGACGAGGCGGTCGAGGCGGCCGCCAAGGAAGGCACCCAGGTCCACAACGTCCTGGTCTGGCGCCGGTACCGCGGCCAGTACTCGTCCAAGACGCCGATGGTCGAGGGCCGCGACTTCTTCGTCGACGAGCTGCTCAAGAACTACCGGGGCAGGATCGTGGAACCGGTACCAATGGCCGCTGAGGCGCCGCTGTTCCTCATGTACACCAGCGGCACCACCGGCCGCCCGAAGGGCTGCCAGCACTCCACCGGCGGGTACCTGTCGTACGTGACCGGGACGTCGAAGTACTACCAGGACATCCACCCGGACGACACGTACTGGTGCATGGCCGACATCGGCTGGATCACCGGCCACTCCTACATCGTCTACGGCCCGCTCGCCCTCGGCACCACGACCGTCCTCTACGAGGGCACCCCGAACTACCCGGACGCCGGCCGCCCGTGGCGGATCGCGCAGCGGCTCGGGGTAAACATCTTCCACACGTCCCCCACCGCGATCCGGATGCTGCGCAAGGTGGGCCCGGACGAGCCCGCCAAGTACGACTACGACTTCAAGACGATGACCACGGTCGGCGAGCCGATCGAGCCCGAGGTGTGGCGCTGGTACTACGAGACCGTCGGCAAGGGCGAGGCGGCCATCACCGACACCTGGTGGCAGACCGAGACCGGCGGCTTCCTCGGCTCGACGCTGCCAGGCGTCGACCAGATGAAGCCAGGCAGCTGCGGCCCCGCGGTCCTCGGCATCTACCCCGTCATCCTCGGCGAGGACGGCAACGAGGTGCCCATGGGCAGCGGGAAGGCAGGCAACATCTGCATCCGCAACCCGTGGCCAGGCATCTTCCAGACGATCTGGGGCCAGCCCGAGCGGTTTGTCTCGACGTACTACGCCAAGTACAACACGGACCCGGAGTCCAGGGACTGGCACGACTGGCCGTACTTCGCCGGCGACGGCGCGGTCCAGGCGGCCGACGGCTACTTCCGCATCCTCGGCCGGGTCGACGACGTGATCAACGTGGCCGGCCACCGGCTGGGCACCAAGGAGCTCGAGTCCGCGGCGCTGACGGTGGACGAGGTGGCCGAGGCGGCTGCTGTCCCGGTCATCGACGACATCCGCGGCCGCGTGGTCGAGATGTACGTCGCGCTCAAGCCCGGCATCGAGGCGAGCCCGCTGATCGAGGAGAAGGTCAAGGAGGCGATCGAGACTGACATCGGGAAGATCGCCCGCCCGAGGAATATCTGGATCGTCCCCGACATGCCGAAAACGCGGTCCGGCAAGATCATGCGCCGCGTGATCGCCGCGACCTCGAACTTCACCGACACCGGCGACATCACCACGCTCGCCAACCCGGAGGTCGTGGAGAAGATCCGGCACATGGTGCAGTCCGTCAAGCTCGCCAAGGGCGAGGTCCCGCGCGAGCTCAGCGAGGCCGAGCAAGCCGAGATCAAGTCCTTCGGCACCGAGTAGGGCAATAACAAGTAACGGCAGTCCGTGGCGGCCCGCACCGGCGGCCGCCACGGACTGTTGCCGTCCGCATCTAACTTGGTCGTTCTAGCCTGGAAAAAGCCTGGTATGGGCCACAATGCGCGTCATGGAACCGCCGTCGCCCTACCGGTACCGCCCCCAGCCCGGCCAGCCGCCCGAGTGGCTATTTCCCAGGCAGGCGGTCGCCACCGCGCGTCGTCCCGCGGAGACGGTGACGGACATGCCGGCGCACCGGCCGCGCCGGGTCCGCGTGCTGCACCCGCTGACCTTCGTGCTCGCGCTGCAGGCGGTGCTCTCGCTCGTCCTCGTCTGGAGCAACGCGCCCGGCCAAGACGAAAACGATTACCTCTGGATCGGCGGCACGCTCATCGGGCACGTGCTGCACGGGACGGCCTGGCCGGCCACCTACTCGCTGGCCGGCCTGTCCGGGTCGCCGTTTATCTATCCGCCGCTCGGGGGGCTGGCCAATGCGGCCGGCGGCATAGTGGCCGCGCGGCTGCTGTCCCTTTTCTTCATGCTCTGCGCCACGCTATTCGTCTACGCGACGGCTAACCGCCTTTTCGGGCGGACGTGCGCTATCAGCGCCGCGGTGCTCTGGTCGCTATTTTCGCCAACCCTTCAGATCGGCGCCTTCGCCACATTCGACGCGATGTCGGTCTCGCTGACGGCATGCGCCGTTTGGCTTGGCGTCCGGGCTGGTTACGCTCGCCGCGGCCGCGGGCGCTGGCCGCTCGCCACGGCTTCCGGGGCCATTCTGGCGGTAGCGGAGCTAGCCGCGTACTCGGGTGTCGTGATGATACCGGTCGCGATCGCGTTTACCGGGCTGGCGTGGATTACCCCGCTGGGCGTGAAGCGCGCCGTTGCCGGCACCGTGGTGCTCGGCGCCGTGACCCTGCTGTTCTTCGCGGGGATCCTGACGGTCACCCACACCTGGTCGGAGATAATGGCCGTGGTGATCACGCGCCACGCCGGCGCCACGCACGACGCGTCGGAGTACGCCTCGGTCGGGCATGTCTTCAACGACTCGTGGGCGTATTCCGGCTTGATCGCTCTCGCCGCCGTTGCCGGCCTGATCATCGCTATCGCGTCGTCCAACCGCGCCGAGGCGGTTCAGGTGGGCTACCTGGCCGCGATCGCCTTCGTGATCCCGCTGGCCCAGGCGCATGCCTCCACGGCGGTCTCGCTGAAGAAGCACCTGGCATATGGCGCTATCTTCGCCGTCATCGCCGCGGGTTACGGCTTCCGGCGCATCCGGGACGCGCTGCCGGCCCAGCGGTGGGCGGCGATCGCCTGCGTCGTGGTGGCCGCCGCGCTGCCCGCCGTCAACGGCTTTCAGCAGTCGTACAACTGGTACCAGTCATGGCCGGATTCTTCGTCGCTCGTCGCCCGGCTGACCCCGGCGCTGAACGGGAATTCGACCATCGCGTTCGATCTTAACCAAGCTAATTTCCTGTGCTATTACTACAGGATTGGCCTTGGGAACTGGTGGGAAACGTGCCAGACTAACCTCACGACCAGCCAGACTAGCCTCACGAAAGGCAGCATAATGGCGGCCACGTCGCAATACATCGTCCTGGGGTATCCGGTCAACGCGCTTCCGCCCGATGCCGCGCAATCTTCGCTAGCGAAGCAGCTGCAATCCATCGGCACCTGGGCCGCCAACCCTGACAATAGCGACGGCGGGCAGTACACGGGTGTCATGAGGCTAACCACGGCCGTCGAGAAAAGCGGCAGATACCGCCTGACGGCCACCGGCCCGTACAACAGCAACCAAGCCAGTTTGTATTACGCCATCTGGCAGCGAACTTCCCTCCCCCCGGTAGCTCCGGTAGCCAAGGCCAAGCACCGGACAGCCAAGTCAGGACCTTCGGCCCCTAGCGGCCAGGTTGCCCGGTGAGTTAGCTGGACTGTGACGGGAGGGACCCGCAGAGACGCGGAGCAACGGGCGGGGAGCAACGGACCGGCCCGCGCACCGCGCAATCGAGATCCGCGAGAAGCGGAGCCGAGCCCCTCCCGTCCGGCTTAACCGGCGCAGACGCGTTCGCGGGACCGGGGGCTTTGGTCCTGGTTTAGCGGGCCGTTGGACGGTGGGCGGGTGGCCCGCCCGGCGGTGGACTTAGTTCAGGAGCGATGTGCCGAGAAAGGGCCGATTGCGATGAACGCCACCGTCAAGGATGTCATGACGACACACGTGGTCGCCGTGCGGAAGAACGCTTCATTCAAGGACATGGCAGTCAGGCTGCGGGAACACCGGGTAAGCGCGTTCCCCGTGCTTGACGAGGACAACAAGGTTGTCGGCGTGGTGTCAGAGGCGGACATGCTGACCAAGGAAGCCCTGGAGTACGCCGGGGCCGGGCGGGTCGGCGGCATCCTCCACCACCGGGAGCAGGTCAAGGCGGCCGGCACGACCGCGGCTGACCTGATGAGCAAGCCCGCGGTGACCATAGGCCCCAACGAGTTCGTTACCCGGGCGGCCCGGCTGATGTACGAGCGCAAGGTGAAGCGGCTTCCCGTCGTCGACGATGCTGGCCGCCTCATCGGGATCATCTCCCGCGCCGACGTGCTGAGCGTGTACAGCCGGCCGGACGAGGACATCAGGCAGGAGATCACCAAGGGCATCATCCTCGACACCCTGCTCTGCGACCCGGCCAAGTTCACCGTCGCGGTCAAGGACGGCGTCGTGACCATCGAGGGCATGCCAGAGACGGCCGCCGTCGGCCACGACCTGATCGGGGAAATCCGGCACGTCGAAGGCGTCGTCTCGGTGCGCGACCGGCTCACCTACCCGGAGACCGACCGGTCCATTCCTGGCCCCGGCCCGCTGTTCTAGGAGGCCGTTGCCATGTTTTACGCCTCGGCGTACCCCAACTCGGACATCTCCGCGGGCGCGATGGCCGCGATCGCGATCGTCATGGTCGGCGTGCTCGTCTTCTGGCTCGTCATGGTTTACGTGGCCGCTCGCGAACCGCGCGCGCCACGCGGGCGCCAGCCCGAGGCAACCGGCCATGCCCCGGTGACGGCCCCCGATGACCTAGCGCAAGATGAGCACAAGGAAACGGTCCTGAGGGGCTGAGGAGGGGCGGATGAGCCACCCGGTAGCGGCGACCGTCGGCGTGTATGCCTTGCTCGCCGACGGATCGACGGTCCAGATCAGGCCAGCGGGTCCCGACGACTTCGCGGCCGTCAAGGCGATGCACGAGGCCATGTCCCCAGACAACGCCTACCTGCGCTTCTTCAGCACCAGCCGGACGGCTGCCGAGCGCGAGGCACAGCGGATCACCCGGGAGCCCGGACCGGACCACGCGGCCCTGCTCGCGCTGTACGGCGCCGAGGTCGTCGGCGTCGCCAGCTACGAGGTTGTGAAGAACACCGACGGGAAGACGGCGGAGGTCGCGTTCGCGGTCGCGGACACCATGCACCACCGCGGCATCGCGACGCTGCTGCTCGAGCACCTCGTGTCGCTCGCCCGGGCGCGGCAGATCGAGTCGTTCACCGCCGAGACGCTCAGCGAGAACATCAGCATGCTGCGGGTCTTTTCCGACGCCGGCCTGCCGACCCACACGAGGAGGGAGGAAGGCGTGGTCGCGATCACCATCCCGCTGCCGCCGGACGACACCGGCAAGCAGCTAGAGGAGTACCTGGACACCGTGGCGCTCCGCGAGCGGTCGGCCAACGTGGCCAGCCTCAAGCCGGTCTTCGCCCCGCGGTCCGTCGCCGTGATCGGGGCGAGCCGGCGTCCGGGCACCGTCGGCCGGTCGGTCATCGACAACATCAGGACCTGCGGTTATGAGGGCCGGCTGTACGCGGTCAACCCGAACGCCCGGCAGGTCGGCGGCGTCCCCTGCTTCCCCGACGTGGCCAGCCTGCCGGAGACGCCTGACCTCGCGCTGATCGCGGTGCCGCCCCCCGCGGTACTTGATGTGGCGGAGGCCTGCGGCGCCCGGGGGGTCCGCGGGCTCGTGGTGTTCACCGCGGGCATCGGCACCGAGGAAAGCGCCGACCTGCTCGCCACCTGCCGTAGGCACGGCATGCGGCTGATCGGCCCGAACTGCTTCGGCATCGCGGTGCCGGGCATCGGCCTCGACGCGACGTTCGCCGCGGCGCACCCAGCCGCGGGCACCGCGGGCCTGGTCATGCAGTCCGGCGGCCTCGGCTTCGCGATGGTCGACCAGCTGTCCCGGCTGGGCATCGGGATCTCCTCGTTCGCCTCGGTCGGCAACAAGCTCGACGTATCGAGCAACGACATGCTGATGTGGTGGGAGCAGGACGGGCAGACGGAGCTCGCCGTGCTGTACATCGAGTCGTTCGGTAATCCGCGCAAGTTCGGGCGCACCGCGCGCCGGGTCGGCGCGCGGATGCCGGTGCTCACCGTGCACGCCGGGCGCAGCGAGGCGGGGCAGCGCGCGGCCGCGTCGCACACCGCCGCCATCGCCACGCCGCTGGTCAGCCGCGAAGCGCTGTTCGAGCAGGCCGGGATCATCGCCACGCCCGGCTTCGGCGAGCTTGTCGAGGCCACCGCGCTGCTGGCGACCCAGGCGCCCCCGAGCGGCCGGACGGTCGCGATCGTGTGCAACGTCGGCGGCGCCGGAGTGCTTGCCGCGGACGCGTGCACCGATCTCGGGCTGACCGTGCACCACCCGCGCGGCCAGGTCAAGCGGCAGCTGAACGCGATGGTGCCCGACGGCGGCGCGGTGACCGGGCCGGTGGACACCACCGCGACCGTGTCCCGTGACGAGTTCCGGCAGGTGCTCGAGCTCATCGCCGCCGACGAGGACGTGGACGCGATGATCGCCCTGGTGCTGCCGACCGGCGCAACCGGGGACCTGGCGGCGGCCATTCAGGACGCCGACGTACGGGTCCCGCTGGCCGCCGTGGTCCTCAACCAGGCGGAGGGCGTCCGCCTCCTGGACGCGAAGAACGGCAAGATCCCCGCCTACGGGTACCCCGAGGCGGCGGCGGGCGCGCTGGCGCGCGCCGCCAAGTACGGGGAATGGCGGTCGGCGCCGCACACGCTCATACCAGGCTTCGGGGACGTGAACACCGCGGAGGCCCGCGCGCTGGTTCACCGGTTCCTCGCCCAGGCGCCCGACGGCGGCTGGCTGCCGCCCGCCGAGGTCACCGCGCTGCTGCGGCTGTACGGGGTACCGCTGGTGTCGGCGGCCGAGGCGCACACCGAGGACGACGCGGTGGCCGCCGCCGCGGACGCCGGGTACCCGGTCGTGCTCAAGGCGGACGTGCCCGGCCTCGTGCACAAGACCGACGCCGGCGCGGTGCTGCTCGACCTGCGCACAGAAGACGACGTGCGGTCCGGCTATCGCCAGCTCGCCGAGGAGTTCGGCATGCGGCTCACCGGCGTCCTCGTCGAGCCGATGATCACCGGCGGCACGGAAGTGATCATCGGGGTCGAGGATGACCAGATGTTCGGGCCGCTGGTGGTGTTCGGGCTCGGCGGGGTCGCCACCGAGGTGCTCGCCGACCACGCCGCCCGGCTGGCGCCGCTGACCGAGACCGACGCGGACACGCTGATCAGCTCCATCAGGTCCGCGCCGCTGCTGCGCGGCCACCGGGGCTCGCCCGCCGCCGACCTGCCGGCGCTGCGTGACGTGCTGATGCGGGTGTCCCGGCTCGCCGACGACCTGCCCGAGGTCAGCGAGCTCGACCTCAACCCGGTCATCGCCCGCCAGTTCGGCGCGGTCGCGGTCGACGCGCGGATCAAGGTCACGCCGCAGGTACCGCAGGACCCCTTCCTCCGCCGGCTTCGGTAGGGATGCGATGATGTGCCCGACAGCGCCACGCGTACGTTCGGGATAATAAGGGGACCCGCATGACAGCGACGGAAGCTGGGCCGCTGACCGCCACCGAGCTCGACCTGATCGACGCCTGGTGGCGTGCGGCCAACTACCTGTCCGTCGGGCAGATCTACCTGCTCGAGAACCCTCTGCTCACCGAGGAACTACGACCGGAACACATCAAGCCCCGGCTGCTGGGTCACTGGGGCACCACGCCGGGACTCAACCTGCTCTACGCGCACCTGAACCGCGTGATCAAGAACTGGGACCTGGACGTCATCTACATCGCCGGGCCGGGGCACGGTGGCCCTGGGCTCGTGGCGAACACGTACCTGGAGGGCACCTACAGCGAGCGGTACCCCTCGATCACCAAGGACGAGGCCGGGATGGCCCGGCTGTTCAGGCAGTTCTCCTTCCCCGGCGGCATCCCGTCGCACGTGGCGCCGGAGACGCCCGGCTCCATCCACGAGGGCGGCGAGCTCGGCTACTCGCTGGCGCACGCCTACGGGGCGGCGTTCGACAACCCGGACCTGCTCGTGGCGTGCGTGATCGGGGACGGCGAGTCGGAGACCGGTCCGCTGGCCGGCAGCTGGCACTCCAACAAGTTCCTCAACCCGGTGACCGACGGGACCGTGCTGCCGATCCTGCACCTCAACGGGTACAAGATCGCGAACCCGACCGTGCCGGCCCGGATCCCGGACGACGAGCTCGAGTCACTGCTGACCGGCTACGGATACCGCGTGTACACGGTGGAGGGCGACGACCCGAAGCGGGTGCACCAGGAGCTCGCCGCCACCTTCGACGCGATCGTCACCGAGATCCACGACATCCGCCGCCGGGCCCGCGAAGGCGGCGCCACGGACCGGCCGCGCTGGCCGGCGCTCGTGCTGCGCACCCCCAAGGGCTGGACCGGGCCGAAGGTCGTGGACGGGCTTCCCGTCGAGGGAACATGGCGGGCGCACCAGGTGCCGATCGACAACGCAAGGAACAACCCCGAGCACCTGCGCCTGCTCGCGGAGTGGATGCGCTCCTACCGGCCGGCCGAGCTCTTCGACCCCAGCGGCACGCTGGTGCCCGAAATCGCCCGGCTGGCGCCGGCCGACTACCGGCGGATGAGCGACAACCCGCACGCCAACGGCGGGCTGCTGCTGCGCGACCTGGACTTGCCACGATTCCAGGACTACGCGGTCGAGGTCCCGTCGCCCGGCGGCGCCGACGCGGAGAACACCCGCGTGCTCGGCACCTGGCTGCGGGACACGATCACGCGGAACCCGGAGACGTTCCGGCTGTTCGGGCCGGACGAGACGGCGTCGAACCGGCTTGGCGCGGTGTTCGAGGTGACCGGCCGGGCGTTCGACGGCGAGATCATCCCCGGCGACAACGATCTTCGCCCCGACGGCCGGGTGATGGAGGTGCTGAGCGAGCACCT
>Ga0187812_1000297_pt1 | contig 18049 bp, 18 predicted proteins | sample NC_S_2_FD_130582 | JGI IMG/M metagenome (GOLD analysis project Ga0187812, IMG submission 130582) | Wetland sediment microbial communities from Neuse River Estuary, North Carolina, USA - ASW-S_2 | ecosystem: Environmental > Aquatic > Freshwater > Wetlands > Sediment | place: USA: North Carolina...
CCTGCGCGAGATGCTGGTGGCCCCGGTCAGCCGCACCGCGCTGGTATCCGGCAAGACCCTCGGCGGCGCCAGCATCGCCACCGTCCAGGGCACCATCATGCTGGCGCTCGCCCCGCTGATCGGGGTGCGTCTGACCCCGCTGCTGGTGGCGGAGGTGATCGGGCTCGAGCTGCTGATGGCGGTTTCCCTCACCGCGTTCGGGGTGTTCGTGGCCAGCCACATCCAGCGGATGGAGGGCTTCTCGGTCGTCATGCAGCTGCTGCTGTTCCCGATGCTGTTCTTGTCCGGGGCCCTGTTCCCGCTCAAGGGCCTGCCCGGCTGGCTGACCGTGCTCACCCGGATCAACCCGCTCACCTACGCCGTCGCTCCGCTGCGCTCTATCGTCTTCGCCGCCCAGCACATGCCCCCGGCGGCCGCGGCGAAGTTCTCCAGCAGCGTCACCTTGTTCGGCTGCACGCTGTCAAACGCCGCGTGCATCGGCATCACCTGCGTCTTCGCCGGGCTGTTTCTCGCCCTGGCCGTCTCCGGATTTGGCAAGCCGGACTAACCAGGGGAGGTGCGCAGGGTGAGGTGCCGGGCGACGAGGAGCGGCCTATGGTGAGGCAGGGCGTGGCCGCTGCGGAGACCGGAGGCAGCGGGACCGGGACGGTACGTGCCGGCCTGGGCATGGTCGTGGTGATGACCGGGGTGCTGATCACCGCCGTGGACACCACCATCGTCGTGCTGGCCCTGCCGGAGATCGAGCGGGACCTCCATGTCCCGCTGGCGTCGGTGATCTGGGTCATCATCGGCTACCTGCTGGTTATCACGGTGCTGGCGACCCAGGTGGGCCGGCTCGGCGACATGTTCGGCCGGGTGCGGATGTATGAGGCCGGTTTCCTCGTCTTCGTGCTGGGCTCGCTGGCGTGCGCGCTGGCCTGGAACGACGCGTCGATCATCGGTTTCCGGATCCTGCAGGGCATCGGCGGGGCGTTCGTCACCGCCAACAGCGGCGCGGTGATCTCCGACCTGTATCCCCCCGATCAGCGCGGCCGCGCCTACGGGTACAACTCGATCGGGTTCAGCCTCGGCGCGGTCCTGGGAATCGTGCTGGGCGGCGCGATCGTGACCTACGTGTCGTGGCGGTGGATCTTCTGGATCAACGTGCCGATCGGCATCGCGGCCGTGCTGCTGGCGGCCAGGGTGCTCCGCGACCGGGGCGAGCGGGCCAGGCGGCACCTCGACGTGACCGGGATGGTCACCCTGGGCCTGGGCTTGTTCGGGGTGCTGTGGGCGATGACCAAGCTGGCAACCTCCCCGATGGACGCGTCGATCGCCGGGTACCTGGCCGGCGGAGTGGCCTTCCTTATCCTCTTCGTGATGGCCGAGCGGCACCAAAGCGAGCCCATGCTCAATCCGTCCCTGCTCAAGATCCCCACCATGGCCCCGTCGCTGCTGGCCGCCCTGTTCCAGGGGCTGGCCAACTTCGCCGTGCTGTTCCTGGTCATCATGTACCTGCAAGGACCCCGGGGGCTGTCGCCGCTGCACGCGTCGCTGCTGCTGGTGCCCGGGTACATCGTCGGGTCCGCGGTCGGGCCGCTCGCCGGCCGCCTCGCCGACCGGGCGGGACCGGTGCTCCCGGCGACGGCCGGCCTGGGCATCCAGGTCATCGCCTTGTTCATCTACGCCCAGCTGTCGCTGGCCAGCGGGCTGTGGCTGGTGGTGGCGGGCAGCGTGGTCAACGGCATCGGCGCAAGCGCGTTCTTCCCCGCTAACAGCTCAGCGGTCATGAAGGCCTCCCCGCCCATGGCGCTGGGGATCTCCTCCGGCATGCTGCGCACCTTCGCCAACGTCGGAATGGTCTTCTCCTTCGCGGTCGCGATCCTCACCGCTTCCCGCTCGATCTCCCGCGGCCTCGCCTTCGCGATCTTCGTCGGCACCACCAGCCTGCACGGTCATCTCGCCGCCGCGTTCACCACCGGCCTGCACACCGCCTTCTACACACTCATGGCCTCCATGATCCTCGCAGCCGTGCTATCCGCGGTACGCGGACGGCCAGCACCCGCCCCTTTGAACGATGCGCAAGGGTAATAGTCATGCCCTGCGGGCCTCCCCTTCCTGGCCCGTGTCATTGGTTTCCGCAGCCACCTTCGGCGCGCCAACGGAACGGTGGCCACATCTGATCCGGCAGGCTTTGGCTGAATCGCGACACAGCATGGCAGCCTACGCGCTATGACGTGGGCCGTCGCGCCCCGTAACGTACCGTCGCGTGAACAAGAGGCACGCTGAACTCCTCGGCACGGCCGGATGGGCCGCGTTCCTGCACGAGGACGTACTCCCCGTGGTCACGCATGGCGTTGACCTTGGCGACGACCTGCTGGAGATAGGCCCGGGACCGGGCGCGGCGACCGAATGGCTCCGGCACCAGGTTCGCCGCCTGGTCGCCATCGAACTCGAGCCGGAAGCGGCGGCGGCGCTGCGCGACCGGTTCGCGGGACAAATGTGGAGGTCGCCGTGGGCGACGCGACCGCGCTCCCCTACCCGGACGAGTCCTTCGACACGGTGGGCATGTTCACCATGCTGCACCACGTCCCGACCCGCGCGCTCCAGGACGCCATCCTCGCCGGGGCGCTGCGCGCGCTGCGGCCGGGCGGGACGCTGATCGGCTCCGACAGCCTGCCGAGCGACCGGCTGCACCAGTTCCACGAGGGCGACACCTACAACCCGGTGGAACCAGCGGCCTTCCTGACCCGGTTGCAGACGATCGGCTTCGGCGAGATCACCGTGACGGTCAGCGACCGGCTGCTGTTCCGCGCGCGGAAGACACCAGGCAGCGGGGTGTAGTGACCGGGTTGCCGCCGTTAGTGTTGTCAGGGCACTGTGAGTGCCTGGAGCGCTAGGGAAACGCTCCTGCCGGAGAAGGGTCGCGCCGATGAAACTGCCTCCCGTTGACTACGAGGCGCCAGAAACCGTTTCCGAAGCCGTGGAATTGCTGGCTGAGCATCTGGACGAGGCGAGCGTGCTCGCCGGCGGCCAGAGCCTGATCCCGCTGCTGGCGCTGCGGCTGGCCCACCCGGCGGTGCTCATCGACATCAACGGCACAGCCGGGCTGTCCGGGGTGTCGGCGACCGACGGCTGGGTGACGATCGGTGCCATGACACGGGAGTACGCCGCCGAGGAATCCGGGACCGTCGCCGCCGCCGTGCCGTTGCTTGCGGCTGCTCTGCCCTTGATCGGCCATGAGGCGATCCGCAGCCGCGGCACGATCGGGGGCAGCCTGGCGCATGCCGACCCGGCAGCGGAGCTGCCGGCCGTCGCCCTGGCGCTCGATGCCGAGTTCGTGGTGCGCAGTCAGTCGGGGATGAGGGTTATCCCGGCGGCGGACTGGTTCGAGGGTTACCTCACGACGTCGAGACGTCCTGACGAGCTCCTCGTGGAGGTGCGCTTCCCGGCCGCGGGACCGGGCACGGGGATCAGCTTCCAGGAGGTCGCCCGCCGCCACGGCGACTTCGCCATTGTCGGCCTGGCGGCATCGCTGACGCTTTCCGACGGCACGATCAGCGATGCCCGGCTGGCGTTCTCCGGCGTCTCCGATGTCCCGGTCCGGGCCGCCTGCGCGGAGGATCTCCTAGTCGGCGAGAGGCCGTCGGCCGAGCTGTTCGATGCGGCGGCCCGCCGGGCGACCGAGGATATCGACCCGCCAGCCGACCTGCACGGGTCGTCGGAGTACCGGAAGAAGGTCGCGGCGGCTCTGGTCCGCCGCGGCCTGCGAGCGGCCGCGGACAACGCCGGCGAGAGGCAGTGACTGAAGGTGGACATCACCCTGCGGATCAACGGGGAGACGTGCACGGGCTCGCCGGAGGCGCGAAAGACGCTGGCGGACTTCCTGCGGGACGACCTCAATCTCACCGGCACCCACATCGGCTGCGAGCACGGGGTCTGCGGTGCGTGCACGGTCATCGTCGACGGCCGGGCGGTGCGCTCGTGCCTGATGCTGGCGGTCCAGGCCGCCGGCAGCGAGGTCACGACGATCGAGGGGCTGGCGCCCGACGGCGAGCTGGGCACCCTGCAGCAGGCGCTGTGGGACTCGCACAGCTTCCAGTGCGGGTTCTGCACGCCCGGGTTCGTCATGCAGGCCACGGCGTTTCTCCGCGCCCATCCCGACGCCGGCGAGCAGGAGATTCGCGAGGCGCTTTCCGGCAACATCTGCCGGTGCACCGGCTACCAGAGCATCATCGACGGCGTCCTGCTGGCCGCCGAGCGGGCGCGACAGAGCTCGCGACAGAGCTCGCGACAGAGCTGAGCGAAGGAGCGATCATGGCAGGAATGGTGGCCGAGCGCTATACCGGGGCGAGCATCAAGCGTTCGGAAGACCCGCGCATCCTCACCGGCAACGGCCGGTACGTCGACGACATCAAGCTGCCGGGGATGCTGCACGCGGCGTTCGTGCGCTCGCCGATGGCGCACGCCCGGGTGCTTTCCGTCGATGTCTCGGCCGCGCGGGCGCTGCCGGGAGTTGTCGCCGCGTTCACGGGAGCCGACCTGGAAGCGATGACCGTCCCCGGGCCGGATGTGCTCATGGCCCTGCTGGGCGGCGGAGGACCCACCCCGGAGTTCACCCTGCTCGCCACCGACAAGGTGCGCTTCGCGGGCGACCCCGTGGCGGTCGTCATCGCCGAGAGCCGTTACGTCGCCGAGGACGGCTGCGAGCTTGTGGAGGTGGAGTATGACGAACTGCCTCCGGTCACGAACGCCGCCTTCGCCCTCGATCCGGGCAGCCCGCCGCTGTTCGCCAACCTGGGTGACAACATCACCCGCCCGCACTCGCGCAGCGAGTTCGGCGACGTCGCCGCCACCTTCGCGGGTGCTGACCGCGTTTTCGACTTCCGGCTCGACGTGCACCGCCACCAGAACGTGCCCATGGAGGGACGCGGCTGCGTCGCGAGCTACGACGCCGATGCCGGTGTCATGACGGTCTACGCGGCAACGCAAAGCGTGCACGTCAGCAGGATCGCCGTCGCCACGCGCCTCGGTATCGAGCCTGCCAAGGTGCGCGTCCTGGCCGGCGATGTCGGCGGCTCGTTCGGGCTGAAGATCGGCGCGTCACGGGAAGAGCTCGCAGCCGCGGCGGCCTCGCGCGCTGTCGGCCAGCCGGTCAAGTGGGTGGAGGACCGCGGCGAAAACCTCACGACGTCGGGACAGGCACGCGAGGAGAGCTTTGACGTGCGGGCTGCCGTCAGCGACGACGGCGACCTGCTCGGGCTGGACGTGAAGATGGTCATCGACACGGGCGCGTACCCTGGCATGGGCACGATGGTGCCGGACATCATGCAGGCGATGCTGCCGGGTCCGTACAAGCTCGCGGCCCTTGGTTTCGAGTCGACCGCGGTCACGACGAACAAGGCATCGTACGTTGCCTATCGCGGCCCGTGGGCGTCGGAGACGTTCGTGCGGGAACGCGTCCTCGACCTGATCGCCAGGGACCTTGGCCTCGATCCGCTCGAGATCCGGCTGCGTAACGCCGCCCGCCGCACCGATCCGCCGGCGGTCATGATCACCGGCCGGCCGCTGGTCGGAGTCACGACGAGGGAGTCGCTTGAGCGGCTCGCCCAGCTCGTGGACTTTCCCGCGTTCCGGCGCCGGCAGGCCGAAGCCCGAGCCCGCGGTCGTTACCTCGGCATCGGCCTGGCGACGTTCATCGAGGCCGCTCCCGGCCCGCGCGCGCCGGAAGGGCCCAGCGGCCCGATGGGCATGGAGTCCATGCGCCTGCGGCTCGAGGAGGACGGCATAGTGGCGCTGTTCACCGGCCAGATGCCGCACGGCCAGAGCCACCAGACGACGCTTGCCCAGATCGCCGCCGACGAGTTCGGCGTGCCGTTCGAGCAGGTCCGCGTCGTGGTCGGCGACTCCGACGTGGTCCCGTTCGGGCTGACCGGGGGCAGCCGGTCAGCCACCATGACCGGAGGCGTGGCCCTGCACGGCGCCCGGCAGCTCAAGGCCAAGGTGCTCGATTTCGCATCGCATCTCATGGAAGCCAGCGCCCAGGATCTCCAGATAACCGACGGGCGCGTCTGGGTGCGCGGTGACCCAGACAGCGCCATCCCGGTCGGCGAGGTCGCGCGGCGGGCGGCATCGGGCCAGTTCGGTGCCGACGGTGCCGACGGTGCCGGCGTGGACGCCAACCTCGAAGTCGAGGCCTCGTTCGACGGCGGCGAAGGAGGATGGTCCGGCGGCAGTCACTGCGCCACCGTCGACGTCGACGTCGAGACCGGCATCGTGACGGTGGAGCGGTACGTCGTCGCTGAGGATTGCGGCGCGCTCATCAACCCCGCCATCGTCGACGGCCAGATCCGGGGCGGGGTCGCGCAGGGCATCGGCGCGGTGCTGCTCGAACGATCGGCGTATGACGAGGACGGCAACTGCCAGTCAGCCACGTTCATGGACTACCTGGTGCCGACCGCCTGCGATATTCCGCGCATCGAGATAGCCCACCTGCAGACCGTGCCCCTCGATGGGGACGTCAACTTCCGCGGCGTGGGCGAGGGCGGCATGATCGTCGCGCCGCCCACCGTGGTGAACGCGATTGAGGACGCGCTCGCCCCCTTCGGCGTGCGGATCTACGAGCAGCACCTGCCTCCGGCTCGCATCCTGGAGCTCATTGCCGCGGCGGACTCGGGTGAGCTCGGATGAGCTCGGGTGGGTGAGCCCGCTCTGGCTACTCCTTGATTTCGACCTTGCGGCTCAGGGCCTTGGTCGTCTTGGGCAGCCGGACGGTGAGAATGCCGTCAGCCAGCTGGGCGTCGATCTTCTCGGCGTCGGCATCCGGGGGCAGGGTGGCGCGGTAGGCGAACTTGCCCTGCCGGTGGCGGAGCGTCTTGCCCGAGCTCTCCTCGGTGACCTCCCCGGTGATGCGCAGCTCGTTGCCGCGCAGCTCGATGTCGACGTCATCGCGCTTCATCCCGGGCAGTTCGGCGCGGATGACATAAGCGTCATCGCTCTCCTCGGTTTCCACGGCGGGGATCCACCCTTCCGCGCCGCCCCGCCCGAAGGGCTGGGCCATGCGGTTCCACAGCTGCGAGAACTCGCCGAACGGGTCCCAGAACTCGCGGGGCCAGCCGCGCCAGCGCTCCGGCGACGTGCGGCGGGGGACGGGCTGATTCATCCTCGATCACCTCCACTTGGGCCTCAGTCCATCTTCGCCCGCGCAGCATGCGGGCTTTCGGCCGGGGTCACAACTTCAGGTGAACAAGCCTTAACCGCGGGTGATCCTTCGGTGCGTCGCGCGGTGCGGGCGGGCGGCCTCGGCGCCGAGGCGCTCGATCTCCCGACGGGCGAGATCCCGCACGTTGAGCCTGGCGGCGGCGAGACTGCCGCGCGGAGGCGGTGGATCTCCTCGTCCTAGGCGAGCTGGGCCAGGGCCAGCGTCTTGAACTGGCGAAATCCGCTGAGTTCGGCGTCCTGTCGGGCCACGATCGCGGCGGCTACCCCGGCCAGCAGCGCACAGGGCCAGAACCGGTGACGCCATCCGAACCGCACAACGTAGACCCGCGGATCCTGAACATCCCTGTCGCTCATCCCGGCGCCTCCAGGCGCCTATTCCAGCAGGCGGCCGGCACGCTATCCACCGGCGCGGCCAGTGCCCAAGAGGCGAAAGACCCGCCCCAGGCCGGTGTTACCGGTGTTATATGCGGGGCCGGCCGCCGGGTAACGCGCAGGGACCGGCCACCGGGACGCGCAAGGCGGGCTTTCGCCCCTACCGATTCGCGGTATCCCCCGTCCTCGTTTCCGCGGAAGCGGCTTGTGAAATTGTGCACAAAGCGCTTCCGCGGAAACGCGCTCTCGTGCGGCGGCCGGGACGGGTCAGCAGGGCTCAATGGGGTGGCGCAGGATGGTCCGCAGCTTTTCTGGGGCACTGCGTCGAGGGTCTCCCAGGTAGATCTCATGATGGCACCCCCGGGGTCGGTAGCCCGCGGCCGTGATGCCCTGATGCAGCCGCGCGAGAGACGGAGCTTCGGCGGCGTAGGGACCGACGTGCAAGACCTGTGCGCACAGGCCCTCTCCCCACCGCAAGAACCGGAGCCGGTCCAGCGCGGGCACGGACTTCGCGCGCGCCTGAACCAAGGCGCGGGTGATGATGTCCTCGCCGACCGGTTCGGGCTGCATGATCAGCGCCTGCCACCGCCAGCGAGCCCGGTCGGTGCCGGCCAGGTCGTATGTGCCCCCGGCCATGGCCGTGATCATGTCGTGCTGTTGGGTATCGTCGGCCCACCACAGCGCTTCCAGAGGCATCACCCTGGGTGCCTGGCCGTGTTGTTTCCGGGCCAGGAAATGTGCGCCGTAACTGACGGCGTACAGGGCTCGTATGGCGTCGGCGAACTCCTGGCCATCCGGGCTGCCCTGGCCTTCGACGGCGACATAGCCCAGTTCGGGCACGGTGATGATGTCCACCGCACCTTTACGCACCTTGAAAAGGGCCTCAACGCTCGCCACCGTGCCGGCCATGAGCTCACCATGGATGCCGCCTGCAGAATCCAGAAGAGGCCAACGTCCCGAACACGCGCTACCAGGCGCCTACATGCACTCACATGACCCTATGAGGGCCGCGGACACGGCGCTGTCCTGGATCGTCATGACGCTGCAACTAGCTGCGTGGCATTTCCGCGGAAGCCGCTCGTAGAATCGCGCACAAGGTTTCCGGTTTCCGCGGCTACCCGTTCGCCTGCGGCACGGACCCGCTCGGCGGGCAGCAGGCCGCGCGGGAACACGTACCCCGGTACGCGGCGAGCCGCGCCCTTAGCGCCACCAGCATCACCACCCAACCGGCGGCCACTGGACCGGTGACTCATTCCGAACCGTCGGTAGAGAGTACATTCTGGTCGTGGTCGAGATGGATCGTGGCGTAGCTGTCACTGGAAATGCCCTGATGACCGTATAACTGCCGTGACGAGTCCTGCTTTCCCCGATTATGAGTACAGGAACATGCGGTCGCCGCCGGAGCGGTGGCGGCCCAAGGAGAAAGGAGCTGGCAATGCCGGGAATCGTTGTGGGCGTGGATGGCTCACCCAACTCCGAACGCGCGCTTGACTGGGCGATGAAACAGGCAGCGGCGGTGCACGCCCCGTTGACGGTCATAACAGTGCACGAGGTTCCGAAGAGCTACTGGGGCGGTATCCCGGTGATAGGGCCGGCGGACGAGCAGCTGCTGGAGAACCTGCGCCGGGCCGCTGAGGAGATGACGCAACGGGCAGCCAGCCGGCTGGGCGATGCCGCGCCTGCCTCGGTCACTGTCCATGCCGTGAACGGCTTTGTGGTCAAGGAACTAGTCGATGCTTCCCAAGATGCCGACCTGGTAGTTGTCGGCGCGCGCGGTGGCAGCAGTTTCGCCCGGCTGCTGATGGGCTCGGTGAGCAGCGAGGTTGTCCAGCACTCGGCATGCCCGGTGGTGATCGTCCCGCACATGCGGTGAACAGATCCCGCCGGCGCTAGAGGTTTCCGGTAGGAAATTCGACGGTGATGTCGCCGACCGGGATGGACAGGGGCTCGCCGAACTTGACGATCTGCCGGACCGAGTACTCGCCCGTTCTCGGCTCGGTGAACAGGGTGCAAGTTTCCTCAGTCGGGTCGATGAGGAGGAAGACCGGCACGGTCCCCCTGGCGTAGCCTGACGCCTTCTGGTACTCCCGCTGGCGCCTGCCGGGCCGGTCGCCGGAGACCACTTCAAGCGCGAAGGAGCATTCAGCCGCAGGGAATTCCCAGCTATCGCCGTCGATGAGGTGCTCGGGCCACCGCGCGAGATCCGGCACGTATTCGGCCTCATCTTGCTCAACGAGGAGCGTGGTGTTCTCGAAGAGGTTATCGATGCCCTGTCGCGCGAACGCCCGGCGCACCGCGAGGACGATCTTCGCGTGGCGGCCTGCGGGCGTGGCAGCGTTCACGATGACCTCCCCTTCGACCACCTCGGCATGGACGTCATCGGGAAGCAGCTTGATGATGTCGTGCGCAGTCCTCACGTCAACCAGGATAAGCGCGGGCTGGTCTGCAGGGCAGCCTGCCGCCTCAGCCGCGGGTGAGCCTGCGGTACGTGACGCGGTGCGGGCGGGCGGCCTCGGCGCCGAGGCGCTCGATCTTGTTCTTCTCGTAGGCCTCGAAGTTGCCCTCGAACCAGAACCAGCTCGCGCCGCCCTCCCACGCCAGGATGTGCGTGGCCACCCGGTCGAGGAACCACCGGTCGTGGCTGGTGATCACGGCGCAGCCGGGGAACTCGAGCAGCGCGTTCTCCAGGCTCGCCAGCGTCTCCACGTCCAGGTCGTTGGTCGGCTCGTCGAGCAGCAGCAGGTTGCCGCCCAGCTTGAGGGTCAGCGCGAGGTTCATCCGGTTCCGCTCGCCGCCGGACATCACGCCGGCCGGCTTCTGCTGGTCGGCGCCCTTGAAACCGAACGCCGCGACATAGGCCCGGCTCGGGATCTCCACGTTGCCGACCCGGATGAACGTCTCACCGTCGGAGATCGCCTCCCAGACGTTCTTGTTCGGGTCGATGCGCGCGCGGTCCTGGTCCACGTAGGAAATCTCGACGGTGTCGCCGATCGTGATCGTGCCCGAATCCGGCAGCTCCTCGCCGACGATCATGTTGAAGAGCGTGGTCTTGCCGACGCCGTTCGGGCCGAGGACGCCGACGATGCCGTTGCGCGGCAGGCTGAAGCTCAGGTCCTCGAACAGCACCCGGTCACCGAAGCCCTTAGACAGGTCGTTCACGTCGACGACCAGGTTGCCGAGGCGGGGGCCCGGCGGGATCTGGATCTCCTCGAAGTCGAGCTTGCGGTTCTTGTCCGCCTCGGCCGCCATCTGCTCGTACCGGTCGAGGCGGGCGCGGGACTTCGCCTGCCGGGCGCGCGGGCTGGACCGGACCCAGTCCAGCTCGTCGTCGAGGCGCTTGCGCATCTTGGCGTCCTTGGCGCCCTCGACCTTGATCCGGGCGGCCTTCGTCCCCAGGTACGTGGAGTAGTTGCCCTCGTAGGGGTAGGCGTGGCCGCGGTCGAGCTCGAGGATCCACTGCGCGACGTTGTCCAGGAAGTACCGGTCGTGGGTGACCGCGACCACCGTGCCCGGGTACTTCTCCAGGTGCTGCTCCAGCCACAGCACGGACTCCGCGTCCAGGTGGTTGGTCGGCTCGTCGAGCAGCAGCAGGTCCGGCTGCTGCAGCAGCAGCTTGCACAGCGCCACCCGTCGCCTCTCGCCACCGGACAGGCTCCCGACGTCCGCGTCGGGCGGCGGGCAGCGGAGGGCGTCCATGGCCTGTTCGAGCTGGCTGTCCAGGTCCCAGGCGTCCTTGTGGTCGAGCTGCTCCCCCAGCTTGCCCAATTGCTCAAGCAGCTCCTCGGAATAGTCCGTCTCCATCTTCTTGGCGACCGCGTTGTACTCGTCCAGCAGCTTCTTGGTCTCGGCGACGCCTTCCTCCACGTTGCCGAGCACGGTCTTGGTCTCGTCCAGCGTCGGCTCCTGCGGGAGGATGCCGACGGTGTACCCGGGCATCAGCCTGGCCTCGCCGTTGGACACCGGCTCGATCCCGGCCATGATGCGCAGCAGGGTGGACTTGCCGGTGCCGTTCGGTCCGACGACACCGATCTTCGCCCCGGGCAGGAAGCTCAGCGTGACGTCGCCAAGAATGACTTTGTCACCGTGCGCCTTGCGGACACCGCGCAGGGTGTAAATGAACTCCGGCATGATATCCAGCCTAGAGGCTCGCGCTCAGTGGCTTGCGCTCAGTGGGTTGCTCCGGGCGCGGCGTCCGCGGGCTCGTACAGGCACACCCGGTCACGCCCGGTGTGCTTCGCCCGGTACAGGGCCAGATCGGCCGCCGCGAGAAGCTCGAACAGGTCCCGCCCGTGCTGGCCCAGCTCCGCCACCCCGATCGAGATCGTGACCCCGACGGCCCCCTCCCCCGCGAGCACCTGGACCGCGGACACGCCGCGGCGCAGCCGCTCGGCGATCCGGCAGGCCTCCTGCGCGGTCGCCCTGGGCAGCAGGACGACGAACTCCTCCCCGCCGAACCGGCCCACCAGGTCCGATTCGCGAACGTTCCGCGTGAGCTCCGCGGCGAGCGCGCGGAGCACCTCGTCACCGACGAGGTGGCCGTGCGTGTCGTTGACCCTCTTGAAGTGGTCAACGTCCGCGAGCAGCACCGCGAGCGGCTGGCCACGGCGGTCGGCGGCGGTGATCGCCGCGGCGGCCTCGCGCTGCCACGCGATCGCGTTCAGCAGCCCGGTCTTCGCGTCCGTCTGGGCCGCCGCCTTCAGCTGCTGGTGCATCAGGCTGCGCTGCAACAGCAGCACCGGCGGCAGCGCTACGCACAGCAGCAGCGCGCTCAGCGCGCACGCGATCGTCACCAGGATGCCCACGCACGTCTCGGTGAGGTCGAGCAGCATCCGCTCGCGGTCCCACAGCATGTCCCTCAGCCGGCTATCCGGATCCGCCAGCCACGCCGCGACCGCGACAAGAAATGCGCTGAGCACGCCGAACGCCACCGCGCAGGCCACCGCCACCGCCGCCTGCTGCGGCCGCGCGAGCAACCCGTGCGTGCCAGGGTAGGTCAGCCACCCGTCGCCCTGGCCCTGCGCCGGCACCGGGCTGAGCGAGCGGAACAGGACCGACGCGACCGCGCCCGACAGACCAAGCGCCGCGGCGCTGAACGCCCGCCGGTACACCGGCCCGCGCCGCACCCGCAGGTAAAGAAGGAATCCCAGGAGGGCCGGGGCGGCCAGGGCGTAAAACGGCGGCAGCAGCAGCGCCACCGGCAGCCACCACGCCGACAACAGGTCCCTGGACACGCCCGCCGGCTGCCCGAGCCGCCGCATCGCCTCCACGCAGATCGCGCCGCAGCACATCAGCGCGGCGAACAGCCCCAGCTCGGCGCCGTTGGCCGGGGTCCGCGCCGCCTCCCACCCGGTCAGCGCGAGATAACAGGCGAGCACCGAGAGGACGTACCAGATCAGCGGCAGCGGCATGGACAGCAGCGGGACGTCGCCGGGCCGCGCGGCGAGCCGCCGCAACCCCCGTGGCCGCTGCCCTACCGTCTCTCTAACCGCTGACATGCGCCTTGCCTGTCGCCCCCGTCTGTCGCGTGCTGATGGCCAGTCCGGACGTCCCCCGGCGCCCGCGCCGACGCGGCACGTTCTAAGTCACTCTAGGTAACAGAATAACTGCATCATGTGCATGATGTGTATAGAACCTGTACATTGGGGTGCCGCACGCTGCGCAAACGCCGGCCGCGCGCAGCTTCCCGGCTGCGCGCGGCACCCGCGATGTGCGGCGTGATCGGGATCTGACCGCTAGAACGGCGCCGCGGCGTCCACTGGCTGGCCAGCGTCACTGGCCGCCTCCGCGAGGTCGCCGGACCGCTCGTCGGAAGGCACACCGGGCTCGTCGTCGAACCGTGGGTCGTCGGGCAGGTCCGGGTCCGGCGGCATGTCGTGCCGGGCCGATTCCCCCCGCTCGATGTCCCGCATCGCGCCGGCCGGGGTGTGCACTCCCCTGTTGAAGTGCGACCAGCCGAACGCCAGGTCATGCCCCACCGTGTCCGCCTCGATCTGCACCTCCGTCCTGACGTGTTGCTGGTCGTCCAGCCACCGGTGGGTGTAGACCTTGCCCCGGATGAAAACCATGTCCCCCTTGCGCAGCGACCCGGACACGTTCTCGGCGAGCCTCCGCCAGCATTTGACCGTGTAGTACGACGGCTCGCCGTCCTGCCACTCCCCCGTCTCACGGTTCAGCTTGCGCGGCGTCGACCCCACCCGGATGGTGGCGACCGGCGCCGACGTCGGGGTGCGCCGCCAGAACCTGGGCTCCGCCGTCACATAGCCGCGCACGGTGATCTGGTCGTCCTGGCTCATCTCCATGCTCCTTTTTAGTAGCTGTCCCCCCCGGCGCCTCGCCGCCGGGTGTGCCCTATCACCGTGCCGCGCCCGGGGATGCCCGGGTAAGAGCCAGCCCTCTCCCTGTGGATAACGTGTCCGATTTGCGTCCCGCCTGTGGATAACGAGTTGCGATCTTGGCGCCGATACGGCACACTGCCGGCCGACGACGAGGCCGTCCCCGCGGCGCTCAGGCGGCGACGAGCTCCGAGGGCTCGGCGATGACGTCGACAAGCGCGCCGTTGCGCATGACGGTGATGGGCAGCCGGCGGCCGATCGTCTCGGCGAACATCAGCCGCTGCAGGTCCTGGGCGGTGGCGACCTCGTGGCCGTCCACGGTGAGCAGCAGGTCCCCGGTGCGCAGCCCGGCCCGGTCGCCGGGGCCGCCGGACACCACCGAGGCGACCCGCAGCCCGGTGGACCGGCCGCCGAGCCGCGATCGCCACACCGGGGCGACCGGGGCGGGCGCCACGGCGACGCCCAGGTAGGCGCGGCGCACCCGCCCGTCGTGCATGAGCGCGGACATGATCCGCCTGGTGGTCGCGTTGACGGGGACCGCCAGCCCGAGCCCGACCCCGGCGACGGCGGTGTTGATGCCGACCACCCGGGCGCGGGAGTCCGCGAGCGCGCCGCCGGAATTGCCCGGGTTGAGCGCGGCGTCGGTCTGGATGACGTCCTCGATCAGCCTGTTCGGCCCGGTCGGCATGGACCGGCCGAGGGCGCTGACGACGCCGGCGGTGACGGATCCGGCCAGCCCGAGCGGGTTGCCGACGGCGACGACCAGCTGCCCGACGACGAGGCCGTCGGCCTCGCCCAGGGTGGCGGGCGCGGGCGTGTCGCCGCTGGCGCGCAGCACCGCCAGGTCCGACAGCGGATCCGCGCCGACGACCTGGAACGGCGCGGTGGTCCCGTCCGAGAACGCCGCGGTGCCGCCGGAGGCCTGGCCGACGACGTGCGCGTTGGTGAGGAGGAAACCGTCGGACGTGAACACGACGGCCGAGCCAAGGCTTTCCCCGCGCCCGGCCGACCCGCGCCGGGGCACCCGAAGGCTCGCGACCTTGGGCGTGAGCTGTTCGGCGACGCCGGCGACGATCCGGGAGTAGGCGTCGAGGGGTTCGTTTTCTGCCATGTCTTAATTACATCATTACAATGTAAGAAAGGAAAGTTTCCGAACGTTAGCGCCTGACTCCGGGACGGCGCTCCGCGCCCGTTGCGCGGCCGTGCGGCGGCCTCGCCGCTTCTTGCTGTTATCAGCGTCGTCGCCGAGAGCCCGGGGCCCGGGCGTGGCCTGGGCCCCGGGGTGAAAATTCGTTGCGCTGGGGCGTGGCGGCCGGCGAGCCTGGCCGCGTGCCGACGCCGCCGCTGTGGGACGACTCCCCGACGTTGCCGTGGTCGCAGCTGCGCAGGCGGCTGCGCGACGATCCCGGGGTCCGTTCGGTGCTGCGCGCCGGACTCGGCCGCCACCCGGCGACCGCGGGCCGTCTTAGCGCCCTCCGTACCTACCGCCCGGACCGGCCCTCGGATTCCACCTGGTTCGCCGGGACGTGGCTTCCCGCCGACGTCGATGTGCTGGTCAAGATCAACATCACTCCGCTAGAGCAATTCTGGATGCCGGCCGCGTCGGGGGCGACGACTGGCGTGGTCCCGCGCGTGCTGGCGAGCGGCGGCAGCCTGGGCGGCTTCGACGTCCGCTGGCTCGTGCTTGAGCGGCTGCCGTACGTCTACGACCCGGCGTGGGGGTCGGCCGGGTTCTCCGCGCTTCTCGACGCCGCGGCGCGGTTCCAGGTCTTCGCGGCAGGCGTGGGCACGCCGCTGGTGTACGAGGAAGGCATCGGCACGATCCGGCACTGGGCGATCGGCGGCCAGGACCTGTGCCCGGAATCCGGCGTCCTGCTCCGGCACCTCGACGCCGACTGGGCGTGGGTCACGAACGTGGCGCCACCGGAGGTGATGTTCGGGGATCTGCACTTCGGCAACGCCGTGTTCCGGGCGCCGCCGCCCGGGCTGGCGGCCGTGCTGTTCGATCCCATCCCGCGGCGGCAGCCGTGGCCGTTCGAGCCGGCCTACTTCGAGGTGCTGTGCGGCGGATCGGGGCTGGTGCGTGAGATGGCCGCGATCCGCTCGGCGCAGGGCCGCACGACGGGCGGCGCGGACGAGGTGGCCAGGCTCGCGGCCCTGTACTGCGGCTGGATGGCCTTGCTGCACTGGGGCATCCTGCCGCATCTGCGGGCCGACGCCGCCCGGCGGGCACGGCTGGCGGCGTACGTGACGGCCGCGGCCGGACTCGACCGCTAGAGTGCCGGAAAGGCGGTGTTTACACTGTCGGCACCATCTTGTAACGATCTTCGTTCAATGGCGCCAACGGTGCGGGCGGAGTATTGCCAGCCGGGCGATCGCGGCGTTTCATAGGGGCACCATGCCCCGACCCGTCGCCCACCTGGCCAATCTCGACCTGAACCTGCTCGTCGCGCTGCGGGAACTGGTCCGGGAGCGCAGCGTCACGCGCGCGGCGCAGCGGCTCGGCGTGACGCAGCCCGCGGCGAGCGCGGCGCTGTCCCGGCTGCGCCGGCATTTCGGCGACGACCTGCTGGTCCGTGAGCACGGCGAGTACGTCCTGACGGCGCTCGGGCAACAGCTCGCCGAGCAGGTCGAGGGGGTGTGCGCCGCGGCGGAGCGGCTGTTCGCGGCCAGCACCGACTTCGATCCGGCGACGTCGGAGCGCGAGTTCACCCTCGTGATGGCCGACTACACGATCATGGTGATGGGCGAGGCGCTGTCCCAGGCGCTGCGGAACGCGGCGCCCCGCGCCCGGCTGCACATCCGGCTCGTGCGGGAGTCGCTGGGCGCCGAGTACGCGGACGCGATCAGGTTCATCGACGGGATGGTCGCGCCGCCGGTCAACGGCTTCACGCTGCCGGACACGCGGTCCGCGGAGCTGTTCAGGGACCGCTGGGTGTGCGTGGTGGACGCGGACAACCCGGCGCTCGACGCCGGGACGCTGCGGCTGCGGGACATGGCCCGGCTGCCGTGGGTGGCGCCGTATTACCGGAGCACCCAGCGGCACCCGCCGTCGGTCCCGGTGATGCAGCAACTGGCCCTGCTCGACATCCAGCCGCGGGTCGCGGTCCGGGTGGAGAGCTACCTGGCCGTGCCGTATTTCGTCGCGGGCACCGACCGGGTGGCGCTGATGCAGGAACGGCTCGCCACCCGGCTCGCCGCCCAGGCGGGCCTGAAGGTGCTCGAGTGCCCGGGCGTCCCCGAGCCCATCGTCGAGGCGCTGTGGTGGCACCGCCAGTACGAGGACGACACCGCGCACGCCTGGCTGCGCCGCCTCATCGTGGAAACCGCCCGCCGCCTCTAGCCGCGCTCCGCGACCTCCCGGCCCGCGGTTGAGGGGTTAGCCGAACTCCCTAACTCGCCTCAGTACCGGATGTATGGCCAATTCAGCCGTCTGTAGTCAAGCTCTCAGAAGTATTTCTCCTCCAGGACGTCCAGCAGGTCAGTGAGCTGGTAGCGGACATGCGTGTCGGAGCCGCGGTCGGTGTCCCGTTCCGCCTGCCAGGTGCCGAACTCGCCAGAAAAGATCCGCCACTCCGGGTGCCGCTCACGGAACCTCGCTAGCCGGAACTCCTGGCTCTCCACGCCGAGCGGTCCCATACGGTCACCGCTCGTCTCCAGCGCCGGGCAGGTCACGCGGGACCGGCTTAGCGTCGTAGTCGGCGCGGATCGCCTCGTACAGCTCGTCGGGGGTGGCGGCGGTCAGGCCTCCACCGAGGTCGTCGCGCCGCCGCGCTTGCCAGCCACGCTCGTCGTCGAACTCAACCTGATACGCCGTGTCCCAGTGGAACCTCAGGGCCTCAAGCTCGGCCTCAATGATTGCTCTACCCGCAGCGGTGCGGCCCGCCAAACTCATCAGGTCTTCTCCCCGTCCCTCGCCTGCGCGTCCGTGGGGATAGACGGTAGGCGGCGCTGGCACGGGGGGCCCGCAACGGCGTGAAGGCAGTGGACCCGCACCGCGCTACAGGGAGGAAACCTGCACGAAAGTGCGGGTCAGATCACTCCGGCCCGGCGCGCCAGCGGGCGCAGCTCCGGGGTGGACGGCTGGTGCTCGCGGCGCAGCAGCGTGGTGAGGACTTCCCGCGTCCGGGCATCGTAGCGGACAA
>Ga0187812_1000298_pt1 | contig 18019 bp, 17 predicted proteins | sample NC_S_2_FD_130582 | JGI IMG/M metagenome (GOLD analysis project Ga0187812, IMG submission 130582) | Wetland sediment microbial communities from Neuse River Estuary, North Carolina, USA - ASW-S_2 | ecosystem: Environmental > Aquatic > Freshwater > Wetlands > Sediment | place: USA: North Carolina...
GCTGTACCTGGTGGCCAGCCGGATCGACGGCTCCCGCAGCACAGCCGCCATCGCGGAACTGGTCAGCGAAGATCTCGGCCGGTCGCTGACTGCCGAACAGATCCGCTATCTCGTCACCGCCAAGCTGCTGCCCCTCGGGGTGGTCGCCAATCCGGACGACTCGCAGGCCCCGCCGAGGGCAAACCCGTTGCTTCTCCGCGATCCGCGGGACGTGATCATCGTCTTCGTCCTGTCCGTGCTCTCCGCCTTGTTCCACGAGCTGCTGCTGCACCTTCCCCAGCTGAACCGCGCGCTGTGGCGTTCCTCGAGCGTCCTGTCGCGGCGAGGTGGGGCCGTCGGCGCCCTGATCGCCGCTGGCCAGGCGCGCGACGAAGTCGGGATTAGCGGACCCGCCCCCGGAGCCGACGCCGGACGGGTCGCAGAGCGTGCCTTCCGCCCCGCGGGTGCCGCCGAATCCGAACGGGGAGACCGGCGCCACCAGGGTCACGGACGCGGCGTGGTGGGCGGCCGGCCGGCTGCTGAGGTACTGCAGCACCACGCCGCCGCCCATGCTCCAGCCGACCAGGTGCACCGGCGCCAGCCCCCGCGCCTCGATGACGGCGGCCAGGTCGTCGGCGTAGTCGCCGAGCCCGCGGGTCGCGTCCACCGGTTCCGGGTCGGTCTCGCCGAACCCGCGCAGATCCACCGCCAGCGGCCGGTAGCCCTCCGGGAGGGCGAGCATGGTCGGCTGCCAGAACAGCGACGACGACACGTTGCCGTGCACGAACAGAACCGGCTGGCCGGTACGCCCGGTCACCGAGAGCACGGCCATGGTCAGCCGGCTGGTGCGCACCCGCTCCGCGCTGATGCCGGGCAGCAGTGTCTCCATCGTCCCTCGACTTTCATTCCGAACGTAAGGTTGCGGCTCTCCACTCCCCATGTCCCCACGAGGAGCGTACGCGGGCCGGCCGCCGTAACGTTCTCGGGACATTTAGTGTCTAGAGTTGGCCGCGTCCGGTCCGATCGGCTGAGGAGACAGGCCGGTGCGCACCACCGTGGGATCGCATCGCGTGGCGCCGATCGTTCAGGACACCGGAGGCCGTGGCCGCGTCGACGCTGGTCGTCGCGGCGCTGTTCAACCCCCTGCGGGGGCGGGTCCAGCGGGTGGTGAACCGCCGCTTCAACCGCTCCCGCTACGACGCCGAGGGAATCGTGGCCGCGTTCACCGCCCGGCTGCGCCAGACTGTCGGCCTCGACGCCGTGCGGCGCGACCTGACCGGCGCGGTCTACGAGGCATTCCAGCCCACGCAGGTATCGGTGTGGGTCATGCCCGCGGTCCGCACGAGCCACGCGGCCGCGGCAGAGGCAGGCGTCAACAGCCAGACTTAGCTGCCTGGGTATCTGGCTCCGGTACCGGTACTAGACAGTCACGCCACTGCCTTGGTGATGGGCGGGATCTGGTAGCTGCCGTCAAGCACAGCGGGCCGCGGCTGGTAGAGGCGCATGATCGGGCGGAACGGCGCCGCCGGGGCGGGCAGCCAGTTGCTGGTATCCGCGGGCTGTTCGTGCTGGATGGCGATGGTCAGCGACCCGTCGCGGTCGCGGCGGAGGCCGGGGGTGCGGTCGCCGATGGAGTACCGGCCGATCGGGTTGGCCACCAGGTAGAAGTCGGGCAGGTCGTACATGGTGATCGACCAGAACGCGTCGACCGGCGGGTCCTGAGCGAAGGTGATGGTGTACCGCTGGTGGCCGTCGAGCTGGTCGCCGTCGGCGTCGGTGTATGTCATCGGGTAGGCCGCCTCGTACCCGTGGTTGCCCCAGAGGCCACCCCGGGCGGCCAGTGCGCGGGCCAGGTAGCTGGCAGTACGGTCGGCGATCTTCCATGCCGGGTCATCGATCGTGCCGGGACCAAGGTGGTCCAGGTTGTAGTCGAACATGTGGTAGGTGAGCGTCCAGCCGTTGACGACGGGCGCCAGGCCGCCCGCCTGCAGCGTCGTTTCGATCTGCTGCCTTGCGGCGTCGGCGCCTGCGGTCACCGCCTTGGCCAGGTCAGCCGGGCAGTCCTGGTAGGGCGAAACCGCATCGAGCAGCCCGAGCGGGGCAAACCGCTGCTGGTAGGCGCGGTCCGCCCTGGACGGCGGGAACGCCTGCATCCAGGTCCGCAGCTGCTCGAAGAATGCCACCTCGGCCGGGACGGCCGCCGGGACCGGGATGCCGGCTGCTGTCACCGGGATGCCGTACGGTTCCAGCGACAGCCCGTGCTGCAGAGCCTGGACGGCGGGCAGGTCGGCTGGGCCGGCGCAGGCCCACCGGCCCACAATGGTGCCCACCGTCGTGGGGAACTCGATTGTCCTGGCCCCGCTCGGCACATCCCCCGGCCAGCCCGGCGGGACGAGCACGAAGGCCCCGGCGGCGGTCCCGGTGGCCCGGCGGCCCACGTAAGCGAAGTTGTCAGTCCACGCATCGATGAACTGCAGCACGTAGTAACGCCCGGCCGTATCCGGCACGCGCAGCATCATCGGCCCGCCGCTCAGATCGACTTGTGCGATGGAGTAGACCGTGTCGTTGTTGATCGACACGAACCGGTCTTCCGGCCCGGCCAGCCCCGGCGCATGGCCGAAGGTGTTGAACGGCGACGGCGCCACCGATCCCATGCCGTCCCGCGTGAAGCGGCTGACCTCATGCACGTCGCAGATCAGCGGGAAGCCGTAGACGTAAGCCTCGGCGGCCAGCTCGGCTAGATCACTCATGACGGACTCACCCGGTTTCTCCGTCCAGGGCTCTGCTTGCACGCTCCGTGGGAAGCATCGTTCCCGGCGTGCCCCGCCACATCACCCGCAGGGGATGAGACATCGTGGAGGTGACAATGAGGCCAAGAATTTGCGCAGCCCCGGGGTGTCAGTGACGGTGGCCACGCTCTAGGCCGGTAAGGCGCAGGACGAGCAGTAGCACCAAGGTGCCGATGATCGACCCGATGAGGCCGACGAGGTGGATGCTGTGAATGCTGAGCGAGTGGTGCTCGAACAGGTTCCGGAGGAATCCGCCGGCGAAGGAGCCCGCGATGCCGAGCATGATGGTGCCGAAGATCCCGAGCGGGTCGTGGGCGACCGACCTGATGGCCCAGCCTTGAGCGGACAGCGCTGGCCGTAGCTGATTCGCGCAGTGTCCGCACAGGTAAAGCTGGCCGCCCCGGGACACGTGGTAAGCGGCCCGGACCGCAGGCCCGCAACGGTCACAGGTCCGGTTCATGTCCTGTCTCCAGCCGCTTCGCTGCAGGCCTCCTGGGTGACGAGCTGGCGTACGCAGTGCATCCGCCTGGCGGCCGCGTCCAGCTGGGTCACGGTGATCTGTGTAGCGGCAGGCATCTCACACCGTCCGGTTCTTCTTGGTTCAGGGTCGGGCTGTGAGCGGTGGGGCCGGTCACGGCCTGTTCTCCCGGTTACGGGCGGCGAGCCCGATGGGCAGCGGTCACGCGGCTACTGGGTCCCAGCCGCGTAGGTGCCTGACGGACTGGCGGTACTCCCACTCGATGGCGTCCTTGAGCAGGTGGGCCAGCCGCCCGCCGGTGGTGATGCCGGCGATGTCGGCGACCCCGCGGCGTGTCCCGACCGAGACGACGAATCCCTTGTCGTGGAAGGTGAACGCCTCCGGCGGCTTGCCGCTCAGTTCCGCGTCCATGTTGCGGGCCACCGTCTCGCCCTCTTCCAGCGCCACCTGCGCCAGCGGGGGCAGTACGTGCCCGGTGCGCGGATCGGTCACCGAGGCGAGGTCGCCAGCGACGTAGATCTCCGGGTGGTCCAGGACGCGCAGGTACCGGTCGACCTTGACGCGGCCGTTGTGGCCGGTGGGCAATGCCGAATCGGCTACAAGCCCGGGTGCTTTCACCCCACCCGCCCAGACGAAGACCCCGCCCTCCACCAGCTGGCCGTCCGTCAGCCGGAAGCCCTGCTCAGTCGCGGCGGCGATCACCGCGTTGGTGCGGACCTGGACCCCGAGGTCAGAAAGGATTCTGGTGGCCTTGTCGATCAGTTGCGGTGAGGAGCCGGCCAGGATGGTGGGGCCCGCCTCGATAAGCTGCACGGCGGGCCGGTCGGGTTCCAGGCCGTGGCCGCTCGCTACCTTGGGCAGCGTCTCGGCCAGCTCGCCGGCCAGCTCGACTCCGGTTGCGCCGCCGCCGCCGACGACCACGGTCGCCAGGCAGCGCTGCCGCTCAGGATCGGTGACGGCCGCGGCAGCCGTGAGTGCCTTGTTCGCGGCCGCCCACACCCGCTCGGCGTCGCTGGCCGAGTACACCGACAGCGCGCGCTGGGCCAGGCCGGGAATGGCGAAGTCGTTGGGCCTGCTGCCGAGCGCCAGCACCAGCCGCCCCCAGCCGATCGGTCCAGCGCTGGTGAGCAGCCGCCGATCGGGCACGTCGAACCCATTGACCTCGGTCTGGACGAAGCGGACCCGCCTGGCCAGCACGTCCTGGAGCGGGATGCGCACCGCGCCGGCGGCGCGGGTGCCGCCGGCGACCCGCGGTAGCTCGGTGACCGCCTGGTGGTAGTCGTGCCGGTCGACCAGGGTCAGCTCCATCTCGGGGTTATTGCTCAGCCTGGCCGTCAGGCGCAGGGCTACGTGGAGCCCGGCGTAGCCGGCGCCGGCGATCACGATCTGACCGCTGCTGTCGGTGGTGGCCATATTCACCCTGTTCGAACTGCTCATGCTTCCTTACCTTCCTTCTACTTCGGCCTTCTGCTCGGTGGCCGCTTCTCGGGCTGTCGAACACTACGCAGCGTCCCTTCCGTTGCGGGGTGCTCGCATCTGTCGAAGTCCCCAGCCCGGATCCCCGGCGACGCCCTCAGCGGTGCGCCGTCCTGGTTACGCCAGCGCCAGGTGGTGCCGGAGCTGACGGCGGGAACTGACGCCGAGCTTGGAGAACACCTTGTGCAGGTGGTACTCCGCGGTCCTGGGGCTGATGAACAGCCGGGCACCGATCTCGGGATTCGTGTGGCCCTCGGCAGCGAGCCGGGCGACCTGCGCTTCCTGCACGGTAAGGGCGTCGCGCGTTTCCACGGTGCGCTTGCGCACTGTCTCGCCTGTCGCCTGGAGTTCGCGCCGGGCCCGTTCGGCGAACGCCCCAGCCCCGAACCGGCCGAACATGTCCTGGGCAGTCCGCAAGTGCTCGCGCGCTTCCACACGTCGCTGCTCACGGCGCAGCCATTCGCCGTACACCAGGTGGGTGCGGGCGAGATGGACGGCGATGCGGCTGCGCCCGAGGTGGTCGATCGCCTCGCGATACAGGGTGTCCGCGGTCGGCCCGTCGCTGAGCAGCGCGCGTGACCGGGCCTGGATGCCGAGTGCCCACTCCGACCCGGCGGCTCGGGTCCGCTCGCCTAGTTGCCGCAGGGCCGCCGACGCCTCGTCCCCGGCGCCGCTGCGGGCTCCCGCCTCGACGAGCTCGGCCAGGGACCATCCGAAGAAACCCAGGTCCTCGTACTCGCATGCCTGCCGGGCGCCGGCCAAGGCGGCCCCGTAGCCGCCCAGACCGTTGTGGAGTACCGCAGTGGCATACCAGGCGAGCCCGAGCACCCTTCCCTGACCCCTGGCGATCGCGTCCTCGACGACGGCTTTGATCAGCTCCGGCGCCCGGGTCTCCTCGCCTCGCCAGGCGGCGAGGATCATTGAGATGTACCCCAAGGACGCGCTGCCGGTTGCCGCCGTGATCGCATCGGTCTCTTCGATCAGACCAGCCGCGGCGCTGAACTCTCCTTCGTGCACATGGACGGCCGCGCGGTAGGTGAGCGCGAAGGGGAGCACGGCGAGCGCGCCAGCGTCACGAGCGAGTCCGACCGCACGGGTGGTTAGCTCATGCCAGGTCGTGTCGTCCCATAGCTCGGGCGCGATGGACGCTAGGGGGAGCCAGCCCATGATGTCAGCCTCGGTCCGGCCGCCGTGTCGCCGGAGCTCATCCAAGGCGCGCCTGAGCGGTGGCACGCCCGCGACGTAGCCCTCGGTCAACAGGGTCGCGGCCCCGTCCAGCAGCAGGTCTACCGGCCGTGGCGGCTGCGGCCCCGACGGCGCCGCAACCCGGGCAGCCTGAGCCGCCTCTTTTACGGTGAGTCCCCGACCGAGGCGACCAGCGGAGATCGCCGCCCCGAGTGCTTCGAGGTAGGTCTCTCGTGCCAGCCCGCTGTCGAGCGGTCCGAACTTCTGCGCCGCATCGAGCAGCAACCGCGGACCGTCGCTCCCGCGTTGTTCGGCAAAGGCCATCCGGGCCCGGAGCCGCGCCACCTCGGCGCGCTGGAGCTCGTCCAGTCGGCCGAGCTCCGCCATCGTGAGGAGTTCGTACGCCGCATCGGGCGCGGCAGCGGCGAATTTGGCCCGCGCGGCGGCCAGCGCGCGCGCTCCGCGCCGTGCCGGATCCGGCGTCAACTCGGCCGACCGCTGCAAAAACGCGGCCGCCGCTGAGACGCCCCCGCGGCCTTGCGCCCGGGCGGCCGACCGTTCCAGTTCGTCGGCCACGGCCTCGTCGTGTCCCGTGGTAGCGCGGGCACGATGCCACGCCCGGCGGTCGGGATCGGCGCCTGGATCGGTCGCCTCAGCCAGGGCCCGGTGCACCTCCCGGCGGTCGGGCAAGGCCGCCGCACGGTAGACCGCGGCGCGAAGCAACGGATGGCGGAAGCGCACCCTGGCACCGAACTCGATCAACCCCGCGGCCTCGGCGGGGGCCGCCGCGTCCGCTCCGATGCCGAGCCACTCGGCAGCGCGCCACAACAAGGTCACCTCGCCGATCGGCTCCGCTGCCGCCGCCAGCAGGAGCCGTTGCGTCTTGACCGGAAGCGATTGGAGCCGTCGCAGGAAGTTCTGTTCGATGCGGCTCGCCAGCGTCGGCGCGTCGGGAAGCCCGAACCCGCCCGCCAGCTCCGCGGCGCTCAGTCCGCGGGGCAGCTCCAGCAACGCCAGCGGGTTGCCGCGTGTCTCGGCGACGATGCGGTCTCGCACCCGCTCATCCAGTCGTCCCGGGGTCACCGACTCCAGCAGGGCACGAGCGTCACCGCTTCTCAGGCCCTCGACCGCCAGCAGTGGCAGGCCCCGCAGCTGCCGCTCCTCGCTGGGCTCACGTACCGCGAACACCAATGCGACGGGTTCGGCCAGCAGGCGGCGCGCAGCGAACGCCAGCGCCTGCGCTGAGGCCTGATCGAGCCACTGCGCATCATCGACCAGGCAAACAAGCGGCAACTCCTCAGCCACCTCAGACAGCAGCCCGAGCACTGCCAGACCGACCAGCAGGCGATCCGGTGCCGCCCCGGTACTCAGGCCGAAGACCGTGCCCAGCGCATCGCGCTGCGGACCTGGCAGGTCAGCGAGCTTGCTCAGCATCGGCGTGCAGAGCTGATGCAGGCCAGCGAACGCGAGCTCCATCTCGGACTCAACGCCGGCCGCTCGCGCAACACGGAACCCGGAAGCCTGCTCTTGCAGGTAATCCAGCAACGCGGTCTTGCCGACGCCCGCCTCGCCGCGCAGGACCAGCACTCGGCTCTGACTCTCCCGCGCCTCCGCCAGCAACCGGTCCAACGCCGCCCGCTCGGTCCGCCGGCCACGCAAACCAGGCCCAGGACGACTGATGCACATCGGCCCCTGCCACGTCCAGAGAGAACGTACGAGGTGCCGCGCATCCGGCGAGGCCTCACAGCCAGACGCCCTTGTCAGGCCCGCGAGCCAATACCGGAACAACGGCTGATTACGACAACACCATGGTAGGAGCGCATCCGCGGCCCTTGACCGCCGGGCCTGACCGTAGGGCACGGCGCGCCGGTGTCCCTAGGGACCCCACTAGGGATTCCCACGGAGGCGATCCTCACAGGCGAGCGCGACAGTGGTGCCATCGGCAAGGAGAACGCCATGGCCACGACAGCCTAGATCAGCATCGCGCGCCGGGCCTGCTCACGTGAGGAGTATCGATGGTGGAGACCAGCCGGCATCATCCGCCGCGAAGCGGTGGCCCTGTCGTGAAGCGGCTGGCTGCGCGGACGCGACGGCTCGTTCATAATGCGCTGCGGCGCGACCGGGACGATCGCTGGGCTGCCGCGTTCAGCCGGATCGCTGGCTACTCGTTCGCGGTGGCGGCGGTTACCGGGATCCTGCTGCTGCCGTTCTTCCGCCCTTCGATGGCCACCGTGGTGTATCACGGCTCCTACAGCAAGCTGGACGGCACCCCGATGAGCCAGGCGTACCAGTCCGTGCTGGCCATAAGCTTCGACGTCCGCGGCGGATTGCTGATTCGGCAGGTGCACCACTGGTCGGCGGACCTGTTTGTGGCGGCGATATGCGTGCGGCTGCTGCGGGTGTTCTTCCGCGGCAGGTTCTCCGGCCGTTCAATGCTGCGCTGGCTCATCTGGGTGGCGCTGCTGCCACTGGGCATGCTAGCGGCCTACACCGGCACGATCTTGCCCGACGACGGGCTCTCCGGCGGCAGCCTTAGCGTGATCACCGGAGTGCTGCTGTCCGTACCGGTGATCGGGACGCACCTGGTGTTCTGGCTCTTCGGCGGTGCGCCCCCCGGGCATCAGATCATCGGCCGGGACTACTGGGTGCACATCCTCGTCTTCCCTGCCCTAGCAGGCGCGCTGCTCCTGCTGAGCTTCCGGCCGTCGCTGCGGTGGGCGCGCCCGGTGCGGCCAGATCCGCTGCTGCCGTTCACCTGCGCGGTGCTGGTCCTGCTCGGCACGATTGCGCAGATCAACCCGGTGTGGCTGATCGGGCCGTACCAGCCGGGCAGCATCAGCGCCGGCGCGGTGCCGGACTGGTATATGGGATTCCTCGACGGCCCGCTGCGGATCATGCCGGCCTGGGAGCTGTCGATAGCCGGGCATCCGGTGGCCCTCGACGTGCTTATCCCGGGCCTGGTCGTGCCCGCTTTGTTCGTCACCTGCCTGGCTGTCTACCCGATGGCGGACCGGCGGATCGCCGGCGGGCGGCGGCCGCACGAGCCGCTGCCGCCCACACCTGCCGACCTGGCGAACCGGACCGCGGTGGGTGTGGCCGGCATCACGTTCTACGGCCTGCTGTGGGCCGCGTCAGCCAACGACGAGATGGCCTACCACCTGCAGATCCCTCTCTATACGGTCACCTGGATATTCCGGGTGCTCGTGCTGGCCGGGCCTGCGCTGGCGTTCCTCATCACCCGGATCATCTGCCACACGCTGGCCGACTGGCGACGCGACGAGGAACTGCACGGCCGGGAGACAGGGCGGATCGTGATGAACCCGCAAGGCGGCTACACCGAAATCCGCGAGCCAGCCCACCGGGCGGCGACGCCAAGCGCCGAACCGCCCGGACCGGCGCCCGCCCGCCGCGAGTACGTTGCCGCGCGCCACCCGGCTCCCTACAGGACAGATTTCCCGGCCGGGCCCTTGCCCAGCTCGGACCGCGGCTCGCCCGACGGATCCTGAAAGGAGGCCCCACGCTATGGACAGGCCGAGCTTGATCATCGTCGTCCCCATCACCACCCTGATTGCCCTGTTCACAGGCATAGCCCTGGCTTTCATCGCTGGGCGCAGCTACGCGGTGGGACCGCTAAAGCGGCTGGGCGCCGCCGGGCGGAAGGCCCGGCTGCCGAAACCCGTCGCGGATGACGCCGCCCCCGTCGAATACCTGTATGTCCCCTGCGCCCGCGTCCGCTGCCACGGCTACCCGGCCGAGGCGCGCCGCTGGGTCCAAGAGGTTCCGATCGTCAAGAAAACCGCAAGACTGATCTACTACACCAGCGACAGCTGGGATAGACGGGAAGCTGCTGTCAGCCCCGGCTGCATCAGCCGCGAACAGTTCGAGACCGACAGTCACGGATACCCAGCCGGCGTGATCCCGATTCCCGGCGGTCGCCACCGACCCGGACCGGCTGGTCGGCTATTCTTCGCCACCCGCGAGGCCGCCGAAGACTGCCTGTACCCCCGGGAACGCGAGCGAGCAGAACAGGCCGCACCGGAAGCAGCACTCATCAAGCAGCTGCGCCACACCATGGCCGACGCTCATCCCGACCGTGGCGGCACGGCTGAGCAATTCATCCGAGCGCGCCGCCGTTACCAGACCGCGGTTCGGCTCGGTCCAGCAGCCTGAAGACCAACGCTCCCCGACGGCAGAAAGGAGCCGGATGAAGATCTTCCTGGCCGGGGCAAGCGGAGTGATAGGGCGAAACCTGGTCCCCCGGCTCACCGGGGCCGGCCACGACGTTACGGGCATGACCGGCGACGCGGCGAGTGGCCTTGTGCGCTCGCTCGGCGCCCGGCCGGTAGTGGCCGACGTCTGACCAGCCTTCGCAACGGCGACTACCAGGCAACCAACCGCCTCCGCACAGACGGCACCCGCAACCTCGTCGACGCGGCGCTGTCGGCTGGGATCCAGACAGTGCTGGCGCAAAGTCACTGCATCTACGCGCCGGGACCTGGGCTGGCAGACGAAACCGGACCTCTGGACGTGAACTCCCCGGCATTCGGGCTGCGGCGGAGGCACTCGTCGCGCTGGAGGCTGCCGTGTCCGAAGCACCGCACGGGGTCCTGCTGCGCTACGGGAACCTGTACGGGCCAGGCACGGGCTATGCGAGCAATGGGGCAATCGCGGCTCAGGTCCGGCGCGGCGAGCTGCCTGCCAACGGGGACGTGACGTCGTTTCTGCACGTTGAAGACGCCGCCGACGCCGCGGTCCAGGCACTGGCATGGCCAGCTGGCCCGGTCAATATCGTCGACGACGAACCTGCTCCCGGAACAGAATGGCTGCCCGTCTATGCCGCCGCCATCGGTGCGCGCATTCCCCCCAAGAAACAGCCGGGTGCAGGCAGCGGGCTGCGTGGCGCGACGAATTCCAGGGCACGACAGGACTACGGGTGGGAACCCGTCCATCCCAGCTGGCGTGAAGGATTTCGGACCGCCCTCGGATAAGCCACGCCGACGGGTAGCCGGGCGACCCGACACGAGCGGTTGGCGAGGTGGTACCGCTAGCCGGCATGCAGGTGCTCGTGCTGCTCGGCCCACAGCGATCCGAGGACGCGGCTGAATTGCTCCATCACGCCGCGGTGCAGCAGGCTGGCGTAGCTGATCCTGGCCACCCCAAGCTCGGCGAGTTCAGCGACGGAGGGCGCTCGCGGGATGCGGAGCACGTTGACCGGGCCGGGGCACGCCGAAACGAAGGCCGCCAGCGCACCGGTTTCCCAGAGCCCGATCGGGAAGACGCAATCGGCACCGGCGCCGAAGTACGCTTCCGCACGGCGCAGACCCTCCGGCACAAGCTCGCCCTGGATGCGTCCGTCCGAAACCTGAAAGGCAGAGGGAAGGAAGACATCTATCCGCGCGTTGATCACAAGCCGGTAGCCCTGCCCGGATGCGGCCTGGCGCACATCACGCAGCCATGCTGCCTGCTGGACCGGATCGCGCACCGTCTGGGCCGCGTGGTTGGTGTCCTCGAGGTTGCAGCCCGCCGCCCCAATGCCTTTAAGCTTGGCGACCAGCTCCGCGGCCGTCATCCTGTACCCCGCCTCGGCGTCCACCGTCACCGGGACGGTGACACTCTGGGTGATTCGTGCCGCCGCGGCGAGCATCTCGCCCGCCGGTGCCCCCTCATGGTCTTCATAGCCAAGCGCGGCGGCCACGCCGGCGCTCGTAGTGGCAACGGCGGGAAACCCGGCCGCGACGACCGCCTTCGCCGTGGCCACATCCCACGCGTTCGGCAGCACCAGCGGGAAACCGGGGCGGTGCAGCGAGCGCAGCAGGTCACACTTCCCCTCCAGGCCGTTTGCGGAGGTCATCACTTGCTCACCCCCGGAATCGAGCTCTTGTCAAGATAACAAGGGTCGCGAACCTCAGGTCACGGGGGGGCAGCAGGCGAAACGTGACCTCGTCGCGGAGCGACGAACCGACCCACTCGTACTCCCGCGCGCCGTGGCGGACACGCCGCTTGCGGAGGACGGACTCACCCGGTTTCTCCGTCCAGGGCTCTGCTTGCACGCTCCGTGGGAAGCATCGTTCCCGGCGTGGCCCCGCCACATCACCCGCAGGGGATTAGACACCGTTTAGGTTTAGGGCAACAGCAGGAGCTTGCCACGGGCCTGGCCGCTGAGGCTGATTTCCAGGGCGGTGCGCCAGTCGTCGAGGGGGAAGGTTCCGGCGATCGGCACCGTGAACTTGCCGTCGGCGGCGAGCTGCGCGAATTCGGAGAACACGCCGGAGCGGTCGAAGGGCTGGATGTGATCTTCGTGGAAGCTGTCGCGGACGCCGAGTTCGGCTGCGGCGGCGAAGTCGGCGATCGTGAGGACGCGTTTCGGGTCGCCGCCGGCCATCTGGACGAGGGCGGGCAGGGCGCCGCCGACCGGCGCGGTGTCGAGGACCAGGTCGACCGGACCCGGGCTGATGGCGCGGACGCGTTCGACCATGCCGTCCCCGTAGGTGGTCACCGCGGCGCCGAGGTCCCGCAGCCGCTGGGCGTAGGTCTGTCCGGCGGTGGCGATGACCCGTTCTCCGCGGATAAGCGCGATCTGCACGGCGGCGAACCCGATGGTGCTTCCGGCGCCGTGGATGAGGACCGTGTGCTCCGGGGACAGCCCGAGCTGCGCGAGGCTCCGGTAGGCGGTCTCGAGCGCCATCGGCAGGGCGGCCGCCTGCGTGGGGTCCAGCCCCGCTGGCACAAGTGTCCAGTGGTCCATGATCGCCCGGTCTGACGCGCCGGCGGCCGGCGCACCGCGCCAGTCGGCGGTTCCGAAGACAAGGTCGCCGACGGCGACGTCTGTGACGCCGTCGCCGACGGCGTCGACGGTGCCGGACACATCGATGCCGATGCCCCGGGGCAGGTTGCCGGCGAACAGGCCGCGGCACAGCGCCCAGTCGGCCGGGGCCAGCCCGCAGGCGTGCACCAGGACGCGGATGCGGCCGGGGACGGGCGCCGGCACGGCCGTTGTTTCCAGGTGCAGGACGTCTCCCGGTTCGCCGTATTCGTGAAAGCGCACGGTGCGCATGGTGCTAGTCATCCCTATCTCCAGGGCCGGTCAGCTCGGAGCCGACGGTGACGAAGACGTGCACGCTTGTCTCCTTGCGGGCAGAGAAGAAATAACCGGACTATGATCCGGTTACGCGGCTACCATAGCATAACCGGAGCGTGATCCGATTTTGAGTAAGACCGATGCCCGCGCCCTCCGTTCGGATGCGGCCCGCAACCGCGACACGCTGCTCGCGGCGGCTACGCGCACCTTCGCATCCGCCGGCGAGGAGCCGTCAATGCGCGCTATCGCTCGCGAGGCTGGCGTCGGCATCGCCACGCTCTACCGGCACTTCCCGACCCGCGAGTCGCTCGTTGACGCCGTCTACCAAGACCAGGTGAAGCGCCTGACCCTCGGGGCCCGCCAACTGCTCGAACAGCTACCGCCCGCCATGGCGATGCGCCGCTGGATGGACCTGTTCGCCGACTGGCTGGCGACCAAGCACGGCATGCTCGACACCCTGCTGGCCATGATGGAATCTGGCCAGATCGCCCACGCCCAGACCCGCGCCGAGCTTCTCGAAGCCATCACGACGATTCTCGACGCCGGCAACGCCGCCGGCGACCTCCGCGCCGACATCAGCGCCGAGGACATCGCCGCCAGCCTGGTCGGCATCCTCACCGTCGCCGGCAAACCCGAGCACCACGCCCAGGCCAGCCGCCTCCTGGACCTTCTGATGGACGCCCTCAGACCACCGGCCACCTAGCGCTCAACCGCACATGGACCCCCGGACGCGGAGCGGACCTCGCCAGCGAGCTAGCGCAGGCCGCTAGCTGGGCCAGCCATCACCTCGTCGCGGAGCAACGAACCGACCCACTCATCCACCCGCACGCCATGGCGGACACGCCGCTTACGCAGCGTCGCCTCGATGAGGAATCCGGCCTTCTCCGCGACTCGGCGAGATGCGACGTTGCCTGCCTGGCAGCGCCACTCGATGAGTTCGATGCCCGCCATCGTGACCGCCCACTGGCAGACCGCCCGGACCGCGGTGGTGGCGACGCCGCGATCGCGGGCGCGCGGATCGACCCAGTACCCAATTTCGGCCGCGCCCGGCTCGCCCAAGCGCAGGCCGACCCGGCCCAGGCGGGTGGCAGTGGCGGCTTCCTCAGCTACGAACTCAGCCCGGCGGCCGCCATCCCCGCCAGCGATACACTCCTGCTCGACGTAAGAAACCGCATCTTCGAGCCGGTACGGCGAGGGAACCTGCATGAAGCGCTGTAGTACCGGGTCCAGCGATACCTCGTAGACCCAGGGGATGTCGGCGGGGGTGAACGGGCGCAGCGTCAGCCACCCTGCCGCGATCGTTTGACGGTCCATGACAGCAGTCTGCCCCCACCGCACGCCCTGTTCCGAAATAGCGCCCGCTGTATGTCCAGGGCATAAAGGCCGGTCCCTGACGGTGAGGCTATATACCCTCGTTTGGTACTCTGCTGGCGCGGTGTGCCCTGAATAATGCGGGCAACGAGGCTTATGCCGCTAGTTTTCGGCAAGGCAGAGGACGTGATTCAGGCTGATTTCATCAGAAATAAACGCGTGCGAACAGATCGCTAATGAGCTCGGTAAACTAGCACACGACCGCGCCTCAGGCGCGCTGGAAATCAGTGGTGAGCCTGGCGCCACTCTGTTCTTGAGCGGAGGGCACCTTACTTATGCTGAATCACCGGGCGTCCCGGATCTCCGCAATCGGCTCATTAGCTCTCAGCGGCTGTCGAGCGCCCGCTGGAGCCAGGTAAGCGAAAGTGCGCGTGCGCACGGCGTCGGCGGCCTTCTGGTGAGCAGTGAAACCATCGCTGACAGCGAGCTACGAGATTTGCTCTGGTCAATCACGATGGACGCGCTCGTCGCCGTGGCCTTGCCACTGCCGGCTGCCCGGGCGCCGATGGTCGGCGTCCGGTTCTGGCCGCGGAAGTCGCACCTGATCGGATACGACCTCCGTCTTGACCTCGCGTCCGTATGGGCGGCTGCCAGGCAGAAGGCGGAACTGCTGGCGCAGGGCCAGGCCTCGGCTGGCGGTCACCCGCTGTTGACCAGCCCGCAGCTCCCGTGGGCAGTTGTATGCAGTGAGCAGTGGACACTTTCCTGGCAGATCGACGGGCGCGCCACGATTAAGGACCTGGCCTGGCAGAACGGTTTTGCGCTTTGCGACACCATGGAATGGGTTGAAGGCCTCATCCGAGCGGGCTTGTGCGTTATAGCCGCCAACGCCGACCATCCCGGTGCAGCGGGTCCTGCCCCCATAGACGCGGCCAGGAAACGACCCCGGATGCGTGATGGCGGACCTGCGCGACACGGGGCGCGCCCAGGCGAGCCCGCACCCCCGCTGCATGAGGAGGAGCCGCCAGAACCGGCGGGCGATGCGCCCTCGGGTGCGGGTTCGCTGTCAGGACCGGCTGATAGCGCCGCGCTTGAGCTTCCTCATCGCAGCCCGGGAGCGTCGCTGGGAACCCGATCAGCCAGGACCCGGCCACCTGTTCCGCAGTGGCGCGCGGAGGACATTCAAAAGGCTCCTGAGACCTCGCATTCCGATTTGCTTCGCCGGATACTGAAAGGGCTCAGGCGCATTGATTGAAATCAGGGGCCCCCAGCCGTTCTCACCCGGCTAGCGCGCGAATAAAGGATATTGCGGGCTTTCTCCTATTGGACTCTCCCGTCTCGTCGTCTGGCCTGGCCGGGGCGCCGACCACCGACACCAGGTCCATGGCAACCATCCTGAAGACTTCAATCGTCGTGCTGAAGAGGCTCTGTCCAAGTTCTTGCGCCAAGGTGCGCGGTGGCGCAGGGTCGTCGAGGCGCATCAGGATGGCCCACTGAATATCGGACACGCGGATGACGCGCGCCTTGAGGCGCGGACTTCTTACCACAGGCGTGTCAGGAGCGAGCACGGCGGACAGCTGCCTGAGTAGCTCATGCCTGCGGCTGACCTCTGTCACCAGTTCGTCCACGGACATGCCACCCGCGCCAGCTTCTGCGGCCCCGTTCTTCGCCTCCCGGAACCGCACATACCTGGGCTTAACCGAGAGCAGCTCAGTGCCTGCGTCCATGGTCGCCTCCCATGCCATCCATCTTCGTTCGAAGGAACTGACCGTCTTGTGGCCGGCCAGTTCCTTCGAACGCTCGGTTCTGGTGCGCAGGCTGGGAGTGCCCCGGGATTCGGCGTGGACTATTTCGCCCTTCTCGAGGTGGATCACCCCGCCAGATTCCCCGGACAGGAAAAGCGCGCCCGTCTTACCCGCATCGGCGAGTTTGCCCAGCCGGACGGCGACGGGATTCCTCAGTACGGTCATGGCCGTTCCTGTCTCGGCAAGTTCTGACCGGGCTCACGGCATGGACAAAGCGGCGGGAAACCCGGGATCAGATGCTGAGGTCGGTTTCTATCCGCTTGAGATTAAGACGCGCGAGGGCCAGGTTTGCCTTCTGCCGGTCGAGGACGAGATAAAGGAAGAGATTGTGGGCGCCGTGGGCGTCAGACATCAATCGGATCAGGTGATACTGCTTGTTGAGCGTGATCAGGATATCCTCGATTGAATCGTTCAGGTTGAGGGATTGAATGGTGCGCATCTTGGCCCGGACGACTTCGGTGTCCCCGGCTGCCGCCAGCTCTAGGTCCAGGTACTTGCCGCCGCCGAGAGTGCCGAGCGGCATGCCGCTGTCCCAGTCCACGAGTGCCGCCCCGAGAGCGCCCTCGATGGCCATCGCTTCCTTGAGAGCTGTTTCGATATTCATATATGCGTACTCCCCTCAGAATGCGGATGGTGTCCGCATGAGACCCTAGGGTGAACCCTAGCGAACATCCGCGCTGCGTGCCGTATAGAGTGCTGATATTCCTGGCTCTTGTCGCCGGTGATAGGCAGACGGTCCGGTTTGGAGCGCTACCCTTTGGCGGGGACGGGCGGGCAGCTGAATAACCAGGTTCCCAGGGCATTAGTTGATGTATATTCCTGCCTGCGATAATGGGCGGCTGGTGATGGAGTGGGCGGGGGAGGCGATGTGCCGGGCCTTACGGAAGCGCTCCATCAGGTCATGGCGATTGAGGGTGCCCGGGCGGTGGCGCTGATCGACATCGCAACCGGCATGGTCGTGCGATCGGTGGGCGAGGCGGCCGGAGAAGATGGGGATTTCCCGGCTGCGGCGGCCAGCTTGGCCGATGAGGCCAGGATTGCCTGCGCCATGCCTGGGCCTGAGCGGACCGGTGGAGATCTTGACGAGATATCCCTGGTTACCGCGAACCGGTTGCAAGTGTCTAAAATCCTCGGCTCCCGCCCAGGGGGCGGTTGCCTTCTGTTCGTCGACCTCGACCGGTCGAGGGTGAACATCGCCCTGGCGTCCCTCCAGATCGGTCAGCTAGCACCAGCGGTTCTGGGGTAGCTCATGACTGACGTTGGGGCCGAGGAAGCAGCGATTGGCCAGCTCCGGGAGGCGTTCACTGTCTGCGTGGCCGCGGGAACGACGGGTGTCCTGCAGGTGACCGGTGACCCGGGAGGAGCGATTCTCTTCGATCGCGGACACGTGATTGCCGTTCAGACGTCAGGTGCGCCCAGTCCCGAAGTCCTCTTGCTCCGCTCGAAGCTCGTGCCCGAGTCCGAGTGGAATGCCGCGTTCGCCGCGGCTGCCGCGACTGGCGCTCCGATGAGCGCCGAGCTGATCAGCCGCCAGTTGGTGGGGGCAGGAGAACTCGAGGCGTTGCTGCTGGCCGCCCTCGCCGACGCTGTCTTCGTGATGGCCAGCGGAACGGTCGACGAATACCGGGCCGAGCCGGGGCTCCCGGATTGCGAACTCGCGCTTGAGCCAGGGGCCGAAGCCGCTTGGCTTGTCGCCGAAGCATCGCGCCGCATCCGGGTACTCGCTGCTGAGACGTCAGGACATGACCGTTGGATCGTGGCCGCTTCAGGTGCGGTGCGCCCCGGCGTCATGCTCGGCGGCGGTCAGGATGAGATCCTGGCCCTCGCCGATGGGCGGCGAACAGCTCGCGACATCGCGTTCGTCCTGGGCCGCGGCGTCTACGCGACGATGCTTCAGCTGGACCGGATGCGGCAGGCC
>Ga0187812_1000299_pt1 | contig 18008 bp, 17 predicted proteins | sample NC_S_2_FD_130582 | JGI IMG/M metagenome (GOLD analysis project Ga0187812, IMG submission 130582) | Wetland sediment microbial communities from Neuse River Estuary, North Carolina, USA - ASW-S_2 | ecosystem: Environmental > Aquatic > Freshwater > Wetlands > Sediment | place: USA: North Carolina...
CGCAGGCGGCGCCGCGCGCCGTATCGAGGTCAGCGCGAGCACCGAGCCGGCGGCGCACGCGAGCCAGCCGAGCAGGCTGAGCAGCAGGCCCGCCCCGAGCAGGCTCGCCCCGCCCGCGATCACCTGGCCGAGGTCCGCGAAGAACAGCCCGAACGTCACCGCGCTCAGCCCGGTGCCCAGCAGCGCCCCGATCCGCGCCCCGCCGGTCCGCGACCTGAGGCCGCCGGCGACAAGCGCGGCGCTGACCGCCCAAGTCAGCAGGTACAGCAGGTGCGGGAAGAGCTGGTCATTCTGCGACGCGAGGCTCTGCGATCCCACGTAGCCGGGGAACAGCCCGATCACGCCGAGCACGACACCCAGGCTGAGCAGCCCCGCGCCCGCGAGGACGCCGGTGCCGGCCCGCCTGCCCACAGGCGGGCCTCCCGCCTGGAATCTCGCCCAGGGCGGCTTCACCCGTGGCAGCCTGAACCCGCCGCGCGGCTGCTCCACCGCCGTGATCGTGCCGGGTGTCTCCAGTTCGACGAACCGCCGCCAGGCCTGCTCCCAGCCCTCGCGGTTCTCGGGCCAGCGGTCGATCGGATCGGACTCCGGCGCACCGCTGACCCAGATACCGTAAAAACGCTTGCCCCGTCCGATCTCGTACCGTGCGCCACGGTGCGAGATGGTTACCTTCTCCGGCACCGCTCCAGCCTCCATGCTCGTGCCTGGTTCCCTATGAACGAAAACATAACCGCACGAACTGGAGGTCTCCTGAAAGTCCGCTCAAGCGCTACTGAGGCCGGCCGGCAGCGCTCGGTAACGGGGCTGGCCGCTACTGGGGCTGGAGGACCCCGGCGCCCGGGGCACGCAGGCCGTGCAGCGCGTGCACCGGGCCCTCGCCGCCACCGAGGCCGGCCAGGCCGTGCGCGACCGCGTCGCCCGCCACGGCGGCGGCCTGCCGGGCGGCGTCCGCGAGCGGCAGCCCCGCCGCCAGGCCCGCCGCGAGCGCCGCCGAGTGCGTGCAGCCCGCCCCGTGCGTCGCCGCGACGCCGTACCGCGGCACCTCGATCCGCAGGTGCGACCGCCCGTCGAACAGGTGGTCCACGGGCTCGGCGCCGTGCCCCCCGGTGACGAGCGCCGCGGCCGCGCCCATGGCGACGAGCCGTTCGGCCAGCTCCACCCGGTCTTCCGTGTCGATGCCGGTGAGCGCCTGCGCTTCCGGCAGGTTGGGCGTCACGACGGTCGCCAGCGGGAACAGCCGCCCGGTCAGCGTCTCGACCGCGTCCGGCAGGAGCAGCCGGCTCCCCGAGCTCGCCACCATCACCGGGTCGACCACGAGCGGCAGCCCGCGTCCCGTCAGCTCGTCCGCGACGGCCTCGATGATGGGAGAAGAAAAGAGCATGCCGGTCTTTGCCGCATCTGCCCCGAGATCATCGAGCACCGCCCTTATCTGATCCCGAACGAAACCGGGCGACTGCTCGGCGATCGCCGTCACTCCCAGCGTGTTCTGCGCGGTGAGTGCGACGATCGCGGACATCCCGTGCGCTCCGCAGCGGGCGAACGCCTTCAGGTCGGCCTGGATCCCGGCACCCCCGCCAGAGTCCGACGAAGCGATCGTCAGCACCCGCGGGATCACGAGAACACCTGACCCGCTGTGGGGCTGGAGGCGACCGCGTGCCAGCGGCGCGGGATGCGGCCCGCCTGGCTGGCGGCCCGGCCCGCCTCGACGGCCAGCCGTATCGCGACCGCCATCCGCTCCGGGTCGGCCGCCCTGGTGATCGCGGACGCGACGAGCACCCCGGCGCAGCCGAGCTCCATGGCGAGGGCCGCGTCGCTCGCGGTGCCGATCCCCGCGTCGAGGATCACCGGCACCCCGGCCCGCTCGGTGATCATCGCGATGTTGTGCGGGTTCCTGATGCCGAGCCCCGATCCGATCGGCGAGCCGAGCGGCATCACCGCCGCGCAGCCGGCCTCCTCGAGCCGCAGCGCGAGCACCGGATCGTCGTTGGTGTACGGCAGCACGGTGAACCCGTCGGCGACGAGCTGCTGGGCCGCGTCGAGCAGCTCGACCGGGTCCGGCAGCAGCGTGGTGTCGTCCGCGATGACTTCCAGCTTCACCCAGCCGGTGCCGAGCGCCTCGCGGGCCAGCCGGGCCACGAGGAGCGCTTCGGCCGCGGTGTGGCAGCCGGCGGTGTTCGGCAGGACGCCGACGCCGGCGCGCTGAATGACGCCAAGCAGGGAGCCCTCCCCCGCCGGGTTGATCCGGCGCATCGCGACCGTGGTGAGCTCGGTGCCCGAGGCGGCGAGGACCTTGCCGAGCACGTCGAGGCTCTGCACTCCTCCGGTGCCGACGATCAGCCGGGAGGTCAGCTCCCGGTCGGCGAGTTTCCAGGCATCGTTCATTTCCCTATCCTCCTTGCACCGCGGTCACGACTTCGACTTCGTCCCGGTCCGCGAGCGGGGTGCTCGCCCAGGTGCGGCGGGGCAGCACCTGGCCGTTGACGGCCGCGGCGACGCCGGACGGGGCGGCGGTGAGCTGCGCGACGAGCTGCTCCACGGTCGTGCCCGCCGGGATCTCGCGGGACTCGCCGTTGACGGTGACGATCACCGGAGCCCGCCCGGGTGTTCGAGCCTGCCCGGCTGGAACGGCGCCCACGCCGGGTCGGGTTCGGTCCCGGTCAGCAGGGCGGCCACGGCGTCGGCGGTGGCGGCGGACAGCAGGATGCCGTTGCGGAAGTGGCCGGTGGCGACGATCACGGGCTCGCCGGGGCCGACCCGGCCGACGATCGGGCCGTTGTCCTCGCTGCCCGGCCGCAGCCCGGCGCTCGCCTCGGCGAGGATGAGCTCGCTGATCGCAGGGAGCGCGGTGACGGCGTCCCTGAGCAGGTCGTGCACCGCGCCGGCGGTGATGTCCCTGTCGTCGCGTTCCTCCTGGGTGGCGCCGACGACCACCTCGCCGTCCGCGCGGGGCACGATGTAGACGTCGCGGCCCTGGACGATGGCGCGGATAGTGCGGGTGGCGACGCGCGGCATTGTTTCCGGATGCCGCAGCCGCAGCAGCTGGCCCTTGACCGGGCGGACCGCCCGCCGGATCTCGTCGGGCAGGCCGGCGACCTGGCTGGTGGCGAAGCCCGCGGCGACCACGGCGTCGTAGGCGGAGATCTCGGTCACGCCCGGCGCGCCGTCGAGGAACGCGCTGACTGTGGCCTCGCCGTCACCGGCGGCGACCGCGGTGACGGTGCCGGTGAGACGCTTCACGCCGGCGTTGGCGGCCGCGGCCCGCAGGGCCGCCAGGTAGCGGCGGTTGTCGACGGACAGGTCGCCGATGGCGAGCACGCCGCCGCGGATTGTCGGCGCGAGGAACGGCTCGAGCGCGCGGCACTGCCGCGCGTCGAGCGGTTCGGCGTTGAGGCCGATGGAGTGGCGGAATTCGGTGAGCCGGTTCAGGGCGGCCAGGTCGCCGGCGTTGTAAGCGACCGCGAGGGTGCCCTCGGTGCGCAAGCCGGTGATCAGCCCGGTGGCCGCCTCGAGTTCTTCGTTGAAGCTCGGGAAGCGGCCGACCGCGAGCAGGTTCAGGTTCAGCAGGTCCCGCTCCCCGAACACGCTCTCTGACACCGGTCCGAGCATGCCCGCCGCGACCAGGCTCGCCTTGTCCGCGTTCTTGTCCGGGTCGACGAGCGTGACGGAGAACCCTTCGCTGGCGGCGCGCCAGGCGATCGCGGTACCGATCACGCCGCCGCCGGCGATCACGACATCTGCGTCCACGCTCTCTCCCTTCGCCGGCATTACCCGGATCAGGTTCGACGGTCGGAGGCGCGCGTGCCTCCCTCTCAGCCCTCGTCGGGCTCCCGTGGTTGTTCACTCCAGTGTAACGCGGCGGTCGGGGGTGGCTCTCCAAGGTGCGGCGCGCTGGGCTTGTGGTGTTTCGGCGCGTTCAGTCGGGGCCCCTCGCGGCCCCGAACAGCGCGCCTTAACTCCACTGCGCCCCCGCTTCCCCTCAGCGCCCAGAAACTCCACCCGTGGCGCCCCGAAAACGGGCGCGCCTGCCTGCAGGTCATGATCACGAAGATTCCGCAGCTTATAAGTGCACAGAGTCTTCGCGATCATGGTCTCGAGGCGGGGCGCGAGGGCGGTTCACTCCGCGAGGCGGGGCATTATGGCGGGATGACGGACTTGCGGGAGCGGCTCGGGGCCGCGCGGCTTTATCTGTGTACCGATGGGCGGCGGCGGCAGGGGGATCTCGGGGAGTTTCTGGATGCCGTGCTGGCGGGCGGGGTGGATATCGTCCAGTTGCGGGAGAAGGGGCTCGAGGCTGGCGAGGAACTGGGGCTGCTCGAGGTGTTCGCCGACGCGTGCCTGCGGCATGGGCGGCTGCTCGCGGTGAACGACCGGGCGGATGTGGCGCTGGCGGCCGGGGCCGACGTGCTGCACCTGGGGCAGGACGACCTGCCGGTGCCGGCCGCGCGGCGGATCCTCGGGCCGGGGCCGCTGATCGGGCGGAGCAGCCACAGCCCCGCTCAGTCGTCGGCCGCTGCCGTGGAGGAGGGCGTGGACTACTTCTGCGCCGGGCCGGTGTGGACGACGCCGACCAAGCCGGGGCGGCCGGCTACCGGACTCTCGCTGGTGTCGCACGTGGCGTCGCTGGGCGCCGGCCGGCCCTGGTTCGCCATCGGCGGGATCAGCCTGGACCGGCTGGACGACGTGCTCGCTGCCGGGGCGACGCGGGTCGTGGTGGTCCGGGCGATCACGGAGGCGGACGACCCCGGCGCGGCCGCGGCCGCGTTCGCGTCCCGGCTCGCGGGTGTCCCGGCGCCCAATGTGGTCAATGGGCCATCCACCGCACTCTTACGTGGTCGATGGGCCATCCACCACGTTCACGCGGGACGCGGGAGTGACTCGGGACGCGGGAGTGACTTGTGACAGCAGTGAGATGCTCACGGCGCTGAGCGCGTCGGCAGCCAGGGGCTACCGCGCCCCGGGTGAACCCGGCTGAGCTGAGCCTGGCCACACGGCCGTGCGGGACGCCGCCTGGAAGGTCGAGTCCAGGAAGCTGAGCAGGTACGCGCCGGGGTCGCTGGCCGCCCGGACGGCGGCGTACGGAAGGACGAACTCGCCGAGCTGCTCATCGAAGTACGCGGCGTCCGGCGTGACGGGCTGCTCGCGGAACGGCGCGGGCTCGGGATAGGCGTAGGAGTAGAAGACGCCTTCGGCGGCACCGCCGGGCCAGTAGCCGCAGCTGGACACCTCGTCGCTGTAGGCCTCGGCCATGACCGAGTCCGGGCAGTTGGGGATGCCGCCGGGGTGCGGCGGCGCGGGCCGGCCGGAAAACCGGGTGACCGCGAGGTCGAACGCGCCCCAGAAGAAGTGGACCGGGCTGGCCTTGCCGCGGAACCCGGCCCTGAACTCGCTCATCACCCGGTGCGCGCTGACCAGGGACAGCCAGAACCGGTGCATCGCACCGGCGTCATAGTCGGCATGGACGGTGTCGGAGCCGAACGGGATGGCGTCGGGGATCTCGTTCGGCGTGGCGTGGATAACGACGTCGATGCCGAGCTCGTCCAGGCGCGACCGGTATTCGGCATAGAAGTCGGCCACGGTGCGCGGCGCCAGCTCGATCCGGCGGATCGCCCCGTTCGTGGTGGCGATGGTCAGCTCGTGGGCGATGAAGTCGAACTCGATCTCCGCGCCACCGCCGGCATACGGCATCAGGGATGTCGTCAGGCCGCGGGCGGTCACGTACAGGGTGCAGCCCCACCAGTGGTTCAGCCGCGGGGCGAGCGCGAGGCGGGTCTTGCCGACGATCTGCGTCCACAGGTGGACTGTGTCGCGGGTCGGCTGCCAGTGCTCCAGTGGCAGGCTTGGCCAGGGCGTCTCCATGCCACTAGCTTCCCCTAGGCGTCGCGCAGGCGGAGGACCAGGGCGCCGAGGAGCAGCGCGCCAACAGCCCACAGCGCGACGACGCCGAGGCCCTGCCAGGGGGTGAGCGGGAGCGATGACACGCCCACGGTGGCCTGGACGTCGAGGCCCGCGGACATCGGGGCGATCTGCTGCAGGTGGCGGGACAGGTCCTGGTCCGGGATCACCGCGGCGGCGAGCGGGAACAGGTACAGCAGGCCGAGGACGAGCCCGATCGCGACGCCGGAGTCGCGCACCGCTGTGGTCACCCCCAGCGCCAGCAGGGCGATCAGCGCCAGGTACAGCACAGCGCCGCCGAAGGCGCGCAGGTCCGGGCCGTTCGCCAGCGACGGCACGACGTAGCCGTTCGCCGCGGACAGGCCCCGGCCGGGCAGGATCAGCCGCCCGGCGAGCAGCGAGCCAGCCACAGCGACCAGCCCCGCCACCAGGGCCCACCCGGCCACCGTGATCGTCTTCGCCGCCAGCATCGTCAGCCGCCGCGGCGTGGCGGCCAGCGTCAGCCGGATCATGCCGGTGCTGTACTCACCGCCGATCGCCAGCACCGCCAACAGCGCCACGATCACCTGGCCCAGGTCAACCCCGGTGAGGCTGATCTTGGCCGGGTCGCCGCCCGTCACCGCCGGAGCGCACGCGGCCGGGCCGCCGGAGCACTGAAACGCCGCGGCCACGGCCGCGCTCACCGCCACGGTGAGCGCTATAGCGGCAGCCAGCAGCCACCACGTGCTCGCCAGCGTCCGCAGCTTCGTCCACTCCGCGTGCAGCGCGTCCGGCACCCCACCCCAGGTGGGCGGGGTCCTTGTGGTTGAAGTGATTGAAGAGGCTGGTGTGATCGAAGGGGTGATCGGATCACTTCCGCCGGCCTGCGTCACGCGTCCCTCCGGCGCAGCAGGTAGGCGGCGACGCCAAGCGCCACGGCCGTCCAGCCGCAGAGCACCAGGAACCCGGCCCACCCCGGCAGCGGGTAGTACCCGGACTGCGGCGTATAGCTGTATCCAGTGACCTGCCCGTACTCCGGGTACGCCTGCTGCAGGGCGATGCCCGCGGCCGGCGTGACCCGCAGCAGCCAGTCCGCGGCGCCGAGCGGCACGGCCCTGGAGATGGCCAGGAACATCGGCACCGCGATCGCCACGATGACGATCGCTACCGCCGCCGCGCCGCGCCGGACGATCGCGCCCACCGCGAGGGCACCCGCCGCGGCCACGGCCGCGAACAGCCCCGTGCCGGCGATCACCTTCACCTCGGTCGCCCCGGACACGGGGTAGAGATAGTAGCCGCGGGCGTGCGTGATGGCCGTGCCGGTGAGCAGCGCCACCGCGGCGCCCGCGACCCCGGCGACGAACGACACCGCGGCGACCACGACCGCCTTCGCCGCGAGCACCCGGCCGCGGCGCGGGCTCGCGGCGAACGTCACCCGGATCAGCGAACGCCGGTACTCCGCGGTGATGAACATCGCGGCGACCACCCCGAGCGCGATCAGCCCCGCGAACGTGCCGATGAGGAACTCGCTGACGATGAGCGCGGAATCCGCCGCTCCCCCGTGTCCCGCGGGGATCGGCGCGATGTCGCCCTGGCCGGTGACCGTGAACATCCCGGCGGCCTGGTGATAGGAGCCGACGCCGGGAACCTCGGGGGATCCGACGTACCCGGCGGTCCACGCGCCGCCGACGGCGCCGGACCCGCTGACGTGATCGAAGACGGCGGTGGCCTGGGTGGGTCCGCCACCGCCCGGGAAGCAGAGACCGATGCAGAAGTGCTGCCCGCCCTGCGTGTAGCCAGGCGAGGCCACGAACAGCCCCGACTGCACCACCCGCGGCAGCCCGGACAGCGTGACCGTGCCGACCTGGGTCCAGTGCGTGCGGTCCGCCGAGTCGTAGCCCGTGAGCACGTCGCCGGAGCGGGTCAGCCGCAGCCAGCGCGGGTTCGCCGGCCCGGCGGCGCCGGGCAGCCCCGCGGTGTCCCCGGTGTAGTTCCACTGCATGCGCACCCCGTGGCCGGCGGCGACCATCATCGCCGCGTACGGGGAACCCGCGGTGAGGCCGCTCTTGATGATGATGCCGGCCTTCGCCCACTCCTGGACGCCGGGCCGCGTGTCCCAGGGGCCGTTGGGTGACAGGCCGGCGGTGCTGGTGGGCGGGAGCAGGCCGGTCAGCGACGTGACCCGGACGGTGATGGTCCCGTCGCCGGCCATCGGCTGGCGCACGAAGTAGAAGCTGTCGGTCACCGGTTCGCCGGCCGGCCCGAGCGTGAAGGAGGGCCCGCAGGCCGCGCCGTGCCGGGCCGGCCCGCTGCTTCCGACCTCCTGGCAGGAGCTGTTCGTGCCCCCGGCGGTGAGCAGCCCGAAAGCGACCATCAGCAGGACTGCGACGATCATCCCGATGGCCCAGCCGCGTACCGTGCGGAACTTCGTCCACTCCGCGTGCAGCAACTGCGCGAACCCGTCCCGGCCGGCGCCCAGCGGAGACCGGTACGGAGCCATGACGGTCATCACGCCGCCTCTCCGCGGAACTCCACCGAATCCCGCGTCAGCTCCATGTACGCCTCCTCGAGCGTCGCCCGGTGGGCGCTCACCTCGGTGAACGGGACATGGCTGGCGGTGAGAGTCGCCACCACCCGTTCGGAAGAAAGACCGGAGATCGTGAGCAGGTCAGGCGCCACGGCCGCGACAGTCGCCCCGGCGCGGGCCAGCACCGTCATCGCCTCGGCCCGGGCGGTCGTGCGCAGCTCGACCCGGTCGCCGGACGCCGCGGCGATCAGGTCCGCCACGCTCTTGTCGGCGATGACCCGGCCGCGTCCGATGACGACCAGGTGGTCGGCGGTGTCCTGGAGCTCGCTCATCAGGTGGCTGGAGACGAGCACGGCGCGGCCCTCGGCGGCGAGCCGGCGGAGAAAGCCGCGCATCCAGACGATGCCCTCGGGGTCCATGCCGTTGAACGGCTCGTCCATCATCAGCACCGGCGGGTCCCCGAGCAGCGCCGCGGCGATGCCGAGGCGCTGCCGCATGCCGAGCGAGTAGCCGCCGGCCTTCCGCCTGGCGACGGATTCCAGCCCGGTCAGCTTCAGGACCTCGTCGGCGCGGCCGCCGCCGAGGCCCTGGGAGTGGGCGAGCCACAGCAGGTGGTTGCGCGCGCTGCGGCTCGGCTGAAAGGCCGCCGCGTCGAGCAGCGCGCCCACGTGGGTCAGCGGGTGCCGCAGCGTGGCGTACGGCTGGCCGCCGATGAGCGCGGTGCCCTCGTCGGCCGCGTCCAGGCCGAGGATGACGCGCATCGTGGTGGACTTGCCGGCGCCGTTCGGGCCGACGAAGCCGGTCACCTGGCCGGGGAGGACCGTGAACGACATCCCGTCCAGCGCCTGCGCTGGCCCGAACCGCTTGCGCACCCCGGCGACTTCGATCGTTGCTTCCATGGTTGAGAAATCTAGGGTCCGCGCCCGGTGCCGGTCGTCACGCGGCGGAGCGGTCTTCCGCGCTCCTGTTCCAGAGGTACCGAACGTGCCCGCGGTCCCCCGCATGAGCTACCCGCCGATTGCCTGGCGGGGGGACGCGGCAAGGGCGCGCTCCGGGGACAATGAACGGTATGGTCCCGGACTGGCTCGAGCGCCTCACGACCGCCCGGCACGCGCCGGCGGCCGGCGTCGCGCTGCTCGCGCTCGCCGCGCTCGGGCAGGCGATCGGGCAGGCGGTGGCCGCCGCCGGGGGCCAGCCAGGCGCCCAGGTCGGCGCTCCGCAGGCCGTTTTGTACGGCGTGGCGCTCTGCGTGCTCGCCCTGGCGGCCACGGTCCCGCTGCTGTTCCCGCGGCCGGGCGCCCCGGCCGCCGCTGCCGTCACGATCGCCGCGGCCAACGTGCTGCTCGTCGGGGCGTTCGGCGAGGCGAGCGTCGCGGGGGTGATCGCGCAGCTCGCCGCCTCCTACCGGGTCGGCGCGGCGAGTGAGCTGCGCCCGGCGCGCGGCCTCGCCGGCGCGAGCCGGACGGGCTGGCTGCGGCGCGCTCCCGGCGCCCGGCGGCTGGGTGCCGCCCTGGGCGGGGACCGCGCGCAGTACCTCGGCGCCGCGCTGGCCGTGCCGTTCCTGATCTTGGCGCTCGCGGCCGGCGGCGGTGCCGCCGCGGTCGTGCTCGCGTTCGGCGGGCCGGCCGCGGGCGGCGCCGGGATCAGCGTGCGGGCCCGGCGCGAGGCGCGGACCAGGACCGCGGCCGGCGAGGCGCTGGCGGACACGATGCTCGCGCACTCCGCGCGCGGCGAGCGGGCGCGGATCGCCAGGGAGCTGCACGACGTCGTCGCGCACCACATCTCGATGGTCGCGGTGCAGGCGGAGACGGCGCGGCTGACCACGCCGGGACTGCCCGCCGCGGGGGCGCAGCGGTTCGCCGAGATCGGCGACACGGCGCGGGCCGGGCTGACCGAGATGCGGCGGCTGCTCGGCGTGCTGCGCGAGGACGCGGCGGCCGCCGGCGCGACCGTGGCCGACCGGCACCCGCAGCCGGGGCTGCGGCAGCTCGCGGAGCTGGTCGACGCGGCGCGGGACGCCGCGGGGACGGCCACCCGGCTGATCGTGTCCGGACCGGTCGCCGAGTTCGACCGCGGCGTCGAGCTCGCGGCGTACCGGATCGTGCAGGAGGCGCTGACCAACGCGCGCCGGCACGCGGCGGGCGCAGCGGTGGACGTCGAGCTCCGCTACGGTGACGACGTGCTTTGGCTGCGGGTCCGCGACAACGGCCCCGGCCCCGCGTGGCCGGGGCCGGGGATAGGGCCGCCGCCCGGCGGCGGGCACGGGCTGCCCGGGATGCGCGAGCGGGCGCTGGCCGTGGGCGGAGCGGTGCGGACCGGGCCGGCGCCGGGCGGCGGGTTCTTCGTCGAGGCCGTGTTGCCGGCGAAGCCGGACGTGCCGGTCGCCGGCCTGCTGGCACCGTCGGGCAGGGCGGAGGCGGCCTCGTGAGCGAGCCGGCGATCAGCATCGTCGTAGCCGACGACCACGAGGTGGTGCGGGCCGGGTTCGCGGCGCTGCTCGACAGCCAGCCGGACTTCACCGTGCTCGGCACGGCGCCGGACGGGGCGGCGGCGGTGCGCGCCTGCCGCGAGCTCAAGCCCGACGTGGTGCTGATGGACGTGCGGATGCCGGGGGTGGACGGGATCGAGGCGACCAGGCAGCTGGTGGCGGGCACGGACGCCCCGCCGAAGGTGCTGATCCTGACCACGTTCGACCTGGACGAGTACGTGTTCGACGCGCTGCGGGCCGGGGCGAGCGGGTTCCTGCTCAAGGACGCGACCGCGGAGCGCCTGTTCGAGGCGGTCCGCGTCATCGCGGCCGGCGAGGCGCTGCTGGCCCCGGCGGTGACCCGCCGCCTGATCAGCGAGTTCGCCCGGATCCGGCCACCCTCCGGGCCCGCCGCGGCCGCGCCGGCGGCGCTCGCCGCGCTGACCCCGCGGGAGACCGAGGTGCTCCGGCTGGTGGCCGAGGGCCTGTCCAACCCGGAGATAGCCGCCCGCCTGGTGGTTACCGAGGAGACGGTGAAGACGCACGTCAGCCGGATTCTCGGCAAGCTCGGCCTGCGTGACCGCACCCAGGCAGTGGTCGCCGCGTACGAGTCGGGCCTGGTGGTGCCGGCCCGCGAGCGCGGCTTATTCCCGCGGCCTGGAGCGCCGATGCAAAGACGCCAGGAAAACCTGCGCCTACGATGAGGCCATGGCTAGACGGACTGTAGGGAAACAAGCTAAATCCGCGGATGGCTTGGTCCCGGCGCGGACTAATCCGGCGCGGCTGTACGACTACCTGCTCGGCGGCAGGGACAACTACAAGGCCGACCGGGTCGCCGGCGACCGGGGCATCGCGACGATCCCGGATGTCCAGCTAGGCGTCCAGGCGCAGCGAGCGGCGCTCGGACGGGTCGTCCGCTACCTCGTCAGGGACGCCGGGATCCGGCAGCTGATGGACATCGGCACGGGACTGCCCACCAAGGAGAACGTGCACCAGGTCGCCCAGCGATTCGATCCCGCGACGCGAGTGGTCTACATAGACAACGACCCGGTGGTGCTCGCATACGCGAGAGCGCTGCTCGCGGAGAACCGGGAAACCGTCGCCGCGGAGGGGGACATCCGTGATCCCGCCGGGATCATCGCGAACCCCCTCGTCCGCCACCATCTCGACTGGCGTGAGCCGATCGGATTGCTGTTGTGCGGGATCTTGTACCACGTCATGGATTCGGAGCGCCCCGGGGACATCATCGCCACGCTGGTCGACGCCCTGCCCGCCGGAAGCTACGTGTTCATTCACCATCTGCTCGCGATCGACGATCCGGTGTCGGCCAGGCTTGAGGAGTTCCTGGCCCGGACGTTCGGCCGCGTTCAGCTCCGGACCCTTGACCAGGTACGCGGGTTCTTCCGGGGCCTTGAATTCGTTGAGCCGGGCTTGGTTCCCGTCGCCGACTGGCGGCCAGACTCGCCCGTCAGCCCGGAGCTTTCCGCCATCGCGCGACTGGCTTGCGCTGGCGTCGCGCGAAAGCCCTGACCCGTCAGGTGTCCGTCCGGCAGAGCACGCGCGACAAGACGCCGGTCACGCGCTCGACCGTGGCGCCGCTCGTGGCGTCCGCGGCGCGCCAGGCGACGAAGCCGTCTGGCCGGACGAGGACCGCGCCGCTGGAGGAGATCCCGTAGGCGGCGCAGAAGCGAGAGCCGGCGTCCGTGAGTTCACCGGTCGCCTGCTCCCAGGCCATCTCGTCGTCCACCAGGTAAGCGTCGAGCCCGACGCCTAGGTGCCGCGCGGCGGCGAGCGCCGGGTCGTGCCACGCGGCGCCCCCCGAGCCAGTCAGCAGGACGAAGTTCCGGCCGAACAGGTCGAGGGTGGAAATCCGCTCGCCCCGGCGCTGCAGGAAGACGTGCGGTGCGCGCGAGCCCGGCCCACCGCGGGAGTCGCGCGGGTGCTGGTACGGCGGCGTGTCCTGCCCCGGCTCGGCGATGACCGCGGGCGAGTCGTAGCGGTAACCGAGTTCCACGTACAGGTCGTCAAGAACCGGCTGCGCGTCCGCGGTGCCCAGGTAGGGCGCCACCCGGGTGACGTACCGCGCGTAGGACTGCTCGACGGTGAACTCGCCGACCGGGCGGCGTTCCGCGTCGTAGGTCGCCAGCAGGCCGGGTCCCGCCTGCTCCTTCAGCACGAGCGCGAGCTTCCAGGCCAGGTTGTGCGCGTCCTGCACGCCGGTGTTGCCGCCGAAACCGCCGTTCGGCGGGACCACGTGCGCGGCGTCGCCGGCCAGGAACACCCGCCCGGCGGCGTACCGCTCGGCGTTGTCTGCGACGGCCTGCCAGGTCGCGATGTCCTTGATCACCAGCGGCATCTCAGGGACGCCGATCGCCGCGCGCAACAGTTCGAGCGCCCGCTCCTTGGTGATGCCCGCGGCGACGTTCGCCCACGGCGCCTCCGGGTAGGCCGCCACGATCTCGGGACGGGCCGTGTCGCCGACGAGGTTGACGACGAGGAAGCCGCCGTTCCCGCTGCGGTCGAGCCGGAAGAACCCGCGGAGCACCGGGTTCGTGACGTAGTGGACGCCCTGATTGCGGCCGGCGAGCAGCGGCGCGAGATCCCGCTCGGCGCGGAAGTAGATCGTGATGCTGTTCGACAGCACGCCATGGCCCCGCATCCGGATACCCAGCCGGTTCCTGACGGGGCTGCGGTTGCCGTCGGCGGCGACCGCGTAACGTGCCCGCACCCGGGAACGCGTCCCTGCCGTCACGTCGGTGAGCACGGCGGTGACGCCGTCATCGCCCGCCTCCAGCGTGGTGCACTCGGTGCGGTAGCGCAGCCGGGCACCGAGTTCCGCGGCGCGTGCCCGCAAGATCGGCTCGAGCGCGTCCTGGTTGACGAACAGCCGGATCGTCGGGCTGAAGTCCGCTACTCCAGCGTTGAGGTCGGTGAAGTAGGTCGCGATCTCCCGCCCGGCCAGCGACTCGACGTTGCTGATCCCGCCGCGCGGCGGGTACTGCTCCTCGGACTTGGTGCGGATGGCGTCCTCAAGCCCCGCGGACCTCAGGATCTCCAGGGTGCGCAGGTTGAAATGCCCGGCACGCGGATGGATCGCCGTGCCGGAGTGCCGCTCAACCACGAGCGACTCCACTCCGTGCCACGCGAGAAAAAGGGCCGTCGACAGGCCAACCAGGCTCCCGCCGACGATCAGGACGGGGACGTCGCCCTCGTCGTCGTGTCCGGTCACGGCCCTGATCGTAAGCACGGCCGCCGGCGCTGCGCCAGCCCGTGACACCCGTGATGGCGGTTAAGCGGCTGAGTCCGGAGCCGCCACGCGTCCGTTCGGGATGGTCGCACTCAGCCCCGGCCCGGCCAGGACCTGCGCGCTGATCGCACCGAGCGCCCGCAGTTGCTCGGGAGTCAGCACGCCGACCAGCAGGCTGCGGACGGCGGCGACGTGACCGGGGGCGGTCGCGACCACCTTCGCCCAGCCGTCGTCGGTGAGGACCGCGTTGACGAACCGGCCGTCGCCCGGGCAGGGTTCGCGGCGGACCCAGCCCTTGGCCTCGAGGCGGCTGACCACGTGCGACAGCCTGGACAGCGAGCCGCTGGCCATCGCGGCCAGGTCGCTCATCCGCAGGGTGCGGTTCGGGGCCTCGGACAGGCTGGACAGCACCATGTACTCGAAGTGGCTGATGCCCGCGTCCTTCTGCAGCTGGGCGTCCAGGGCGGCGGGCAGCCGGAAGAGCATCGCGACGACAGAGCGCCATGCGGATTGCTCCTCGTCGGTCAGCCAGTTCACCCCTCTATGGTACGTCATTTGGTTGACGCTTCAAGCGACGCTCAGTCCCCCAGCTCGGCGCGGCGGCGGGCGACGAAGTCGTCGAGCTCGGCGCGGACCGCGTCGTCGAGCGGCGGCGGCTGGTACTCCGCCAGGGTCTTGGCGCAGATCTCGGTTGCCCGCGCGGTGGCGTCCTTGGCGCCCAGCCGGAGCCACCGCTCGTAGTTGGCGGTGGAGGAAAGCAGCGGGCGGTAGAAACAGTCCCTGAAGCGCTCCATGGTGTGCGCGGCGCCCAGGAAGTGCCCGCCGTGGCCGACCTCCTCGTGCGCGCCGAAGGCCAGCGACTCCTCGTCGATCTCCAGCGGGGTGAACTCGACCCGCAGCATGCGCAGCAGCTCCACGTCGATGATGAACTTCTCATAGCAGCTGACCAGGCCGCCTTCGAGCCAGCCGGCCGCGTGCATGACGAAGTTCGTGCCGGCCAGGAACGTGGGCAGCAGCGTCATCAGCGCCTCGTAGGCCGCCTGCGCGTCGGCGGTCTGGCTGGCGTTCAGGCCGCCGCCGGTGCGGAACGGCAGCCCGTAGTGCCGGGCCAGCTGGCCCGTGGCCAGCAGCCCGATGGCCGACTCGGGAGTCCCGAAGGCGGGCGAGCCCGACTGCATGTCGATGTTGGACAGGAACGACCCGAAGATCACCGGGCAGCCCGGCCGGATCAGCTGGGCCAGCGCGATGCCGGTCAGCGCCTCGGCGAGCTGCTGCACGATCGCGGCCGGGATCGACACCGGCGACATCGCGCCCATCAGCAGGAACGGGGTCATCACCACGGCCTGGTTCGCGGCGCAGTATTCGAACTGGGCGTCCAGCATCCGGTCGTCCCAGCGCAGCGGCGAGTTGCAGTTGATCAGCGAGATCGTGGCCGGCGTTCTCTCGATGGACGCCCGGCCGTGGTCTCTGCCCTGGCCCTGGCCGAAGAGGATCTCGGTCATCGCGATGGTGTCGGCGGCGTTCTGGCCCGAGACCACGTTGCCCATGTAGATCTTGTCGGTGACCGTCTGCAGCGCGTAGATCATGTCCAGGTGCCTGGAGTCGAGCGGGGCGTCGTTCGGCTCGCAGATCACGCCGCCGGCCGAGTCGAGCTGCGGGAACGACTGAGACAGCTGGCAGAGCCGGCGGAAGTCGTCCAGGGTGGCGTCCCTGCGGACGTCGCCCTCGCGGACGAACGGCGACCCGTACACCGCGCTGAACACCATCTCGTCGCCGCCGATGTGCACGCTGTTGTCGGGGTTCCGGGCTTGGACGTCGAACTCTCGCGGCGCCTTGGCCACCTGTTCCAGGACGAACTCCGGGTCGAAGAAGACCACCTCGCCGTCGGTTCGCTGGCCCGCCTTGCGAAACAACTCGACCGCTTCCGGCTTGGCGAACTGCACGCCGATCTCCGCGACGATCCGGCGCCAGCCCTTGTCGAGGACGGCGATCGCGTCCGGCGACAGGATCTCGTAGCGCGGCATGGTGTTGCGGAACATCGCTGCCTCCTTGACCGTGGCGCGGACGCGTCCGTAACATCACATCGTAGAACGGAGTTCCGTAACATGGAACTCATGGGCGCAGGACGGCAGATGCACGCGAAGACCACCGCCAGCCCGACCGGGACGCAGGCCGTCGACCGGGCGGCCCGGCTGGTTTCCGAGGTGGTGGCCGCCCCCGAGTCGGTGACGTTCACCGAGCTGGCCGCGGCGACCGGGCTGGCCAAGAGCACCACGTCCCGGCTGCTTGTCGCGCTCGAGCGCAACGGCCTGGTCCGGCGGGACGACGACGGCCGGTTCTCCCCCGGCGAGATGTTCGTCCGGTACGCCTGGCGCGGCGGCGCGGAGGCGGGCCTCGTCGAGGTGGCCCGCCCGTTCCTCGACCGGCTCGGCTCGGTGACGGGTGAGACGGTCAACCTGGGCGTGGCCCGCGACGGCATGGTGGAGCAGATCGCCCAGGTGGACAGCAGGTACCTGATCGGCGGGACCAACTGGGTCGGCCGGCCCGTGCCGCTGCACTGCGCGGCGCTCGGCAAGGTGCTGCTCGCCTACGGCGCGGCGGCGCTGCCGCCGGGGCGGCTGGCGGCCCGGACGCCCCGGACGATCACCAGCCGCGGCGCCCTGGACGACGACCTGCGGCTGGCGCGGGACCGCGGCTACGCCGTCACCGACGAGGAACTGGAGCCCGGCCTCGTCGCGATCGCCGCGCCCGTGCGGCGGGACGGCGGCGTGGTCGTGGCGGCGATGTCGGTGTCCGCGCCGGCCAGCCGGCTGCCCGCGGCGCAGATCCCTTCGGTAGCCGTGGCGTGCGTGTCGGCGGCCGATGGCGTGTCCGCTGCACTCGGGTATAAGGCCAGATAGGAAAGGTGCCCCGTGACCAAGGACGAGCTACTCAAGCAGCTGTACGACTTCACGCTGGTCGGCAACGGGCCCGAGGTGCTGCGCCTGACCCAGGCCGGGCTCGGCGACGGCCTCGGGCCCGAGACCCTGCTGTACGAGGCGCTGATCCCGTCTCTCGAAGAGGTGGGCGCCCGGTTCGAGCGCGGCGACTTCTTCGTCCCTGAGATGCTCATCGCCGGCAAGGCGATGGCGGGTGCGCTGGAGATCCTCCGCCCGCTGCTGGCCGAGACGGGCGCCGAGTCGATCGGCACGATCGTGATGGGCACGGTCAAGGGCGACGTGCACGACATCGGCAAGAACCTCGTGAACATCATGTTCGAGGGGGCCGGGTTCCAGGTCATCGACCTCGGCGTGCAGGTCGCGCCGGAGAAGTTCGTCGCGGCGGTCGCCGAGCACAAGCCGGACATCGTCGGGTTCTCCGCGTTCCTGACCACGACGATGCCGATGTTCAAGGCGAACATCAACGCGCTGAACAAGGCCGGGCTGCGCGACCAGGTGATCGTGATGGTGGGCGGCGCGCCGGTGACGCAGGAGTACGCCGACGTGGTCGGCGCGGACGGCTACGCGGCCGACGCCTCCGCCGCCGTCGTCCGGGCCAAGGAGCTGCTGGCCAAGCGCCGCGCCGCGGCGATCGCGTAGGGCGGGGCTGTTTCATGGACACGGTGCTGCGGTCTTCGTCGCGGGAGGTCGTCATCGGCCCCGGGCGGCCGTTCTGCATCATCGGGGAGCGGGTCAACCCGACCGGCCGCCGGATGTTCCAGGAAGAACTGCGGCGCGGGGACCTGTCCCGGATCTCGGTCGATGTGGCCGCGCAGGTGGCGGGGGACGCCATGGTGCTCGACGTCAACATGGGCGCGCCGCTGGCCGACGAGGCCGAGCTGATGGTCTTGGCGGTGAATCTGATCCAGAGCGTGACGGACCTGCCGCTGTGCCTGGACTCCTCGATCGTCGAGGTTC
>Ga0187812_1000300_pt1 | contig 17921 bp, 20 predicted proteins | sample NC_S_2_FD_130582 | JGI IMG/M metagenome (GOLD analysis project Ga0187812, IMG submission 130582) | Wetland sediment microbial communities from Neuse River Estuary, North Carolina, USA - ASW-S_2 | ecosystem: Environmental > Aquatic > Freshwater > Wetlands > Sediment | place: USA: North Carolina...
CCTCGACTGGTTCACGGGCCACGACCGGGAGTATCCCTTCACCGTCGCCTGGATCGACGGGCTCATGGAAGGGACAGGCCTCGGACGCGCCGTGCTGATGGGCGGGCGGGTCGCCGGCCGCGAGGCGCTGGAGGCGGGGGACGAGGTCTTTCCGATGCCCCGCGGCGCCGTCACGGTGCCCCCGGTGTTCCCGTCGGGCAGCCTCAGCGTACCGGTGGGGCGGGCCTTCAACGCCGTCTACTACGGCATGCACAAGCCGCGCCATGGCGTGCGGGAACCCTGGTGGAAGTTCTTCTACCCGCTCGACGTCGCCGACGAGTGGTACAGGCTGTACGGCCGGCGGGGCTTCGCGCAGTACCAGGGCGTCTACCCGCCCGAGGTGGGCCAGGCGGAGCTGCGGGCGATCCTCGAGCGCATCCACAAGGCGCACCATCCGAACTTCCTCGGCGTGCTGAAGCGCATGGGACCGCCCTCGCCCGGGATGCTCTCCTTCCCGCGCGACGGTCTCACCCTGGCCCTCGACCTGCCGGTGCAGGGCGAGGAGACCCGGCGCCTGTTCCGCGATCTCTACGACATGACGGCGGAACTCGGCGGGCGCGTCTACCTCGCGAAGGACGCCTTCCTGACGCCGGAGCTCTTCCGGCGCATGTACCCCCGCTGGGAGGAGTTCCTCGCGGTGAAGCGGCGGGTAGACCCCGAGGGACGGTTCCACTCCCTGCTCTCGCAGCGCATCGGCCTCGGGGAGGTGCGCTAGATGGCGGAGGGACCCATCGCGATCCTCGGCGCCACCTCGACCGTCGCCCGCGCCCTTGCCCACCTCTGGGCCAAGGAGGGCAAGAGCCTCCTCCTCTCGGGGCGCGATGAGGCAGAACTCGACCGCATCGCGCGGGACCTGCGGCTGCGCTACGGCGTGCCGGTCGAGGTGCGCCGCATGGACCCGGCCGCCGGCGACTACCCGCAGCTGCTGTGGGGCCTCAAGGGACTGCCTGCGCTCGCGGGCATCGTCTGGGCGGTCGGCACCATGGCGGGTGCCGGCGGCAGTGCCGAACCCTCCGCGCTGCGCGAGACGACCTGGGTGAACTTCGGCGCGGCCGTGGCGGCCATCGAGGGCCTGCTGCCGGCGGTGGACCCGAAGGGGTTCATCGTCCTGCTGTCATCGGTGGCGGGGGAGCGCGGGCGCCGGAAGAACTACGTCTACGGCGCCGCGAAGGCGGCCCTCAGCACGTACGGGCAGGGCCTCAACCACCGCCTCGCGGGCCGCGGGCCGCGCGTCACGGTAGTCCAGCTCGGCGTCGTGGACAGCCAGATGACCTGGGGCATGGCGGGCGCGCCCAAGGGCGCAGACCCCGAGAAGGTGGCGGGGTCCATCGCGCGGGCCGTCGCCGCGGGGCGCGGGAGGGTGCATGTTCCCGCGACCTGGGGACTCATCATGTTCGTCGTCCGGCTCTTGCCGGAGCCCATCTTCAACCGGTTGAACATCTGAAGGAGGCGAGCAGGATGGCGAGTGCGCGACCAGGCATCGCGACGACCTCCCTCGGGACGGCGCAGGCCCGGGGACTTTGGCGACTCATGCGGCCGCGCCAGTGGATCAAGAACCTGCTCGTCTTCGCGCCGATCGTCTTTGCCGAACAGTTCCTCCACATGCGGGACTGGCCCCCGACCATCTACGCGTTCGTCGCCTTCTGTCTCCTCTCGAGTGCTGTCTACATCGCGAACGACTGGCGGGACCGCGAAGAGGACAAGCGCCATCCCAAGAAGCGCCTGCGCCCCCTGGCGAGCGGGCAGGTCTCGCTCAGGGCCGCGGGGACGCTGCTCTCGGTCCTCCTGGTTCTCGGGCTTGGCCTTGCGCTCTTGAGCGGCCCCTGGGTCCTCGTCATCGCCGTCGCCTTCCTCGGGGTGAACGCTCTCTACACCAACCTGCTCAAGGCGCAGCTCTTCCTCGACGCCTTCGGCATCTCGGCGGGCTTCCTGCTGCGCGCCGCGGCCGGCGCCGCCGCGATCGGCGTCTCGTTCTCGCCCTGGCTCTTCGTGCTGGTGCTGCTTCTCACGCTCTTCCTGGCGCTCGGCAAGCGGCGCAGCGAGCTGCGCGCCTCCCTGGCCCCCGAGCAGCATCGCCAGGTGCTGGGGAGCTACACCCCTGCGCTTCTGGACCAGCTCCTGGGCGTGCTCGTGTCGAGCACGATCGCCGTCTACGCCATCTACACCTTCGACCAGCCGCTGCGCGCCCACGCCTTCATGCTGACGATCCCCTTCGTCATCTACGGCCTCTTCCGCTACCTCTACCTGCTGTCGGCCCGGGACCGGTACGAGAATCCCGACGAGATCCTCGTCACCGACTGGCCAACGCTCGTCAACCTTGGCCTGTGGGGACTCGCCGTCATGGCGATGCTGGCGCTCAACATGCGCGGGAGCCTGTGAGAGCCCAGTTGCAGGCGGTGCCATCCCTCGCCGAGGTGCCGCTCCAGCAGCTGCGCGCCACGGGCGTGCGGGGCCTTCTCCTGGACCTCGACAACACGCTCGTCCCCGCCCGCACCGAAGCCGTGACGCCCGAGGCCGAACGCTTCCTCGCCCAGGCGAGGAGCCTCGGCATGCAGGGGATCATCGTTTCCAACGGGCGCCGCCAGCGCGCGCAGAGGATCGCGGCGTCGCTCGGCCTGCCCGCCGTCGGTCGGGCGAAGAAGCCCTTCCCGGGCGGCTACCGCCGGGCTCTGCGCCACCTCGACCTGCAGGTCTGCGAGGTGGCGGCGGTGGGGGACCAGATGCTGACCGACGGCGTCGGCGGCTGGCTGCAGGGAGTCAAGGTCTTCCTCGTCGAGCCGCTCAGCCGCGAGGAGTCTCTTCTCGTGCAACTCGGGCGACCGGCGGACCGCGTCCTGCGCCGTCTCCTCGTGCGACGAGCGGCGGACTGAGACTCAGGCCACGGCCGTCGCCAGGAACATCGGCAGCACGACGCAGAGGCGCCCCGCGGCCGCGCGGTCGCGCTGCTCGCGAAGCCATGCGTCGCAGGCGGCGGCGCTCGCGCGCCCCTTCTGCACGGCGGCGCGGGTGACGGCGAGCAGCAGAGGTTCCGCCGTCTCGAGTTCGCTCAGCACCTGCGCCTGCACCGAGACCGCGATGCCGTGGAAGCCGGCATCGCGCAGCAGGGCGAAGAAGCGCCGCCCGATGCGCGGGCAGGCCACGGTATCGGCCATCGCGCCGGCGAGCGCCGAGGTGAGCTCGGGATCGTCGGCGTCGATGGCCCACAGGTCGTAGTCGAGGTCCAGAAGGGCGATCCGCCCGCCGGGCCGCAGCACGCGTCGCGCCTCCCGCAGGGCCCGCTCGGGTTCCTGCAGGTGCTCGTAGACGCGCTCGGCGCGGTAGCCGTCCTGGCTGCGCGCCGCGAAGGGCAGTGCGTTCGCCGACGCCTGGCAGAAGTCCGCCCCGGGCACCTTGCGCCTGGCGTGCTCGATCATGGCCTGGCTCGGATCCACGCCGACGGCTGCGACCCCGCGCTCCTGCCAGACCCCGACTGCCGTCCCCGGTCCGCAACCCACCTCCAGCACGCAGGCGCCGGGAGCGAGCTCCAGGGCGTCGAAGGAGCGCCCGCGCAGGGCTTCCACCCATGGCAGGCGCTCGACCTGTTCCAGGAACGCGATCAGCGCAGAGGGGTCCTGGGCGGCATCGACGTCGCTGAAGTGGCGGATGTCCCATGGTCCTGCGTGCGGCGCGCCGTCGGGCAACTCCTCTACCTCTCTTTCTCGCTGTGCTCGAACGCCAGATCCCCGTAGCGGAAGCAGTCCACGACATGATCCATCACCATGCCCGTCGCCTGCATGAAGGCGTAACAGATCGTCGGTCCGACGAAGCGCAGCCCCGCGCTGCGCAGGGCCCGGCTCATGGCCCGTGACGCGTCGCTCTCGGCCGGCAGCTCCGCGGTGCTGTGCCAGTGGTTCACGTGGGGCCGCCCGCCGACGAACTGCCAGAAGAATGCGTCGAGGGAACCGTGAACCAGCGCGAGGTCGAGCGCCAGGCGCGCGTTCTCGACTGCGGCTTCCACCTTCTTGCGGTTGCGCACGATGCCGGGGTCTTCCAGCAGGCGCGCGATGTCGAGCGCGGTGAAGGCGGCGACGCGCTCCGGGACGAAGCCCTGGAACACCTCGCGGTAGTGTGCCCTGCGGTAGAGGATTGTGCGCCAGCTGAGTCCGGCCTGAGCACCCTCGAGACAGAGGTATTCGAACAGGAGTGCGTCATCGTGTACCGGCACGCCCCACTCGCGGTCGTGATAGGCGACGTAGAGCGGGTCCTCTGCGGGCACCCAGGCGCAGCGCATGGTCATCGCCCCCCTACGCCCTAGTTGTCCGCCGCTCTGGGCATCCCCTGCCGGGAGAGCGCGACGCGCGGCACCGTGCGGTGCCGCGCATCAGCCATGAGGTGGGGATCGGCGCTGGGCCGGCCGTGGTGGCCGCTGGACCGGACCGGACGACGCTGCGCCCGGAACACTTCTCCCGTTGCCGACGCCTGGAGCGTGGGAGCGGGACCGGCGGTCCGGCAGGGGAGGGTCCGGCGGGAAGGACGACCGCAGCACGTTCAAAGTAGTGCGGGCGCCCGCCGCGTGCAATCGTCCTTAGGTAGTCGTTTGGCTAGGGGCGCGAGGGCCCTTTGCCCGCGCAACATGGACAGTGCGCGTGCACCTGCGGATGCGTCGCCACGAACCGTCCGTGCCGTGGGCAGGGCACCGGTGCGCAGCCCCTGGTCCCCGTCCGCGGACCGGGGGATGCCTTCGGCGGTGCGCGCCGAGCATCGCCGTCATGCGGTGGTTGGGACGCGTGCGGTCCGCCGGATCACGTCAGAAGGACCGCCAGAGGGACATCAGCCAGGGGACAGAGATCAGCGCGACTCCCTCGAGCAGGACGATGCCCGCGAGCGCCGTGAAGACGTACGGAAGGTACGCGGCGCTCCGGCGCAGCTCCTTGCGCACGTCTCCGAGAGCGCTGCGGCGAAAGCGCGAGACGGAATCGCCGAGAGGCAGGCCCAGTTGGGCGTCGCGCGCCAGCAGGGCCACGAGGCGGTCCATCTCGGGTGTGCGGAGCGTCAGGCGCAGGGTTTCAAGCGACGCCGCGATGCTGCGCCCGGCCTGCACCTGCCCTTCGAACGCGGCGAGCGCGGGTCCCAGCGGTTGATCGGCCCAGAGTCCGGCGAAGCGGAGCGCGCTGTGCAGCGGCTGTCCCGCTGCCGCCGCCATCGCCAGGTCGGTGAGGAGGCCGGGCACCGCCCGGCGCACCCCCTCGCGCCGCTCGCCCTGCGCGAGGGCGGAGCGCAGCCTTCTGGCGACGTCCCACAGCGGGAGCGCCAGGGCCAGCAGCGATAGGGGCACGGGACCGAGTACTGCCGCGAGGAGGAAGAGCGGCAGAGCCTGCCACCGCGCGCGCCGCGCGCGCCAAACCGCGGCGCCCGCCAGCAGGAACAGCATGCGGCCGGTCATGGCAGGAGCGCCGCCGCGATCAACGGCACGCCGCCTCCCGTCAGCAGGGCGATGGCGACGAGCCAGGGCACAGGCGCGTATCCACCCGCGGCGAAGGCCAGAGCGAGACCGAGGAGGCCCGTGGCCATCAGGGCGGTCACGACGAAGTACGGCAAGGTCTCGCCCTCGACGCTGGCCCGCTCCCGGCGGTCGTCGGCGGCGTCCTCGAGGAGCACCGCGAGATGGCGGTCCAGCGGCGAGCCGGTGTGCCGGCTGAGCGCGAGCGCCCGCGCGAGGCGCACCAACAGGGGAATCTTGGCCCGGTGGCCGGCGCGGGCGAAGGCACCCTCGCTGCTTGCACCCCGAAGCCAGTCTGCGAGGGCTTCCTGCCACAAGGGACGCAGACCCGCGCTGCAGGCCGGCAGCGCAGCCAGGGCGCACAGTTCCGCGCTGCCGTAGAGCGAGGCCTGCTCGAACATGGCCTGGATCGGATCCTCCACGGCGGTCTGCAGCCGCTGGAGGCGACGGTGTGCCAGGTAGCGCCGGAGGCCCTCTTGCCACGCCGCCGCTCCGAGCGCCGCGCCGATGGCGACCAGGGATCCTCCGCGGTGCGACGCGACGAGAGCCGCCAGCGGCAGCGCCCAGGGGATGAGGGCGCGCGGTCCCCGATTCCGCAGCAGGACGAGGCAGGCTGCGGCGGCTGCGACCAGCAGGCCGGTCATGGCCACACCACCTGGCTGCGGCCGTCGTCGAACTGCAGCAGCTGCGAGGGGCGACGCCGGCCCGAGGCATCGCGGGAAAGATGGACCACGCCGCCGAGCAGGCGGGCCAGCCGCGCGCGCAGCATCCGGGGCGGAACGCTGCGGGCCGGAGCGGCCGCGAAGACGAGCCGGTCGACGACGTCGTCCGCGGACGTGGCGTGCAGGGTCGTGAGGCTGCCCCGATGCCCGGTATCCAGCGCCGACAGCCACGCGACGGTCTCGCGGCCGCGGATTTCGCCGACGATGATGCGGTCGGGGCGCATGTGCAGGCTGAGCCGCAGGAGATCTTCGAGGTCGATGGCGTAGAGGCCCGCGCGGTTGGGTGAGCGGGTCTCGAGCGCGACGACGTGCGGATGGACCCGGCCCAGCTCGAGTTCGCGGGTCTCCTCGACGGTCAGGATGCGCTCGCGCCGGTCGATCTGTTGGGCGAGCAGGCGGACGAGCGACGTCTTGCCGGTGCCTGCCGCACCGGCCACCACGACGGTGCGCCGGCTGCGCACCCAGCTTTGCAGGATGGCGAGCGGGCGATCGTCCCCGTCCAGCGCCTCCCGCCAGGCGGCTTCGAGGTCGATGCGGGCCAGCTTGCGGATCGTCAGGGTCGGAGCCGGGGTGAGGGGCGGCAGGGTGGCGGTGAAGCGCACGCCGTCGCCAAGGCGCCCATCGGCGTAAGGCATCGCCTGGGTGAGCTCCCGGCCGAGGGGCAGCAGGAGGCGCTCGATCAACTCCTGCAGGGCCCTGCGGTCCGGGAACGCCGCCTCGCTGGGCGCGATGACGCCCGCGCGCTCGACGAAGATGCGATCGTAGTCCACCACCATGATCTCGCTGACCTGGTCGTCGCGGAATGGCCCCTCCAGCGGACCCAGCCAGTAGCCCAGCCGTGTCTCAGCGATCATGGCCCGCCTGCTCCTCGCACTGGCGCCAGATGCGCGCGCCGACCCGCTCGAGCGACTGCATGCGCAACGGCAGACGACCCTCGGCGAGGGGGGTCAGGCGCGCTTGAGGGGCCAGTCCACCCAGCCACCTGCGGTAGTCCGCGGCGTCGTCCGCCGCGGCGAGCAGGATATCGCTCGCGCGCGCGAGGGCTGCGATGAGGCCGCGATCGGCGAGATTCGCGCTGGCCCGGACGACGACGTCGCTCGTGCCGCGGTCCTGCTCCAGCCGATCGAGCAGCGGCTGCATGCCGGCATCGAGCAGAAGCTCCGGCTGGGCCGGCGCCGGAACGACGCGAAGGCGCTTCGGCCAGCTGGCAGGCGCGAGGGGAGCCCCGCCGGCCAGGTATTCCCTCAGCCTGGGCGGCAGGTGAAGGCGGCGCGCGTAGACGGGCTCCGCCGTGTCGGTCTCGATGAGCAGAGTCTCACCGCGGCGCGCCAGATGGGTGGCCACGGCGAGAGCGATGCCGGACGCCCTGCGGGCGTCGCCCGGCGCCACCACCACCGCCAGGACCGGCAGGTGGCGACGCAGGTCGCCGCGCAGTTCCGCCGCCAGGTCGTCCATGGCCAAGTCGCCCCGCCCGGCGAACCGACTGCGCAGCCAGGCGATCTCCGCGTCCGGATGCACGGCCTCGATGCGCCGCAGCGCGCGCTGCGCCTCGGCCGACCGCACGAGGCCAGGGTCGATGACGATCCGCCCGTATTCCTCGCGCAGCAGGCGGTCCTCCGTCTCGCTGAGCGACAAGGTCAGGGGTTGGCCGTAGACGGCGGCTCCGCGCTCGTGAAGCTGCAGCACGGTCTCAGGATGCAATGCGTAGAGCGAGCGCACGGTGATCCCCTCCTACTCTTCGGGCAGGGCCACGACGATGAGATGCCCCGCGGCGACGGCGGCGAGCAGGGCTGGGAGCCCGGCCATGGACACCTCCAAGGCGATGCTTCCCGACGCGGATGGCAGGCCTGACACCTGGGCTTGCGCCACGACGCGCTGCGGCGCAAGGCCGCTCTCGCCCACGTAGACCTCGACCTGCTCGTCGAGGTGCAGCGGTGGGGCGCTGAGGACGGCACCCGACGGCAGCCCGACCTCTGCCGTGCGGGCGGGGGGCGTGGCACCTCCCGCGGTGACCGTCGTGGCGAGGAGGGGCAGCCCCCGCGCGATGGCGACGACGAGGCGACCCTCGGGGCGAGCGAGTGCCGGAGAGGGCAGAGGGCCTTCCCACCGCACTTTGCGCACCAGCGACGGCCGCAGCACGGTGCCGGCCGGCAGGTTGCGCGTGGCGACGAGGACGTTCTGTCCCGTGAAGAGACCTCCCGCCTCGAAGGCAAGAAAGGCGAAGAGGGCGCTCACCAGAGGCAGCCAAAGCGGATCGCGGAGCCGTTCAGCGAGAGCGCGCAAAGACAGGCCGCGTGTCGACAAGAGCCAGCTCCTCCTCGTCGAGAGTGCAGTGGAACGGGAGGACGCCGTGCTCGTCCATGAGCAGCGCCTCCCCGGGCCTGCAGGACCGCAGGAAGTCCAGGGCGCGGTCCGAGAGGTGCAGGACCTCCCGCAGGCGCTCGAGGTCGGTCGGCTGCTGGTGGAACAGTGTGAGACGCCCGGCGTTGGCCAGGATCAGCTGTCCGCCTGGGGACCGGAGGAAGTCGCCGACGTTCTGGCTGACGATGGTCACGATCAGGCCGCGCTTGCGGGCCCGCTTTGCGAGGTCGACCAGGGCGTCCTCCGCCCCGCCGGGGCCAAGCCACAGGTGACCCTCGTCGAGGGTCAGCCAGAAGGGCCTGGCGAGCCCGAGCGACTCCGCGGCGGCGACCGCGTAGCCTGCGGCCTGGCGCAGGACGGACGGCCAAGCCTGCTCGGGCGTGTGGCGCAGGCTGAGCGCAAGCGGGGCCCTGGCCGCGGGGCTCTCCGGCAGCGCATCGACCACCTCGCCGCCCAGACGCCCCACCACCGGGCCGTACTCGCCTTCGGGATCGACGACGAGGAGGTGTGGCGGCGCCGCGCGCAGGAGTTCCGCCTTCACGAATGCGGACTTGCCGTGCCCAGGCGTGCCCAGTGCGACGGCCATCGGGTTCGCGGCGCGCAGGCGGTCGCGGCGGACGGGTGTGCGGTCGCGCAGGTGGATGCCCAGGCGATCGCCCTCTCCGATGGGCGCGGCAGCCGGCGTGAGGTCGAGGCATGAGAGCGCGGATGCGGTGAGCAGGCGCGCCGGCGGTTCGAACGGTGCGGGCTGTGGCTCCAGCCAGCTTTGGGCGGCGTGCTGCAAGCCGAGCTGCACGCGCAGCAGCAGCCCCATTTCGGCGAAGGTGGCGCGCAGTGCGGCGGCGTGCGCTTCGCAGGCCGCGCGGTCGGGTCCTTCGGCCGCGGCGAGCAGGGCGGTGGCGAAGAGGCGCTCCCGCCCCTCCACGATCACTTCGCGCAGCCGCAGAGCGTCCTCTTGCGCCTTCTCCACGTCGGAGTCCGGCAGGCGACCGCGCTGGCGCCGCAGGAACGAGCTCGCGTGCAGGTGCTGCAGGCGGCGCTCGAGACGCTGGCGAGCGTCGGCCGCCGCAAGGGGCTGCAGTCGCAGCGCGACGATCACCGGCTGCCCCAGCGACCACAACCGCTCGAGGCTCAGCTCGGTCAGCTCTTCCGGATAGGCTTCGACGGCCATCAGCTGGCGGTAGCCGGTGCCCGCTTCCAGGACGCGCAGGTGCGCCCGGGCGCGCGAGCGCCCGAGATGAGCGCCAGCCGCCCTGGGGCGCGCGGCCACCCGTCCCCCGATCTGCTGCCAGGGCGGCAGGGCGGGGTTGGCGATCGCCCAGGCAAGCTCTGGCGGGACGTCAGGGCCGAGAGGAGTCGCCGCCACGCCGAGATCGCGCAGCGCCTGCGCGTTGCCGGCGTCGTCCTGCAGCCAGAGGTAGAGGTGGTGCAGTCCTTGATCCAATGTCAGCGTCCAGACCAGGAGACCTCGCGCGGCGAGGAGGAAGGCGCGCAGCGCCGCCTGTTGGGCGTCGCGTTCCGCGACTCCCAACCAGGCGAACTCCCTGCGGCCCACCTCGTAGACCGTGCCAGGTGGAGCCGGGACGCCACCCCGACCACCGTTGGCGAAGGGCGGAGGGATAACCATGAACCCACGTCCTTCCAGTAGAGATAGGACGTGGGTTCATCACCAGGAAGCTACTTCCTGCCAACGTTTGTTCCGCCATCGAACATGTCGCTGGGCAACAGGGAATGCGCGGCTTGCGGGCACGGGCGATCCAAGGCGTCAGCCGAAGAGCAGGCGGTCCAGGCCCCGCACGAGGCCCTGCACGCGCAGGACCTCCTTCACGGCCAGAAGCGTGCCGGAAACGTACGGGTCGGCGCCGGAACCGGCGTCGTGGCGAATCGTCAGCCGCTCGTTCGGTAGGCCAAAGATGGTCTCGAAAGCGATGACGTAGCTGGGCAGCCGCAGGGAGTGCACGCGCGTGCCTTCGATCTCTGCGCCGCGGGCCTCAGGTCGTCCGTGCATGGCCTCGGCCGGGACCTCCTGGCGCGGGTGCGCAATCCGTCCCAGCTCTTCGGCCAGTTCCTGCACCGTTCCGCTCGGCGCGTCCACCTTGTTGGCGCTCGCGTAGTCGATGATCTCCCACGAGGGAATGTACTTGGCGGTCAGCAGGGCGAGGTGCTTTGCCAGGGCGGCGGTGATCGAGAAGTTGCCGGCGGCGATGACCCCGAGCCCCTTGGCGGTCGCGGCGGCGGAAATCTCGTCGTAGTCCCTGGCGGTCAGGCCGGACGTGCCGACCACCACGCGCACGCCGTGCGCCAGGGCCGTCAGCGTGTGGCTTCTGACGACATCCGGTGCGGTGTAGTCCACGAGCACGTCGGTGGGGGTCGCCAGGGCGGCGGCCAGGTCCGGCATGATCTCGACACCGACTGGCGGCAGGCCGAGCGCCGCACCGACGTCCGTGCCTGCCGCCTGACGGGCAACGGCGCCTGTGAGGTGGAAGCCTTCCGAAGCGATGATCTGCTTCGCTACGGCGCTGCCGGTCCAGCCGGTGACTCCCGCGATGCATACCCGAATGGCCATCGTCACCCGCTCCATGGAGAATCTGACGCCGAAGGGCGGCGCTGCCGCTACGTTCGCCCGCAGATCGGGCGTCACCTGCCACGGCGGCTTCCCACTAGACAATGCAGGAACCCGAGCGGGTGATCCAGGTGGTCCCGCACCTCCTCCCCGATCCACAGCGTGGCGTCGAGGTGAGGCGCGTGGCGGACGCGGAAGTGGCCGTGGCGAGCGAGACGGGGCAGCAGGCGCCGTACCGGCACCCCGTCGACTTCGAGCAGGGCGTAGGTCGCGAGCGGCGCTGCGAGGAGGATGGCGACCAGCAAGGGCAGGCGGCCGGTCACCGCTGTGAGAGACAGGACGCCCGCGCCGAAGAGGCACAGCGCCTGGCTCGTCTCGAGATCGCCCCAGATGCGCGGCTCGACCTGCAGGAGGTCGACGGGCACGTGGCAGGTCATGGCGCGAGCCGGCGCGCCAGGCCCAACATGGCGAAGGGCAGCCGCACCATGAAGACGAGGAGGACGATGCTGACGAGCATGTCGGAGGCGGGCACCGCGACAGCAAGCTCCCCGCCCAGGCCGCGGACCGCGACCAGCACGTACGCCTCCGCCGCCGGCAGAAGGGACCACGCCGCGATCAGGTAGAGCCACAGGGAGGCCAGGCCGCCCAGGCCGCGGTGGACGCCGAGGAGGAATGCGAGCGGCGCCACGGCGGACAGGAGGGCGATGGCGGCCAGGCGCGAGAGGAGCAGGCCTGCCAGGAAGACGAGCAGGAGGAGGTACGGTACGCCGAACACCAGGAGGTTGACGAGCGACTGGCTGAATTCTGGGGCCGGCACCGGCACCTGCCCAGCCACCTTGGCGATGGTGGCCAGCAGCGCGTCGTTGAGCTGCCAGAGCCAGGAGACGAGGGTATGGCTCACCAGCACGCCGGCCACGGCCAGGAAGAGTCGCTCAAGCGCTGCGCCCGTCCGACCGGACGCCGCCTCGAACATGAACAGGGGCACCGCCAGCGCGCTGCCGACGATCAGAGCGATGTGGTTCAGCTCCGAGACGACAGGCGCCGTCGATGGAAAGCCGTGCGCCCAGAGCAGAGCGCCGACCCACCCGTAGGCTGTGCGCAGCGCAGGGTTCAAAGCGGTGCTGAAAGTCCAGCCCATTGGAAGACCACCCGCACGATGTCCTTGGCGAAGATCACGAGCACGAGTCCCGCCGTCACGGAGTAGAGGTGGCCCCAGGCGCGCGTGCGGCTCTGAGGGTTGTCGCCGCTGGTCCAGAGCAGGTAGGCGCCGTAGAGCAGCGCCAGGACGGCGAAGCCCGCGAGCCATCCCTGGACGGTGGTGATGGCGTTCAGGATGAACTGCTGGATGGGCATGGCCCTACCCCTGCTGCGCGTCCGCCGGCGCGTCCGGCTGCGGAGATTCCTCGCCCAGGGCTATGGGTGGGTCGAGGAACCGCAGGCGATCCGCCACCACCTCGATCACCCGCCTCTGTTCCCCTTCCGACGTGTCGAAGGTCCGGCTGGCGAGTCTGCCCTCGACGCCCACCAGACGTCCCTTGCGCAAGTAGCGGTAGGTCGCCTCGGCGAGGCGGCGAAAGGCCACGACCGGCAGGAAATCCGCTCCGGACTCGCCACGCCCGATGGCCAGCGAGAAGGCGGAGATGGCGAGGCCGTCGCGCGCGTAGCGGAACTCCGAGTCGGTGGCGAGCCGCCCCACCAGCACCACACGGTTGATCATGGGTCATTTCCCCTTTCTTGGCAGCAACCCGAGTTTCGACGCCCGCATTGGGGCATCCTTCCAACGGATGTTCGGACGGATCGGCGAATACACAGGACAAGAACAGGAGGGGGAGTATGACGGAAGACACGTGGCTGCAGGTCGACCGATTCTTCAGTGACCTGCTGGTGCCAAGAGATGCGGCTCTGGATGGAGCCCTGGCACGCTCGGTCGCCGCGGGCCTGCCGGACATCCAGGTTGCGCCGACGCAAGGCATGCTTCTGCATCTCCTCGCCCTGACGCAGGGTGCGCGGCGCATCCTGGAGATCGGCACCCTGGGAGGGTACAGCACCATCTGGCTGGCCAGGGCCCTGCCGCCCGGCGGCAAGGTGGTCACGATCGAGGTCGAGCCGAGCCACGCGGTCGTCGCGCGGCAGAATCTGATGGACGCCGGCGTCGCGGATCGCGTCGACCTGCGCGAGGGCGCGGCGCAGGACGTTCTGCCACGCATCGCGGCCGAGTCGGGTGACCCCTTCGATTTCGTCTTCATCGACGCCGACAAGCGCTCCACCCCAGCCTATTTCACCTGGGCGCTGCGCCTGGCGCGAACAGGGAGCCTGATCGTGGTGGACAACGTCGTGAGGCGGGGCCGTCTCATCGATGCGCAGAGCGACGATCCCGACGTGCAGGGCATGCGCAGGTTCCTCCGGGACCTCGCTCAGGAGAAGCGGGTGCGCGCCACGGCGATCCAGACGGTCGGCAGCAAGGGCTACGACGGCTTTGCCCTCGCTCTCGTCCTGCCCGAGGGCCAGCCGGGCCAAGAAGGGTGAGGCCCGGACCGGCGAGGCCGGAGGCGACATGTCTCTCTCAAGCGACGTCGTCCGTGCTGGCTCGGGGGATCTGCCCCGCCGGGTTCGCGACATGCTGTCCACAGCTGGGGCTGGCGTCTGCGTGAGTGAGCGGAATGGCTGAGTTGGGCTGAGTTGGGCGGTTGACAACGACTGGTTCGGGCGGCTAACCTAATGCAATAAGCGAAAACGACGATGGAGAGCGCCTGCGGGTAGCGGTCCGAGAGCGAGCCGGGATGGTGGGAGCCGGCGGGCGGTGCGCAGGGCGATGCCTCCGGAGTGTGCGCACGAAGCCTGACGGCAGAGGGCGCGCCGGTGCCACCGTGATCGGCGAGAGTCCGGCTGCTCGTGGCCGGAGAATGAGGGTGGTACCGCGATCCGTCGCCCCTTGAGGGTGACGGCGTTTTTCTATTCTGAAGGGGGTATCGGCCGTGACCGAGCGTTTCACCGTCACCACTCCGATCTACTATCCGAACGACCGCCTGCACATCGGCCACGCCTACACGACGGTCGCAGCCGACGCACTCGCGCGCTTTCACCGCCTGCTCGGCGAGGACGTGTTCTTCGTCACGGGCACGGACGAACACGGGCAGAAGATCGAGGACCGCGCGGGCAAGGTCGGGAAGACACCAAAAGCCTACGTCGATGAGATCGTCGCCGACATCCGCGACCTCTGGCGGGTGCTGGGGATCTCCCACGACGACTTCATCCGCACCACGGAGGAACGGCACGAGCGCGTCGTGCAGGAGGTCTTCCGCCGGCTCGAGGCCAAGGGCGACCTCTACCTGTCGCAGTACGAGGGCTGGTACTGTACGCCGTGCGAGTCCTTCTGGGTGGAGGGCAAGCTCGTGGACGGCAACTGCCCGACGTGCGGCGGGCCGGTCGCGCGCCTCAACGAGGAGAGCTACTTCTTCCGCCTCTCCCGCTATGCGCAGCCGCTGCTGCAGCACATCGAGAGCCACCCGGACTTCATCCAGCCGGTCTCGCGGCGCAACGAGATGATCCAGTTCATCCGCCAGGGGCTCGAAGACCTGTCGGTCTCCCGCACCAGCTTTCGCTGGGGCATCCCGCTGCCGCAGGATCCCCGGCACATCGCCTACGTCTGGGTGGACGCCCTGACGAACTACATCACCGCCTGCGGCTTCCTCCAGGACGCCGAGCGCTTCGCCCGCCTCTGGCCCGCGGATGTCCACCTGGTCGGCAAGGAGATCGTCCGCTTCCATGCGGTCATCTGGCCGGCCATCCTGCTCTCGCTCGACCTGCCCCTGCCCAAGGTCGTCTACGGCCATGGCTGGCTGCTCCTGGGCGAGCAGAAGATGTCGAAGTCCCGCGGCAACGTGATCGACCCGCGCCAACTGGTGAGCCGCTACGGCCGCGACGCCGTGCGCTACTACCTCTTGCGCGAGGTGCCCTTCGGGGCGGACGGCAGCTACACCGAGGACGCCCTGATCCTGCGCACCAACGTGGATCTGGCGAACGACCTGGGCAATCTCCTCTCCCGCACGACAGCGATGATCGAGCGGTTTACCGGCGGCACGATTCCCGCGCCTGCGGCGAGCGCCCTCAGACCCGTCGCCGAGGATGTGACCCGCCGGGTCGAGGAGCGCCTGCGGCAACTGCAGGTGTCCGACGCGGTCACCGCCGTGTTCGATCTCGTGCGGCGCGCCAACAAGTACATCGAGGAGCAGGCGCCATGGCAGCTCCATCGCCAGGGCGACCCCCGCCTCGCGGACGTCCTCTATGACCTGGCGGAGTCGCTGCGCATCGCAGCGGTTCTGTTGCGCCCGTTCCTGCTCGACGCACCGGACGCGATCTACCGCCAGCTTGGGCTGGGCGACGCCCAAGGCGCCCAGTTCAGCGACACCGCCTGGGGCGGCCTGCCCGCGGGCGTCAAGGTGCAGCGGGGCGAGCCGATCTTCCCCCGCATCGAGGTGGAGGCCGCGGCGACAGCGTCCGAGGCTCCGGCAAGCGCGCCAAAGGCACCGACGGCGGCGCCCGCGCCGTCCACGGACGCGGCGAACGGCGTGATCGCGATCGACGAGTTCGCACGCCTGGACCTCCGCGTCGGCACGGTGCTCAGCGCGACCCGCGTCAAGGGCGCGGACCGCCTGCTCGAGCTCAAGGTGGACCTGGGCGAAGGCGCCCCGCGCACCGTCGTATCGGGCATCGCGGAGCACTATGAGCCCGAGGCGCTGGCCGGGACGCAGGTGGTCCTGGTGGCGAACCTCAAGCCGGCCAAGATCCGGGGCATCGTCTCCCACGGCATGATCCTCGCCGGCGCGACGACGGAGACGCTCCAGATCGTCTCGCCGCGCCAGCCCCTGCCGGCGGGAACGAAGATCAAGTGATCGTCGACAGCCACGCCCATCTGAACCACGAGGACCTCTTCGGCCGGGCCGACGAGGTCCTCGCCCGCGCCGCCGCGGCCGGCGTGGGGGCGGTCGTGGTGGTGGGCTACGACGTGCCATCGTCGCAAAGGGCCGTGGAACTCGCCGAGCGCCTGCCGCAGGTCGTGGCGGCTGTCGGACTGCATCCGTACGAGGCCGGACGGGCCGGTGCGTCGGAGATCGCGGCCATCGCGGCCCTTGCGCGGTCGCCGCGCGTCGCGGCGATCGGAGAGATCGGCCTCGACTTCCACGGCGATGCATTCGCTCCGAAGGAGCTGCAGCTGGACCTCGCGAGGGTCCAGTTCGATCTCGCGCGGCAGCGTGGTCTGCCTGCGGTGCTGCACCTCAGGGAGTCAGGCCTCGACATTGTTCCGCTGCTTGACGCATATCCCGATGTCAGGCCGGTCTTCCACTGCTTCGACGGCGGGGAGGCCCTGCTGGCGGAAGCGCTGGCCCGCGGCGCCTACGTCTCGTTCGCCGGCAACCTCACCTACAAGCGCAACGAGAGCCTGCGGGCCCTCTGCGCCCAGGTGCCTCCCGACCGCCTCCTCGTGGAGACGGACAGCCCGTACCTGGCTCCCCAGACCCGACGCGGCCGGACGAACGAGCCGCAGTACGTCGTGGAGACGCTCGCCGTGCTCGCCGCGGCGCACGGCGTCGAGCCCCGCGAGATGGCGCGCCACACGGCGCGCAACGCGGCAGCGGTGTTCCGCCCGCTCGCCGCGCTCGGCTGAGCCTGCGGCGAATTCTCATCGTTTGTGTGTATGAAGCTTCGGGGAGCGGGTGATAGAATACGGCAGTCCTACAACTTCTGCCGAGTGGAAGGTTGTAGGAAGAAGGAGGTCCGTCTTGTCAAAGCTTTGGCAAGTAGGATGGCGCGGCTTGGCGCTGCTCTCGGGCGCGCTGCTCGTCCTGCTTGCGGGGTACGTCGCAAAGGCGACCGCCTTGCGCAGCGCCCCTCCCGTGAGGGCCGCCGCCAAGACGCACAAGACACTCGCCAAGAAACCTCTGCCACTGCCATCGTACGGCGCCACCCTGGACAGCGCCGATCCCGCCCCGGGTTACCAGGACGGGCTCTGGAGCGGCGAAGCGCACGCGGCCGCGACGATCGTGGCCGCCCGGCTGAGCGACGTCCCCGTTCCGGTCGCCTATGGCGTGCACCAGGTCTTCGACCCGACCCTGGCTTTGGGCCGGGAGGTCGTGGCATCCACCGGAACCCCGGGCGTCGCGGTCGAGACCATACGGCGCATCTACCAGGGCAGTCGGGTGGTGTCCGTATCGATCGTCGGCGAGAAGCTGGTCAAGGCCGCGCGCGCCGAAGTCGTCCACATCGGCGCGAAGTTGCCCACGGTATCGCGCGGCAGTTTCATCGGGCGCGTCGTCTCCACCCTCACCATGGACGCGACCGCCTACTGGGCGGATCCGAGCTGGTCGAACGGCAGAACGGCTACGGGCGTTCCGGCGCGGTACGGCGTCGCCGCGGTCGATCCGAGCGTGATTCCGCTGGGCACGCGCCTCTATGTCCCGGGCTACGGCTACGCCGTCGCGGCGGACACGGGTGGCGCGATCATCGGCGACCGCATCGACCTGTGCTTCGATACGGGACAGCAGGCCATGGACTACGGCCGCCAGGCCGTCACCGTGTACGAACTCGCGTCCAACTGATGCCACCATGGACAGGGCGCCCTTCGGGGCGCCCTGTCCGGCTTCATGCTACAATATCGGAAATGGAGCCGAAACTGACCTCCCCGAGCGTGGTCCGGGAGGTACTCGAGAGCCTGGGCATCCGCCCGCTGCGACGGCTCGGGCAGAACTTCCTCGTCGAC
>Ga0187812_1000301_pt1 | contig 17889 bp, 16 predicted proteins | sample NC_S_2_FD_130582 | JGI IMG/M metagenome (GOLD analysis project Ga0187812, IMG submission 130582) | Wetland sediment microbial communities from Neuse River Estuary, North Carolina, USA - ASW-S_2 | ecosystem: Environmental > Aquatic > Freshwater > Wetlands > Sediment | place: USA: North Carolina...
AGTTGCCGGATGAGCGACCCGAAGGCCCTCGCTTCGAGTTCGTTGAGCCGACCGTGGACGACGAACCGGTCGATCTCGCGCGGCCTCAGGACGACCGACCGACACTCCCCCACGGTGGGGAGCTTCGCGTAGACCGTTTCCCGCGCGGACGGCGAGAGCTTCTTGGAGTCGCGAGCCCCCGTGTCGCGAAGCGCTTCGAGGCGGTCGGATCGCACGAGAAAGCCGCCCACGACGAGCGGTCCCAACACGCTCCCGCGCCCGGCTTCGTCGATGCCCAGGATACGTTCCACGTTCCTCGGCTCCCTCCAGGACGACGCGCATCGGCCCGTTTAGCCCCTGCGGCGCCTCTGAAGGCGAGAACGCTCGGTGGACTCGGCGTGCCGGTCCCGGCGCCCCTCGGAGACGAGTGGGCTCGCGGGAGAAACAGCCAACCGGCTTCGCCGATTCTCGGACGGACTTCTCGGGACAGCGGGTCGCTGCGATAGCTCGCGCCCGAGAACTTGTGGCGTTCGTCGATTCCCCCCGAGGTCCGTCGTGCGGGCCCGCTCCGCTCGACGAACGAGTACCTGGCGTCCGAGCCGCGGGGCGCGGAGGGGGGAGATCGGGCGCCGCAGGAGGCCCATTCTCGCGCAGAGGGGGAACGGATCGAGGGGAGGCCTCGCTCGGACCGGGGACCAGCTCGCTCCCCTCCTCGGTCGAGGACCGCCGGCTCGGGGGGGCAACGATTCTGCCGTAAAAGGTCAAATACACCACCCCGCTCGCACGCACCTCCGAGGGACCTCTATGGGAATCTGGCAAGGTCGTTCCCGAAGGAAGCGCACCGGGGGGCGCCTCCGTCCGATCCGCAAGAAGCGGCGGTTCGAGATCTCGCGCGAACTGCAGCATGCCACCCTCGGCTCGGGCACGGTGAAGAAGTACCGGGTTCGGGGCGCGAACCTCAAGCTCCGAATCCTTACCACCCAAACGATCAACGTTTTCGACCCGGCGACCCGGAAGATGCAGCCGGCGAAGATCGTCACGGTCCGGGAGAACCCGGCGAACCCGAACTACGTGCAGCGCAACATCATCACGAAGGGAGCGATCCTCGAGACGGACCTCGGGCTCGTACGGGTCCGCTCACGGCCGGGTCAGGACGGCGTGCTCAACGGCGTCCGGCTCCCGACCCCCGCCGCGGCGTGAGGCGGGCCCGGCGCGGCGGATGCCCGACTACTTCTACGTCTATCCCGCCTACCTCGGTCGGGGCCATTCCCGCTCGGAGGGCCGGAGAGTCCCGGAGCCCGAGACCCTCGTCGAGGTAACGGCCGAGGAGATTGCGCAGGCCGCGAAGCGCCTCGGCTACCAGGTCGAGGTCGAGGCGGAAAAGCACTACCCACGCGATGTCGCGACCTATGCCGGCCGTGTGAAGGTCTCCAAGCGACCCGGGCTCACGAAGGCGAAGTTCCTTCGGCTGGTGACCGGTGAGATGCGTAAGCTTCGGGTCGTGGGAGGCAAGCACTAGATGGAGGAGCCCGGCACGGTCTACTTCACCGGCACCGCGGGGGCCGGCAAGTCGACCTTCGTCCGCGCGTTCGCCGAGTGGATGCGAAGCGCCGGGTACGACGCCACGCTCGTGAACCTGGACCCGGGGAGCGAAGGCGAAGGGGCAGGCTTCGATGTCGACATCCGCGAATGGGTTCGCCTCGCCGACATCCAGGACGAGTACGCTCTCGGACCCAACGGGGCTCAGGTCGCCGCGGCCGACATGATCGCTCTCAAGATCTTCGAGGTCAAGCAGGCGGTCCAGGAACTGAAGTCGGACTACGTGCTGGTCGACACGCCGGGCCAGATCGAGCTGTTTGCGTTCCGCGAGGCCTCGAGGGCGATCGTGGACGCGTTGAGCGGGGACCGGTCGGTCCTCGCGTTCCTGTTCGACCCCGCGCTCGCCCGGTCTCCCGGGGGGTTCGTCTCCTTGCTGATGTTGAGCGCGACCCTCGAGTTCCGCTTCCGCCTCCCGATGGTGAACGTGCTGTCGAAGTCGGACGTGCTCACCCCCGTTCAACTCGCGGAGGTCATGAGCTGGTCAGACGAGCCGGGGCAGCTCTACGAGGCGGTCACCCGCGACGTGCCCACCCCCGACGTGCAGCTCTCCACCGAGCTGTTCCGCGCCGTGGAGACCATGGGTCCGCTCCTCGGGCTCGTGCCGACGTCCGCGAAGGACGGCACCGGCCTCGAGGCGTTCTACCAATCGTGCCAGCGCGTGTTCGCGGGCGGGGAGGACCTCGAGCCGTCCCACTCGCCCTCGAGCGACTGAGACTACCCTTCGGTGAAGAACAGACCGATGCCTTGGGAGGCGGCGTCCTCCTCGTCCTTGAACCGACGGTAGAGGGTTTCCGCGTCGGCGGCTGTGAGGCGCGACCCCACCGGCCCGAGCAGCTCCTCCGCTCGACGGACCGAGTCGGGGGACCCCTCGATGAGAACGTAGAGCGAGTCGGCCGGTCCTCCGAGGGTGCCCGCCTCCCGGATCTTCTGGCTCTGCCGGGAGACCCGGTCGTCCTTGAGGACGGTGTCAAGCTCGGCACGATGGGCGGTGGGGACGGAGAAGATCGTCCACGCCATACGACCCGCCGACCCCGCTCGCCTATATGGGAGTTGCCGAAGGGTCATCGACATGAGGGGGATTCCCCTCGGGAATCGACCGTGTACGCCCGGACGACCGAAGCGCCCATCCTCCTCGTGGGGGCGGCCCACGTCGTCGACCTCGCCGACCCGCTGCGCCGATTGCTCGGCGACCGGACGCTGGACGGGGTGGCGGTCGAGCTCGACCCGGAGCGCGCCGACGCCCTCCTCGGAGCGGAGAAGGAGGGCCGCCGCCGGTCGGGCGGCCCGTTGTTCGCCCGTCTTTGGAGCCTCATCCAGCGACGCCTCGGGGCCGAGATCGGAGGTGGTCTTCCGGGGGCCGAGATGAAGGCCGCCGCGCTCTACGCCCGGGAGCGGAACCTCCCGTTGTTCCTGATCGATGACCCGATCCGGATGACCCTCGTTCACCTCGTGCGGTCGATGCCCCTGAAGGAGCGGGTCACCCTGCTCCTCGGCGCCTTCGTCGGCCTCTTCGTCCCCGCCCGAGTCGTCCGGCGGGAGATGGATCGCTACGTGGAAGCGCCCGAGGAGTACTCGGCCGAGATACGCCGAGCGAGCCCGACGCTCGCCCGCGTCCTGATCGACGACCGGAACGAACACATGGCCGAGCGTCTCGCCGTGCTTCGAGCGAGAGGGTACGGCCGGATCGCAGTGGTCGTCGGCGACGCCCATCTGCCCGGCCTCAAGGTCGCCCTCGGCCGCCGTGGGGTACCGGTCGAGACGGTCTCGTTCGGGGAGCTGCGCCGGGCTACAGGACCCGGACCGACCCCTTCGTGATCTCGTCGACCGCCTTCGTGAAGGCGTCGGCGAGTCCCGTGAGCTCGGGAGCCGTGTACTCCTCGAGCCTCCCTCCGTCGGAAAGCTCTGAGATCGCCGGGACCACCGGCAACTGGCCGATCACCGGGATCCCGTACTCCGCTCCGACCGCGGCGACGCGGCTGGTCCCGAACATCTCGATCCGCTCCCCGCAGTGCGGGCAGTGGACCCAGGACATGTTGTCCACGACCCCGAGCAGAGGAACGTGGAGGTCGCGCGCCATGTTCATCGCCTTCTTCACGATCAGCGCCGCAAGGTCCTGGGGGGTCAGGACGAACACCATGCCGTCAATCGGGATCGTCTGGAAGACGGTGAGCGGGACGTCGCTCGTCCCGGGCGGCATGTCGATCAAGAGGTAGTCGAGCGACCCCCAGTTCGCGCCGCCGAAGAACTGCGTGATGAGCCGGGTCACGAGCGGACCCCGCCAGATCACGGGCGTTTGCTCGTCCTCGACGAGGAACTGGGAGGAGACGACCGAGATGCCGGTCCGCGAGACGGCCGGCTCGATCCCCTCGCCGCGGTCGACCAACGGTCCCGAGAGCCCGAGCAGCTTTGGGATCGACGGACCCGTGACGTCGGCGTCGAGGACGCCAACCGCGAGTCCCCGCCGACGCAGCTCCGCGGCCAGCATCGCGGTGACGGAGGACTTCCCGACGCCTCCCTTGCCGCTGCCGACTGCGACGACGTGCCGGACCCCGCCCTTATCCATCCGTTGAAGAACGCTCCGGGGCGGACCGCGCGCGCCGGGGGGAGGCGGGGTCGACGTCGGCGGTCCCCCGGACGCCTGCCGGCCTGCGCTCATGGGTTCGAACGGGGCTGTGGATATATAACGGGCCGCCGTCCACGAGCCGGCCGTTCGGAGTTCGCGATGAGCATCGATGGCGCATCGACCCTGGATGAGCTGTTCCGCCCTTCGTCCGTCGCGGTCATCGGCGCGTCCAACCGTCCGGGGAAGGTAGGGACAAGCCTCTTTCGCAACATCCTCCAGGCGGGGTTCCGGGGCGTCGCGTACCCGGTGAACCCGTCGTGGAAGAGCGTCTCGGGCGTCCGTTGCTACCCGAGCGTCTCCGCGCTCCCCGAGCCCCCGGAGCTCGCGGTCGTGATCGTGCCGGCCGCTGGCGTCCCCGAGGTCGTGGACGAGCTCGGAAAGGCTGGTACCCGTGGGCTCATCGTCATTTCGGCCGGATTCCGCGAGGTCGGAGAGGCCGGGGCGGCCCTCGAAGCGGAAGTCGTTCGGCGTGCGACGAAGTACCGGATGGCGTTGGTCGGGCCGAACTGTTTCGGCGTGCTCAACACGCACCCGGACGTCAACCTGAACGCGACGTTCAGCGAGAGCCTGCCCCCCCAGGGGAACATTGCGTTCGTCTCCCAGAGTGGGGCGCTGTGCGCGGGCATCCTCGCCTACGGGATCGCGGAGCGGATCGGGTTCTCCCGGTTCGTTTCGGTCGGTAACCGGGCCGGGATCGACGAGAACGATCTCCTGTACTCGCTGGGGAACGACCCCGCCACGAAGGTCATCCTCCTCTACGTCGAGAGCCTGGCGAGCGGTCGCCGTTTTCTCGAGGCCGCGCGCGAGGTGACCGAGAAGAAGCCGGTGCTCGTGATCAAGAGCGGCCGCACCCCGGCCGGGGAGCGCGCGGCGATGAGCCACACGGGTTCCCTGGCCCAGTCGGGGCGCGACCAGCTCTACGACGCGTTATTCGAACAGTCCGGGGTCCTGCGGGCGGACACGCTCGGGGACCTGTTCCGAACCGCGAAGATCTTCGCGGCGGACGTGAAGCTCAGCGGACCCCGACTCGCCATCCTGACGAACTCGGGCGGACCCGGCATCGTAGCGGCGGACGCCGCAATCCGTCACGGGCTCGAGCTTCCCCTACCCACCCCCGCAGCCCAGGCGACGCTCGCCGAGCGCCTTCCCTCGATCGCCACGATCTCGAACCCGCTCGACATGACCGCCGAGGTGAGCCCGGACGTGATCCGGGAGACCCTGAGGACCCTCCTCTCCAACCCGCAGATCGACAGCGGGCTCGTGATCGCTACGCCGGCGGGTCACATGACCGGGGAGGCCGTCGCCCAGGCGATCCTGGATGTCAAGTCGACGTGCGAGAAGCCGATCGTCGCATGCCTGTTCGGCCTCACGGACCTTTCCCGGGAGGTGAAGTTCCTCGAGGAGCGGGGCGTACCAACGTTCACCTTCCCCGAAGAGGCGGTCCAGGGTCTCGGAAGCTTAGCTCGCTACCAGGCCTGGCGGACCCGACCCCGAACCTCCGTGCGCTCGTTCCCGGTCGACCGGGAGGCGGTCCGCTCGATCCTCGAAGAGGTCCGCCGGTCCGGTGGGCTCGTCCTGCCCGAGTTCAGCGCGCGATCCCTGCTCGAGGCGTATGGGATCCGGTTCCCGGCGGTGGCTGAGGTCTCCACGCTCGAGGAGGCGGTCCGGGCGGCCTCGTCGATCGGATACCCGGTCGTCTTGAAGGTCGCCTCACCGGACCTCCCCCACAAGACCGACGTGGGCGGAGTGGCGCTCGGCCTCGAGGACCCGGACGCGCTGCGGGTCGCGTGGGAGCGGATGCAGCGGTCGTTGACCACCCATGCGCCGACCGCCCACATCACCGGGTTCGATGTCGAACGCGAGATCTCCGGCGGGAAGGAGGTCCTCATCGGAGTCCAGCGCGACCCGAACTTCGGCTCGATCATCGCGTTCGGGTTGGGAGGCATCTACGTCGAGGTCCTGCGGGACGTCACGTTCCGTCTCGCGCCGGTCCGCACCCTCGCCGCTCGGCACATGGTCGAGTCCGTCAAGGCGTTCCCCCTGTTGCGCGGCGTTCGCGGAGAACCGCCCGGCGACCTCGACGCGCTCCAGGAAGCGATCGAACGGGTCTCTCAGTTGGCCATCGACCTGCCCGAAGTGCTGGAGCTCGACATCAACCCACTCATTGTCCGGCCCGCGGGCGAGGGCGTGGTGGCGGTCGACGCACGGGTCGTGCTCGCGCCGTCTTCCAGATCGGGACCGACGTCTTGAGCTCCTCGATCAAGAACCGCGTCGCCTCGAACGCCGCGGCCCGATGGCCGCACGCCGCTCCGACAAGGACCGACACCTCGCCGACCCGAACCCGTCCGAGGCGATGCCAGAGGACGACCCGCTCGGCGCCGAACCGAAGGCGAGCCGTCCGTTCGAGGGCCGAGAGCTGCTCGCGCGCCGGGGGAAGGTGGGCCTCGTAGTCGAGCGCCTCCACTCGGCCCCGCCCGATCCGGTCGGGTCGCACGCGGCCGGCGAACAGTACGACGCCCCCCAACCCCGGACCTTCGAGGGTCCGCATTGCCGCGGTCGACGAGAGCGGTCGACCGCTCAGCCGAACGCTCATGTTCATCCGCCCCCGTACGGCGGGTGAACTGCGAACTCATCTCCCGGTCGGACTCGGGCCTCGAGGTCCTCCAGGTACTGCCCATTCCGCACGAAGCGGCTCGCGTGGAGGGTCGGCTGAAGCCGAGGGAACTCGTCGGCGAGCGCTCGGACCAGGTCTTCCGCTCGGAGCCCTCGCTTCGGAACCGGCCAATCGAGACGCGAACGACCCACGGCCTCACGGGCCGAGGCGAAGAGCAGGACGGTCACGCGCGATCCCGCGGGGGCCATGGGCGCCCAAGGCGGGACCACTTCTAAGGATTGTCGCGGCGTCGCCGACCACCGGTCCAGAGCGCCTCGCCGCAGGGTCCGAGCCTCCCCTCCTCACAACCGCTTAATACGCTCGGACGCTGAATTGCTGCCGTGAAGGAGATCACCGTGCGCCTGGGCGGCCAGGCCGGTGATGGCATCGCTTCCACCGGAGAGTCGGTGGCCCGATGCTTTTCCCGGATGGGACTTCACCTCTTCGGGCTGAACGCCTACCAGTCGGTGATCCGGGGCGGCCACGTGTGGTACCAGGCCCGGGCCTCCGAGGGTCGCCCGTACTCCTCCGGCGACCGGGCCGACATCCTGTACGCGTTCGACCGAGCGTCCGTGGACATCCACGCAGCGCAGGTCCGGCCGGGGGGAACCGTGATCTACGACCCGGAGAAGTTCACCGTCGGGGCGACCGACCTCCCTGCCGGCGTGCTCCGCCTCGAAGTGCCGACCCTCGCCATCGCTCGGAAGTACACGAACCAGTCCATCCTCCAGAACGCCGGCGGCGTCGGCGCGGTGGCCTACCTCGCGGGCATCCCGCTCGACCTGCTGCAGCAGGTCCTGGCGGATTCCTTCGGGCGAAAGGCCGGACCGGTCGTCGACTGGAACCTCGGCGCCAGCGCTGACGGCTACCAGTTCGCCGCGCAGCACGCGCCGCCGGATCCTCACGTCCTCGCCAAGAAGGCCGAGCCGAAGTTGCTCATGACCGGCAACCAAGCGATGGCCCTCGGCGCGGCGGCCGCCGGGTGCAAGTTCCTCGCCCAGTACCCGATGACGCCCGCGACGACGATCATGCATTGGATGGCGGCTCACTCCCAGTCGCTCGGGATTGTGGTGAAGCAGGCGGAAGACGAGCTCGCCGCGATCAACATGGCGATCGGAGCCTCGTTCGCGGGGGTCCGGTCGATGACCGCGACGAGCGGCGGCGGATTCTGTTTGATGGTCGAGGCGCTCGGTATGGCTGGGATGACCGAAACGCCGGTCGTGGTGGTCGACGCTCAGCGAGCGGGCCCGTCGACCGGGCTACCGACGAAGACCGAGCAGGGCGACCTGAACCTCATGCTCGGGGCCGGCCAAGGCGAGTTCCCGAGGGCGATCCTAGCTCCGTCCAACCCCTCGGAAGCCTACGCGGCGATGGTGGACGCCTTCCGTCTGGCCGAGGAGTTTCAGACCCCGGTCCTGGTCGCGAGCGATTTCCACCTGTCAGAGAGTCAGATGACGGTCGACCGATCCGAAATCGACCTCAACGTCCCCGTCCCATCGCTGTTCACCGTCCCGGCGAACGGCCACGACTACAAGCGCTACCAGTACACTCCTTCGGGGGTTTCGCCCCGTGCGATCCCCGGACAGCCGGGCCTGCAGTTCGTGGCGGGGTCCGACGAACACGACGAGAAAGGGCACCTCATTTCCGATGTGCGGGCCGGGATTCCCCGGTGGGTTTCGGAGCGCCAGCGGATGATGGACAAGCGGATGCACAAGCTCGCCGGCCTCGCGAAGGCCGTCCCGCCCCCCGTCCTCGAGGGCCCCGCGGACGCCCCGCTCACGTTCGTCGCGTGGGGGTCCACGGTCGGCGCGGTTCGAGATGCGATGGCGGAGCTCGCGACGCAGGGGCATCCGACCAATCTCCTTCGGTTCCCGGCGATTTACCCCCTGGACGCCGACGCGGTGCGCGCCGCGTTCGCGCGGACGAAGCGAACGCTTCTGGTGGAGGGGAACTACTCCGGCCAGTTCGGGCATCTCCTCCGGGCCGAGACCGGGATCACGCTCTCGGAACGATTCCTCAAGTACGACGGCGAGCCGTTCTTCCCGCACGAGATCGTGGCGCGCGCTCAGGAGCTGCTCTGAGATGGCCGACGCGTCCTCCGCCGCTCCGCCGTCGACCATGGGAGCCCCGCTCCCCCTCATCGGCAAGACGGATACGAAGCCGACCTGGTGTCCGGGCTGCGGGGACTTCGGGGTGGTCGCCGCGGTGGAGATGGCGCTGAAGCGGTTGAAGATCCCGAGCCACAACGTGGTCCTCGTCTCGGGGATCGGATGCTCCTCGGACCTTCCCCACTTCCTGTCCTCCTACGGGTTCCACGGCATCCACGGGCGGGTCATCCCCGTCGCCCAGGGGATCCGCTGGGCGAACCACCACCTCACCGTGATCGGCACCGGCGGCGACGGCGACGGCTTCGGCATCGGGGCCGGTCACTTCGTGCACGCGATGCGACGGAACGTTGACCTCACCTACGTGACGATGGACAACCAGATCTACGGCCTCACCACCGGTCAGGCCAGCCCGACCTCGACCCTGGGCCACAAGACGAAGTCGACGCCCCGCGGAGTGATCGAGAACCCGATCGACCCGGTCGCTCTCGCGCTCGCGAGCGGCGCGACGTACGTCGCGCGCGGCTTCTCGGGCGACGTGAAGCACCTCGCCGACCTCGTGGCGAACGGGATCACGCACCACGGGTTCTCGTTCGTGGACGTATTCAGCCCCTGCGTGACGTACAACAAGATCAACACGTTCGATTTCTTCCGTCAGCGGGTCTACAAGCTCGAGAGCGCCGGTCACAACCCGTCCGACCTTACCGCAGCCTGGCAACGCGCGCTCGAGTGGGGGGACAAGATCCCGGTCGGTCTGTTCTACCAGACCGACCGGCCCACCTACGAGGACCTCGAGGAGGTCTTCGCCGCCGGTCCGCTCGCCCTCCAGCCGGCCGGCCTCCACGGGAAGGATAAGCTGCTCGACGAGTTTGTTTGACCCTGGCTCGGGGGGCCTCAGGCCCCGGACCGGGCGAACAGGAACGCGTCCCCTTGATGGAAGAGTTCGGGGAAGGCTGCCGGGTCGGTCGTGAACGGTGCGGGAGAGAACGCCGCCCAGAGGACCGTGCTGTTGCCGGTCACGACGATGTACTGGACCTCGAGCGCCGTCATCGCGCCGAGCCCCCTTGAGTCCAGAGTGCCGTTCGAGAGCTCCTCGACGAGGATCCGGTACGAAGCGTTGACCCACGACCATCCCGGCACGAGCGGGTAGAGGATCACGAGGTCCGTAGCGTAGCCGGGCAGGAAGTCCGCCGCGCTGCCCGGCGCTACGAGGACCCGCGCTCCCGCCGGTAGGTGGCTTCCCGCGTACTCGAGCAGCGCGAAGTCGTCGGCCGTGACGTTCCCGAAATCATGGTAGAGCCGCGTCCATACGGGCGAAAGGGCGGCCGGGGTCAGCGCGACGCCGGGGAGCACTACGAGCAACGCGACCGCGAGAGGGATCAGGGTCCGGGAGGTCCCGGACCCGAGAGCGCGGCGGCCGGGCGCACGGTGCGGGGTGGGCGGGGCCTCGACCGGGGGACCTCGGGTCCCGGTGAGGCTGCCGTGGAAGCGCTCGACGGCCAGGATCAAGGGAACGCAGGCGACGAAGGCGTACATCGTGAACAGCCACGCCGAGATCTCCGCCGCGCTCGAGATCTGGGCGAAGGCGACGGCGGGTCCGAACCCGGTCGAGGCCCCCCAAACCACGGCGAGCAAGGCGACCGTCGCGGCGACCGCACCGCCGACCAAGAGGCGGAACGACTCGAAGTACCGGCCGAGGGCGGACGATCGAGCGGCCAGAAGGAGCAAGGCGAATCCGAAGACGAGGAGGAGCGCGAGCTCGAGCCGAAGCGCCGGGACCGGGGAGAGTTGCACGTCCTCGGATCGGAACAGGAACGGGTCGATGCTCCCCAGGAATTGGGACCCGACGATCCCGGAAGGGGTACCGGCGGGCGCGGGGGCCGCGCCGGGAACGAACCCCGGACTGGAGCGTCCCAACACCAGGACGTAGAGCGACGGAACGATCCCGAGGAGCGTCGCCCCGAGGGCGGTGACCCACCGAAGGAACCACGCGCTGAGTCGACCGCCCCAGGCGGGACGCGAGAACCCTCCAGCGACCAGGAGCGCGAGGAAGAGCCACTCCGCGCCGACCGGGTTCATCGCCGCGGAATAGCCCACTAAGAGGCCGAAACCGACCGCGTCCGCCGCCCGGGGAGGAGGGGACCGAAGCCAGGCGACCGCCTGTCCGGCAAGGACGAGGACGAGCGGGAACGCGAAGACGAAGTCGTTGCTGCCCGCGACCATGCCGCGGGTGGCCGGGGCGAGCCAGGCGAGCATGAGAGCGGTCGCCACTCCCGCACGGTCGCTACCGAACAGCCTGCGGCCGAAAACGAATCCCCCGAGCGGAGCGAGGGCAAAGAACAGCGGAGTCACGAGCAGGCTCGTCCGGGCGGGAGGCAGGGCGAAGACCGTCTGGGCCCAGCCGAGCCAGACGGTCGTTCCCTGCGGATAGAGGATGGAGGGGCTAGCGTACGGCTGAAAGGAAAGCGGGATCGAGTGGTTGTGGACGAGGAGGGCCGTGTAGGTGGTGAGCAGGCCCGAGTCGAAGGTGTTGCCCGTTCCGATCGGAAGCGCGGCCGCGAGTTCGAGGGCATACAGAGCGACCGCCGAGCCGAGGACGAGGAGCGACGAGGGCTGGAGGAGCGAGGCGGTCGTTCGCTGAAGGCCGCTCCGGGCGGACGCACGCCCGCGAAGGAGGACCCATCCGACCAGACCGACCCCCCCCACGAGGGGGACGGCGTCCACGACGGGGGCGACGAACAGCCCCAGCGGGACGGCGGCGAGCAGATAGAGGAGGCCGCCCCCGAGGTAGAAGTCGACCAGTCCACGTTCGATCGGCTCGAGCCGTCGCCAGGAAGGGATGAGGCGGCCCGCGAGTTGACGCACGAAGTCGCCGAGGACGGCGACGGCGAGGGCCCATGCGAGGAGACCCAGGGCCCAAAGGCCTCCGGGCGGGCCGGGCAGGCTCACGGTCAGGCGAGCCGTGGGCCCCTTAATGAACCCCTGCTCCCGCAGCGGCACGTATTTACCGTGGAAACCTCGCCGGAGTGGGGGCGAACGGCGTGGACGCTGATGCCGGGGAGGCGATCCGCGAAGGGCTCTCGAGCGTCACGCGCGGGACGCTGTACCTCCTCGTCGCCACCCTTTGTCTCGTGGGGCTCAACTTCGGATCCCGAGTCATTGTCGTCAGAAGCATCTCCCCCAGCGACTGGAGCGCGTTCTCGTTCGGCCTGACCCTCGCCGGGCTCCTCGCGACGTGGGGAACTCTGGGGCTCCCGAGCGCGGTCGCGCGCAGCATCCCGTACGCGTCGTCCGACGCCGAGCGACGAACGATCGTACGTGGAACCCTTTGGATCGGGTCTGCGACGGCGCTCGGCGTTTCGGCGGTGCTCTGGGTCTTCGCTACCGACATCGGCCGGGCGCTCGGCTCCGCCGCCATCGGCACCGGCTTACAGTACTTTCCGGTCGCGGTGGCCACCTCGACCTTGGCCTCCCTGATCGGGTCGATCTTCCAAGGCTACGAGGACGTGACGCCGAACGCGTTCTTCGTCCAGATCGTCAACCCCGCTCTCTTCGTAGGGTTTCTCGGGATAGCGATCGTCCTTCCCCCCTTCGGGATCGACTACCCCCAGGCCCTGCTCACCTACGCGCTCGCGAACGTCGTGACGCTCGCCCTCCTGATCGTGTATTCGTGGCGTCGCCTCCCCCGCTGGCTTCCTCCCGGACCCACGGCCCCCGAGGCGCTCGGTCGCCTGCTTCGGTTCGCCGCGCCCCTGTTCGTCGTCGGGATCATGGCGAGCATCTCGGGGGCGGGGGACACGTTGATCCTCGGGATCTACCACGAGGGCGAGGTGGGAACATACACGGCCTCGCTCACCCTCTCGCGCCTTCTTCCAATCGGGATCGGAGCCGCAGCGTACATCTTCCTCCCCGTGGCGAGCAAGTTCCTCCGGCGCGGGGACAAGGCCTCGATCGGCGTCACCTACGTGACGGTGACCAAGTGGATGCTCCTGTTCTCCCTACCCCTGTTTCTGCTCTTTGAGTTCCTTCCGAGCGACTCGCTCGGCTTCGTGTACGGGGCGAACTACACGGCCGTGATCGTGCCATTACAGGTCACGGTACTCGGGGCCTTCGTCGTCACGGTGCTCGGACCGGCCACGACCGCTCAGGTGGTCTACGGTCAGACCCGCCTGCTCGCGTACAACGCGATCGTCGCCGGCGCGACCGACTTCGGGCTCTCCCTCGGGCTGATCCCGACGTACGGGGAGGCGGGTGCGGCCGTTGCGTGGACGGCGGCCAACGTCGTGTACGGCGCGCTCTCGTTGGCCGAGATCGCCGCACTGTCCCGCATCCACCCCTTCCATCGGCACTTGGTCGTTCCCGTGCTCGGTACCGCGCTCCCCGTCGGTGCGGCCCTCATTCTTCTCCGACCAAGCCTTTCAAACCCGGCCCTCGTCGGGCTCGGCGTAGGCATCGCCGCCCTCTTCGTGCTCCTGGTCCTTGCGACCCGGAGCATCGATGAAGGGGACCGCTTACTTCTCGAGGCCGTGGAGAGCCTTCTCGGACGGCCCCTGCCGTTCCTTCGTCGCCTCGGACGGTTCGCCCTCCGCGAGCACCGCTAGTTCGGTCCCCTCGGCGCGGAGGGGAGCCCGGCTCTCGCGCACGTGGTCGATGAGAAGAAGAAGCACCCCCGCGCCCAAGAGGAAGAAGACGAACTCGGCGAGCGTGTTGGCTGCGTCCGTGTTCCCGAGCGCGTCCACCACGGCCGTCACGACGAGCAGGAGAAGGGCGGCGGCGATCGGGATCCGCGCGTCCAGCCTCGCCCACACCGAATAGACCATGTACACGGCCAGGAGGGCGAGGAAGACCTCCGCGAACGGGTACGGCACCGTAGGGACCCGGTCGGTCGAGCGGTTGCGCGCTCAATATCCTATCTCGTCCGGTGCGATCGGGTCGCACGTCTCGAAGGCCGATGCGGCGCGGGGGGCGCGCGTATAACTCTTCGAGTCAACTCGTCAGCTTTACATAGGGCAGGCCGCATCCTAATGTGGAGCTGCCCTCCGCTGACGTTCATGGCCCGGCCCCGTTCCACGAAGCGCATCGTACCGGTCGTGCTCGGCCTCGCGATGCTTGCCGTCGTGGTCGCCGCAGGGTTGACCCCGAACACCGGCGTGGTGCAAGCCGCGACCAATACTCCCTACAACCAACCGTCGTCGTCCGGGGTCTCCCCCTGGGTCTATCTCGGGATCGCGGCCTTCGTGGTCCTTGCGGGCCTGCTGCTGGCCTTGTTCCTGATGCGGCGCCGCCGGCCTCCCTCGACCGCTCCCCCGCCCACCCTGCAGACCTGGCAGGAAGGTCCCGCTCCACCACCCCCACCCGGGGGCGCCCCTCCCTCGGCGGCCCCGGCCTACCTCGAGACGCCGGAGGACGTGAGCCGTGTACCGCCGGTCGTCGCGGGAGCCGGGGTGCCGGCGGGCGCGGGCACGGCCGCCGCGGCAGGCGGCGAGCCCGATATCGATTCGTTGATGGCGGAGCTGGACAAGATCAGCGGCGAGATCCTCAAACGTGCGCCCAAGAAGTCCCCGAGTTCAAAGGCCGGGGAAGAGATCGACGAGGGCACGAGCGCCTAACCCTCGCTTCACCCAAGCGGTGATGTTTAAGAAGCCCCGGGGGCTCGTTCGTGGAGATGTCGGGAATCGCGGGTCCTCCGGAGGAAGAACGGCTCCTCACGGAGCTGCGTCGCGCGGTCGACGCTTCCCCGCAGCGCCCGAAAGAGATCGAGGTCGGTATCGCGCTGTCGATCGCGCTGGGTCGACGTCGCCCCGCGGTGGCCTGCGGAGGATGTCAGACCCCACTCGAGTTCGACGGCATACCCGCGCGTACCGCCACTCGCCTCGCGGTGCCTTTCCGCCTGGTCTTTGATCGACCCGGCAAATCGTAGAAGGGCCCGTGCCGGGGTGAGGAAGTCCTGAGCTTCTCGATCATCGGCTCGGTCGCCGACGTCATCACCACGATTCTGACGACCATCGGGCTCCCCGGTTTGCTCGCCCTGATGGCTGTCGAGAGCTTCGGCCTTCCTCCGATTCCCAGCGAGGTGATCCTGCCCTTCACTGGATTCCTCGTCGCCGAGGGGACGTTCTCCTTCGGACCGGCGCTCGCGGTCGCGCTCGCCGGAGGCCTCCTCGGGTCGTACGCCGCGTACGCGGTCGGTCGCTGGTGGCGCGACCGGATCACGGGCCTCGGGATCGGTCGTCTGCGGCTCGAACAGCGCCATCTCGACCGCGTGGACCGTTTCTTCGCCCGACACGGAGAAGCGACCGTGGGATTCTCCCGACTCGTTCCCGTCATTCGCAGCTACATTTCGTACCCCGCGGGCACCGCGAAGATGGAGCCGGCGCGCTTCGGAGTCTACACGCTGCTCGGTTCGGTGCCGTTCACGCTCGCCCTGATCTACGCGGGCATCGTGCTCCGATCCAACTGGACGGTCGTTTCGTCCTACTTCAGCCTCCTCGACTACCCGCTCATCGCGCTGGTGGTAATCGTCGTCGCCTACATCGGGCTCCAGATCGCCGGGGTGTTCGCTCCGGGCTGGCCGCCTCGCCGCGCCCGGCACCCCGCCGCCTCCCCGCCGACGGAAACGGGCCCGAAACCTCCGGATCACTGACCGGGCGCGCCGAGGTTCCGCCGGGCATAGTCGGGGCGGACGACCGTTCCGTTCGTCCGGCCGATGAATTCGCCGTTCTCGACGATCCGCACTCCGTCCCGGTAGTGCTCTCGCGGCAGAACGGCCTCCCAGCCTTCGAACGCTGTCCAAGCACAGGGGGCGTGGAGCGTCCGCCCTGACAGGCGGGTGCGGGCCTTGAAGTCGACGACGAGCAGGTTCGCTCGGTGTCCGGGCGCGATCCGACCGAGCGGCTGGCCCAGCCATCGAGCGGGCCGGTCGCAGGCGGACGCCACGAGCGTGGCGAGGTCCAGCGTTCCGTTCCGCACCTCGGCGAGGAGGAGCGGGAGCATCGTCTCGACTCCTGGCATCCCGCTCGGCGCCCGTTCGAACGGGAGCGCTTTCGATGCGGAGGAGTGTGGGGCGTGGTCGCTGGCAAGGCACGGTACCTCACCCCGGCGAAATGCGTCCCAGAGCGCGCGTCGCTCGGGTTCCGAGCGGAGCGGGGGGTTGACCTTGAATCGCGCGTCGCGTCCGGTGCGCTCCGAGAGCAAGAGGTGATGGGGGGTCGCTTCGAACGACAGGCCCTCTGACCGAAGTCGCCCGGCAGTTTCGCTCGTCGTTACGTGGGCGACATGAAGCCTGAGCCGAGCCGGAACGGGCAGCAGCCGGTCGACCGCCCGATGCTCGGCGGCCGGTGGACGGGCCGAATCCCACTCGGTCGGGTTCTGAGGCGGGGGACCGGAGCGGAACTCGGCCGGGTCCTCCGCGTGGACGACGACCGGTAGGTCGAACTCGGCGAGTCTGCGGAGCAGCGGTCCCAGTGTGCCGGGCAGGACGGCCTCGGGGATGCCGGTGGTCGGGCTCAGATAGACCTTGAATCCTCCAGCGGTGCGGGCAAGTCGTTCGACCGCTCCGGGACGGGTAGGGCTCGCATACAGCAGCACATCGACGGCGGCGCGCCCCGACACGCGGCGAGCCTTCTCTTCGAGGACGTCCGCGTCGGTGACCGCCGGTGCGTTGTTCGGCATGTCGCCGACGAGCGTAACCCCCCCGAGCGCGGCCTCGACCGTGCCGGTGGCGATGGTCTCGACCTCGTCCGAGCCTCCCGGCTCTCGGAAGTGGACGTGGAGGTCGGTGGCCGCGGGGAGGATCACCCCATCGCCCACGTCGCGGCGCGGAGCTCCCGTTAGGACCTTCCCGATCGACTGAATACGGCCGTCGTGGTCGATCGCCACCTCGAGGGGTTGAAGTCGTCCACGGACGAATGCCCGGCCGGCAAGGATCCACTCGGGCGTCGTCTCCGAAGCCTCCTCGCCCTCCTCGGAGCGACGTCGAGCGGGCATCAGACCGCGGCACGGAAGCGTACGTAAAGAAAGCGACGCCCGGCGGGCCGCAGGGTATTTCTCTCCCGGGCTATGCGACACTCGTGGGGTCCGACCCAGCGCGCAAGGATTGGACGTATGCCGCGGCGGGCGTCGACGTCTCGGTCCGGTCCCGGGCGCTCGCGGCACTGCTCGCGAGCGTGCGCTACCGACCGCCTCCCACGCACGGGCGCCCCCTCGACCTTCCGGGCCACTTCGCTGGGCTCGTTCGGGTCGGGCGCGAGACGATCGCGGTCACGACCGATACCGTCGGCACCAAGGTGCTGCTCGCGGAGCGCCTCGGTCGATGGGAAGAGGTGGGAGAAGACCTCGTCGGCGTCAACGTCAACGACCTCGCCGCGGTCGGGGCTCGCCCGGTGGGACTCGTCGACACCATCCTATGTGCCCGAGCCGACGTGGAGGTGTTCCGGGCGGTCGGACGGGGTCTCGACCGGGGTCTGCGCGCTGCCCGATGCGCGCTCCTCGGCGGTGAGACCGCGGTCGTCCCCGATATCGTCAACGGGACCGACCTCGGGGGGACCGCCGTCGGACTCTTCCCCCGGGGTCGCCGTCCGGTGACCGGTGGACGGATCCGGCCTGGGGACCGGATCGTTGGGATACCGTCGAACGGCCTCCACGCGAACGGTTTCACGCTGGTGCGAAAGCTGCTCGACGAGGCGGACGTGGACCTCGACCGGCCGCGTCCCGGCGCCGCGGTCCCCGTCGGCTCGGAGGTCCTCCGGCCGACTCGGATCTACTCGGTCGTGGCCGACGCGATCGCCGACCTTCCCGAGACGCATGGTCTCGCGCACATGTCGGGAGGCGGGGTCCGCAACCTGGTCCGACTCCATCCTCGGATGTCGTTCGTGCTCGACGGCTGGCCGGAACCCCCGTCGCTGTTCTCCTGGGTCCAATCGCTCGGGCCG
>Ga0187812_1000302_pt1 | contig 17881 bp, 13 predicted proteins | sample NC_S_2_FD_130582 | JGI IMG/M metagenome (GOLD analysis project Ga0187812, IMG submission 130582) | Wetland sediment microbial communities from Neuse River Estuary, North Carolina, USA - ASW-S_2 | ecosystem: Environmental > Aquatic > Freshwater > Wetlands > Sediment | place: USA: North Carolina...
CGCGCATTCCCTTTATCCATTTCTTCGACGGCTTCCGCACCTCGCACGAGATCGGCAAGATTCTTCCCATTGGCGACGAGACTATTCGCGCCATGGTGAACGACGAGTATCTGATCGCGTTCCGCAAGAACGCGCTCAGCCCCGACCGGCCCTTCATTCGCGGCAGTGCGCAGAATCCCGACGTCTTCTTCCAGGCACGCGAGGCGTGCAGCCCGTTCCACGCGAAGGTTCCCGGAATCGTGCAATCGGTGATGGATCGTTTTGCCGCGCTTACCGGCCGCGCCTATCACCTCTTCGACTACTACGGCGCACCCGACGCAGAGCGCGTCATCGCCATCATGGGCTCCGGCGCTGAAGCCGCCGAGGAGGCCGTTGACGCGCTCAACCGCCAGGGCGAGAAGGTCGGCCTCGTCAAAGTCCGTCTCTATCGACCCTTCGACGCCAGGGCCTTCCTCGCCGTGCTGCCCTCGACTGTCAAGGCCATCGCCACGCTCGATCGCTGCAAGGAGCCTGGAGCCACCGGCGAGCCCCTCTACCAGGACGTAGTCACCGTCCTCGCCGAGAACGACGCCAGCCTCCCCTTTGCCGCATCGCCAAAAGTGATCGGCGGCCGCTACGGGCTCTCATCCAAGGAGTTCACCCCGGCCATGGTCAAGGGCATTTTTGACGAGCTTGGCCTGCCCTCCCCCAAAAACCACTTCACGATCGGCATCGACGACGACGTCAGCCACTCCAGTCTGAGCTACGATCCAGCGTTCTCCACCGAAGACCCGCAGACCGTGCGCGCGCTCTTCTACGGCCTCGGCTCCGACGGCACGGTCGGCGCCAACAAAAACTCCATCAAGATCATCGGCAGCAATACGCCCAACTACGCGCAGGGGTATTTTGTCTACGACTCCAAGAAGTCCGGCTCCATGACCACCTCGCATCTGAGGTTCGGCCCCAATCCGATTCGCTCCAGCTATCTCATCTCACGCGCCAGTTTCGTGGCCTGCCATAACTTCAGCTTTCTCGAGAAGATGAATGTGGTGGAAGCGGCCATGCCCGGCGCGGTGTTCCTGCTCAACTCGCCCTACCCGGAGGCCGAGGTCTGGGACCATCTGCCGCGCACTACGCAGCAGGAAATCCTGAAAAAGAAGATCGAGTTCTACGTGATCGACGGCTACAAAGTGGCGCGCGAAGCCGGCATGGGCACGCGCATCAACACCATCATGCAGACCTGCTTCTTCGCCATCAGCGGCGTGCTGCCGCGCGAGGAGGCCATTGCGCAGATCAAGAAGTCCATCCAGAAGACCTACGGAAAACGCGGAGAGGCGGTGGTGCAAAAGAACTTTGCCGCCGTCGATCACGCCCTCGCGCACCTCGAAAAAGTACAGGTTCCATCGGCATCCTCGTCGAGCTTCGACCTGATTCCATCCATCTCTTCCGCCGCGCCGGAGTTCGTTCGCGACGTGCTCGGTGAAATCGCGGCCGGCCGCGGCGATCTGCTTCCGGTCAGCGCCATCCCCGCCGGCGGCGCATTCCCCTCCGGCACCTCGCAGTGGGAAAAGCGCAACATCGCGCAGTTCATCCCGGCATGGGATAAGGATCTCTGCATCCAGTGCGGCAAATGCGTCATGGTTTGCCCGCACGCGGTCATCCGCTCCAAGGTCTACGGCGCTGATCTTGCCGATAAAGCTCCCGCCACGCTCAAATGGGCCAGGCCCAAATGGAAGGGCATGGAGCAGGAGCGCTACACGCTCCAGGTGGCGCCCGAGGATTGCACCGGCTGCGCCGTCTGCGTCGAGGTCTGCCCGGTGAAGAGCAAGAGCGACGCCAGCCACAAGGCCATCAACATGGTTCCGCAGGCGCCGCTGCGCGAGGCCGAGCGGGACAACTGGAACTTCTTCGTCGATCTGCCCGAGGTCGATCGCGCGAAGCTTTCGCACGGCCAGGTCAAGGATATTCAACTCCTGCAGCCGCTCTTCGAGTTCTCCGGCGCCTGCTCGGGCTGCGGCGAAACGCCGTATATCAAGCTGCTGACACAGCTTTTCGGCGACCGGCTTTACATCGCCAACGCTACTGGCTGCTCGTCAATTTACGGCGGTAACCTGCCCACCACGCCTTATACGCACAACAGCGCCGGCCGCGGACCGACGTGGTCCAACTCGCTCTTTGAAGACAACGCCGAGTTCGGCTTCGGCATGCGCACGGCCCTCGATCAACAGAAGACGTTTGCAGAGATGCTGGTTACGCGCCTCGCCGCCGAAATAGGCGCGGAGCTGGCCGCCGACCTGACCGGCGCCTCGCAAAAAACCGAGGCCGAGATCGACGTTCAGCGCCAGCGCGTGAATGTACTGCGCGAGAAGCTCGCAGGCAACACTTCGTCCGACGCCAAAAACCTGCTGGCCATCGCGGATGCCCTGGTCCGCAAGAGCGTGTGGATTCTGGGCGGCGATGGCTGGGCGTTCGACATTGGCTTCGGCGGCCTCGACCACGTCCTCGGCTCCGGCAAGAACGTGAACGTGCTGGTGCTCGACACCGAGGTCTACTCCAATACCGGCGGCCAGGCCTCCAAGGCCACGCCGCGCGGCGCGGTCGCCAAGTTTGCCGCCAGCGGCAAGGGAACCAGCCGCAAAGATCTCGCCATGGAAGCCGTGAGCTACGGCTCTGTCTACGTGGCGCAGGTGGCGCTGGGTGGCAACGACACGCACGTCATCAAGGCCTTCCAGGAGGCTGAAGCGCACGAAGGGCCGTCGATCATCATCGCTTACGCAAGCTGCATCGCGCATGGCTATGACCTGGTCCACGGCCTCGAGCAGCAGAAACTGGCCGTGCAGTCCGGCTACTGGCCGCTGATGCGTTACAACCCCGGCCTGCGCGCCGAAGGCAAAAACCCGTTCCAACTCGATTCCAAGGCGCCCTCCATCCGGCTCAAGGACTACGCCTATCGCGAGGCGCGCTACACCATGCTCGTCCGTGGCAATCCAGAGCTCGCCTCCGAGCTGCTCAGCGAGGCGCAGGACGATGTGGAGCGCCAGTGGCGCGTCTACTCCGCTCGTGCCGCCATGCCCGGCCGCGGCGAGACGCCTAACATCGCGCCGCCCGAAAGGCCTGAATCCAAACCAGAAGAGAAGACCGCGGTAGCGGCGGCCGGAGGTGAAGAATGATCGACATCTCTATGCAGTATCTGGGCCTCAATCTGAGCGGGCCCATCGTGGTTGCGTCCACCCCGCTCTCCGATTCGGTTGCCAACATCCGTCACATGGAGGATGCGGGCGCCTCAGCCGTCGTGCTCACCTCGCTCTTCGAAGAGCAGTTGGCGCTCGAGTCGCGCGCCCTCGATGAAGACCTGGAGCGGGGCGCCGACTCCTATGCTGAAGCGCTCGGATATCTTCCCGAGCAGCACGACTATCATATGTCGCACGACGTCTATCTCGAGCACCTGCGCCGCGCTCGCGAGGCGGTGAAGATTCCCATCATCGCCAGCCTCAACGGGGCTACGCCCGGCGGGTGGGCGCGCTACGCGAAAGACGTGGAGCAGGCCGGCGCCAGCGCCATCGAGCTCAATACCTTCGCGCTGGCCACCGACCAGAGCCAGACCTCGGCGGAGATCGAGTTGCAGTTGCTCGCGCTGGTCGACAGCGTCTGCAAGGCCGTCAAGATTCCGGTGGCCGTCAAGCTCTCGCAGTCCTACACCAGCCTGCCGAACCTGGCTGGCCAGCTTGAAGCTGCCGGCGCGCGCGGCCTGGTGTTCTTCAACCGCTTCTATCAGCCCGATTTCGATATTGAAGCCCTCGAGGTGCGGCCCACCATGCACTTCTCCACGCCCTCTGAGCTGCTGCCGCGCCTGCACTGGGCGGCGATTCTCTACGGCCATCTCAAAGGCGACATCGGCATTACCGGCGGCGTGCACTCGGCCGAGGACGTGCTCAAGTCCGTTATGGCCGGCGGCAGCGTGGCCATGATGGTCTCGGCCCTCCACATTCACGGCATCGACCACATCGCGCGCGTGCTGGCCAACTTGCGCTACTGGCTCGAAAAGCGGGAGTACACGTCCTTGATGGAGACGCGCGGCTGCCTCAGCCGCCGCTCTGTCCCCGACACCTCGCCTTACGATCGCGGCAACTACATCAAGACGCTCAGCTCCTACAGCATGCGGCCCACGGTCGCGGCCTTCTAGCGAAATATCCGATTTGCCTTTCTCATTCCGGCGGCGGTTTCTTCAGGAAACTGCCGCCTCTTCATTTGTCCTGGATTCCACGCAACACGATGGCTTCGATCTGCGCACAGGCCACTGGGAGGGCCGCTTTCACCGCGTCGCTCAAGCCCTCTTTCAATTCCATTGTTTTCGCGCCGATCGTCACCAGGGCCGTCTCACCAGGCAGCGTGCCGAAGAGCTCTTGTGTCATGCTCAGCAGCTCCGCAGCGCTCAAATGATGTGTCGTGATTCCAGAATTCCGCTGCTCAGGCACAACCGGCGCGGCCAGGACTCTTCCGGCGTCAGCGTCGATAGAGCAATCGATAAAAATCACCGAACTCGCGCGAGCAATCTCCTCCGCCAGCTCCGGCGTCCACTGCTGCCGCGCTATCACGCGAACGCCGGCGTCGCCGCGAAATCGCTCTTCGGCCCAGCCAGCGAGCCACGGCCCAACGCCGTCATCCCCGCGCAGTGGGTTGCCGCAGGCAAGGATCAGGCAGCGAATTGAGTTTGTCGTTTGTGTCAAGGATCAGGGCGCCCCAGAGCCTGCCCTAAGTTTATCGAAGGGTCTCGATTCTGAGGCCTGGAAGACGAGGAAGCAAATGCTTCCCGGCAGGCACTTGCAAACCGGGCTTAGTCCCGTATCACGCGGTCCACGACTTCGCCGCCGGGTAAGACAAGCTCGACGACCAACGGCATCTGCCCATACGCATGCGTCGAGCAGCTCAGGCACGGATCGAAGGTCCGCACCACGGCCTCCACGCGATTGAGGATGCCCTCGGTGAACTTGCCGCCCTTCACATAATGCTTCGCTGCCTGCAGCACCCCGCGGTTCATGGCGTTGTTGTTCTGCCCGGTGGCGATAACGAGATTTGCCCACATCATCTTCCCGTTGTCGTCCACCTTGTAGTGGTGGTGCAGCACGCCGCGCGGCGCCTCGGCCTGCCCTGCGCCTTCCAGGCGATTCACGCCGGCCGTCGCGCGCACGTGCGTGTCGAGAATCTTCGCATCGGCCAGGATTTCCTCGATCTTTTCAATTCCGTACAGAATCTCGATCAGCCGCGCGTGGTGGTAGTAGAACGAGCTTGCCACCGGCCCGGCCGCAAGCTCCTTGAACTCGGCCAGCTCCTTCTCGGCGCGGGGCGTGCCCATCGATTTGACGATATTCAACCGTGCCAGCGGTCCCACTCGATAACAGCCATCCGGATAGCCAAGCGGCTTGTAGTACGGAAACTTGGTATAGCTGTACGGCTCCACTGCTTCGCCGATTACTTCGGCAAACCGTGCCGCCGTGATCCCGTCCTCGATCGTGCCGCCCTGCGCATCCATCAGCCGCAGCGCGCCATCCGTAAATTCGATCGAGTCGTCTTCGTTGACCAGGCTCATGTAGAGGGAAGGGAAGTTGGCAAAGACGCCGATCTCTTCCTTGAACTGGCCTGCGATCTGCTTGTACGCGCCCAGCGCCAGCAGCGCGTTGGCGTAGGCCTCGGGCAGCATGGCCAGAATTTCATCGCGCTTGGCCGGCGCCAGCGGCTCGGTCACGCCGCCCGGCACCACCCAGCCCGGATGAATGCGCTTGTCGCCCAGCAGTTCTATGATGTGCTGGCCGAATCGCCGCAGCCCGATCCCCGCGCGGCCCAATTCCGGCTTGGCGGCGGCCAGGCCAAGAACATTGCGTACCGCCGGATCGGCTTCCATGCCCAGCAGCAGGTCCGGCGATGCCAGGTAGAAGAAGCTCAGCGCGTGCGACTGCACCATCTGCGCCAGGTTGAGCATGCGCCGCAACTGCGCCGCGGTATGCGGAATCCGCACCGACATGATCGCTTCACACGCCTTGGCCGACGCGATCAGGTGCGACACCGGACAGATGCCGCATACGCGCGCCATCAGGCCGGGCATCTCGTAGAACGGCCGGCCCTCGCTGAAGCGCTCGAAACCGCGCACTTGCGTTACATGAAAATGCGCGCTCTCCACCTCGCCCTGGCCGTCAAGCTGGATGGTGATCTTGCCGTGGCCTTCAAGCCGTGTGACGGGATCGATGGTAATTGTCTGGCTCATAATCTCTCCGAATTCTCAGGCCCCAAAGCGCGTGAGCGCGGGAATATCCATCGGCTCACCGGTAATCAGCGCCGTCAGCGCCGTGTGAAAGGTCTCCGCGGAGGGCGGGCAGCCAGGCAGATACACATCCACTTTTACGAACTCCTGGATGGGGCGCACCGTGCGCAGCAGCCGCGGCACGCCAACGGTCGGAATCTGCTGCTGCGCGCTCGCGTTCTCAAGATACGCGCGTTCCAGGATCGCCTCCGGCCCGATGGGGTTGCGCATCGAAGGAACGTTCCCGGTGATCGCGCAATCGCCCATGGCCACCAGCGTCCTGGAGTGCGCGCGCACCTTCCGGATCTTCTCCTCGTCCGCCTCCGACGCCACGGCTCCCTCGACGAGCGTAATGTCCACGTCGTCAGGAAACTGTTTGGTGTCTACCAGCGGGCTGTAGACCACATCCACCAGTTCCGCCAGTTCCAGCAGGCGCTCATCCATATCGAGAAACGACATGTGGCAGCCCGAGCATCCATCGAGCCATACCGTCGCCAGTTTCAGTTTGCTCATTGCGCCTCCCTCATCAGGTTCAGATAAGGCAGAAAGTCGGGATACTTCGGGTGATCGGAGCCGATCTTGCTCTTGTCGAAGAGCGCTCCCGTGGGGCATACCTGTACGCACTTGCCGCAGCGCGTGCAGGTCGATTTTCCCCACTCCTCATGCAGGTCGGTGATGATCAGGCAGTCGACTCCGCGCCCCATCACGTCCCACACGTGCGCGCCTTCTACCTCCGCGCACGCCCGCACGCAGCGCATGCATAAGATGCAGCGGTTGTGGTCGGCCGTGAACCGCTCGTGCGAAACGTCCACCGTAAACGCCGCGTTCCTGTACGGGAACCGGATGTGCGTAATTCCCAGTTCCTGCGCCAGCGACTGCAATTCGCAGTGCCCGTTCGACACGCACACCGAGCAGATGTGATTGCGCTCGGCAAACAGCAGCTCGAGAATCGTACGGCGGTGCTTGCGCAGCCGTTCGGTATCGGTGTTGATTTCCAGGCCTTCCTGCACCGTGGCCACGCAGGCCGGCAGCAGCTTGTTCGAGCCCTTGATCTCCACCAGGCACAACCGGCACGCGCCTACGTCGCTCAGGCCATCGAGATGGCAGAGCGTGGGGATGGGTATGTCGTTCTCTCGCGCCACCTCAAGGATGGTCTGCCCCGCGCGCGCGCTCACTTCCTGATCGTCGATGATGAGAGTTTTGACGTCCGTTTCGACGCTCATGCCGTCACCTCCGCGGCAGTCTCTATGTTGCACACGCCCGCCGGGCAGCGCTTGTTCACAATGTGCTCGATGTACTCGTTGCGGAAGTACTTGAGCGTGCTCAGCACCGGATTCGGCGCCGTCTGCCCTAGCCCGCACAGGCTTGCTTCCTTCACCGTGATGCAAAGGTCTTCAAGCAGTTCCAGGTCTTCCATGGTGCCGGTGCCGTTGGAGATGCGCGTCAGCAGCGTAAACATCTGCGCGGTGCCCGCGCGGCAGGGGATGCATTTGCCGCATGACTCGGTCATGCAGAACTCGACGAAGAACCGCGCTACGTTGACCATGCACGAGGTATCATCCATCACGATCATGCCGCCCGAGCCCATGATCGAGCCCATCTTGAGCAGCGCGTCGTAGCTTACGCCCACGTCGAGCATCTCGGCCGGAATGCAGCCGCCCGAAGGCCCGCCCGTCTGCACCGCCTTGAATTTATGCCCCTCAGGCACGCCGCCGCCGATATCCTCGATGATCTCCCGCAGCTTAATGCCCATCGGTACTTCCACCAGGCCGGTATTTGCGATCTTGCCGGTCAGCGCAAATACTTTAGTGCCCTTGCTGCGTTCCGAGCCCATGTCGTGGAACCACTTGCCGCCGTTGCGCACGATGGGCGCAATGTTGGCGAAGGTCTCCACGTTGTTGATCAGCGTTGGCTTGCCCCACAGCCCGCTCGCCGCCGGGTACGGCGGCCGCGTGCGCGGCGCGCCCCGCTTGCCCTCGATCGACGCGATAAGCGCCGTCTCTTCGCCGCACACGAAGGCTCCCGCCCCCAGCCGGATCTCCACGTCGAAGCTGAACGGTGTGTTGCAGATGTTGTTGCCCAGCAGTCCACGCCGCCTCGCCTCACGGATTGCGGTCGTCAACCGCGATACGGCGATCGGATACTCGGCGCGCACGTAAATGAACCCTTTGCTGGCACCCACCGCGTAGGCCGCTATCGCCATGCCTTCGACCACGCGGTGCGGATCCCCTTCCATCACGCTGCGATCCATGAATGCGCCCGGGTCGCCCTCGTCGCCATTGCACACCACATATTTCTGGTCGCCGGCAGCTTTGGCCACCGTGCCCCATTTCAGCCCGGTGGGATAGCCGCCGCCGCCGCGCCCGCGCAAGCCGCTCTCGGTAATACGATGGATCACCCCGGCCGGCGTCATCTCCGTCAACACGGTCAGCAGCGCCTTGTATCCATCGCGTGAAATGTAATCGTCGATTTTTTCCGGATCGATGTATCCCGCGTTTTCCAGCACCACGCGCACCTGGCTGTCAAAGTGCTGTTCCAGGTTGCAGCGCAGCTCCTCCGCCGGCTCGCCGCCCAGGCTGTTGACGATCTTCTCGGCATCCCCGGCCTGCACACGGCTATAGAGAGTTTCTTCCGGGTCCACGCGCACCAGCGGTCCATGCGAGCACGGGCCCATGCAGCCCGTGCGCCGCACCAGCACCTTTTTGGCTCCCTCTTCGGCGGCCTTCACCAGTGCGTCCTTTAGCTTTTCGGCGCCCTGGCTGGCGCAGGCCAGGTCCATGCACACGTTTATTTCGTAGTCGTACTTTGCGTTCTCTTGGCGTACGCTCTGCGCAATCTGATCGAGCTCCTCGATTGTCATGCCACCGTCCACCTTTCCAGTTGCTCGCACAGATGCTTGCAAGTCGTCTCTCCCCGGACTTCGCCGTCGCTCAAGACCACAGGCGCGCGGCTGCACGCGCCCACGCAGCGCGCGGTCATCAGGCTCACCTCGCCATCGGCGGTGGTCTGGCCGGGCTTGATGCCCAGTTGCTTACCGGCTTCAGCGATCAGCTTGTCCGCGCCCTTGATATAGCAAGCCGTGCCCGTGCAGATAGTCATGGTGTGCTTGCCCGGCGGCTTCAAGCTGAAGTAGTGGTAGAACGTGACCACGCCGTAGGCCTGGCTCAGCGGCACGCGCAGCGAGTGGGCTACAAAGCGGATCGCGTCATCGTCCAGGTATCCGAACGACGACTGCACGGTGTGCAGCGTCTCGATCAACGCGTGCCGCGCAAAGCCGTTCTTGCGCATGGTGCCGTTAACGATCTTCCAGCGCTTGTCGTCGCTGGGCAGCGGCGGAGGGATAATGGCAGCCAAGGTGTCCTCCCGGAAGAGAATCGACGCGAAGCAGTGGACCCCTGGCAACTCCGCTCGACCTCTGTTATTTTTTTACGCGCAGGCGTGCCATTCCGCCGTGACAGTGGTCACGCCGTTGTGCATCGCTACCGCATTGTCACCAGAAGAGTTGCACGCCGCCAGCGTGCGATTCATCACGCGTTTTATTCTGCCCGGCAGATTATGTGTGATCAGTGTCGCGCGCCCGCAGCTTCGGAGCGCACCTGAAGCCTGTAATCGCTGTAATCGATGACCACCACCGTGCGCCCGAAGAGCGTGCTCTTCGACTCGGCGCGCGCGTGCACCGCCATTGCGTAACCGTCGATATTTATGTACTGACGCATCATGTGCGTGGTTCCCGCAAATGGCGATGGGCTCTTTGAAGCAACGCCTTCCACCTGCACGATCGAGCCGTCATTCGCATCCACCCACAGCGTGCCTGCAACCATGTTTGGCGCCTTGCGCTTGGGCTTAATTGCCAGTACGTAGCAACTGCGCCCATTCATCCGCAGCGGAGCCGGGGATTTGAGCCTCATCTCGTAGTTCGCTGAAGAGAACCACGAGTGCTCTACATTTCCCGGTCGGTTGATCTCTTCTTCGTTTTCGAGCAGCGGCCGCAGCCCGAACCTCTGCACGATCCCCGATCCACTCTGTGCAAGAATCGTGTACGTCTTGCCCGCGCCTTTCGTATAGCTGTCGCGCGCCGTCATCGTCGCCACCGGATGCGTCTCATCCTCGCCGCGAAAGACCGAGTAATGCTCCACGTCGGTAAATCCCAGCACGTTCTCGACGCGCACTCCCACCGCCGTATCCACCATGCGAATCACGGCCGCCTCGTTTGGCTGCTGCGCGAGCGCGGCGGGCGCAGTTAGACCGATCGCGAGAATAGCGGCGAACCCGGCTTTGGCTTTGATCGTCATCCGTGGTTTGCGGCGCACATTTGAGGCAGGCTGCCTGTTTCCCATTATGATGCGCGGGGATGGGCGGCGGGCCGATGCGCGGATTTTGGCCTGACAATGCTTTATGCTGATCTCCTGTACGAGGTCGCGCCCGTTGCCCCACGAACCCCAACCAAGACAAGAACGGTACGCAGTACAAGTGCGCGGCGTGGTGCAGGGCGTTGGCTTTCGCCCCTTTGTCTACCGGCTCGCGCAGGAGGAAGGCCTCGCCGGCTTCATCGGCAATGACACCGACGGCGTGACCATCGAGATCGAAGGCGCGCCCGAGCGCATCGAATCGTTTCGTTCACGCCTGCGCGCTGAAGCTCCACCGCTCTCGCGCATCGACTCGGTCACTTTCCGAGAGGTTCTTCCAAAACAAGAAAAAGAATTCCGCATAATCGCCAGCGAGGTCCACGGCCAGGTGAGCACCGGCATCCCCGCCGATGCCGCCACCTGCCCCGACTGCCTGCGCGAGCTGCTCGATCCCGCCGATCGCCGCTATCGTTACCCGTTCCTCAACTGCACCAACTGCGGCCCGCGCTTCACCATCACCCGCCGCATCCCCTACGACCGCCCGCAGACCTCGATGGCGCGCTTCAAAATGTGCCTGGCCTGCCAGGCGGAGTACGACGACCCGGCCAGCCGCCGCTTTCACGCACAGCCCAATGCGTGTTGGGAGTGCGGGCCGCGGCTGTGGCTGGCCGGCGCCGATGGCGTCGAGATTCCTTCTGCCGATCCCGTGGCCGCGTGCATTGATCGCCTGGTGACCGGCGAGATTATGGCCATCAAGGGCATTGGTGGTTTCCACCTGAGCGTCGACGCAACGAAGGAAGACGCCGTCACCCGCCTCCGCCAGCGCAAGCACCGCTACGGCAAGCCGCTCGCCGTGATGGTGCGCGACCTCGATGCGGCACGCGCCCTCTGCGAGCTCACCGCCGAAGAGCAATCGCTTCTCAACACTCCCGCCCGCCCCATCGTCCTGGCCCGCGCTCGCTTTAACTCCGGCATTGCGTCGTCTGTCGCGCCGGGCATTCCCTGGCTTGGCATCTTTCTGCCCTACGCGCCGCTCCAGCATCTGCTCTTTGCCGACACGCGCGTCCGCGCGCTCGTTATGACCTCCGCCAACCTGAGCGAAGAGCCTATCGCCATCGACAACGACGAGGCTCGCGACCGTCTCGCCAACGTCGCCGACGCTTTCCTGCTGCACGACCGCGAAATCCTCCAGCGCTGCGATGACTCGGTCGCCGCTGTCGTCGATGGTGCGCCTCAGCTCATCCGCCGCGCCCGCGGCTTCGTTCCGCTCGGCATTCCCCTGCCATTCGATTCGCCGCCGCTCCTCGCCGTCGGCGGCCACCTCAAAAATGTCTTCACACTCGCTCGCGGCCGCTTCGCCTACCAGAGCCAGCACCTCGGCGATCTCGAAAACATTACGGGCCTCGATTTCTTCCGCGAGTCGCTCGCGCACCTTATGCACACCTTCCAGATCGAGCCGGGGTTCGTCGTCCACGACCTGCACCCCGGCTATCTGTCAACAAGCTGGGCGAAGGAATGGGCCGCGGAGCGCAATCTTCCTCTGATTGCCGTGCAGCACCACCACGCGCACATCGTCGCGTGCATGGCCGAGCACAGCCTCGAAGGCCCGGTCATCGGCCTTTCGCTCGACGGCACCGGCTATGGAACCGATGGCCGCGTCTGGGGCGGCGAAGTGTTCATCGCGCGCCGTGACGGCCCCGATCCTGCGAGCTTCGAGCGTTTTGCGCACCTCGCCTACGTCCCCATGCCCGGCGGAGAAGCAGCCATCCGCGAGCCGTGGCGGATGGCGCTAGGGCATCTTCATGCCGCGGGCTACAATGTGGAGTCGCCAGAGATACTCTCGCTGGTTGGAGCGACCGCACAGGAAGCGCGTATTGTCCGCCGCATGATCGAGCGCGGACTGAACGCTCCGCTCACCTCAAGCCTCGGCCGCCTCTTCGACGCCGTTGCCGCTGTCGTGCTCAAACGCCGCGAAGTGGATTACGAAGCGCAGGCCGCCATCGAACTCGAAGGCTGCGCGATCGACGAATCGGACGATACCAGTCCCTATGCGATGCCGATCACTGGCTCCGATCTCAAACGGCATATCCCCGCTCGCATCACTCTTCAGTTGCTTTGGGAGGGAATTCTGGAAGATTTGCGCGATGGAGTAAGCCAGGCACAGATTGCGGCTCGCTTCCACAGCGCCATTGCCACTGCCTTAATACAGGCCGCCTCTTCCGCCCGCTCGGCAACCGGCATCGCAGCCGTGGCTCTCTCCGGCGGATGTTTGCACAACCGCCGGCTGGCACGATTGCTCCGCGAGGGATTGGAGCGTGAAGGATTCGAAGTCTTTCGCCACAAGCAGGTCAGCCCCGGCGACGGCGGCCTCAGCTACGGCCAGGCAGTCGTTGCGGCAGCCATCCTCCGAAAACGGAAAGCTGAAAGCTAGAAGCTGCTTTTCACCCCGACAGCCGCACCAACTCCTGCGCCTCGCTCTTGGGGCCGAGGATCGACATGCGCGGAATCCGCCCGCGTACCATGGCTACCTCGTCGCAGCGGTGCAGCCGCGGGCAGCTCTGGCAGTCCTTGAAGATCTTGTCGGGTAGCTCCGACTTGTCTTCGACGGTGCGGAAGCCATACTTGAAAAAGAAATCGGGAATGCGCGTAAACAGGCACACCGACTGAATGCCGTGTTCCTCGGCCTCCTCGATCAGCGCCTTCAGAATCTTTCCGCCCGCTCCTTTGGCCTTTGCCTCAGGCTTCACCACGATGGAGCGGACTTCGCAGAGATGGGGGCCGTACAGGTGCAGCGCGCCGCAGCCGAGAAACACGCCTGCATCCGATTCCGCCACCGTGAAGTCGCGAATATTCTCGCAGATCTCCGCAAACGGCCGCTTCAGCAGAGTGCCGTCGCCGGAGAGCGAGTTCACCAGGTCGTAGACGTTGGAGGCATCGTGGAGCAGCGCTTTACGCACCCGCATGGGCAGCCTCCACAGTCTGTGAATCTGTGAGCGCCGCAACCCGTGCTGCCGCATCATCGAGCGCCTGCTCTACGCGCGCTCGCGCCGTGCCGCCGAGAACATCGTGGCAATCGAGCGTGGCGTTTAGTGTAATCGCCGCGTAGAAGTCCTCGCCGAACTCAGCGCCGAACTGCCGCAGCTCGTCGAGAGAAAGGCCGCCAAGCTCGACACCCTTCTCCAAAGCAAAGCGAACGGAGTTCCCGATCTTCTCGTGCGCGGTGCGGAAGGGCACGCCTTTGTGAACAAGGTAAGTTGCCGCGGCCATAGCGTTCAGGTAGCCCGACTGCGCCGCCTCGCGCATCCGCTCGAAATTGAATTCGAGCGCCGCGGTGAACCGCGCCACCAGGCCGAGCGTCTGCGGTAAGAATTCAACGGCGAACGCTGGCTCCTGGGTCTCCTGCATGTCTTTATTGTAGGCCAGGGGCAGGCCTTTTAGCTGCATCGTGACCGCCTGCGCGGCGCCATGAATGCGGCCCACTTTGGCGCGCAGCAGCTCGGTGAGATCGGGATTTTTCTTTTGCGGCATGGCGCTCGATCCCGTCGAAAACTCCTCCGGCAGGATCGCAAATCCATACTCGGCAGTCGCAAAGAGTGTGATCTCTTCAGCAAAGCGGCTGAGATGCAGTCCCACGAACGTCAGTGCATGCAAATACTCGAGGATGAAATCCCGATCGCTGGTGGCGTCGATTGAGTTCGCCGTCGGCGCATCGAATTCAAGCTCGCGCGCCGCAATCGTCCGATCGAGTGCAAGCGTTGCACCGGCCACGGCGCCCGAACCCAGCGGGCAGCGATTCAGCCGCTGCCCGCAATCGCGCAGCCGGCTCGCGTCGCGCAGGGCCATCTCCACGTAGGCCAGCAACCAGTGAGCAACAAGCACCGGTTCGGCGCGCTGCAGGTGGGTATAGCTCGGCATCACGGCATCGCCAGCCGCCCGCGCCTTTTCAACGAGCGCTCTTGCCCAGCTTGCAATGCCGCAGATGGTCTGCTCAACGCAATCGCGGACATAGAGCCGCAGATCGGTTGCAATCTGCTCATTGCGACTGCGGCCAGTGTGCAGCTTCAGGCCCAGCGAGCCCACGCGCTCCACCAGCTTCAATTCGACGAAATGATGAATGTCCTCGGCCGACGCGTGATCGCGCACCGCGGCCCTGCCTGCTTCCGAGCCGTGCTCCGCGGCAATCGCGTCAAGAGCCTTGCGCAACTCCACCGTTTCGCTCTCGGTCAGGATTCCCGCCGCTTGAAGAGCGGCCGCATGCGCCTTGCTGGCGGCTATCTCCTGGTCGAGGAGCCGCCAGTCGAAGACAATCGACCGCTGCCATGCTTCGAATTGCGGATCGGCGGCCTTGCGAAAGCGGCCCGACCACATCTTCGCGGTTTGTTGTTCGTTAGACATTGCTTTAAGCGTCTCTCCTGTTACTCCTTCTCCTTACTGCCATTGAGCTGGGGCATTTCGCTGCTTTTGCTGAGCGTGAGGAGGCCGGCTTTAGCGTAGGTGAGAAGCTTCTCCCGGGTGTCGGTAATGTCGAGGTTGCGCATAGTGAGTTGTCCGATGCGGTCGCGCGGGGAGAAGGCGGATTCAGCCTTCTCCATGCTCAGGCGCTCGGGATGGAATGTCAGGCTGGGCGACTCGGTGTTGAGGATGGAGTAGTCGTTGCCGCGGCGCAACTCGAGTGTGACCTCGCCGGTGATGGGTTTGGCAACCCAGCGGTGGGCGGATTCGCGCAGCATGATCGCCTGGGAGTCGAACCAGCGGCCCTGGTAGAGCAAGCGGCCAAGCTTCCGGCCATTGTCGCGGTACTGCTCGATGGTGTCTTCGTTGTGGATGCCGGTGATGAGGCGCTCGTAAGCGATAAACAGTAGGGCGAGCCCCGGGGCCTCGTAGATGCCGCGGCTTTTGGCCTCGATGATTCTGTTCTCGATCTGGTCACTCATGCCGAGTCCGTGGCGGCCGCCGATGCGGTTGGCCTCGAGGAGAAGGGCTACAGGGTCGGCGAATTGCTGGCCGTTCAGAGCGACCGGGAATCCTTCTTCGAAGCGAATAACAACCTCTTCGCGCTGAATCTCGACATCGTCGCGCCAGAAGGCCGTGCCCATAATTGGGACGACGATCTTGACGGAAGAAGAAAGGTGCTCGAGATCCTTGGCTTCATGGGTTGCGCCAAGAATATTGGAGTCGGTGGAGTACGCCTTCTCCGCCGACATCTTATACGCGAAGCCTGCCCGCTGCATGAAGGCAGACATCTCGGCCCTGCCGCCTAATTCGTCAACAAAAGCGGCATCAAGCCAGGGTTTGTACACCTGCAGGCTGGGATTGACGAGCAGCCCGTAGCGGTAGAAGCGCTCGATGTCATTGCCCTTGAAGGTAGAGCCATCGCCCCAGATGTTGACATCGTCCTCCTTCATGGCGGCCACCAACATGGTGCCCGTGACCGCGCGACCGATGGGGGTGGTGTTGAAGTAGGGGACGCCGGCGGTGGTGATGTGGAAGGCCCCGGCCTGCAGCGCCGCGATGCCTTCGCGCACCAGCGGGCCGCGGCAGTCGATGAGGCGCGCCTTTTCAGCGCCATATTCGAGGGCCATGCGCGGGATGGCCTCGTAGTCGCTTTCGTCGGGCTGGCCGAGGTTGGCGGTATAGGCGTACGGGATCGCGCCCTTCTGCTTCATCCAGTGCAGGGCGGCGGAGGTGTCGAGCCCACCGGAAAAGGCGATACCGACTTTTTGGCCGATGGGCAGCGATTCGAGAATTACAGACATGCTTCGGAAACCTCAGAAAAAAAGCTTCTAGCCGCTAGCTACTAGCTGCTGGCAAAAAACTTGTTAGAAAATCAATGCAGCTCAGGTTGCCATAGAGAGCCAGTAGCTAGCAGCTAAAAGCTTTCACATTTGCCAGCCCGCCCAGCAATAGCAGCAGCACCGCCTTCTGCGCATGCAGGCGATTTTCCGCCTGGTCAAACACAATCGACTGCGGGCTGTCGATGACCGCATCCGTAACTTCTTCGTTGCGGCGCGCGGGCAGGCAGTGCATGAACACTGCGCCGCTCTTGGCTCTCGCCATCAGCGCCTCATTCACCTGGAAGGGCCGGAAGATCGGCGCGCGCTTGGTCGACTCGTGCTCCATGCCCATGCTCACGCACACGTCGGTGTAGATGGCATCGGCGCCCTCGGCCGCGGCCTGCGGATCTTGCAGCAGACGGATCTCGCAGCCATTGGCCTGCGCCATCTCGCGCGCGATGGTTACGATTTCTATATCCGGAGAGTAGCCGCGCGGCGTGGCCACCGTTACGTTCGCACCCAGTTGCGCTCCCGCCAGCATCAGCGAGTGGCACACGTTGTTGCCGTCGCCCACGTAGGTGAAATTCAAGCCTGTGACGGAGCCGAAGTGCTCTTCGAGCGCCATAAAATCCGCCAGGGCCTGGCAGGGATGCTCGAAATCCGAAAGCGCATTGATGACGGGCACGCGCGAATTGGCGGCCATCTCCGTGATGGTGTCGTGTGCGTAGGTGCGCAGTACGATCACGTCCACCCAGCGCTCCAGGTTGCGGGCCACGTCGGCGATCGTTTCGCGCTCGCCCAATGGCGAGTTGGTCTGGTCCACGAAGATTGCGTTGCCGCCCATGGTGTTGATGCCGGTCTCGAAAGCCAGCCGCGTGCGCAGGCTGGCCTTCTCGAACATGAGCACCATCTGTTTGCCATCGAGCGCGTGCCGATACTCGCGCGGGTTGGCTTTCACGTCGTGGCCCAGCTTGAGGATGGCGCGCACTTCGGCGCTCGACAAATCGGCGATCGAACACAGGTCTTCGCCAGCCATCCGCGCGGCCGCAGCCAGAATGTCGGGGTCTTTCTGCACGGGAAGCGCCACCGTGCTCTCCATGGTCGCTTTAGCCATGATGTTTTTCTCCTGCGGCAGATGATGCGCCGTGCGCGGCCGCGTGTTGCGTAAGAATTTCGTCCAGCGCCGCGATGGCCGTATCCACGTGCGCATTCTCCAGGATGTACGGTGGCAGGAAGCGTAGCACCGTATCGCTGGTGCAGTTAATCAGGATGCGGCGCTTGAGCATCTCGGCTACAACCTGTTTGCCCAGCTCCGCCGAATCCAGCTCCGCGGCCAGCATCAAACCTTTGCCGCGCACATCGACGATGCACTCGTGTCGACCGGCAAGCTCGCGCAGTTGCTGCTGGAAGTAGAGCCCCACGTTCGCCGCGCGCTCCAGCAATCCATCCTTCTCAATCGTGTCGACGACGGCAATCGCTACGGCGCA
>Ga0187812_1000303_pt1 | contig 17880 bp, 12 predicted proteins | sample NC_S_2_FD_130582 | JGI IMG/M metagenome (GOLD analysis project Ga0187812, IMG submission 130582) | Wetland sediment microbial communities from Neuse River Estuary, North Carolina, USA - ASW-S_2 | ecosystem: Environmental > Aquatic > Freshwater > Wetlands > Sediment | place: USA: North Carolina...
AGCTGCTACGGGCTGAACTTCTCCGTCTGGACCCGCGACGCCCGTAAGGGCCGCCAGATCGCGAGCCGGCTGGAGGCCGGCACCGTGAACGTCAACGCGGCCTACGCGGCGGCCTGGGGTTCAGTCGACGCCCCCATGGGCGGCTGGAAGGACTCGGGTGTGGGCAGCAGGCATGGCGAACACGGGATACTCAAGTACACCAACGCGCAGACCATCGCCGTCCAGCGCCTCCTGCCGATCGCACCACCGGGCCCGACGTCACCCGCGACCTACGCCAGGGTCATGACCGTGGCGATGCGAGCCCTGCAACGGCTCCCCGGCCGCACCTAGCGACCCAGCGGATGCGGAGCAGGCAGTGGCTGCGCGGAGTGTCGCATTGGCGCCGGTGAACCGGTGGGTGATCCTGGCCGGCTTCGCACTCCTGACCGCGTGCACCCAGTTGCTGTGGCTCGCTTACGCGCCGATCACGACGCAGGCCCATCAGCTCATGGCGGTGTCTGAGGGAGCGGTGGGTGATCTGGCCGGCATCTTCCCGCTGGTGTACGTCATCCTGGCGCTGCCTGCTGGCCGCTGGCTCGACGCCCGGTTCGAGCGGGCGCTCGGCCTGGGCGCGGCCTTGACCGGCGCCGGCGGGCTGCTCCGGCTGGCCGGACCGACATCGTACGGCTGGGCGTTCGCGGGCCAGTTGGTGACCGCGGCCGGCCAGCCGTTCGTGCTCAACTCGATCACCAAGGTCGCCGCCCGGTACTTCCCGGTCAGGGAGCGGACTACAGCCGTCTCGGTCGGCAGCGTGGCCTTGTTCGCGGGCATTCTCGCCGCTGTCCTGTCGGGCGGGCCGCTGCTCACCGCCGGGGGCCTGACGCTGTTGCTACGGGTCCAGGCCGCCGTGGCGGTGGTTGCCACCCTGTGGGTGCTGGCCGCGATCCGCGCGCCCGCGGTGTTCCCGGGCGATCCATCGGTGGCGGTGTCGCTGCGCTGGCTGCGAGGCGACGCATTCATGTGGGTGCTTGGCGGCCTGTTGTTCGTCGGGATGGGCGTGTTCAACGCGGTCGCGACGTGGCTCGACTCCATCCTCACGCACTTCGGCCACGGCGGCGCGAGCGGCGCCCTGATCGCGGTCATGACCGCGGGCGGGATCGCCGGCGGCGCGCTGCTGCCGGGCATCGTCGCGCACCGCGGCCAGCGGCGGGGCATGCTGGAGATCGCGGTGGTGGTGACGGGGGTGGCCTTTGCCGTGATCGCCGCCGTGCGCAACCCGGTCTTCGGCGGCATCGCCTTGTTTGTCGCGGGTTTCTTCCTGCTGGCCGGCTTGCCGGTCGTGCTCGACTGGTCGGAACTTCACGCCGGGTCCGAGCGCGCGGGCGGGGCGGCCGGGTTCTTGCTGCTCGCGGGGAACCTCGGCGGCGTCGTTCTGGTGCTGATCATCCAGGCCGCGCTCGGGAACCCGTACCTGTCGCTCGCCGCCCTCGCGGTGGCTTGCCTGGGCGGACTCGCGCTGGCCACCAGGCTTCCGGCACATGGCGCGGGAGTCATTCGTGAAAGGGGATCGCCGTGACCGACCCGATGGCCGATCTGGAACGCCAGCTCAAGCCGTACCGGGACCAGTTCCCGTCCTTTCCTGAGCTGCCGAAAGAAGGCCTGGCCAGGGCGGAGGTGACCGGCCTTGTGGAGCGGCTGGCGTCGGCCGAGGAACGCACCTGGCGGGAGGGCTACGCGTCCGGGGCCGTGTACCACGGTGACCCGGACCATGTGGCGTTCCTCAGCCGGGTATACGCGGCGCAATCGCAGAGCAACCCGCTCCATCCGGACCTGTGGCCAAGCGCCACCAAGTTCGAGGCTGAGATCGTCGCGATGACCGCGTCCATGCTCGGGGCCGGCCACGCCGCGGCCGAGGCGCCGGTGGCCGGCACGGTGAGCTCCGGCGGGACCGAGAGCATCCTGCTGGCGATGAAGGCCTACCGGGACTTCGCCCGCGAACGCCGCGGCATCGCCGCGCCGGAGATCGTCGCGCCGGTCACCGCGCACGCGGCGTTCGACAAGGCCGCCCGGTTCTTCGATATGCCGCTGGTGCGGGTCCCCGTCGACGGTGAGTTCAAGGCCGATCTGGGCGCGCTGGCCGCTGCCGTGACCGAGCGGACCGCCGTCGTGGTGGGGTCGGCGCCGACGTTCCCGCACGGCGTGATCGACCCGATCCCCGAGATCGCGGCGCTGGCAGCCGAACGTGGCGTCGGCTGCCACGTCGACGCCTGCCTCGGCGGTTTCATCCTGCCGTGGGCCGAGCGGCTGGGCTACCCGGTACCCGCGTTCGACTTCCGGCTGCCCGGCGTCACCTCGATGTCGGCCGACACGCACAAGTACGGTTACGCGGCCAAGGGCTCGTCGGTAGTGCTGTACCGGGGCAGGGAACTGCGCCAGTTCCAGTACTACACGGTGACCGACTGGCCGGGCGGGCTGTACCTGTCCCCCACGTTCGCCGGCAGCCGGCCCGGCGCGCTGTCCGCCGCGTGCTGGGCGGCCATGGTCTCGATCGGGGAAAGCGGCTACCTGGAAGCGGCCAGGCGGATCCTGGAAACCGGGGCGGCGATACGGGATGGGGTGGCGGCCATACCCGGCCTGCGCGTGCTCGGCGATCCGCTGTGGGTGACCGCGTTCGCCGCGGACGACGGCCTTGACGTGTACCAGGTCATGGAGAACATGGGCCACCGCGGCTGGAGCCTGAACGGCCTGCAGCGGCCCGCCGCGGTCCACATCGCGGTCACGCTGCGCCACACCCTGCCCGGGGTAGCCGACCGCTTCCTCGCCGACCTGGCCGAATCGGTCCGGGAAGTCCGGTCCAATCCCGGTGTCAGCACCGGGATGGCTCCCGTCTACGGCATGGCCGGCACGCTGCCCGCGGACATCGTCCGGCAGTTGCTCACCGGCTACCTCGACATGCTTTTCGAGGTGTAGGCATGGCGCGTCACGTCCTCGGCATCGACCTCGGCACCTCGGCGCTGAAGGTCGCCCTGGTGTCCATGGATGGCGAGGTCGTGGCCTCGGAGCAGGAGACGTGCACGGTGAGCCTGCTGCCCGGGGGCGGCGCCGAGCAGGACCCGCGGCAGTGGTGGAAGCAGGTCACCGGGGTGTCGTCCCGCCTCATGGCACGCGCCGCCGTCCCGCCGCAATCGGTGGCGGCCGTCGCGTGCACCGCCCAGTGGTCAGGGACCGTGCCGGTCGATGACCACGGCCAGCCCATCCGCCCCGCGATCATCTGGATGGACTCGCGCGGCGCGCCGTACGCGCGGCGGATCACCGGCGGTGTCGTGCGGGTCCAGGGCTACGGCGTGGTCAAGCTGGCACGCTGGCTGCGCACCACGGCCGGGATCCCCGCGCAAACCGGCAAGGACCCCATCGCCCACATCCTGTGGCTCAAGCACGAGGAGCCGGAGACCTACCGGCGGGCACGCTTGTTCCTGGAACCCAAGGACTGGCTGAACTGCTGTCTGACCGGGCGGGCGGCGGCGTCATTCGACTCGATCGCGCTGCACTGGGTGACCGACAACCGGCACCCGGACCGCATCCGCTATGACCCGGCGCTCCTCCGGCTGGCCGGGATCGAGCGGTCGCGGCTGCCGGAACTGCTGGCCGCCACCGACATCCTCGGCCCGCTCTTGCCGGGGCCGGCGGACGCGCTCGGCGTCCCGGCCGGCATCCCGGTCGTGGTCGGCACGCCTGATCTCCAGTCCGCGGCGATCGGGGCCGGGGCCACCCGGGACTACCAGGCGCACCTGTACGTCGGCACATCGTCCTGGCTGACCTGCCACGTGCCGTTCAAGAAGACCGACCTGCTGCACAACATGGCCTCGCTGCCCTCGCCGATACCACTGCGGTACTTCGTCGCCGACGAGCAGGAGACAGCCGGCGCCGCCCTGGAGTTCCTGCGCGACCAGGTGATGTCCGGCGGCCACCCGCCCTTCGCCTACCGCGAACTCGACACGATGGCGGCGCAGGCGCCGCCCGGCAGCCACGGGGTGATCTTCACCCCGTGGCTCTACGGCGAGCGGACCCCGGTGGAAGACCGGTCGGTGCGCGGCGGTTTCCACAACCTGTCGCTGTCGGCCAGCCGCGACGATCTGGTGCGGGCGGTCTTCGAAGGAGTGGCGCTCAATACCCGGTGGCTGCTCGGTGCTGTCGAGCGCTTCACCCGCCGCCGGCTGGAGCCGATCCGGTTCATCGGCGGCGGCGCGCGTTCGGACGTATGGTGCCAGATCTTCGCCGACGTGCTCGGCCGCACCATCGAGCAGATCGCCGACCCGGTAAACGCGAATGCCCGGGGAGCCGGCCTGCTGGCAGCGGTCGCGCTCGGCGAGATCACCATCGACCAGGTGCCGGACCTGGTCCGGGTGGCACGCAGCTATGAGCCGGACCCGGCATGCACGGGGCTCTATGACAGGCTGTTCCGGGAGTTCGTCGGGTTCTACCGGCGCAACCGCAAGGCCTACGCGCGCCTCAACCCTGCCTAGGAGGCTGTGATGGATTTTTCCCCGAGCGCCCGGTGCCAGGAACTGATGGCTGCGACGCGGGCTTTTCTCGACGAGGTGATTTATCCGGCCGAGCCGGTCTTCCACCGCCAGGTGGCGGAGAACCGGGCGGCGGGTGAACCGTTCCAGACTCCGGCCGTCATGGGGCGGCTGAAGGAGGCCGCGCGCAAGCGGGGCCTGTGGAACCTGTTCCTGCCGGACGAGAAGTTCGGGGCGGGGCTGCCGGTGCTGGACTACGCGCCCGTGGCGGAGCTGACGGGCCGGTCCCCGGAGCTGGCGCCCGAGGCGATGAACTGCGCCGCCCCGGACACCGGGAACATGGAAGTGCTCGCGCTGTTCGGCACGCCGGAGCAGCAGGAACGCTGGCTCATGCCGCTGCTTGACGGGCGCATCCGCTCCTGCTTTTCCATGACGGAGCCGGATGTGGCCTCATCCGACGCCACGAATATCGACGCGCGGATCACCCGCGACGGTGCTGAGTACGTCATCAACGGCCGCAAATGGTGGTCCACCGGCGCGCTGCGCCCCGAGTGCCAGATCGCCATCGTGATGGGGGTCACCGACCCCGGAGCCGAACGCCACGCCCGGCATTCGATGATCCTCGTGCCGCTGGACACTCCTGGCGTGACGGTGCAGCGCTCCACCAGCGTGTTCGGCTACGACGATGCCGCCCACGGCGGGCACGGGGAGATAACCTTCGCCAGTGTCCGGGTCCCGGCGGATAACCTCATCGGCGAGCCTGGGTCGGGGTTCGCCATCGCCCAGGCCCGCCTGGGGCCCGGCCGCATCCACCACTGCATGCGTGCCATCGGCATGGGCGAGCGCGCGCTGGAACTGATGACCAGCCGCGTCCTGGAACGCACCGCCTTCGGCCAGCCGCTGGCCCGCCAGGGCGTCATCCGCGAATGGATCGCCGAATCCCGCCTCGCCCTCGACCAGGCGCGCCTGCTCGTCCTCAAGACCGCCTGGCTCATCGACCACGGCGGCACCAAGGACGCCGCCAGTGAAATAGCCGCCATCAAGGTCGCCGCTCCGCGCGCCGCTAGCTACGTCATCGACCGCGCCATCCAGGCCTACGGCGGGGCCGGCGTTTCCGCCGACACCCCGCTGGCCGCCATGTGGGCCGCCGTCCGCACCCTGCACCTCGCCGACGGACCCGACGAAGTCCACCTTCGCTCCGTCGCACGCCTCGAGCTGGGGCGGGCACGCGAACGACTCCGCGGCTAGGGCCACGTCGGGCAATAAGTCATGGTTGTCCGTTTTGTACATGCCCTGAGCTGGTAAGCTGCGCCGCCCTGGCCCCCTTCCGGCCCGCCGGATGCGGCCAGCCCCGCTTAGCTGTGTCGTTCCGGGTGAATATCCCCCGCAATGACACACCCAACGGACCGGGCAGACCCGGCCGGGTGGATAAAACCGGATATACCGGGCGGTGCCGCCCGGGCCGGGGAGGGGGCCCACAACGACACACCCAAGTTTAAGACCGACGCGGCCCAGGCGGGTCACGCGTGAACTGGCGGGTGCCGTTCGCTCCAGGGCGCGGCCTGCTCGAGCTGGCTGGCGACCCGGATGAGGATGTCCTCCCGCCCGTAGGCGGCAACTAGCTGCACGCCGACCGGCAGGCCCGCTGGTGTCCGGCGCAGGGGGAGGGTGATGGCCGGCTGGCCGGTCATATTGAACTGCGCGGTGTACGGGATGAAGCTGGTGACCCGCGCCCCCTCCTCCTCCGGCCCGGCGGCGGTGAACCAGCCCAGCTCAGGCGGGGGCGCGCCAAGGGTGGGCGTCAATAGCAGGTCGTGGTCGTCCCACCAGCCGGCCATGCGGCGCGCCCACATCCCGAGCCACATCCGGCTCTCCAGGTAGGCCACAGCGCCGAGTTCGCTGCCCGCTTGCCGGTAGGCGACGTTGCGCGGTTCGATCTCGTCCGCGCCGATCGGGCGGCCGAGCAGCATCTCAAAGGCGCGGAATGTCGCTTCGACGTCGGCGGCGATGATCACGTTGAAATGCCCGTGCAACTCGTGCTCGAACATGGCCGCGGGCGCGGACTGGCCGAGGTGGTGGCCGAGCGACTCAAGCAGCCGCGCCGCGCTGGCCACCGCGGCGCGGCACTCAGGATCATCGAGATAACCCTCCGCACCCGGCCGGTCGAGCACTCCGACGCGCAGCCGGCCCGGATCAGCGCCTACCTCCCGCACCAGCGGGCGCGGCAGCGGCGGCGCGTAGTACGGCTCGCCCGGCATGGGCTTGCTGATCACGTCCAGCACACCGGCCGCGTCCCGGACGGTCCGCGTGAGCGCCCCGTCGATCACCCCGCCGGCCCATGCCTCCCCGATCAGCGGTCCCTGGCTCACGCGTCCGCGGGTCGGCTTGAGCCCGACCAGCCCGCACTCACTCGCCGGGATGCGGATCGAGCCGCCACCGTCGTTGCCGTGCGCAACCGCCACCAGGCCGGCCGCGACCGCGGCGGCTGATCCCCCTGACGAGCCCCCGGTGGAGTGACCGGGATCCCAGGGGTTGCGCGCCGGCGGGAAGCTCCGCGACTCGGTGGTCACCGTGGTGCCGAGCTCCGGCACATTGGTGCGGCCGAGCGGGATGAAGCCGGCCGCGCGGAACTGCTCCGCGAGGTACGACGTCACCGGCCATGCGAACTCGCGCAGCGGCCCGACGCCGCACGCGGTGGGCTCGCCCGCCACCATGCAGCCCAGGTCTTTGAACAGGATCGGCACACCGCGAAACGGACCGTCGGGCAGGTCGCCGTCAGCCTCCCGCCGCGCCGCGTCGAACCGGGTCCTGATGACGGCATTCAGCTGCGGGTTGACCGCTTCGATCCGGGCGATGGCAGCCTCTGCCAGCTCCTTGGGAGTCACCTCACCGCGGCGGACAAGATCGGCTTGCGCGGTTGCATCCAGCCAGGTCATCTCGGCCACGCCGCCAACGGTACCCGCGCACTCGCCGGCTGCGCGATACCGACCGGCATCCGCCCGGGGTTGTGCGAAGAGTCACCGTTGTTCTTGCCTGATGGCCGGGACATACTGGGCCGATGGGACCGAGGGGATCGGCATGACCGGCCGGCAGGTCGTGCGCATCGGGAACGCCTCCGGGTTCTACGGGGACCGGCCCGCGGCCTTCCGCGAGCTGCTGGAAGCCGGGGACGTCGACATCGTCACCGGCGACTACCTCGCCGAGCTGACCATGCTGATCCTGGCGCGCGACAAGGCCAGGGACCCGTCGCTCGGCTACGCCCGGACGTTCGCCGCGCAGTTCGAGGACTGCGCCGCGCTGGCGGTGCAGCGCGGGGTGCGGCTGGTCGTCAACGCCGGCGGGCTCAACCCCGGCGGGCTCGCCCGGCGGCTCCGCGAGCTGACCGAGCGCCTTGGCCTGCCGGTGCGCGTGGCGCACGTCGAAGGCGATGACCTGACGAGCCGGGCCGGCGAGCTGGGCCTGGGTGAACCGCTGGCCGCCAGCGCCTACCTCGGCGCGTTCGGGATCGCGGAGTGCCTGCGGGCGGGCGCGGACGTCGTGGTGACCGGCCGGGTCACCGACGCCTCCCTCGTCGTGGGCTCGGCCGCGGCCTGGTTCGGCTGGTCGTACGGCGACCTTGACGCGATCGCCGGCGCCATGGCCGCCGGGCACGTCATCGAGTGCGGCACCCAGGCGACCGGCGGCAACTACGCCTTCTTCACCACCATCGCCGACTTGCGCCACCCGGGGTTCCCTGTGGCCGAGGTCAGCGCCGACGGCTCGTCCGTGATCACCAAGCCGCCGGGCACCGGCGGCGCCGTGACCGTCGGCACCGTCACCGCCCAGCTCCTGTACGAGGTCGGCGGCGCCCGCTACGCCGGGCCCGACGCGGTGCTCCGGCTGGATTCGATCCGGCTCACCCAAGACGGCGCGGACCGGGTGCGGATCAGCGGCGTCCGGGGCGAGCCGCCGCCGGACACGCTCAAGGTCGGGATCACCGCGCTCGGCGGGTACCGCAACGAGGTCACGTTCGTCCTCACCGGCCTGGACATCGAGGCCAAGGCCGAGCTGGTGCGGCAGCAGCTGTCCGCGGCGGTCCCTGACGGCACGACGTGGACCCTCGCCCGCACCGACCATCCGGACGCCGAGACGACGGAAGCGGCGAGCGCGCTGCTGCACTGCGTCGCGCGGGGAAAGGATCCGGACGCCGTCGGCAGGCGCTTCTCCGACAGCGCGGTGCACCTGGCCCTGGGGAGCTATCCCGGGTTCCACCTCACCGCCCCGCCGGGCGCCGCCTCGCCGTACGGGGTGTTCCGGTCGGCGTCCGTGCCCGCCTACCTGGTGCCGCACGTCGCCGTGTTGCCCGATGGCAGCCGGATCGAGATCTCCCGCTCGCCGCTCGGGGTACCCGCCGCGCGGGCGCTCGCGTCCGTGCCGGAGCCGCATCTCCCTGATTCAGAACGGGCCCGCGGTGACTCCCGCCGGGCACCGCTCGGGCGGGTGGCGGGCGCGCGCAGCGGGGACAAAGGCGGCGACGCGAACCTCGGCGTCTGGGTGGAGGACGACCGCGCGTGGCCATGGCTGGCACACTTCCTCACCGTGGACAGGGTGCGCGCGCTGCTGCCCGAGACCGCCGGCCTGGAACTGGAACGGCACGTCCTGCCGAACCTCCGCGCGGTCAACGTGATCGTCCGCGGCCTGCTCGGCGAGGGTGTCGCCTACAACGCGCGATTCGACCCGCAAGCCAAGGCGCTGGGTGAGCATCTGCGCTCCCGGTTCGCGGACATCCCGGAGTCGCTGCTATGACGGTGCTGCGCTCGGCCTTCGACCCCGCGTCCGCCGGCGCGGCGGCCAACAGGGACGCCATGCTGGCCGCGCTCGCCGATCTCGACGCCGAATACGCCAAGCTGCCTTCCGTGGGCGGCGATAGGGCCGTGGCCCGGCATCGCTCGCGCGGGAAGCTGTTGCCGCGGGAACGGATCGAGCTGCTGCTCGACCGGGACGCGCCGTTCCTCGAGCTGTCACCGCTGGCCGCGTGGGGCACCGAGTACCCGCTGGGCGGGAGCGTGGTCACCGGCATCGGCGCTGTCGAGGGCGTCGAGTGCATGATCGTGGCGAACGACCCCACCGTGCGCGGCGGCGCGAGCAATCCCTGGACGATCAGGAAGGTCTTCCGCGCCAACGACATCGCGCGCGAGAACCGGCTGCCGATGATCTCGCTGGTGGAGTCGGGTGGCGCGGACCTGCCGAGCCAGAAGGACATCTTCATCCCGGGAGGGCGGCTCTTCCGCGACCTGACCCGGCTGTCGGCCGCGGGCATCCCCACGATCGCGCTCGTGTTCGGCAACTCCACCGCCGGCGGCGCCTACGTGCCGGGGATGAGCGACCACGTCGTCATGGTCCGCGAGCGCGCCAAGGTCTTCCTCGCCGGACCCCCGCTCGTGAAGATGGCGACGGGCGAGATCGCGGACGACGAGTCACTGGGCGGCGCGGACATGCATGCCCGTGTTTCCGGGCTCGCGGACTATTACGCGACCGACGAGACCGACGCGATCCGCCTCGGCCGCCGGATCGTGGCGCGGCTCAACCACCGCAAGGCGGGCGTGGTGCCGCATGCGGCTCCGCTGCCGCCGCGGTTCACCGGGGACGAGCTTCTCGGGATCGTGCCGGCCGACCTGAAGCAGCCGTTCGACCCGCGCGAGGTTCTCGCCCGGGTGGTCGATGACAGCGATTTCGACGAGTTCAAGCCGCTGTACGGCACGAGCCTGGTCACCGGCTGGGCCCGGCTGCACGGGTATCCGATCGGCGTGCTCGCCAACTCCCGCGGCGTGCTCTTCTCCGCCGAGTCGCAGAAGGCGGCGCAGTTCATCCAGCTCGCGAACTCCGCCCGCACGCCGCTGGTCTTCTTGCACAACACGACCGGGTACATGGTCGGCACGGAGTACGAGCAGGGAGGCATCATCAAGCACGGCGCCCTGATGATCAACGCGGTGGCGAACTCGTCGGTCCCGCACCTGTCGGTGCTCATCGGCGCCTCCTACGGAGCCGGGCACTATGGCATGTGCGGCCGGGCCTTCGATCCGAGATTCCTGTTCGCCTGGCCGTCGGCGCGATCGGCGGTCATGGGCGGGCAGCAGCTCGCGGGCGTGCTCTCGATCGTGTCCCGCGCCGCAGCCTCGGCGGCCGGGCGCCCGTTCGACGAGGACGCGGACGCGGCGATACGGGCGGCGGTCGAGCGGCAGATCGACGCCGAGTCGCTGCCCGCGTTCCTGTCCGGCCGGATCTACGACGACGGCATCATCGACCCGCGCGACACGCGGACCGTCCTGGGCCTGGCCCTGTCCGTCATCGCCAATGCCCCCGAGGCGGCACGCGCTTCCGGCGGCTTCGGCGTCTTCCGGATGTGATGCTGTTATGGCCGATCAGCGCGTGACCCGGGTGCTCGTCGCCAACCGCGGCGAGATCGCGCGCCGTGTCATGGCGACCTGCCACCGGCTGGGGCTGTCCGCCGTAGCCGTGTGCTCCGATCCCGATCTCGATGCCCCGCACGTGCGGGAAGCCGACGCGGCGGTCCGGCTGCCGGGCAGCACGGCAGCGGACACCTACCTGCGTGCCGACAAGCTCGTCGACGCGGCGCTGCGGGCCCGCGCGGACGCCGTCCATCCGGGATACGGCTTCCTGGCGGAGAACGCCGGCTTCGCGCTTGCCGTGGCTGACGCGGGCCTCACCTGGATCGGCCCTTCCGCGGACGCCATCGCGGCGATGGGCGACAAGGTCCAGTCCAAGCGGCTGGCCGCGGCTGCCGGGGTGCCGGTGCTGGCCTCGCTTGACCCCGCCGCGGTCGCGACGGGTGACCTTCCCGTGCTGGTCAAGGCCGCGGCGGGCGGAGGCGGGCGCGGCATGCGCGTCGTCAGGGATCTCGCCGGCCTGGCGGCCTCGATCGAGGCGGCCCGGGCGGAGGCGGCGGCCGCGTTCGGCGACCCGGCGGTCTTCATCGAGCCCTTCGTTGAGCGCGGCCACCATGTCGAGGTGCAGGTGCTGGCCGACCGGCATGGCACGGTCCTGGTGCTGGGCGAACGGGAGTGCTCGATCCAGCGGCGCCATCAGAAGCTCATCGAGGAGTCGCCCTCGCCTCTCGCCGGCCGGGCGCCCGGCTTGCGGGACCGGCTGTACGCCGCCGCGATCGCGGTAGCGCGCAGCGTCGGGTACACCGGCGCCGGCACCGTCGAGTTCCTCGCCGTGCCCGACGGGCGGTTCTGGTTCCTCGAGATGAACACGCGGCTTCAGGTCGAGCATCCGGTGACCGAGTGCACGACCGGGCTGGACCTGGTCGAACTGCAGCTGCTTGTCGCGGCGGGCGGGCGGCTGCCGTCGGCGGCCCCCGCGTCGCGCGGGGCCGCCGTGGAGGCGCGCCTGTACGCCGAGGACCCGGCCGCCGGCTGGCTGCCCGCCACGGGGACCCTATCGTGCCTGGACGTCCCGGTGACTCACCCCGCTTTCACACCTCCCGTCCTCGAGGTGGCGCCCCGCGGCGTGCGGCTGGACGCCGGAGTCGAGGAAGGCGCCGTCATCGGCGTGCACTACGACCCGATGCTGGCCAAGGTGATCGCCTGGGCCCCGACGCGGGCCGAGGCGTGCGCGGTCCTGGCCCGCACGCTCACCCGGGCCCGGATCCACGGCCTGCGGACCAACCGCGACCTGCTGGTGCGCGTGCTCGGCCATCCCGCGTTCGCCGTCGGCGACACGGACACGGGCTTCCTCGACCGGCACGGCCTGGACCTTCTCGCCGCTCCGCTTCTTGGCCCTGCGGAGGAGCGGCTCGCCGCGGTGGCCGCCGTGCTCGCGGACGCCGCAGGGCGGCGGGCGGCCGCCACTGTGCTGGCGGCCCTGCCGGGCGGCTGGCGCAACGTGCCGGCCAGCCCGCAGTGGAGCGTGCTGACCGGGCCGGCCGGGGAGCACCGGGTCAGCTACCGGGCTGCCCGCGGCGCTCCCGCCGGGGTGACCGTTGACGACCTGCCGGGCGTCGTGCCGCTGTCGTGCGCGCCCTCCCTGGTGGCCATGGAGGTCGACGGCCTGGTCCGGCGGTGGCGCGTGGCCCGCTACCCAGGTCCCGGCAGCGCCAGCCGCCTGGAGGTGGACGGCGACACCGGAGCCGTGACGTTCACCGAGGCCGACCGGTTCCCCGAACCCGGCGACGCCGCCGGCTCTGGCTCCCTGCGGGCACCGCTGCCCGGCACGGTCGTCGCGGTGCGCGTCGCCGTCGGCGACGAGGTCAGCGCCGCCCAGGAGCTGCTGGTGATCGAGGCCATGAAGATACAGCACGTCGTGCGCGCCGACCGGGCCGGGCGGGTGGCGGCACTCCCCGTCCAGGCCGGCGCCGTGGTCGAGGTCGGCGCCGTGCTCGCCGTCCTCGCGGACGACCAACCCCAGGAGGTGCAGTCGTGAGCTTTACCGAGTCCGCGGAGCGGCAGGCGCTGCGTGAGTCCGTGCGGCAGGTGGCACGGAAGTTCGGGATCGAGTACGCCACCGAGCGCGCCCGCCGCGGCGAGCCGCTGACCGAGCTGTGGCAGGAGATGGGTGCCGCGGGATTCCTCGGGGTTAACCTGCCCGCGGAGTACGGCGGCGGGGGCGCCGGAATCTACGAGCTCGCCCTTGTGCTCGAGGAAGCAAGCGCGGAAGGCGTGCCGCTCATCATGATGGTCGTCTCCCCCGCCATCGTGGGAACCGTGCTCGCCAGGTACGGAACACCGGAGCAGCGGACGCGATGGCTGCCGGGCATCGCCGACGGCAGCACCATCGTCGCCTTCGGCATCACCGAGCCAGACGCCGGGAGCAATTCGCACAACATCACGACGACCGCGCACCAGGACGGCTCGGACTGGATCCTCACCGGCCGCAAAACGTTCGTGACCGGGGTCCCCAACGCGGATGCCGTGCTCATCGTCGCCCGCGTTCAGCACGCCCGAACCGGGCGGCTGCGGCCGGCCATGTTCCTGCTGCCGCGCGAGACCCCCGGATTCAGCTACCACCCGATCGAGATGGACATCGTCGAGACCGAGCGGCAGTGCCAGCTCTTCATCGATGACGTGCGGCTTCCCGCCGAGGCGCTGGTCGGCGGCCACGACGCGCCATTGGAAGCCCTCTTCGCCGGCCTCAACCCCGAGCGCATCATGGGGGCCGCCACCGCCGCGGGCCTAGGCCGCTTCGCGATCAACAAGGCGCGGCGCTACCTTCAGGAACGCAACGTCTGGGGCGTCCCCATCGGCGCCCACCAGGGCCTGGCCCACCCTCTCGCGCAGTGCCACATCGAGGTGGAGCTCAGCCGTCTCATGCTCGCCAAGGCCGCCACCCTGTACGACGAAGGCGACGACAAGGCGGCCGGCGAGGCGGCCAACATGGCCAAGTACGCCGCGGCGGAGGCCAGCATCCGCGCCCTGGACCAGGCCATCCAGTGCCACGGCGGCAACGGGCTCGCGGCCGACTACGGCCTCGCCATGCTGCTCGGCGCGGCACGCATCACCCGGGTCGCACCCGTCAGCCGGGAGATGATCCTCAACTTCGTCGCCCAGCATTCGCTGGGCCTGCCCAGGTCATACTGAAGCGGATACCGAAGCGAGGTGACCAGTGTCCGTGCCCGATCCCGCGCCGCTGGTGCGCAGCGAGCCCGGCGACCGCGTCGTGACCGTCACGCTCGACTCGCCCGCCAACAGGAACGCGCTGTCGCGCCGGCTCGTCGCGCAGCTGCGGGACGCGCTCACCGTCGCGGCGACGGCCGGCACCGCTCATGCCGTGCTGCTCACGCATACAGGGACCACGTTCTGCAGCGGTGCCGCGCTCGACGAGATGCGCGACGGTGATCCCGCGGACGGGACGCGGGACCTGCTGGCCCTGTTCCGGCAGTTGCTCACCCTGTCGATCCCGGTGGTCGCCCGGGTGGACGGCGCCGCCCGGGCGGGCGGCCTCGGCCTGCTCGGCGCGTGCGACGTCGTGCTCGCCTCGGCCCGCTCGACGTTCGCCTTCACCGAGGTGCGGCTCGGCCTGGCCCCCGCCGTGATCTCGCTGCCGCTGCGCCCGCTGCTCACCGCGCGCGCCGCCGCGCGGTACTTCCTCACCGGCGAGACGTTCGGCGCCAGCACGGCCGCGCAGATCGGGCTCGTCACCGCCGCCGGGGACGACGTGGACGCCCTGGCGGCGCACGTGCTTGACGGCCTGCGCCGCGCCGACCCTCAGGGCCTGCGCGAGACCAAGCCGCTCACCACCGGCGACCGGCTGCGCGCCATCGACGGTGAGGGGGCCGCCATGGGAAAGCTGTCCGCGCGGCTGTTCGCGTCTGACGTCGCGCGATCGCACTTCTCCGCCTTCCTCGATCAGACGCACCGGAAAGGCCAGCGATGACGCTCTCCCCTGCTCCCGAAGCCGCCCTGCTGCGCGACCGGCTCGATCACTGGGCCCGCACGCGCCCCGGCGATACCGCGATCACGTTCGGCACACAGACCTTCACCTGGGGGCAGTGGCGGCAGCGGATCCTGGGTCTGGCCGGCGCGCTGCGCGACGCCGGGGTGCGCCACGGCGACCGGCTGACCGTCCTCGACCTCAACCACCTCGCGACCGTCGAGCTGACACTGGCCGCATCCGCTCTCGGTGCCGCCACGGTGCCCGCGAACTACCGGCTGAGCCCCGATCAGATCCGCTACATCCTCGAGGATTCCCAGCCCGTGATCCTCTTCCACGGGGCGCAGCTCGCCGGCGTCGCGACCGCCGCCGGGGCGGACAGCCTCGTTCCGCGGCGGGTCGTGATCGGCGGGGACAGCGACGAGTACGAGCCGTTCCTCGCGGCCGGGCAGCCCGACGAGGGCGGCGGCGCCGGCCCGGACGACGTCTGCCTCGTGATGTACACCTCCGGCACCACCGGCCGGCCCAAGGGCGCCCAGCTCACCCACCGCGGCGTGATCGCGCACAGCGCGGCGTGCCGCGCGACCATGTCGATCGGGCCGGACACCGTCAGCCTCGTCGCGATGCCGCTGTTCCACGTGGGCGGGTCGTGCTACGCCCAGGTCGGCATCCACGGCGGCGCGCGCACGATCCTGCTGCGCGAACCCACCCCGGCCGCGCTTTTCGGCGCGATCGGCAGCGGGGCGACGCACACCTTCATCGTCCCGACCGTCATCCACGGCGTGCTCGCCGCCGGGGAGCAGGCGATCGCCGCGTTCGGCGCGCTGCAGTCGATCTCGTACGGGGCCGCGCCGATGCCGCTGCCGATGCTGCGGCAGGCACTCGACGCGTGGCCGCGGACCGAGCTTGTCCAGGTCTACGGGATGACCGAGCTATCCGGTGTCGCCACTTTGCTCAGCGCGGAGGCGCACCGGGACGCCGCCCACCCCGAGCGGCTCGCCTCCGGCGGGCTGCCCTTGCCGGGCGTCGAGGTCCGCGTCGTCGATCCCGTCACGCTCGAGGATGTCAAGCCCGGCCAGAAGGGCGAGATCTGGTTCCGCTCGGCCCAGGCCATGCGCGGCTACCTGAACCAGCCGGAGGCCACCGCGGAGACGAAGACCGCCGATGGCTGGATCCGCTCCGGCGATATCGGCCGCGCCGACGACGCCGGCTTCATCTACGTCCTGGACCGGGTCAAGGACATGATCATCACCGGCGGCGAGAACGTCTACGGCCCCGAAGTCGAGAACGTGCTCAACGCCTGCCCGGGCGTGCGCGAGGGCGTGATCATCGGGGTCCCCGACGCGCGCTGGGGCGAGACCGTCAAGGCGGTCGTCGTCCCCGCTCCCGGCGCGGAGTTGTCGGCCGAGGACGTCATCGCCTTCTGCCGCGCCCGGCTGGCCCGCTACCAGTGCCCGGTCTCGGTCGACTTCGTCGAAGACCTGCCGCGCAGCGCAACGGGCAAGGTGCTCAAACGCGCCTTGCGCGAGCCTTACTGGGCCGGCCGGGAACGAGCCATCTGAAATGAAACGCACGAACATCTACCTCGCCGAGGGCCAAGCCGCCGCGCTGGACCGGGTCGCGGCAGCGGAGGGCGTTTAGATAGCCGGCGGGATGCGATCGCCGGAACACCGCGAGGTCATGCGGCCTGCTCGGCAGCATGCAGCGGTTCGAGGTCACCGAGCAGGTAGCCTGGCGGGCGGCGACACCCATGCAGGAGTACCGCCGTTCGCATTCCGGGATCGGCCTCGGGGACTACCTGATTGCGGCGACCGCCCTCACCGAGGGCCTGGAACTCGCCACGCTGAACATCCGCCACTACCCCATGTTTCCCGAACTCGCGCACCCCTTCTGATCCCGCCCGGCAGGAGCAGTTCGCGAGACCCGGACATCCTGGTCTATCGGGCAGGGCCGCCGTCGAGCGCATCCATATGCGCTGGCAGCGGGCTACACACCCTCGGGCTCAACTTGCAGGGTGCACCGGACTTCTTCGCCCGCGCGGCTGACGGGACTGGCTTGATCTCACTGTCGGTACAGCTCACTCGATGGGCTGGCGGGTGACGCCGGAGGGTTCCCGTCCGGCGAACAGCCAGCCTCCCGCCGCGGCGATGGCCGGCAGTCCGGCGAGGATGAGGAGGAGATCCAGCGCCGGCACACTGTTCAGGCGTTCGCTGAGCTGGCTCCTCAGGAAGGCGGCAGCGGCGAGGTAGGCGACGGCGGTGCCGGTGACCGCGCCAAGCAGGCCAAGGCCAGCCGCGGTGGCCGCGGTGATGCCACGGCGGGTCGTGGAGGTGGCTCCCACGGCGGTGAGAACCCTCAGGTCTGCGGCGGACTCGCTGCGCACCAGCCCGACGGTCATCGCCAGCACGCCGAGGGCCAGGAAGATGCCCGCTTCGGTGGCCCAGGCATCGAGCTCGGACAGCGACGGGTTGTCGTTCTTGGTCTCGATGCTGAGACCGAGCGATTCGGCGCGTTGCCGGATGCCGTTGACCTGCGCGGCGGTGAGCGGCTGCCCGGCCTGGATGAGCCAGGCTGCCGTCTGGGGCCTCAGCCGGTATTTGCTGACGGCGTAGGGGCTGATGACGAGGTTCGGCTCCGCCTGGCCTCCCGGCAGCTGGCTCAGCACCTGGACACGCGGGTTGGCAATGCAGCTGGCGAGCGGGCATGTGTTGCTGAACGTGCAGCTGAAGGGCAGTTGTAGCGCGGGCGTGCTAGCGAGGTCCGCGCGGGAGGTGAGCACGACGGCGGTGGGGTCGATCTGGCTGGCCCGGATGCCATAGCGGGCCAGCAGCCCGGGCGTGCCAACATAGGGCAGGCCGACGTCTGTGCCGCCGTCGGAGGTCTGGAGCAGCAGCCCGGTTGCGGTTTCGAGGGTGAGTACGTTGCTGCCCGGCAGGGAGGAGGCGATGGCTCTCACGCCGGCCTCGTAGCGTCTCAGTGCGGCTGCTGACTCGTCTCCCATGGGAGCACA
>Ga0187812_1000305_pt1 | contig 17833 bp, 25 predicted proteins | sample NC_S_2_FD_130582 | JGI IMG/M metagenome (GOLD analysis project Ga0187812, IMG submission 130582) | Wetland sediment microbial communities from Neuse River Estuary, North Carolina, USA - ASW-S_2 | ecosystem: Environmental > Aquatic > Freshwater > Wetlands > Sediment | place: USA: North Carolina...
GCCCACACACCAGCCTGATAGTTAGCCTGGTCGCTCCACTTAGCTGCGGTGAACTTGATGAATTCCTTCATCAACGCATCATTATTGCTCGCCATATCGCTAAGCGACTTGATGGTAATCGCGCCGATCTCTTCGCTATGACGCATCGAGGCGGCATCAACCTGGTCGCGGTGCAGCATCATGCGCTGCTGATTGTCGGCCGGATCGATCGAGCTGCGGACGACAAAATTATCGGTGAAGCGATTGACCCCGGTATCCGACGTATTCGCCGCAGCCGAAACGTTATCGCTGACCTTCTTCACATCCTCACTCAGCGAGGACATACGTGAGTCAAGGTTCCCAACAGTCGTTTGCAAACTAGCGAGAACCTGTTGCGATGCCGATTGTTGGACAGCACTCTGACCGGCCTGCTGGGCGAATGTGTTCAACGCTGCCTCAACGCCCGCGACCGCCGCGGCAACGTTGGCCAGCACCGTTGTCAGATCGAGACCGGAGCTGGTCCCTGAGTTACTCTGCACCGGTGGAACGGTGCTACCGCCACCATTATGGTTTGGATCGTGTTCGTCAGCCATAGACCACTCTTCCTTTCTACATGAAATTCGAAAAAGGCAGTGGCCGAAGCCACTGCAAGTTTAGGAGGAACCGGGTCCGACACTCCGTCGCTCGGACCAACACGCCTTACGCGCTCCGGGGGTGGTGGAAGGCGCGTAAACCGGATAAGCCAAGGATTATTGTAGCGTCGGCGGTGGAGGCTCGTGGTGATGGTGCAGATCCACTTTCTGGAACTGCTGCTGTTGCTGGGATTGGGTCTGCGTGGCCCTGGCCGTGGCCGATGCGGCGGCGCTGGCATTCACCATGGTTGGCGCCGTCGCGGTGGCGCTGTTGACAATGGTCGAAGGCTTGATACTCTCGCCCAGCACACGCGCGCCGGCAATGCCTGCCGCTCCGCCGATAGCCGCAGGGATCGTATCGCCCGCGATTACGTTGCCGAGTGATGGGGCTACATCAGTGCGTAGGTCGTGAGGCACCGACTTGACCTGACCATGATCGTAGTACGTCCACACGCCTTCTGTGATAGCCTGCTCGCTGACGCCATTCGGGTCGGCCTGCGTACCGCCAACCAACCATGACTCAGAACTATGCCCATCGGGCAGCAAAACCGACGCTGCCGTACCATCAGGATTCGCTAAGTAATGTGGCGCGATTGGTTGCGCACATGCCGCTAAGAGGATTCCAGCCGCACACAGTGTCGGAAGATTTCGCTTATACATTTTCATGTCTTTGTCTCCACTCGCGGCCGATCGGGAACGCCCGGACGCGAGCATCAGGGGTCACATTACTGCGACATCGGCCGCGAGGGAGCCCGTGGATGACGCCGCGTCTACCGCTGTTCCCGCAGCGGAAAGTCACTTTTAACAAGATATACGTGAACTGTTGAACCACTAGCAAGCTCGGTTCTCGCTCGCAATAGACCAACAAGACCGTTTGTTACTGCGCATTCAGCCAAATCATGGTGTAGACCGTTGGCAGTACCTATAAGTTGTGAAACCGTCCAACCATCCAGAGCTGACGGGGCAAAGTCCAGTGTGATAGATAACACAAAACGGTGTGCTGTTTTTAGTTCTGGCCGTTCGTCATGGCGAGAAGAAATCTGGCCACTCATTTAGGATTCACTTCAGCACAATAGATGAGCAGTCCTGCGTATCAGACCAGCTTGTCGGTGGTGACTTCTCCATGATGACGCCGGGCGCGCCGGAGCCAGGAGTGTAGAGAAGCTGGTAGTCCGTCTTATTCGCCTCATCAGCACCATTCGCCGATGAAGTCTGCACGACCAGCGCGCCATACGCGTACGGGCTGAACCCGTAAGGATTGCTTGCTGGGATCGTCGTGCCAATCAGCGCGAACGGCCCAAAAATATATTGGTAGAGTGACAAGGTTGGATCGAACGGATCTGCCATTGACGTATTTACATGGAAGCTCGTCGGGTTGAGCGTCCAAGACTGTGAGACTTGGCTATTGTCGATGCTTTCGATTGCGAAGATTACATATGCCTGGTTCGGACCAGCATCGGCGAGCCACGTGTCGCCGTAGGCGTCAGTATACTGGAATCCATTACAGGCGCCGACTTGATGGTAATGGATAATTGCGTCAGGGGCACCAGGTTGCGGACACCCAATTAGGATTAAAGGCAGCAATAGAATCGGCAGTCTTTTCATTTACCCCTCCCCTTACGCATCAGAGCGACATAAGTCATCTTGACATCTACTTCATCATCCATAGCAGTAAAAAACCAAAGGCTGCGACCCCCATCAAAATGATAGTGAACTGTAACGTCATTTATCGCGAACGTTCCGTCATTTATTCCATCTAGAAAATCTAGGTTGCGGGCACCCGGCTAACAATAATTTCCTTCCAATATTACTGGCTGTTTGGAAACGTTAATCTTCTGTAAAGGAGAGGATAGGAATCGGTACGCATCTGCAATTAGGGCCGCCTCCAGGATGATACCGCATTTCCTGCTGACCGGGTTCAGACGCTACAGGCGGATCATCCCATCTATGTATAGTTCCATTTAGTTGGCGATGTCTCGGTCGGACATCTTCATCTTGGGCGCTCATCCATTCATAAGCTTCACTGCCTACGTATTCAGCCCGGGCCTTGGTCAATTCAGTAGTAGCCCGCGCCACTTCCGTCCGCGCAATCAACCTAGCTCTGGACTTAGTGACTTCACCAGTCTGCATAATTTCTTCGACCAGTCCTTTTCCTCTCAGCCCAGAATACATTTGATTGGTAGAGATTTGATGAACCCTTTGCGCCGCCTCCAAAGGTAAAGAAGTAATCAGCGCAACTTGCCGATCCATTCCTTCTCTATACGCGATGCCTGTTGGTGCTGATTCCAGTTCCTTGCGAATTTCACGGCCAATAGCATGAGCGTGCGCTATCCAAGCCGATTTCTCGCGCCTATCTACTTCAGTCAACATGCGCCTAGCTACAGCCCGTGCCCACGGTCCCAACAATAAGGCGTATTGCCTCAACATACGCTCCACATCCGCAAGAGCCGCATCTACTTGGGCCGCTTCATACGGTTGATCTAACGACTCGGCTAAACGGCCCCGCACGAGTTCTCCTACAGCTTGAGCAACGCGACGCAATTGTCTTTCATAATCAATTGCCGCGCGTCTGGCACGCTCCCAGCGGCGTTTGGCGTTATGCGCGTCCCGCCTAAGCTCAAGCTTCTCAGCGGCAGTAATTGGACGGGCATCAAAAGTCGATAACATCAACGGTAATCCCGTCAGATGCTTTTTTCAAAGCTGTCAGCTGAACTTCGTGCGTTTCTGGATCATATCCGTCAAAACGATACTGGGTCCGGTCAGAAAGTAATACCTCTCTAGTCTCAGCCAGTTCAGGATCTTCTTGACGAAGATCGCCCGTTGATAATGCTGGTGTTCCCTCAGGAAGATTTATTACAAATACTATACCCGCATTTTGCCCATAACCAGCAGCGGCATACCGACGTGCTGTTCCGGCCGACAAAGATGTAAAAGAAAAATTACCAAATTTTATCAGATCGCCCTGCTTTTTACCTATAAGCGACTTGGCAAAATCGCCCCTTACTCCGCGATAAACAGTCGCAGGTTTTTTAAGTCTACTCTTATCCAAAATCCGATTAAGTTCTGAAATCTCGCGTTCATAATCTGGGTTTTTAACATGACTTCGCTTGCCTCTCTTTATCATATATTCGCGAAAATCACCAAATAAACCACTCTGTAAATAATCCGAAAGCAGGTCTTTATCATTGTCAGACAAAACAGCGGATAGTTTAGGAAGGGCAGCCCTGGACTCACGTGCAATCGCTTTTTCACTTTCCAACTTACCCTGGGCTTTTCCTTTTTTAAACTGCTCCCTACGCCGTTTTTCCAAGTTAATAAGTGAAGAGCGCGCTTCTTTTACGTCTGGTAGCCAATTCTTATACTTCTCTCCAGAGATACCAGACCTTTCAAGAGACTCCAACATCTCCTTCCGCATAGCATAACGATGCTGCTCAATCTCCGAATCAGTAGGCTCATAAGCGCTAGAAGAACTAATACTCTTCCCCCCTTGACCGCCCTTCTTAACAAACTGACCACCTTTGCTGGTGCCTTCTTTACCACGAGGATGTTCTGATTCTTTGAATCCGGCGTTATCCCCATAAATATGGTAGTGGCCAGCAGAATCCCGCCAATAACCGATCCGTTTTGGTCGTTGATCGAAGCTAACAACTAATTGCCGCATTTACGGTGCTTAATAGGGCTTACTGACTTATTGCAAGAAGTGGCGTAACCGGTTAGCACGCCGCAAAAGTAATGGTGTCCATTATGCCCAACCGCACCGTGCCTAACTATGCCGTGTGTCGGGCAATGCCACCATCCTGATATTATTGATGGAGGAGCGATCTCCTTCGCAGCATCTTCTGCATTTGGTGTGTTGGGGAAAAGGTTCATAAAAATTTTCCTAAAAGCTTTAAGTAGCTTCATCTTGCTAAGCTGCCTGCTTTACGTTGCCGGTTTCTAACCATTGCTGGAATTCCGGCCAAGTCATAGCTGTGATAGAACCGATACGGTGGGTGCCACCATTATCATAGCTATCACCGTACGCCTTAATAGCCGCTTGTCTACTGCTAAATCCACAAAGGGCTTTATGTTCGTCAAAACTACCATTATCCGGATCGACCTGGTTAACAATCCAGACATTATCTGATTTACTATCTGGGCCGATAAAACAATCCAAACCTTCGCCAGGCCCTTCCGCAGATCCAGTAAGCCGGATGAAACCATAGTCAGCGGCTACTGGTGGCCATTCCGGCCTACGACGCTCACCTTTCTTAGTTTCGATAAAGATCGGTAATCCCCGAAACTCAACCAAACTGCCTGCTGAATCCTTGGTCTTTGGGAATAAATGTATTCCATCTGCTTTAGAATAGACACGCAATCCACGAGCACGTTCGGATGGCGGCACGGTAGTATTGCTTGGCGAACCTAACCCACCAGGTCCGCCGCCAGCAGAAGGTGTATTATGCGCAGCTGGTCCGAATGGCGGCGACACGCGCCCGCCAGTTGATAAAGACACCCCCGGCCGCTGGCCAACAGCTCCGTTCTCCCCACCAACAGCAGGCATTCCAGGAAATGCGCTCCCGGCTTCAGTTTCTTCCATAGGCGGCAGTGCTATATCCGAAGCTGCGTCGATATCTTCTTGAGTAATTGATCCCCAAATACCTGTGCTCTCAGACGACGTTTTTAACTCTTTCAGCGCTATTTTTCTACTGACCAGACCAGACTCTTCCGCAACCTGCACAGTGGTTGTTACTTTAGATGCAGTATCCGCCTTCTGCTCATCCGTCATCTGCAATAGCGGAACAAACGTAAAGCTAAAATCTTCTGGTAGGATTATCCCTTCACTGCGCGCCATTATCCGATAAACTTTATCAATCGGGATCCTAAGTTCGCGCTCCTGACGCTTATTGATACCTTGATCGTAATTACGCCAATCGGATTCCCCAGTAGCGTTCAAACCAGCGGGCGCTTGGCCAAACAACCTAACCAATGGAATTTCCAGACCGCCAGATATCTGCTGACCGAAATGTACTAATCCCTCGGCCATACCACTAAACGAAGCGGCGGCGCCCGATTGGCCTTCAAATTTATCCTTCATGTCGATTAGGGTGATGCCTTCAATACCTTGAAAACGGCGCATCCATTCGACATAGATCATCAGGTTGTTTATCGACTGGCCACCGGCAGCTATGGTCTCACGTAAATTCTCAACCGCAAATGTCCGTAGATAGGATTTATACATCAATTGGGCTGCACCGTTAGTGGCGCTGTCAAACGCTACCAACCGATCGTATAGCCTTTCTAATACCGAGATCCCCCACATATTCTCCATAACGCGTTGCCAATAAGGCAAACGAACACCTTCATGGCGAAATACGCGCGAATGGTGGACCCTCATCCCCTCAAACGAGATGCCAGAACCGGACGCGACGACCCAATAAGACCTAGGTACCAACGAATTATCGTGGGGTGACCTCACCATCTTTTCTAGGTCTGGCTCGACCATCCACCGGTCGAATACCATTATACCTTTGAACTGGTTTTTACCGACTGTCTCTATCCTCAGCTCGCTTCTAGGATCTTGACCATCGATCATGATCATGCCTAGAGCGCCGCCGTATAACCGGCCCCAGGCGATCGTATCAGCAAACGATTCCCATATTCCAAAATGAGAAGCAGAGGAATCCAGATCCTTCTGTGCCTCTGGATCCATTTTAGATACAATCTTAATTCCCTCTTTGGTCATATCCTCCGCAATTGCGTTAACAGCAACCCCGGCAATCCATGAGCCTTTTGATGTACCACCCCCCACAGCGAACTGTGGGGGGTGGCTAACCCCTATATATCCATTCGAGTAAGGTACGATCCCTTGTTACCGGCAAAAAACCGTAAGTTGAATCAGACAACGCATTGTTAGTGCCGAGCCCGAGATTCAACGAAAAGTTTTGAAATGAATCTGCGGTAAGCGCCCGATTGCCGCGTGCCATCTCATATGCACGAATCGAATCCGACGGCGCTGCTTTAGTATCCACACTCAATACCGCACGAGCAGCTTGAGCCGCTACACCATCCTCAAATGTCAATAGGCGCGAACCGGCCTTGACCCGAATGCGGGGCTTAGCATCAGCCATTTTGCAATTCCTCTTGCTTTCTCCGTCTGCGCGTCTCAATACCCTTAGCCACTGCCTCTGGAGTCCTAACGTAGTTTCCTCTTGCGCGCCGTGTTTCTACCATCTGTGCATAGGATTCTGGTGATTGATGGTAACTACCACGAGCCCGTCTAGTAGCAGACGCCTTCTGGCGCTGATCAGGCGTCCAAATATCACCATGACGTTCCTTACGGACCTTCATAACTTTTTGATGGGCTTCTTTTGAGCGCCGTCCCTGCTCAAAAACTTCCGCCATCCTTGGAGAGAATAACGTATTGTTCCGAACCTTCGTCGCGCGCTGTTTTGCAATAGTTTCAGGGGTCTGTAGATAATTGCCGCGAGCGCGTCTAGTTGCTACCATTTTTGCATAGGATTCTGGCGATTGACGGTAATTATCAGCAGCGCGCCGTTTCGCAACAATCTTAGCCGCAGATTCCCTAACAAGTCCACCACGGCCGCCTGGTTGTAGATTAACCAGCAGACCATTAGACCCACGGCCAAACTTAGCAATCAATTCCGCTTCTGAATCGTAAGCCTCTGCTTCTGTCAACTTATTGCGAACAACTTCAATAATAAATTCACCGTTCTCTCTAACCAGCTTCCGACACAATTTTCCTAAACGTATATTCTTAAATTCACGCTTAGTGATCGCCGCTACTAGACCCCAATTCTTCCGGTTCCCTTTACCTTTACCAATATAAAATGGCGTACCATCTGGTCTCAGCCAACGATAGACATAGTAAATCCGCCGATGATCGTAATCAGCATCATCATACAGATAAATCCTAGGCCTTCTTGGTTTTTCGTCAGCCACGCGTAATAGCTAAACTACAGCGGAACGCAGTGCGGCTCTACCCACTGCCTTGACGCCCGCATTTGCAAGATGCGCAAAATCGCGTCTTGTTTTAGCATAGGTTCCCCGATGGCTTGCCAGCTACCCCTGATTTTTGCATATACTTGCCACATACTCAGTGCACCAAACCCACCCGACGGTAAAATATCCACAACGCGCAGTTACGACCGCTATAAGCCATACTCACGCCACAGACGATCCAGTCCTCTTCGTGGAACTCCTCCATTATCCGGAGGACTTCATCTGGAGCGGGATTAGTCGGTAGCTCGACCTGCTTAACTTTATAGCGCGAACTAGAGCCGCCAATAAGCTGGGTAGCAGTGCTGATCATGTTGGACAACAAAAACTAATGCCTATACCAGAGCACTCACAACAGCCATACGAATTACTAACAGTACGACCACAACTACGGCAAGGACTTGGTATCACCACAGCCGGCTGATTGGTGGTGAGTAGGTCAGATAGTTCCGGACACTCTCCAAAAGGATTACGCAATTCTTTACTGCGTTTGCCGCAATAAATACATGGTTGCGCATCACGAAATCCGAAATCGTGCGTGATCATGCCGCCTCCACCATAACATTTGGCGGCAGCATCACTTCCTTTACCCGCCATTCCCGTTGTCCTTCAGCCCAACGGGAAGAAGCGTATTTGCTCGCTGCTTCGCGGGATGGAAAGCGCTTAGGTTTGTATTGCTGCGAACCTCTGTTGATCATAAACACTGTTATCCACTCTTCGATATTGCGAGCGCTGCCTTCAGCACGAAATTGGACAATAAAACTGGTGATCATTCCTATGCTCCTTTTAGTCAAGCATAGGTATATATACGCAAATACACGATCACCAGCAGAACGGCGACGGGCCAGCGTATGCGGCGCGCGGCGAAGTCGCCCCGCCGACAACGGCCCCACCCACACCGCCGATCAGCGCGCCTGCGGCGGCTCCTCCCGTCAACGCGCCGATGGCCGCACCACCGGCAGCCCCTAGCGCGCCGGTAGAAATCGCGCGACAGCCGGGCGTCGTGCCGCAGCTAGCGAGCGCCAGGGTCGCCAGGGCAATGATGAAGATACGGAAGACCAAGGGTCCCCCCTTTAATTAGAATCCCACTAGAAGGGCCACTCCCCTCCGGTGTCTTTGGTATTGCAGTGTCCCGACCCTACGAGTCGTGGAGAAGATGGCTTGGCAGAAGCTCGTCCGGCCCCACACCGCAATACCTGATATTATATATACGCAGCTTTCTAAGCCACCAATAAACCAACTATGGATTCCCCGGAAACCCATATGGCTGAAAGCCAGGCGGAACCCCTCCGACATAACTGAACCCGAAGTTCGGGTCGCCCTGTGGTTGCCCAGTAGTCGCATCGGGAGTGTAGAAATCCACCCCAGGAGAATAATCACTCTGATTGGAGGGATAAATCGCCTGCGGATTGCTGAGATATGTCATGCCGCTCCCTGGCGTGAATAGGAAGCCTATTCCCCCTGACAGGGTGACTGGGGTTATGCCAGAGTATCCCTGGATCTGGGTCGTGACGATTCTTGCAGTGATGAACGGCGGCGGCACGAACGTATTCGTCGCGTTATTAAAAAACGCCTGCATGACGTTCAGGCCAGCAGCTTGAACCTGGAGGTTCAAGACCGTCTGCGGCAGAGAGCCCGCCGGGAGGTTATCAGGCTGCCGCGGGTCGAACTGCAGGTTCTCAAGTCCGGTTCCTTCGGGGAAACTGAACTCCAACTTGTTGGCGTTGCTCGTGTCATAGACGTGGTAGATGAAACCGCCGACGGTGGGAACGCCATTGTAAGTAACGGATGGCACGGGAACGACGCGTGAGTTGGTGTAATACACAAACCGGCCAGCATTTTGGGATATCCAAGGTATGTTGAATGCCCTACCTATATATGGAGAATTGATTCCCGTAGGAACGGGCGCGTTCGTGCCTGGATAGACGGCCAATCCTGGCTGGATCAACCCCGCAGTCATTCCCGTCTGCTGGTTATATGTAAGGGCCGCCGCTTGGTAGGTGTTCGTTCCATCCGCCAGGATCGACCACATGAGCCCGTTGTACGGGCTACCTAAAGTGGTGATACTGAGCCAGAGCCAGTCCTGGCGCTGCCCTCCATCAGGATTCGATATCTGCACCCGAAGATTAGCAGTACCGTTCGCCCCCGGCTCCAGCGCGGCCTCGTAGTTGATCCGCGCGTCCTGATCGATGCCGCCGACGATCGGCATGGCCAATGTGCCCGGGGGCCAAGCATCACCGCAGACACATGCCGGAAGCTTTATCAAGACGTTGCCGAACACAGCTTTGCTGTTTGCCGGCAGGTTCAAAGCGTTGTTGAGATTGTCGTTGACCAGCACCTGTGGAGGTCCACCGGGGATCCTCACCGCGGCCCTGGCGGCCGGTATAGCAATCGCCATCATCGATCCAGGCAAGAACAAGAACTTGCCGAACATTCCGGAACTCGGGACGCTCTGAGCGCGCGCTTGAGCGCATCCAAGCAAGACCGTTACGATGACGGCTGCTACCGTTACCTTAACTATGGGGCGCATCTTAGTCATCGGATGTAGATATCGCCGAGGACTCCGTAGTTATTCCATGCACAAGGGCTGTTCGTCCCTTTAGCCATCAGGGTTTCCACGTCAATTATTTTTCCCGAACTCCATGCAAATAAAACTATCGCCAATTTAGAACTAAATGCTGTAGCTTGAAATGCCGGGCCAAGACCGCTCCACTCCGCTGAAGGGTCTATATCCAGCCACCATCCAGATGGAGAAAGCGCTACCTGATAACACCCATCCCACCCTGTCGGAACAACAGCAATTATCGTCTGCTGGGATAGAATCTGTGCTCGCGCGAACGGAGCTGAGGCCAAGAAAGCGATAAAAGCAACGGCAAGTGCAGCACATCGGTACATTGGTAGTCTCCCATCAACATCAGTCTGTCAACCAAACCTTTTTAAATTACCGTAGTCTCCTCCGATTGGCATTTACCAGCGCGGCGTAACCAATCGCAGAGCCTGAAATTGCTTCCTTAGGCCGCTTTTCGGCAACTCCCCAAGGCCGCTGCCAAATTGTCTGCGCACCATCAGAGCACAACACCTGAACACCAGCTACGACATTGCACAAATCATCGTGGCCACCAGGCGGATGGTCGATCTGGTCTCTAGCACCAGACCTAGCACGCCGCTCTAGCTGACTCGCTTGTGCCACCATACGGTCATGGTCCAATAACTTAGACCGACCAGAATTCAACAAAGGCAGCCAAGCCTGGTAAATCTCGGCTTTGCTGCGCTCAGAAACTTCATAGTTGATCCCGTATAACGAAAACGGCTCCCTAGCCCATTCACCAGCAAACCGATCGCCTACTATAGAAACTACATTATATGACCGCAATACCTCGGCAAATTCCTTTACCACCGCAGATGGCTTGAAAGGTGGTCTAACTTCACGGATAGCATCCAATGCCGCTGTACTACCATTTCGTTCTAAATGGCCGATAGCCAGTGTCATACTATCAGAGCCGGAACCACCGGCCGGATCCACAAAAGCCTTATATGCGTAAGCGCGGGATGGCGGTAGCTCTCGAACACCGTCCTCAATACAATCTTGTAATACCTCCAATGGAATAAACGCCGCAACGTCTGAGCGCCATTCTAAACCATATTCAGCAGCAGCAGCTATTGGGTCCTTCTCGTACTCAGCCCGGATCAATTCCCGATCCACGCTCGGATGCATTGTTACGGTATCTGCTGACCAGACCAACGGACCGGCGTCAGTACCGAAATACCTAGTGAAATTATCCCACAATACACCTCGACGAGCATATCTTGATGAGGCGCCTAATAGCATCGCGCCAGGTATAGTCAACATAGCCGGGCGTAAGGCGCGTAAAATTTCCATATCTGGATTAGCCGCCGTTTCTTCCGACCTCCAGAAGGCTATTTCGTCAAGTAAGCCCGCAATCACAGTACGCACACGGACGGCGGATATAGAAGCAGTCACTACTTCAATTGAAACACGATTATTAAGTTCAATTGATTCAACCAATGACTTAACAACCGTAGACTTTAGTTCCGGATGCTCCAACACGCCTTTAACGTAGTGCATAATCTCGCTGGCGTGGTGTCGGTTATCGGATATAACCGATACATATCCCAACTGACCCGGTGCTAAATACTGGCGCCAGTCGTAACACAGCGCCATGTAACAAGCGACCAAAGCCAACACCCGTGATTTTCCCCCACGTCTCCCCACGGGCATCCAGGCTTCACGGTAACGATGCGGAGAGTATTGGTCTGGATCAAGCCCGGTACATTGTCGGTAAATGTCGGCATCGTCCGGCTCTAATGGTAAACCAAACAATACCCGGATAAAACACCGCCAAGCTTGCCATTCGTAGGTCCACCAAGAAGGACCAACAACCTCACCGATAAACTCTAATGGACGACCCTCGAATTGGCGTGCCCATTCTTGTGGTCTGGAAGCGGCTAGTTTGAGCCTACGGCGCTTCTCAGCGATCAGCTCAGCAATCCGCTCTTTCTCGGCCCTGGTTAATTCACGCATGTTAGCATATTGCATGATTGCGTACATAATTGCATGTTGACATTCTGCATGCTTGCGTTATATATAGCGCGCTTGTCAACACACAACGCAAGAAAGCAACTAGCATGCAACGTACTACCGAACCATTCCGTAATGTAACATTGCGCGTGCCCGAATCGTTGTACCAGAGGATCGTATCGGTAACGGATAAGAAGCCGGTATCAATCCCACAATTCTTCATTCGGGCTGCAACGATCGAAGTTGGGTGCCAAGAAGATGAACTGCGCAACGAAAGGACAGAGAAATGAGCTTTGACCAATGCAACTACAAAACGAAGACGATAGCATTGATAATTAGTATCCTAGGTATAATCACTCCAGTGTTTGCTGCTACGCAAACCAGTCCGTCGATCAATTATCCAAATCTGCTTCGACCTCTGGAAAAAGCACGGTCAGGGGTTGATTATTCTAAAGTTCTCCTCGTCGATGAGATTGATCTAATTGATGCTTCGACGTTGCCTGGATGTATTCAATACCATTTCCATCCAAGCCAATGGGTCTTGGCTGTGGACCCACCTGCCCAAGGGAGCAACTATTCGGCAGTTGCCGAATATAACGCTACAGTCAGCCTGCTAAGCTCTGCGTTTTCCGCAGGAAAGACCGTTCAGGTGGATAATGCAAAGCCACCCTCTCCGAGTGGGCCCTGCGCACGCGCACCAGGCGTTATCGGCGGTTTTGTCGTCTACTGATCTGATCTAGCGGAGACAGGAAATGACCAAACAGGAATGGAAAGAAGCACTCACGTTCATTATTCGCGTGTTCGCGGGGTCTACAGTTCTAACTCTTTTGTTTGTAGACATCGCTTATGTGATTATCCACAACATCTTCGGGTTGTAGCTGAAAATTCAGCGTATCAAACAAATCGAATAGAATCGATTCTGGTGCGTCTAGAATGCGTTTCCCGTGCGATGAATCGATTTTCGCGTACAAACACGCGTCAATCGATTTCGCGCGTGCTAGACGCACCAAAACGCACTGTATCAAGTAACTATTTTTAGTTGTTTATAAGTAAACTGATTCTTGCATCGGTTTGAACACCAGCGCCTAGAGTGATTATTTCGTTTCAAGACAGACGCACCGCAATTTTCGCAGAAGATTATACCTGGAGGCGCTGGTAAGTCACATATTGCAATTTCAGTCGGCGTAATTACCAGCAACTTTACATCCAGATTTCGTTGCTCATCGGTAACCTCCACCAATAAGGGCTTCAGTGAAGAGCGAGCCTTTACATCCAAACGTAGGGTTTCTCCATCTTTTATCGCGACGATATCTATAGGGCCTGCTCCCGATACATTACGGAACACTTCATAACCCTGGTCAAGTAACCACAATATTCCTTTTAACTCACCAACTGCGCCTCGATGTTTAGATTTTACGGCCATTTACTAAACCTTCAGACGCACTGGCGTCGATTTCTTCTATATCGATACCAGCCGAACCCAAGTATGACGCTAACATAGTATCCAACTGCTGATCGGTGTAATTACGCGGATCGTCGGTTAGTATATCCGCCACACTACCATTTACACCAAGACCAAACTGAAATTTACCAGAAGCGTGTAAATCCAAAAACTTGCTCAACAGCGCTGTTAGCTGAGCGCGAGCAGCATCCCGGTTGCTGATGATCAGCTCCATACGGCCCTTAGCACCTTCTTTAACACCAGCGTATAATAACCGACCGGTAGGTGATAAGTCTCTGGTATCTTTTATCTTAACATGCATAACAGAGCCGCGGCCTGGATATTCCATACCACGACCATGACAGTTTGGGCAGGCTGGGTTTGGCGGCTGCTCTACATCGTAGCCATCACCGCCCTTCTCATCAAATGGAATTTTAGCATCAAAATCATCATATACCAGGACTTCACCGTAGCCAAGATCGGCTACGTTGGACCAACCCCGCTTACGCTTGTCCGGTAAGCGCATCCAAGCTTCCCAAGCTTCTTGGAATTCGCCGTGGGTACGTTGGTACTCATAATTCCGCCCATAACAATACCTACAAGGCGGCACCCACACCTCTACCAATTCTTTAGCAATATCAGCTTCAGCAATCTCTATCTGCTGCCCTAAGAACTTATAACCATCAAACCGAAGACGCCTCAGATGGTCAGCCTCGATTATCTTAACTTGACGCCGGATCCTAGGATCAGCTTGTAGTCGACGGGCTCTAACATGAGCAGTAGCTTGGTTGAAACCAGCAGCAACAGCAGCCTTAGTCGGAGTTATATCACCAGATGTGATCAGATGGCAATACCGCATCTCAATAGCGGTCAATTCACCATTAAGAGGCTTCCTCTGAGTAGGAAGTTGCCTAATCGGAGCCGGTAACGGTTCATCGTACAGATAAACCCTAGACCTAGGGGGTTTATCCTCTAGGTAAACCCGTTTACGGTTAGACTTTGACACTTGGATTTTTAGATGATTTAAAGACGCTACCGCCAGCACCAACAGCAAACTAAAAACCCGGCGCCGGGATTCTTAATGCCCTATATCACAAAACAATGTTGGTAACAAGAGGAATTTTTCAAATATTCTAAGTACGGTTAGATAAATACATATGATCTGGTAATACCGCAATGGTCATTTAATAATCTGGTGGTCTTAGGAATCGGGTCTTGGCGCATACAGCTCCTTTGTTTAGAGTTTGAACTAGCGTTTCGTCCGTCTTACACATTGGTGGCACGCACTTCAATCTTCCGTCCGCCTCTGAGACGATTATGTCATCTACTAGGCATGGTGCTGCATAAGCAACCGCAGGGAGAGTATTTGACGACATCGTGTGTAGCTTAACATCGATGCCTATGGTGAGTCCGACAATCGCACAAGCGCCCACTAATTCTATACCAAACAATTGCCACTTGTTCATGTCACCAGGTCCTTTCTCTACAAGAAAATAAAGATGGTCCGCCGCGAAGCAGACCATCCATGGATCAAATCATTTCGTGGCCCCAAGCAGCTCCGGAATCACCGGTGCCAGCTGCGCCAAGGTTGCCGCCGACATGCGGTTCGCACCGGGGGGCGGGCCTAAATTCAGCTCAGCCAAGGTTATATGCTCGATTCCATAGACCGGCACCTTGGTAGTCATCAGCTCTTGGACGCGGGGGACAAACGCTGACTGCCTGGCCTGGTCATCCTTCAGCTTCGGATCGGAAAGCACCTCAGCACGCAGCGCAGTTTGGGCCGTTTGGAGCGCGGTCTGAGGGCCCTGGATTGCCACCATATCGCGAGCCATTGCCACTAGCAAGGCCGTACTCTTGACGTACGGGCAAGGCTGGGGCGCAGGGACTGAAGCGCCAGGCTTAGGAGGAACAGGTGGCGTCGGCGGCTTAGCTACACACTGCTCGTCCGAACCGGTGTCCAAAGCCTGAAGCCCGATAGACAATGCCTGGATCTGACCATAAGTGAGGGTCAGAGGCTGCTGGGCCAAAACTGGTAGCGGGGCTGTTAGAACCAAAACAGCTGTCATAGTAATACGCAGATTCATTTCTAGGTTACTCCTCTTTTCATCAATAATAGGACAGTTTACTGCTTAAATTTCATTTCTGCATTCTACACCCCCTAAGCAACAGAAACTTCACTCTTATCTAACCATACAGGTGTGCCTCTACCCTCTTGCGTAAAGCTTACCAGCAATAACTTAGACCTTATATCAACTACCAACCCCTTTCGGCCTCCCAACAACCTATGGCTTTCGTCCACTACGACCTCGGTAACACCCGGAAAATACTGGTCGAATACTTCCACAAATCTATCATCCGGCATAGGGTCATTTTCCTTTAACTGCTCAACAAAACCTTCTGGAGCCGGTGTTGGATACAAAGATAATCTAGGCAATAAACCTACTACACCACGCGTACCATTTATACTGCTCCATACAACCAATGCCGGATTGAACCGTACAAATCCATAACCCCTAAACATCGGCTCTTCCCAACATTTCTTGCCCTTACGGAACAGTATACGAGGAAAGAACGGCTCAAAATTCTGGTTTTTCAGATTGAAGTCTGCGGTTTTCTCCATCTGAGCCTGTATCTGAATAACAAACCAGCGCGGTTCTGACCCCAACTCTTTATAGGTAGAATCCAACCTTCTAGGAGCGTGAGATATGGGTTTAGTACGTTTCACGACGACCACTTATGAAAAGTATTATTCCGGCCAACATATCCCCATCCACTTTTTCGCTTTTCAGAGTATGGCGCAGTTCCATAAATAAACCGGCGCCACTCGTATTCCCAAGCCCTCCGAAACTGCCACGACAACCTGCGACTGTATTTCATGCCAACCTCGCCCGCTTCTTAATCTCTACAGGTACCACCAGATCAGGAACCTTAGCTTCGCTAAGAAAACAATCAAAAAGGATGAGATCGGCATCCCAACGAGGCAAATGAGCCGACGTATGATCTTCTACCAAAGAAAACAATATCCTAGTTGCTGGTGATAGTAAACATACCGTCGGAAAGCCGTTCTGGCGGGCAATAAGCATCGGTCTTTTATCGAATTTATACGCATGATGTCGCAGTTCATGCCACCACCCATACAAATACCCCCTGTCATTGACTACCCCACCAAATAACTGTATATCACGGTAGTTTTTGCACTCAATTACTATATGGTTCAATAAACGCTCGCCCAACGAATCTATTGCGGCTACATCCCCCGCTTGACGAAGCCTGGTCATACCGGACCGCAACCCAATAGTAGCACGGCCCCCACTCAGACTTGTCCTCCAAAAGATGTCATCCCTTTCTCCTCCACTAATCCATAAGGACAAGCCCTTGCAAACGAACCTTTCAAAACTCGCCCCTTTCCTCGGACCGCCGCCAGACTTCATAATGAAACAAACCGACCGTCCGGTCCTCCCTTTGGTCGATACATGCATTCAAGAAACTTACGCTTAGTCACGCTTATTTTAGCCTTAACCTCATGCGCACAGCTTTTTGACCGCCAATCACTCGCACATCCCAATCAGGCTCGGTGTCGTAGCCACTTTCTTGGCGGCGTAACTCCCATTCTGTGTGAAGAGACGATTTGACAAATTCGATTGCTTCCATAGTCGTCATATTAGACGGCATAGAGATAAGAACCGGGCGCATCATCGCCAATCTCCCTTAAACCTGTAATCTGAATTTATCTAAATGGTTCCAGGCTGAGCTCACCGCAAAGATCCCGCACAACGGTAAGGGCGCTCGCCGGGTCAGTGTCTTTGCCGAGCGTCACACGCTCCAGCACTTCGGCAAGGATTTCCAGGGAGTCCGCTTGCGGTTTGCGCAGCGACAAACGCTGAGTAACGGCCCGCAGGGCGCGATCGGCCATAGCTATTTTCCCCCACCAAACAGGCTGGCTTGTACCGGTTCCTTCGGCCCGATCGGCTCCACTTCCTCGACCGGTTGCGACATGGGTAAATTAGCGACCCTTAGGCTGTAATCGTCTTTGCCCCACTCGCACTTGCGCAGCACGGATTGCGGGATCTTGTTTACCGTGAGGTTCGGAAAGGCGTCTGTTTTGGCGTTGAAAGCCTTGCAGCAAATCAGCAGGCTCCGCTCATCGCCCACCTCCTCGGAAATGGCGCGAAGCTGTTCATGATTGAGGCTTTGTGTCGTAACGTAGATGAAGTCCCGTTCGGACGAATGACCGTGCAGCCA
>Ga0187812_1000307_pt1 | contig 17797 bp, 13 predicted proteins | sample NC_S_2_FD_130582 | JGI IMG/M metagenome (GOLD analysis project Ga0187812, IMG submission 130582) | Wetland sediment microbial communities from Neuse River Estuary, North Carolina, USA - ASW-S_2 | ecosystem: Environmental > Aquatic > Freshwater > Wetlands > Sediment | place: USA: North Carolina...
CTCGCCCGGGCCAGCGCCGCCCTCGGACCGATCGGGGACCGGCTCGGCCTCCAGCAGATCGTGATGATCGAAGGGATCATCGCCGAGGCCGACCGGGACTACCCCGCGGCCGAGGCGCACTATCAGGTCGCGCTCACGCAGGCGAGGGACCTCGGCGTCGCGGCCGAGGTTTCGGAGATGCTCTTCCGCCTCGCCCACCTCGCGGTGGAACGGGGAGAACGGGACCAGGCGCGCCGCTGGCTCACGGAAGCTCGGGCGAGCGGGCTCGCGAACTTCCGGCCGGATTTCGCCGAACGCCTGGGACAGCTCGAGAAGGCGATCGCGACCGAAGCGTGACCCCCACCGTTATGGCGCGTCCTCGGGTGGCCGGCCCGATGGCGCCCCCGGAAGCGGACGGCCCCCGCGCGTCGGACGGCTCCCCGCTCCCCGACCGGTCGCTTCCGAGCTTCGAGCGGGACGTGCGCCGAATGTTCACGCACATCGCGCAGGGCTACGAGTGGTTCGACCACGTCGCTTCGCTCGGCAACGACCTTCTCTGGCGACCGAGAGCGCTCTGGGACCTCGACCGTTTCCGAGACCCGGGTCCGTTGCGCCGGGTGCTCGACCTCGGATGCGGGACCGGGGAGCTCGCCCGTCTCCTCGCCCGGCATTACGGCGGCGCGCGGGTGATCGGAGCCGACTTCACCCGCGCGATGCTCGAGAACGCCGTCGGCTCCTCCGCGGGCCGGCCCGAAACCCCCCGCCTCGACTTCGCCCGGGCGACCGCCCTCCGACTCCCGTTCGCGGACGGGTCGTTCGACCTCGTGACGAACGCGTTCGTCGCGCGCAACCTCTCCGACCTGACCGCCGCGTTCCGGGAAGTGCACCGGGTCCTGCGGCCGGGCGGCGTCTTCCTCACCCTCGAGATCACCGAGCCCGTCTCGCCCGCGGTCAACCGTTTCTTCCACGCGTACTTCGACCGCGTGGTCCCCTGGCTCGGCGGTGCGGTGGGCAGTGCCGGACCGTATCGATACCTTCCTCAATCGCTGCGTTCGCTCCCGGACCGCGCTGCGTTTTTGACGCTCCTCGCCCAGAACGGGTTCGCGCGCACGACCGCCCGGCGTCAATCCGCCGGCATCGTCACGACCTTCCTGGCCCAGGTCGGCGACATTTCGCACCAAAGGCGTTAAGCCCGTGGTTTCGGTCGCGCCGCCGTGTCGACCCCGGCCTCCGATGCGTTCCGCTACGCGCACGCGCATCACGACGAGATCGCCTGGCTGAGCCAGAACACGAACCACCTCGTGCCGCCCGAGGTGATCCGCTCCGCGCTCGAGAAAACGATCCGGGACCGGCGCTACGAAGGCTACCCGCTCGCCACGGGGGACCCCGAGCTCCTCGATGCGATCACGAAGGACTTCGGAACCACCGGCCTCACTCCGTTCCTGACCGGCGGCGGGACCGAGGCGCTCTACATGACCACCCGCGCCCTCCTCGCGGCCGGGGACGAAGTCATCGCCTCGGACCCGAGCTACCTCATCATCCACCGTTTCGTCGAGCTCTGCGGGGCAGCCACGAAGAACCTCGACATCTACGTGCCCCCGTACCGGCTCACCGCCGACCGGGTCCGAGAGGCGGTCGGGCCGCGCACCCGGATGATCCTTCTGATCGACCCCCTCAATCCGCTCGGCTCCGGCTACCCGCGCGAGGAGGTCCGCGCGATCGCGGAGATCGCCCATGACCACCACCTCGTCCTCCTCAACGACGTCACGTACCGGGACTTCTCGGACGGACATGCTCTCGCCGCCGAGTTCGCCCCCGAAGAGACAGTGACCGTCTGGTCGGTCTCGAAGAACTGCGGGCTCGCGGGCCTTCGACTCGGGGGCCTCCTCGCCCGGTCGGACCTCCTCCAGAAGATCACCCGGTTCAACACGAACGACCTCGGGGTCAACGTGCTCTCGCAGGCCGCGGCGCTCGCGGCGCTCCGCTCGAAATCGCAGTGGATCGGCGGCGTTGTCCGCCAGACTCGAGCGAACGGCGCGAGGGTCCGCGACGTGGCGGCCGGAGTCCTGGGGACCTCCCTCCCCGTCTATCCTTCGCGGGCGAACATGATGGTCATCGACATCGCTTCCACCGGGGTGAAACCCGAGGCGGTCCAGGAGGAGATGTTGCGTCGCCACGGTGTGTTCGTCCGCGCCGGGAACTATCTTTCCCCCAAGCACGGCGGACGGTTCGTCCGGGTCTCGTTCTCGAACCCACCGGCGGACATCGAGCGATTCGCCACGGCGTTCCCGGCGGCGATGAAGACCCTCGCGCCGCACGCGGTCGCGCCTCGGACCGCTTAGCGCGGACCGAGGTGCACGTCCACCACGAGGTGGTTTCGTCCGGGGCCGTAGGGCTTCACCACCCGGACCCGACTCGCTTCGGCCCGGCGCGACCCGGTCGCTTCGACCGACGCGTCCACGGCCGCCGCGGTCTCTTCCCAGGGCGCCCGAACGTCGGCGACCGTGTGGACGTGCAGCCAGCCGCCAGTCGGCCGCAGGAGAGACAACGCGCGCGGCACCCAGGGAATCGCGCTTGGAAGATAGCCGAGGAACACCCGGTCGAAGGCGCCGTAGGGCAGGGGAACGGTACGATTGTCGCCCGGCACGACGGTGAGGCGCTCCGTCACCGCGTTCAGGGTGGCGTTTTCCCGGAGGTAGTGCACGGAGACCGGATTCTTTTCGACCGCCCAGACACTCCGCGCGCGGCCGGGGAGCGCCGCGGGGATCGCGAAGTAGCCGATGCCGGCAAAGAGGTCGGCGACGACCTCCCCCGGACGGACCAACTGTCCCGCGCGCAGCCGCTCGGCTTTGTTCCCCACGGCGAACATGACCCGAGCCGCGTCGAACCGCCAGCGTACCCCGTGCTCGACGACCTCGGTCTCGGTTCTCTCTCCCGCCACCCGCAGAACGCGCGGCGTCCGCAGCTCTCCTTCGACGGGACCGGACTTGACCAGGACCGTCTCGACACCGAGTTCCTCGCACCAGGCGTTCCCGAGGAGGGTGTCGTACGGGGCGAGCGCGTCGGGTCGTTGAAGGACAAGGACCCGACCGAACCGGTGGTAACCGGACGGCATCGTCGCGGCCACCCGGTCGCCCGCGACGGCGGCGAGCCGAAGACGAACGCGCTCGGCGGGAGGGCGGTGGGACCGACCCTCGGGTCGAGAGGACCGCGTCACGGCGACGGTTCGTCCGGCCCCTTCTCGAGGACCATCTCGAGGAACTGCTTCAGGTGGGCGATGAGGATCGGGTTGTCGGTAAAGCCGCACGCCTCGAGGCCGGGGGCCGCGAGCAGCGCGTGCGCGCCGTCCGAGAGCGCCTCGGTGGCGCGAAGATTCTCCCGCTGGACGAACTCGACGCCCTCGGGGATCCGTTGTAGGGGAGTCGTGATGAACGTCACCCGGACGCCGCGCTTCACGGCGTGCTGGATCTTCTTCCCGAGCTCGTCCCGCAGGTCGGCGAGCTGGGGCGTCGTGAGGATGAACGCCTCGGTCGACTGGTCGAGGAGCTCGCCGATCTTCTGGAGGACCTTCTCCCGGCCCGAGAGCAGATAGACGAGCTGGGGTTCACCGTGCTCGGCGACGACGCGGTGCAGCATGGCGAGCTTTTCGAACACCTCCTGGATCGCGGTCTTCAGGGTCTCCGCCACGTCGAGCGGGGGGGTCGGCCGGAATAGGATCGGTTTGCCGCCCGTCGGAGTGGCGTACCCCTTCTCCGCGAGCGACTCGAGGACCTTGTAGGCGCTCGTTCGGGGGATTCCCGCGGCCGTGGCGAGCGTGGCGGCATCCCCGAGGCCCCGAGCGACCAGGGCGATGTAGGCACGGGCCTCGTACTGGGTGAGCCCGACCTTGCCGAGGACCTCGGCCGCCTTTCGGAACTCGTCCGAGGTCTGGTTGCCGAGGGCGACGGCCGTTTCTTCGATGGTCGCCATCGCGTGCGCCCGAGGACGGAATCGGGGGACTTAACCCGGAGGGTGACGCGACGACCCTATCGGACCGGCTCGGTGAGCTTGAGGAGGGCGGCTTCGCCGAGGAGGGCGTCGACCTCTTCCCGGGTGAGCAGCCCCCGCTCCACGAGGAGCTCCTTCACCGGTCGGTGCGAGCGCTCCGCCTCGTGGAGGACCTCCGCGACCTTGAGGTAGCCGAGGCGCGGAGTGAGCACGGTCGCAAGGGCCGCCGATTCGACCAGGTACCGGTCGAGACGCGCGCGGTTGGCCGAGATGCCGTCGACGCACGAGCGGGCGAAGACCGGCAAGTAGTGAGTGAGGATCTCGCAAGCGAAGAGGACCTCGTATGCCGCGAGCGGCATCATCACGTTGATCTCGAGCTGGCCGGCCTGGACCGCAAGGGCCGTCGCGGTGTCGGCGCCGATCACGTGGAAGGCGACCATGTCGAGACACTCGGCGGCCGACGGGTTCACCTTCGCGGGCATGATCGACGAGCCCGGCTGGATCTCGGGGAGGCGGATCTCGTCGAGCCCGGTCGCCGGTCCGCTCGAGAGCAGGCGAAGGTCGTTCGCGACCCGCACGAGTTCGAGGCCGAGGGTCCGAAGCCAGGCCGATGCCGCGCCGAGCGGCCAACGGCTCTGCATCGTCTCGAAGGGGTCCCGGGCGACTCGGAGCGGAAGGTTGGTGAGCCGGGCGTACTCCTCGACGGCGCGCTTTCGGAACCCGACCACGGAATTCACGCCGCTTCCGACGGCGCTGCCCCCGAGGGGGATCTCGGCGAGGGCCGTCTCGACGCTCGGGAGGGTTTCGAGCACGCGTTCGAGCACGATGGAATACGCCCGAAACTCCGCGCCCAGCGTGACCGGCATCGCGTCCTTGAGGTGCGTCCGGCCGGCCTTCGGGAGACGCGCGAACTCCTCTCCCTTCCGGCGAAGACTCTCGATGAGCGTCGTGACCGACGTGCGGAGCTCGCGCAGGGCGAGCAGCGTCGCCACCTGAGCGGCGGTCGGATAGGTGTCGTTCGTCGATTGGCCTCGGTTCACGTGGTCGTTGGGACTGATGTACTCGTAGTCGCCCCGCGGTTTCCCGACGATCTCGAGCGAGCGGTTCGCGAGCACCTCGTTCACGTTCATGTGGAACGACGTGCCGGCCCCGGCTTGGAAGACGTCCACGACGAACTCCCCATCGAAGCGACCGGAGGCCATCTCCTCGGCCGCCTGGGCGATGACGCGTCCTCGCTCCGCGTCCAGGCCGCCCTTCTCGACGTTCGCGCGAACGCACGCGAGCTTCAACAGCGCGTACGCCCGGATGAGATGCGGCGAGGACCGAAGGCCGCTCACGGGGAAGTTCTCCTTCGCCCGGAGCGTCTGGATGCCCCAGTACGCCGACTCGGGAACCTCCCGCGTGCCGAGCGAATCCTTCTCCTGACGGGGCGGTGCCATGAGGGCACGATGCGGGACCCGCGACAAAACGTTTAGGCTCCCTCGGTCCCTCGGCCCTTTCCTCCCGAGAGGAGCCAGCCGACACCGTGGTCGACCTCATCCAGCTCACGAGCGACATCGTGAACGACACCGTCTCCCTCGCCCTCCCCGGCTTTCTGTGGGCGCTGTTGTTCCTGGTCGCCTGGGAACGCGCGCCGTTCGCCGAGAGCATCGGGTTCGGCCGGCGGTCGTTCTGGTTGCTGTTGCCCGGTGCCCTCCTCGCGTCGTTCGCGCTCCTCCCCGTCGCGCCCGTCTCCACGGACTGGGTGGCCGTGAGCTTCGCCGGAGCGTTATTCCCCCTGCTCGTCGGGCTGCTCGCTTTTGGCCGCGCGGCCCCTCCGCGGTCCCGCTCGCTGTCCTATTTCTTGCTGCTGCTGGCCATCGAAGGCGGGCTGCTCTTCCTTCTCGTTCTGCCGGTGACCGCGGGCTTCTCCCAAGCCTTCGCGCAAGCGCTGGGAACTACGAATTACGTCGGGAACGAATTCGCGGTCCTGGTGGTCGCGACCGCCTTTTGCGCGGTGGTGGGCGGACTCGCCCTCGCCTCCGGCGATCTTCTCGTCCGGCGCGTCGCATTCCTCGTCGCGCTGACCTCGGGGGTTCTGGTGGGCACCTTCGTGGCATCGAGCGCCCTCCCCGGAGTGGGAATCGCCGAATCGTTTCCCTTCTACCTCGTTCCCCCCGTGATGGCCGGGTTGCTCGCCGTCCTCCTCGCCGGTCGGATATTCCCGAGCGAGGAGGGGTATGCGATCCCCACGGCCTTCTTGGCCAGCACCTTTGGGGTGCTCCTGGGGGCCGACCTCCTTCGCCAGCCCCCGCTCTACGGGACCGGCCCGTCGGGGCTGTACACGATCGGGGGCGCAGGGGTCCTCGACCTCGTCTATCTTTCCGGGCTCCTCGCCTTCGCCGCGGCGTACGCGGGCCACCGGCTCACCGGCGGGGACATGAAGGCGGTCGGTCCGGCCCCCCCCGAACGAGCGCCCTCGCCGATGACCGGACTTCTGCGCGCATTCCGCTCCGGACTGGACGGTCGGCTCTCCGATTCCCTCACGGAATCGTCGGCGGCGACCCACGCGGCCACGGAACAGACCCGGCAGCTGTTGGGGTTGGGTCCCACCGCGGACGGTCGCTCCTGGCAGGACCTTCCGGTGCCGGGCTGGATCGTGGCCGACCAGGCCAACCTCGATGCGGCCGCCCGGGCCGGTACGGGAGACGGGCGGGAGGGGTTCCGGGCGTGGTTGACCGCACGCTGGCTCGTCCTCATCGCCCGCGACCTCGGCACTCGTCGTTTCGCCAGTGTTGGCGCGCGCGCCGCCGCGTTCGCCATCGACCTCGCGCTCGTGACGGCGCCAGCGGTCGCCCTCTGGGCGGTCTTGCTCCTCACGATCCCGGGCGGACTCTCGGACGCGCTCTCGAACCTCGCGTTCAACGCCGCCATCTTCGGATACATCGCCTGGGCCTTCCTCTACTTCGTTTTGGCCGAGACGTTCGGCGGAGCGACGGTCGGAAAGCGTCTTTTCGGACTCGAAGTCCGGGAGCGGGCGCTCGCCCCCGCGAGTGGGCTCTCCGCGCTCGTTCGCAATTCGACCGTCGTGCCGCTTCTTTCGGTCGTCGGCATCGGGGTCGCCATCGCCCTCGCGTTTGGGCTCAAGAGCGGCGCTTCGGGAACGCTGACCCTCCTTGGAGTCTCGCTGCCCGCCGGGCTCCTCGCACTGGTGGGCGTCCTATCGTTCGTTCTCGGCGGTGTCGCCCTGCTCGGCGTGGGCGCGATCGCATTGATCGCCGCGACGTCCGAACGCCAACGGCTCGGAGACCTCTGGGCCGGGACGTGGGTGGTGCGACGGGGGCCGCCGGCCCCTACGGGTGGGGAGCCGCCGGTGCCGACGACCCCGCCGCCCCCGGGACCGGGCCGGTCCGGTTGAGCGGAATCGCGATCGCGGAAACGTTGGCCTCGCGGCCCTCCCGATTGACGAGCCGCTCGGTGTCGATGGAGATCGGACCGATGCTCACCTCGCCCTGCAGGAAACGGTGACGAACCACTTCGACCACGTCTACCGCCTTTCCGATCGCGTTCCCGCGGGCCTTCACTACGACCGGGCCGGCACCCGAATTGAGCTGGCTCACGACCTGGAAGACGTAGGTCATGGTCGGCTTCTGGCCGATGAACACGGTCGCACCGGTCGGTCCGTGGTCGGTCATGAGAAGGTCGGCACCCCCTCCCCGTACAAGGCCTTTTTCGACCTTCGCCCCGCCCGCCGACTTCGGAGTACCGGAATAAGTACTGGCACTCGCCTCCGAGAACATCGGCAAAGGCCGCCCGGAGCGCCGCTTCCATGCGGATGTGGGTGTACATTGTGCGCCGCGCCGTTTTGGTCCTCCCCGTCGTCATCGGGGTACTGACCGTCCTTTTCGTCCTGGTCAGTTCCCTGTCGACTGTCGTTCGCGTTTGCTCGTACGGTCCCCCCTCCGGCACTCAGACTCCTTGCACTTCCACGGTTCCCTGCCCGGCGGACCCTTCCCAACTCTGTCCGAACCCGGTCTACCAGTCCGCGGTAAACTCCCTAGGACTCAATCAACCGATCTTCGTTCAATGGGCCATCTTCGTTGGGAACGCTCTCACATTTCAATGGGGGTACGTCAGTCAGTCGAGCACCCTCGGCACGGGTTTGGGTGGTCTGGGCCTTCCGGCCCTCCACGAGCAAACCGTAACCAGCGTACTCGCGATCTTCCTTCCGTACACGATTGAACTCGTCCTCTTCGCATTCCTCATCACGTTGCTGGTGGTCTTCCCTATCCTGAGGCGGGCAACGGCGCACCCGGGCCATGCGGCTGACCACACGGCCCGGGTCCTCACGCTTCTGGGGTACGGTATTCCTCTCGTCTTTCTCGGGTCGTTCGCCCTCTTCGGCGCCGCCAACGCCCTCGGCGGGGCGAGCAGCGCCTCCCCCATCTGCCCCCGGGACTCGACTTTCCTGGACTTCTTCGGGTCCTGGCCCCAGCCGCCGTGCGCTCCTCTCTACGGTACGGCCAACCTGAACCCGGTGGGGTTTCCGAGTTGGCTCGTCGGGGGATACCACTCTACCCCCACGGGTTTTCCCACCGTGGACGCCGTCCTCAACGGGAACGGATGGCTCGCCCTGGATACGCTCCTCCGAATGGCCGTTCCGGCGCTCCTCCTCGCCTTCGTCGCCATTGCAGCCGTCCTCCGGTCGGTCCGCTTCACTTCGCCCCGGCCGGTGGACCTGGGGTTCCTGCGCGCTGCTCGGGCGAGGGGGCTCCCCGAATCGAGGGTGCTGACGCGACACACCAGCCGATACACCATCTCTCAGATCCTCTCCTCGTACTGGGCCGCCCTCTTCATGGTCCTGGCGTTTCTCCCGCTCGTCGAGTCGGTCTTCAACCTCTGGGGAGTGGGAAGACTCTACGTCTACGCGATCGTCGGTCGTCCGCAAGACTGGGATTTCGGTATTATTTTCGGGACCCTCCTCGCGGGCGCCTTGATCGTCCTTCTCGTCAGCTTCACTCTCGACGTCTTGCGGGCGTATGCGGACCCGAGATTCCGTCTCGAGGGAGAGGGCACCGTCACCCGCTTTCCTCGGGGTTCCCCCGACCTGTTCACCCCGGTTCGATCCGTGGTCGGCGTTGAGGAGGCGGCCACCCCCGCGGAGAAGGCCATTTTCCAACCGCGCCTCGCTCGCTGACCGGCGCGGGTCCGGTTCGTAAAGGTTATCGCCGAAACCGAGTAGGCGCGGAGCGCCCGTGCAGGGGTGGCCCAGCTTGGTCAAAGGCGCTAGGTTGAGGTCCTAGTCTCGTAGGAGTCCGTGAGTTCAAATCTCACCCCCTGCACCTCATCCTTCGTGCGAGGTTTCCCCGGCCGGTCAGTTGTCTTCTAGACCTCAAGGACGGTATCGAGGAGGATTGCCGGCGTGACGACTTTTCCTGTCAGGAGTTTATAGAAGCGCCGGACTCGAAGTCTCGTTTTTGTCGGGGTGAAAGCAGAGTGCATGAGCGAGAGCGCTCGTCCTTCTTCTGCGGGCGCTCGGAAGGTCAAGCGTGGGATGTCGCTCCGGTTCGCGATCGTCATCCTGGTGGTCGTCGTCGTGGTGGTCGGCTTGGGTGGGTACGTGGTGTTGCAATCGGTCCAGCCCACGACGTCGACGCAGAACCGGTGTGCGCCGCTGAACAGGTGCGTGGGGCCTGGGTTTCCCAGCGGTTTGGTGTTGTTCATTCCGTACGGAGCCGGCGTAGGAGAACCCTATCCCGTGGTCGCGGCCGGGACATTGGTGCCGGCGACCGTCAGCGTCACCGGTGGCGCGACGATCAAGACCTATCAGATTGCGTGGGCGCCGGGACAGTCCGCCTCGGGCAGCACCGGCAGTTTCTCTTATCGGTATACCACACCGGGGGTGTTCACGGTGTACGCGAACGCGACCGACGCCGATGGAATCCTCCACCCCGGCTACGACCAACTTGTGCCCCTCCAGGTACATCCGAGCGCGGCGAGCATCGGATTGGGCTACTACCCAGGAGTCTCTCTTTCACTCGTAAACACTTCCGGCGGTCCATTCCCTTGGATTAACCTGGGCGGGTTCGTCGTCGTTAATGGAACGTACACCTCTCCTCCGACCGACGCGCTCTATACCTCGATCTCGCCGAGTCTAACCACGCCGCCGGGGGCCACCCGGTCCGGCCTGGAATCGGGACCAACCTACGCGAGCGCGAAGTACTCGTTCGCGAGCCCGGGATATTACCCCATCACCCTCGTGGTCCCGGTCTCCGGGCCCAGCGGGATGGTCTACCAGAACTACACCTGGGGGATTTACGTGGCCGCCGACGGTATCGCGTTGGGAAGCGCCTGTCCCGGGTGCTATGCGCACGTCTCGAGTCCGCACCCGGACACTCTGGTCGATTACGACCTCGCGGCCGGCGGAGCGCTGACCCTCGACCCCGCGGCGGACTACTATTCAGTGGGCTACGAGGTCGGGCAGTCGATCGACGAGTCGCTCATCTACTTCAATGGGACAGACTCCGGTCCGACCCCGGCCAACTTCGTCCCCGGAGCCGCAACCTGTGTACCCGGGAGCGCGCTCTGCGTGAAGTTGTACGGGCAGTCGATGCTCAAGGGAAACAATTACACCTTCGCGATCGACCCGGCGGCCCACTTCTACGACCCGTACACGGGGAAGAGTCGAACGGTCTACCCGTCCGATGTGATGTTCAGCATCATTCGGGCGATCATGTATACGCAGGTGGAGACCGTCACCGGTTACTATGCCGGGTACGACATCGCCGGCCCGCTCGTCCCGTACGCCGGACTTTCTCCGCAGGACGTGAATGCGAATTGGGAGCTCGGTCCCGGCGGAGCCCCTCTGCACTACCCGTACAACAATACACCCTACTGGACGCTGAGCGCGTTCGCGGTGAACGACAGTGCCTACTGTCCGTCGGCGGCGATGGCCCAGAACGGGTGCATCACGCTTCATGCGGGCGCGGACGGGGAGTCGTGGCCCGCCCTGCTCCAGGTCCTGTCGATGATCTCGGTCGACGGAATCCAGGAGGCGGGCTGGTACACGAGCGAAGGAGCGGACGTGCCGGGCTTTGTTTGTAGCTCGGTTAACGTCGACCTGCCCTGCCTGCTGCCCGGCGACGCGACCTCGACCAACACTACGGCGTACAAGAACTGGGTAGCGATGTCGCTGACCGCCTCGTCGGGGGCCGCCTCCCCCTACGGCTGGGACCCCGAGGAAGCCGCCGCAGCGACCGGCTACCCGGACCCCGTCCCGGCCGTCGGCTTCAACGAGGTCGGCAGCGGGCCGTACTATCTCTCCTACGCCAACCCGGGGGTCGGCTACGTGCTGAAGACGAACCCCGCCTACCAGCCCCCGACCGGATGCAGGGGCCAAGCTGGATGCCTCCCGAACGCGGGCGGCTACGTCCCGAACGTCATCACGTACTGGGGGTCGAGCGACATGAACGGCATCACCGAGATCGAGGAAGGATACGCGGACACGGCGGCGTTTGAGGCATCGCACTTCCCGGTGATGCTGGATTTGATCCAGAACGGACAGTTAGGCCTCATCAACTTCCCGACGCTGGTGACGGACAATTTCGGGTTCAACCTGCACATCGACCGGGCGCAGTTGGCGATGTACGACTCGAACCCGATCAACATCCCGGCCGACGCCTTCTCCTACGAGGGGCTGCGCGCGACGCTCGAGTACGCGTATCCGTACCAGACAGCGCAAGCGGTTGGGAATGTCATCGACGGGATCGACCTCGGGAATCCGTTCGGTGGATTCCTCCCGTCGAGCGAAGCCGCGTTCTATGATGCGAAGGTCCCGTGGCCGAATTACAACACCACCACTCTCACTTTCGCCAACCCGAGCGCGGGTCCCGCAACGACCCCCGGGACAGCCGCTTGGTATTGGGCGCAAGCGAACGACTGTCCGTCGGGACCCGACTGCGACCCCGAGCTTGCTGCCTTCAGTTCGTCGAACCCCCTGGAAATCCCCGTCGAGACGTTCACGACCTCTCCGAACATCGGCGCCATGGAGACAGCCTGGGGAAGCTCGGTTTCGAACATCACCGGCGGGGTCGTCAAGATTCAGGTGATAATCGTGCCGAACCTGCCCGAGGAGTTCTGCGGTCTCCTGTGCGCACCGTCATGGCCGGTCTGGTGGTTCGGTTGGTTCCCCGACTACCCGGCCCCGCAGGCAAACTGGGAAACCTACACTACGGGCATCTGGGGCGGTCAGGACGGACTCTACCAAACGCTGTCCGGCGGTCTCTGGGGAGGGAACTTCAACGACTCGAGCTGCGGCCATTACCAAGACACGCTCGCAGACCTGGAGTACTGGGCCGACGAACCGAACCAACTGATTCCCCAGGTCTGCCAGGGGACGGCGCTCAACGTCACGTCGTACTTTGCCAACCAGGCCACCTACACGTCGAACGTCGCTCTCGCCGCGCAGGACTGGGACCTCGTCCAGGAGGTCTACAACAACCTCCAGCTGACGATCGGCATCACGCAGGCGAACACGGTCTTCGCCTTCGCGCCTTGGATCGCCTCCTCCACGATCAACACGAACGTGATGATCGGCGGCGGCGGGGAGTGGGCGTGGTACCAACTCGGAGGCATTGGGCTCCCGTAGTCCTGTCTCGCGCCATGGGCCCTCGCGCTCCCGGACCCGAAAACCTCTCCTCTCCTTCCATGATTTGAACGATTCTGCGATTCATCCCCTCCGCACATCTCGACCCGAGCGCTTTCTCGGACCTTCCCCGGCCCGTCGGCATCTCGGGGAGGGTCATCGAACGCGCGCCGGCGCAAGGTGATATGAGCGGTCCGTCCTCGAGTCCGACGGCATTCGGATGACCCGAGTCGGCTGGGACGCCTTGGCGAAGTGGCGAGATTCCCGGATGGGGGAGAGAGGGGACCTCTGGCACCGAGCCCTCATCGACCCCACTCTGCTGGCGGTGCTCGGGTCGGTCCGGGGGTGTCGCGTCCTGGACGTCGCTTGCGGAAATGGCTACCTGACTCGGCGCTTTCGACGGCAGGGAGCGACCCGAGCGGTCGGGGTCGATGCCTCGCTCGCGTCCATCCGACTGGCCCGCCGGCGAGAAGTCCGCCGGCCCTCGGGGGCCGAGTTCGTTCACGGGGACAGCGCCCGACTGGCGCGGTTCGAGGACGGGACGTTCGACCGAATCGTTGCCAACATGGCCTTCATGGACATCCGCGACGCGGCCGCCACGATCCGAGAGATGGGCCGCCTCCTCGCGCCCGGCGGTCGCCTCGTCTTCTCCATCAGCCACCCCTGTTTCGATCTCGACGAGCGGTCCGCTTGGTTGATTGAACGGCCTCCCTACCGCGAAATCATCTCCCGAAAGGTAGAGAAGTACCGAAGCGAGCGATCCGTTCACGTCGCTTGGAAAATCTCGGAGACCGAGACAGCGTACACTACCTCGTACCACCGGACGCTGACGACGTACTCTCGTTACCTACGCGATGCTGGGCTCGCCATCTTGCGTATGGCCGAGCCCGCGCCGAAGCCCGAACTCATTCGGAAGAGCCCGCAGGGTCGATTCATCGCCGAGATCCCGCTTCACCTCGTCGTGGAGGCCGCTCCGTGGGGCAACCGCTCCGGCCGGCCCGGAGGAAGGTCGAGGGGCCCGCCGCGGTTGCCTACCCCGTCGTGATCGAGCTCGCGGTCGATATCGGGCGATGAGGGCGAGCCGTAACCCGGGGGACGTTGTGGGGGTCAACCCGGCGTGACCCACCGGCTATAGTTCCCTTCGACCTTTCCTCAGTGAGAGCCGATGGCCCCAGCGAAGAACGCCGTCCTTCCCCCGGCCGGCTCGGTCGGGTCCCTCGCCGTTCGACTCGAGCGCGTACGCGCGAGCATGATCGAGCTCGAAAGAGCGGTCGACGTGGCCCCGTTCGCCGATCGGGCGGACAGTGCGCGCAACCTCTTGCACTACCTTGCTTTCCGTCGATTCGACCTCCGGCGCGACCAGACCCGACTCGCGCATTGGGGCCTCTCGTCGCTCGGCCGGTCGGAGAGCCATGTCCTCTACAACCTGGACGCGGTCCTGCGGGGCCTCGACCGGCTCCGAGGTCGCTCCCCGGTCGTCCGCCCGGGCTCGACGGAACCGGACCCGGAGCGAGGTCGACGGATCCTCGAGCGGAACGCGCGCGCCCTCCTGGGGCCGACGCGTCCCGGCCGAGGCGTACGCATCATGGTGACCATGCCCTCCGAGGCCGCGACCGACGCCCGCCTCGTGCGGGAGATGGTAGAAGGGGGGATGGATTGCGCCCGGATCAACTGCGCCCACGACGGGCCTGCCGAATGGTTCCGCATGGTCGCCCACGTCCACCGTGCCGAGCGGGCCACCGGCCGCCGGTGCCGGATCGAGATGGACCTCCCCGGACCGAAGATCCGCACCGGCACGATCCGGCCCGGACCTTCGGTCGTCAAGCTCCGGCCGAAGCGGGACCCGCTCGGCCGAGTGACCGCGCCGGCATCCGTCTGGCTGATTCCCCCCGACGACTCCATGCCGGTCCCGCCGGGCGTCGCTCGGTTGACGATCCCGCGCGAGTGGCTGATTCGGCGTCGCCTGCGCGACCGTGTCGAGTTCTCCGATGCGCGGGGCGCGCGGCGAACCCTGCGCATTGTGGGCCGGGTCGGTGTCCGCTGCCGCGCCGAGGTCGAGAAGACCGCGTACCTGACCACGGGCACGCGTTTTGTGGCGACCGCGGCAAGCGGGGAAGAGGACCGAGCGTTCGTCGGACCCGTCACACCCACCGAGCAACGCCTGCGTCTGCGGGTCGGGGACCGGGTCGTGCTGACGTCTCGTCCGGATGCCGGTGAGGAGGCCCGCCGGGACGGGCGCGGTCGCGTGCTCAAGCCCGCCCATATCGCATGCACCTCCCCCGAGGCGCTTCGCTCCGTGCATCGGGACGCTTCGATCTGGTTCGACGACGGTCGCATCGGCGGCGTGGTACGCTCGGCCAATTCGGACCGACTGATCGTCGAGGTGACTCACGCTCCCGCCGTCGGGGCTTGGCTCGGCGCCGACAAGGGGATCAACCTGCCCGATACCCGGCTCGACCTGCCCCCGATCTCTCCGAACGACCTCGAGATCCTTCGATTCATTGTGCGTCACGCGGACCTGGTCGGCTACTCGTTCGTCCACACCGCGTCGGACGTCGACCGGCTCGGGACCGAACTCGCCCGCCTCGGCCGGCCCCGAATGGGGATCGTCCTCAAGGTGGAGACGGCCCGCGCGTTCGAAGAGCTTCCCGGAATCCTCCTCGCGGCCTTGCGGAAACCCCTCGTCGGGGTGATGATCGCCCGCGGCGACCTCGCGGTCGAGGTGGGCTACGAGCGACTCGCGGAGGTTCAGGAGGAGATCCTGTGGTTGTGCGAAGCCGCCCACATCCCCGCCATCTGGGCGACGCAAGTTCTCGAAGGTCTGGCCAAGAGCGGACTTCCGTCGCGCGCCGAAGTGACCGATGCCGCGATGGGGGAGCGGGCGGAGTGCGTGATGCTGAACAAGGGTCCGCACATCGTCGAGGCGGTTCGCGCTCTCGATGGAATCGTCCGACGGATGCAATCCCATCAGGCGAAGAAGACCGCGATGCTTCGACATCTCAATGTCGTCGAGCGGTTCTTCGTTCCGGCCTCTGCGGGCCGTCCGGGCTGATTCGGTGCCCCGGTGGTGAGGCCCTCACCGCCGGACGCGGGAGCAACTCGCGTTTTAAGACCCCGCGAATCTGTGTCTCCCGGTCCGATGGTCGAGGAAGGAGCGGTCTGCCCCAAGTGCGGGGCGACAGTCCCCCCGGAGGCACTCGTGTGCCCGGAGTGTCACACATTTCTCGACGAGCCGGCGCTCGCCGCGCCGATCGCTCCCGTCGTCCTACCCGAATCCCCCCCGCCCCGAAGCGCCCCGGCGACGCGACCCGCCCGGGGCTCGAGTACGGATGCTCGCAACCCGTTCGCCGCGGAACTGGCCCGTCGTCTCGCTCGCCTGAACCAGTGGGCGGACGGGGTCCAGCCCCTCGGGGCCCAATTGCCCCGACTCCCCGCGTGGGCCGAGGAGGCCGCGCGCACCGCCACCAATCCCGAGCCGTGGGCCGAGGCGGTCCGCGGGGTCGAGCGGCTCGCGCAGAAACGGGTCGTGGCCGCGTTCGAGGAGTGGGAGAAGCGGACGAAAGCTCGCCTCGTTCGTCTCGAAGCCTACTCGGTCGACAGCCGGCTCGAGCGAGACCAGATCGAGGACGCGCTCCATTCGGCCCGGACCGGCGACGTCGCCCAGGCGCTCTCGTCCTACCAGCAGGTCGAACGGGTCGTCGCGCTCAAGGAGCGGCACCTCGACCAGGCTCGGGAGGAGCTCGAGCGGGTGATCGCGCTCCTGCACGATATGGACGCCCTCGGGATCGAGCCGCCCCAGGATTCGACCGAGGTCGCGGACGACCTCGAGAGCGAGCTCCGAGCGGGCAAGCTCGCGGCGCTGAAGCAACAGACCCGGGCGATACGGCTCCAGGCCGTGACCCGACTCAAGGCAGGCTTGCCCCAGTACATCTCCGAGTACGGCGATTACCTGCTCAGCGAACGGGCGCATGGGGTCGCGACCGAGCTCGAAGCGGTCGAGCTCGCGCGCGGGGCCCGGGAATTCTTCCGGGGCCGGCCGGAGGACGGGGTCCGACGCCTCCGGGCGCTGCAGCAACGCCACGGTCTGCCGCCGAATCGACCGACGCACTCCGCGCCCCGCGGCCGCTGACGATCGCGGGCGCTACAGCACCCGTTCGAAGAGGGTGACGTCCTCGCCCCACTCGTGCTTGTGGAGAACGCCGGCCTGGGCGAACTCGAGGTGCTGGAAGAGGGCCGTCGCGGGAGCGAAGCGGCTCAACGAATCGATCCAGATGGAGGTCGCGTTCGACTTCTTCGCCCACTCGACCGCGGCCGCGACGAGCGAAGTGGCCACGCCCTGGCGTCGGGTCTCCGGGTCGACCGCGAGGTCCATCATGCGGACGCTGGCGTGCCGGATCTCGCATCCGATAATTCCCACCAGGCGGCCGTCCTTGCGGGCGGCGAAGTAGGTCACGCCCTCCATCCAGCTCGTGAACTCGAGCGGCGTGGGCTGCCAGGTCTTGACGAAGTCGGCGGGAACTCCCGGAGGGGCCGGCTCCCAGACCCGTCGGTAGAGATTGCAGATCGCGGGGACGTCCTGGTGCGTGATCCGTTCGACCAGCAGCGCGCCGGGCGTTTTCTCGGTCGGGGTCCCCGAGCGCTCGCCCCCCCGAACCGGTACCTGCTCTGTTGCCACCCTACGTTCTCCGACGAGCGCGCCGAGTACTGGAGACCCGCCGGCGCTCTTGAACATTACCCACGAATCGAGCCCTACGGCCGGTGTCGCGCGTCCGGTCAGGGCGTGTGGCGGGAGGGGGTCCGAGGGAACGGCGTGGTGTCGCGAATGTGTTCGCGCCGCAGGATCCACCGGAGCACTCGCTCGATCCCGAGGCCGAAACCGGCGTGCGGGACGCTGCCGTGACGGCGGAGGTCGAGGTACCACTCGTACTCCTCGACCTTTGCGCCGACCTCGACGATCCGTGCTTTCAATCGGGCGAGGTCGGTCTCGCGGCAGGAGGCGCCGACGACCTCTCCATACCCTTCCGGTCCGAGCAGGTCCGCCGCTTCGACGCAGCGCGGGTCCTCCGTCGAGCGGAGCATGTAGAACGCCTTCAGCTCGCGGGGGAAGTGCGTCACGAAGAGCGGCGACGGGCTCTCGAGGGTGAGCGCGCGCTCCTCGGCGGTCGCGATGTCGCTTCCGAAATGGACCGGGAAGCCGAGCTTCGCGAG
>Ga0187812_1000308_pt1 | contig 17751 bp, 10 predicted proteins | sample NC_S_2_FD_130582 | JGI IMG/M metagenome (GOLD analysis project Ga0187812, IMG submission 130582) | Wetland sediment microbial communities from Neuse River Estuary, North Carolina, USA - ASW-S_2 | ecosystem: Environmental > Aquatic > Freshwater > Wetlands > Sediment | place: USA: North Carolina...
ACTTGAGCGACGCGGCTCGGATCGGCGCTGACCCGCCCAAATTGTGACGTTGGTGTATAAGTAACCGTTGGTGTTGTGGAGCCACCCGACGGAGAACTCATTGATTGCGCGAGCGCTTGCGACCCCATATAGAACTGGCCGTGATTGAAGGCGTTGAACATTTCTCCGCGAAGCTGGAGGTTGAGGCCCTCGAGGATCTTGAAGTTCCTCATAAACCCAAGATCAAAGTTGTTTACTCCAGGCCCGATGAACTGATCGCGGCGCCCGGAACTGAGCTGCCCCCACGGCGGCAACACGAAGTTTTGCGGGGTGAGGTAAGTACCACCGGTTTTGCGGATATCGCTGTGCACAAGCGAACCGGCCTGATTCGCGTACATGGTGCCGGAGCTAAGAAATGCCGAATCGACACCCGTTGTTACGGAGTAGGGGAAGCCTGCCTCAAAGGTAGCGATTCCGGTAGACTCCCATCCGGAGATGATTTGATTCAGAACCCGGCTATCGGTGTGCAATACCGTGTCACCAAAGGGCAGGTTGTAGACCCAACTGGCAACAACTCGTTGCGGGTGATCGAAGATTGCAAGGCCTCTGTCAAATTTAAGATTCGGCGTATAGTCGGTAGTCACGTCTTCCGAGGACGCCTCATCCAATACCTTGGACCATACATAGCTGGCTGAGAGCGTGAGTCCTTTTGTCAACTGTCCAGACGCCGTCACATATAAGGCGTTATAAGACGATGTCCCCACGCTATCAAGATACTCGAAGCCGGGAGTGATATTGGCAAAAGGCGCTCTTGCCTGCGCCGCTGTTGCATCATTGCTGGGAGTGGCCTCCAGTGCTGCAAGCTGCGCCGCATTCGGCAACGCCGGCTGGTTGACATAGACCACGGTTGGTAAATGCGCGTCCTCGTTTCCAACGTATTCCGCAGTGGCCATGAAGTTTCTGCCAAGCTGCCTTTCCACACTCAGCGACCACTGGTAGGAGCGGCCGTCCACATTGTTCGGATTGTTACCCTTCGACCCGGCGCCTTGAGCCGATGAACTCCCTTGTGGAAAGAACTGGGAATCCTTTACAGCCGGAATATTCACGTCATAAAATCCCGATTGCCATGGCGGAGTCTGGACTTCAAAGACGATGGACTGCTCGTCAGCGAGCGCATAATAAATGCCGGCTCCGGCTCGAATTACCGTTTTATTGTCAGGGAACGGGCGAAACGCTAAACCGACTCTCGGCTGGAAGTTGGTGAGCTGGGCCTTTTGTAGCCCATCGGCAGCGACCGCGCCGGTTCCCGGGACAACACCCTTTCCGGGAACATAGACGTTTGACGTGCCCGCCATCAGAAATTGGCCACCGTCAGCCAAGCTGGCCGCGCTGGTATCAAGTGTGCCCATGCGGTTGTATTTGGGAGAGCTGACGTCCCGCCATCTTTCGGGAAGCTCATACCGAAGCCCTAGATCGACGGTCAACCGAGAAGCAATCTCCCAATCGTCCTGGAAGTAGCTCGAATAGATGGTGCGCTTCACTCCAGGCGAAGAGCCCGTTCCTTGATCGGTAACGCCTTCAAGCGGAACTCCCTGCAAAAAATCGGAAAATGCGTAGCCGGTGAATCCGAAGAACGAAGGCAGCCCATCTGCATAGATAAATAACGCATTCCAATTCTCAATATAGAGACTGTCGTCCCGAACCGCTTCAAATCCTGCAGCGATGTTGTGATGCCCGTGCGACCAACTTAAATTATCGTTGTAGTCGTAGCTCCATTCCGTATCGTTGAATAGAGTGAATGGCGCAGTTGTATATGCAGGACCTGGCACGAGTACCGGGCCCGGACCCAGCTGCGACACGTTATAGGGCATATTTTGGAAGAATGACAATTTCCCGTTCGCGTCATATTCCGGATACTGCTCTTGATGAAAGCGCACATAGCCCATATTAAACGCGTTGAGTAAATTGGGACTCAAGGTGTGCGTTTCATGCAGACCCACAACGTTGACGTTCGTAAATGCGTCCTGACTCCAATATTGAACCACGAAGGGGCTGTTTGTATTAGTTCCATAATCTCTATTGTAAAAACCGGAGAGTTGATCTTTATCGCTCAGATGATGTTCAATCTTCACAATTGTCTGCGTATCGTTGCCGAAGCTCGGCTGCGTTCCCACAAAGTCAAAGCCCAGGGACAAACAGGCCATGCAATTGGCAGGCCGGAAAGCAATCGGGATGAGCGCTTGCGCCATCGCGGAAGCAATTGGGACCTGGTTGCCCGGGAACTGCGTATTGAGAGTTCCTGGCTCGTACACCGGCCCAAAGTCCTTGCCCGTATAAGGGTCTATATTCGCATTGGAGAAGTCTCCCGCCAGCATATTGGAAGTTGGGAAAAGCTGACGAGATTGGGTCTTATCGGTTTCGCGGAGAAGTTGGGCGCTACCGAGGAAGAAGGTGCGATTTTTCCAGATCGGCCCGCTCACTGTGCCGCCAAACTGGTTGTAGCGCAGTTGCTCGCCCTCATAGGCGTAGCCAGGGGCATTCACAATCTTCCGCTGGAAGTAGGGTTGGGCGTCGAAGACGTTATTACGCAGGAAATCGTAGGCCGCGCCGTGAAAGTTGTTTGTGCCAGATTTCAGATCGACATAAACGGAGCCAGTACCCGAATCGGCGGCAGACCCTAACTGCGTAATCGACCGGAACTCCTGCACTGCATCCACATTGGGGGCCATGGCAGCCTGGGGAAGTCCCTGCGTATTCATGTTGAGACCATCCATGCGGAAGACCGTGTACCCGGCTCGCTCACCAGCTATTGTCGGCCGGCTGCGGCCTACATAACCGTTGTAACCAGCACTGCTGTTATGGTTTGCGCTGGATTCGGTGCCGGCGGTCAGTGCCAGCAGGCCGTAAATATCGCGCCCGTTCAAGGGAAGCTCCGTGATCTGTTTTGCCTCCACCAGCTGTCCGATCTCCGCGGTCTCCGTATCCAGCAGCGGGGTGGAGCTGACCACGACAACATTGGTTGAGACTGATCCTGGCGATAACTTTGCGTCCTGACGAATCGTGCTGGCGACGTGGATCTCGACCTGTTCGACCAGCAGCGGTTCGAAGCCGCTCGCGGTGACTCTGATTTTGTACGTTCCCGTGGCCAGGCTTGGAAATGCGTAGTCCCCACTCGCGTTGACTGTCGTTTGGTTCGATATTCCTGTTAAAACGTCAGTAGCAACAACACTTGCACCTTGAACGACAGCACCAGTTGTGTCACGAACGGTGCCCACGAGGGCGCCTGTTGACTGAGCGGCTAAGCAGATCGATAGGGTGAATGTGATTGCTACTACCAGTAATACTTTTGCCCAAATACGGTTCATACATGCGCCTCCTGGCCACTTTCTCTTGTGGTCCTGCCACGACCTACGAGCCTTACACTTCAGAGTTGCTTGTTCCCGACCGCCGTACGGCTCTCCTTCAGATCGCAGCGGAGTCTAGGAAACGGTAGCAATGAAGCGCCAGAGAAAAAGCGCAGAGAGAAGGTGGTTTTACTGAGTAAAACAACGGTGTGCGACATTTGCACCCAAGAAGCAATGGCGCAAGCATCCGACTCCTCCTTCCGTCACGGCACCTTCCTCGCCCGTGTCAGGAGAGTGAATTGAGATGTATGGTGTTTTTTGCGCCAACGCGAAGGGAATCTCCACATGCGCTTCATAACGGATAGTTGCTCAGTAGACATGGCCTCAGTGAAGAACTTTCGCCCACCGTGCAATGACAGTAGAGGTGATGGGGAAGGGCTTTTCCGCCTGGGAACGCCTGACAACGGACATAAATCCGGCTTTCTTACGGCAACTCCTCCTTGTTGGAATTCAAAAGGGCTGAACCCGCGCGGGCTCGCCTGGCAGGCACATTTGTGTTTCATTGATGTTTCATCAAATAAAACCAACTTCATGCATTCAAAATGAAGCCGGCTTCCTCGGCCAGCCGATCTGAGACTTCCGTTCACTGACAAGGGAAGAGGCTTTCTGGCTGGCGTCAAACTGGACCAAACACGGCAGATTGAGCTTCTGCTGGCCGTCAACTGGAAACCTCGACCGGGCGTGAGTTAGTGTTTTCGCCGGCGCACTTTCCCTGTATGACGCTTTGGGAAGAGAACGGTGCGCCGCAGGACGCGCCTTGGAATGGCGCCACGCAAGCTCGCGGCATGGAATTTGGCACAACGCCATTGCCGTTGTCGGCGAACGGGGCCTGCCCGACAAACGCTTTGCCGACACTCCCCCGGGGTGTCGCATCGCCGCACGGGGGAAGAAAAACGCGTGCTAGATGATGTTTCTCTTTACGGTGCCCGCGCAAACGCGTTCCATCGGCAACGTTACACCTGTCGGCGATTTTCTCTGTAATGAGGAAGAAAGCGGAAGCGTTTCTTTCTCTGTCGCCGTGGATAGGTGTGAAGCGTTTCTTGCCTAAGCCAATACTCGAGTGGCGCCCGCCAAAATGAAGATGGCAAGAACCAGCGCCGCTACGCCGGTCAATTGAATGGCGAGGGGCCAGCGGCCGCTGCGTTTCCATTCTCCGGTCAGGATGCCCAGCAAGCTGGCTGTAACCACAATGAGCGACATGAAAAGAGGCCAACCCACGGCAGGGCCCAAAGGCCCGAGTCGCGAGATAGATGCTCCATAAATAAGTACACTGCCATACCAGAAAATGGCCATGATGAGGGCAAAGATCCAGTGATCAAGCCCGGCGCGCATGAAGTTGTGCCCGCTCGAATTGCGCTTCATCAGATAAAGGCAATACAGGAGGTTGGGAATGGCGCCAGCACCCAGCAGCGGGAGCCATACTGCATTGTTGGCGCTTGCCATGCTCGCGCCGTGCCGGGCAGCCGTCGCGATCAGCGGCGCACCGAAGGCCAAGCCGAAGTTCATAAAGGAAGCTCCGCATCCGCAGAGAATGGCGAGGATCAGGCCGGTGGTTGCCTTGTTGCCGTACTTGCCGGCCGCGGGCATCGTGCGTTCGCGCATTCTCCCGGCCGCTGCACAAGTCGCCACTCCCAACAGAATCGTCGTAATGCCCAACAGCAATATGTGCCCGGCGGGAGTATGGAGTTTGTCTGGATTGAGGCGGAGCATGGGAATGAGTGCGCCCATCGCCGCGGAGGTACCCAACACCAGCGAGAAAGTGAGAGCAATGCCGATGGCTTCAACCGCGACGCCGAAGAACACCTGGGAAAGGCCCCAGCCTGTTCCAAAAGCCATCACCAATAACAACTGCGCGAGGCCCGATGTGCGATAAACCGTTGCCAGCTCAGGTACCATCCGGAGCGTTACCACTGCCGGAAGCAGGAGCAAGGCAAAGAAGGTCCAGAGCAGCCACGTATTCTCCCAGGCCCATCGCCTTGTAAACTTCATGGGCAACGTAAAACTGGCATTCATTAATCCTGCGGCCGCGAGAAGCAGTAGTCCGATTTCTGTGTTGTGCATCGTTGAGCATCCTGCACTTTCGAACCCGCGGCTCGTTGTGGCGTATATCAAGTAAATGAATGGCGGCGGTAGACTGCGCTGTTCCGCTACCTTGCCGTCAGTTCCACATCTTTCAGGGCTGCGAGCTTCTCCAGCAAGAGCGATCTTTCAGGCTCCTTGAGAGTGGCTCGAAAGAACTGAAACACCTCATCAAGGGTGGGAAGCGCATCCCATCCTCGCCTCTTTCCTCCTCCAGCCATAGCTTTGAGCGCGGCAGCGGCCGAGGCAAAGGTAATGCCGTCTTCTACTGCGAGATTGCGCCCAACCGCCAGGGCGAACGCCCCGTGAAATGTATCTCCGCACCCATTGGTGTCGAATGCTTCAACGTTAAAGGCAGGGAAATGCCGGACCGATGGATTCGACTTCGTGCTGAGATAACAACCCTCTACGCCATCCGTTACCACCGTCGCCATCCGTTCTCCGCGCGCCAGGAAGGCGCAAGCGTCGCGCGGGTCTGCGGCGCCGCTCATCCACGCAGCGAAGGCTTTGGGAACAATCAGGTAATCCGTGCGTGCGGCCAGACGGATGGAAGACTCAGATTGGCCTTCGATGTCCCCCAGGATCGGCACTCCCAACCTGTGGACCTTTTCCGCGACTGCAGCCAGCGACGGCTCGGTAATGTGATCCAGGAGGACGAGCCTGGCAGACTGAATGAGCGCGTCTGGCAAATCGTCCGGGGTGACAACCCTATAAAGTGCGGGATCGTAGAAAACATTGCGATGCCCGGAGCTATCGACAACGATAATGCTGTGGTATGGCCCGCCCGCCGGATCGCGCACGATTGAGGAGATATCCACGCCACGCCGCTGGAGCGCGGACTCGATGTATTTAGACAGGTCGTCGGCCCCAAAGCGGGCCACATAGGCGGCACGCCCTCCGAGCGAACCGGCTGCGGCCATTGCCGTACAGGCAGGTCCTCCTCCTTGTCGGGTGCTGCCGTAAACCGGAATCTTACAATCGACAGGCGGAAATTCCGAAACATAGATCAAATCGTCTACTGCCGCAATGCCGACTCCCAGGACGTCATACTTCTTCTTCATGCGCGCTTTCCGATCATCGATCGCCACAAAACAGCTATCGATGCATCCATTTCTTCTCGAGTTCCAGTGAAATCGTCTTTCCCACGCCGGCTGTATCTATCCCTCATAGCTTGCAGATGCGGCCGTCAGCTCCAGGTCTTCAGCCAGGCTTCGGCGGGGAGAGATTCCCAGAGACTGGAGAGTGCTGTGATATGCCTTCACTGCTTCCGCCGGCGCGATTTGATCGTCCGCAACGCGGCGCAGATACTGAACAAATGAGAGCTGGTGCTCGGCAACATTGATCTTTCTGCCAAAGAGTGCTACCCGCGCACCATAGCGTTTCGCGTCGGCGACCAGAGCGAATGCATCGTGTGTCGTGCCTGCCGAGCCACCCATCACACCCACGACCAGGGAAGAGTCGTATCCGCACAACTCTTCCAAGGCTCTCGGGCCGGCGTAGGGGATTTTCAGGAAGAGCGGCCTCGATGCCGAAGGTACTCCGGCCAGAAGCCGCACAATGTGGTCGTTCACAAACTCTGGGATTTGCTCGGGCGGAATGCCGTGTATCTGGACAGGTACATTGGGATGAAACACTTCGAGAAAATGGTCGAAATGCTTCCCTTCAGCCTCCAGGCGGAATGCCTTGTAGGCCTCAAGCACTTTGAGATCGCCTTCCGGGTCGTTGTTGAAAGTAATCGAATAGAGTCCAAGATTCGCGCCCATACGACGTTCCTCGGAAGAACACGGATACTTGCCTGCCTGTATGTGCTCGATGGTGGCCGTGGCAAACGGCTGCGAAGGAGCGGACGGATAACGTGCGCCACGGATGACATGTATGTCGGATGCGTCATTTGCGCGCACAGCGGGAGTTACCACGGAAGAATCGAAGATGCGCTCTCGGATTGTGAGAAGCTCCGATGTGCTGGCGGACATTAGCATGATGTCGACCAGTCCCTGAGAGACGATCTCGCGTATCTGATCCCGGAATTCGCTCAGCGAGCGAAGCCTTCCATCTGGAGCTCGCCCCGGCGACGCGATCCCGAAGGCCATGTCGGCATCCTTGGCATCAGCCAGAATAAAGGCTCGGGATGCGGAGTCCTTCTTCAGCGCCGCTAGCTTTACATCGAGTGTCTTTTCCATGCATCTCCTCCGTACATCTCCACGAGCAACCAACAACCTGCCGCGAAAAGATGCTGGCCTGGCAAATACTCCGCACAGACAGGCTGGCGGAGCATCGCGGGGGGGGGCCGCGTTGTCCCACCGTCGCTTCCACGCGCCGACTAGGCATGATAAGCAACTCGAAAGAGAGAGGTTAACTCCCAAAACCTCGGCATCAACTGTTTCACGGAGTAAAATATGATCTACACGGACAAAGCATTAGAGAAAACGGGTGTTTCCTGGCTAAACGCCACAATTGTGCGTGGCTTGCCGACTCTTAAACCTCTGATGTACTATTTCACTCCATGAAGTCAGGCAGCCTTTCGCCGGGAATCCGTGGGTTTGACAGACGGACGTATACCGTCAGATCGGTGGTGCGCGCGGCGACCATCTTAAAAGCATTCACGTCCTCCCATGAGGTGCTCGGTCTGCGAGCTGTCGTTGAGCGCACCCAGCTCGACAAGGGAACAGCTTTTCGCCTGCTCGAAACGCTCGTGGAGACGGGGCTCGTCAGCCGGGCAGGCAAGCAAGGGTACCAGTCTCGATTGCATCCGATCCAATTCAGAAGATTCCGGCTCGGATACGCTTCGCAGAGCAATCTGCTTCCGTTCACCGGAATCGTATCGGATAGCCTGATTAGCGCCGCCAGCGCGGCCGACATCGACCTAATGGTCCTCAATAACCAGTTCAGCCCCCGTGTGGCTCTGGAAAACGCGGAACGGTTCATCGCGGAGAAAGTCGATCTTGTCATCGATTCTCAAATCAACCTGAATGTAGCTTCCCAGATCGGAGCGAAGTTCCTGGATGCCGGCATACCATTTATCGCCGTCGATATTCCTCACCCAGGTTGCTTCTATTTTGGAGCCGATAATTATAAGGCTGGACGCATCGCCGGGCGCCATCTTGCCCGCTGGGCGCTCAAACATTGGAATGGCGAAGCTGAACAGGTCATCTATCTGGGAGTGGATGCCGCAGGACCTTTACTGAACAGCCGGCTCACCGGGATGCGCGATGGACTGAACGAGTACATACCTGGAAGCGGGAAGATTCCTGCCTGTCATTACGATACCAAGGGCGGCCAATTCGATGCCACGCTCGATACGGTCAGAAAACACCTTCGGCGCCGCAAATCCAATCGAGTTCTGGTTGGTGCAGTCAACGATTCCACAGCTCTTGGTGCGCTGCAGGCGTTTCGCGACATGGGCCTTGAAGAGGAGGCTGCAATCGTGGGTCAGGATGCGAGCATTGAAGCGAGGCAGGAACTTCGGAGACCCTCTACCCGGTTTATTGGGTCCGTAGCTTATTTCCCGGAAACCTATGGAGCGCGGCTTGTCAAGCTGGCACTTGAAATCCTGGAAAAGAAGCCCGTGCCTCCCGCTGTCTTTACGCAACACGAGCTTGTGACTAGAGAAAACGTCGATAAGATTTATCCGAATGATGTCTGGATGCTTTCAGAGCCAAAGCTTGGGGCCATATCGCGCGATCTGAGACGAACGTACGCCATCAACCGGCGCAGCTCTTAAGTTGAGCTGGCCGGGCTGAAGAATCAGTCGACTCCGTTCATTCGCTGCTGTCAACAAGGCGGAGCGCGCTTCCCCGCCGGAAAACAAATGCGCGGCAGCTCACATCGCGTTCTTCCTGACAGGAAGAACGTCGGGCCGGTTCACTACTCAAAATATAGCCCATCAACTGCGACCTGGGCTGCTGCGTGGGCGCAATCTAAAGCCATGGTTATCATGTCTCTCTACCATTGAGAGATTGAACTGTTATCCCTCCATACCCTACGTTCGCCTCAGAGCTAAATCTGTTTTATGGTGCAAAACGTTCTGGCTGCTGCCAGTTTTCAGTCGAGCACCGTTCGTAGGTTCCCTACAATCCTCCTGACAGTATGGATGACCTAAAGCACAACACCTAGGAAATTCACGGCTCCGTCCCGAGGTGACGATCCGGCACCCGTGAATTGCGGATGGGGCGGAGTAGTCTTTCCGGACAGACACGGTTTTAAGGAGAGGTTAGCCGCATGAAGAGATCCGCGATTAACAGGTATATCGCTGAAGCGGAAGCGTTCTTTGCTGACAACCGTTTTATTCTGCCACCGTATGCTGCCTGGACGCCGGAAGAATGGCGGCAACGGGGAATTGAAGCAGATGAAATTCGCACCTGCCACTTAGGCTGGGATATTACGGATTTTAATTCCGGACGTTTTGACTCTTTGGGGCTTACGTTATTTACGCTTCGCAACGGGCTGCTGGCCGTCGGCACAGCCTCCAAGATCTACGCCGAGAAAATCATGTTTGTTCGGCACAATCAGGTCACACCGTTTCACTACCACATCCGCAAAACCGAGGACATCATTAACCGGGGCGGCAAAGGTACGGGCCGCCTGGCTGTGCAACTCTACAATTCAGATAGCAATGGCGGATTTGCGCAGAACGTCGTTTCCGTTGCCTGTGATGGAATTAGGCGCCAGATCGAACCGGGAGCCACCATCGTACTGGGTCCAGGCGAGTCCATCACGTTGACTCCCTATCTCTATCACCAGTTTCATGCGGTAGATGGGCACGCTTTGATTGGCGAAGTGTCCTCCGTCAACGACGACGATACCGACAACCATTTTAGAGAGCCTCTGCCCAGATATCCGAAAATTGTGGAAGATGAGCCGCCGTCCCGTGTTCTTTGCACGGAATACCCGGCGGCGTAGATATGCATAGGCCACGCTGGAGGGAAAAGTGGCAGTAGCTGCTACACCAGCCCAGATTTCCGGGACAGCCGCCAGTTCATTCGGCCCAACCGAGATCATGCGAGAGTTATCTGCCGTCATCGAGCCGGCACGCGCACTCATACGTCCGGTCGACAGGATTGCATTTGCCTCCGATGCGAGCCTCTATCGTTTGATTTCGCGTGCCGTAGTTCAACCTATCACGTTGGGCGAGGTGCGGAGTCTGTTTGAGTTCAACTGCCAGAAGAGGATTCCGCTGACCTTTCGTGAAAGCGGAGCCGGCCTGTCGAGGCAGGTCATCACCGATGGACGCCTGGTGAATGTGGGTCGCTATTGGCGCTCGGCCAAAGTGGAAGAAGATGGACGCCTCCTGCGCGTCCAGCCTCGACTGATCGGACACCAAGCAAACCACCTTCTGAAGCAGTATGGAACCAAGATCGGCCCGGATCCGGCATCACTCGGTTCAGCTCGCTTGGGCGGGATTCTCTCGATTAATGCAGGCGCCATGTGCTGTGGTGTCCCCCTCTCTTCCAATGGTTTTGAAGCCGCTCATAACTCTGCGGTAAACAGAACCATTGAACGTTCTTTTCGGTGGCCCAATGGAGGCGATTTGCCAATCATTGTCGACACCAGTCCCTGTACATACGGACTTAAGACGGCTCGTGCACACCTCTGTCTAATAAGGCAAACATTGATCGGAGCTCAAGCATCACACAGATTACGAAAGACCGTCGAGGAACTTTTATGGAAACTGCGCTTCACCCAAACATCCGGGATTTTCTTGTCAAACCTCAGCCCAACGTAATCGGCGGCCAGCCGCGAATGACCGTTACCGAACAAGTCATGAATCCCTCGGATGGTTCGGTTCTTGCCGAAGTTGCAATGGGTGGGGCAGAGGAGATCGACCTCGCAGTCGCGGTTGGAGAGAGGGCGTTCCCAAGCTGGTCGGCCCTGCGTCCCGAGGACCGCGCGCAGCTGCTGCATCGCTTTGCCGATGCTCTCGAGAAGCATTCCGATGAGCTGGCGCAACTTGAGTCGCTCGATGTTGGCAAGCCCATTACCGCCGCCGAAGAATTCGATATCCCTTTCGGGATTGAAAGTTTTCGCTACTTCACCGAGCTCTCGAAACAGGCGCACTATAATGTCCCGCTGCATCTCAAAGGCCTTGACGCACGCACCTGGCGCGCTCCTTATGGCGTGTGTGGTTTCATTTTCCCATGGAATTTCCCATTCACACTCCTCTGTTGGGGTATCGCTCCTGCCCTTGCTGCGGGGAATACTGTTGTTGTGAAACCCTCAGAAGTGACCCCTCTTACCACGCTGTACACAGCAAAGATTGCCGAGGAAGCCGGTCTACCAGCCGGAGTGCTCAATGTCGTAGTAGGTAATGGAAGCGAAGCCGGTGTAGCGTTATCATCCACTCCCCGCATTAAGCGCATCTCTTTCACTGGATCACCAGAAGTGGGGAGGACTGTTGCAGAACTGAGCGGACGAAATCTTGTTCCGTGCAAACTCGAGCTCGGTGGCAAAGGTGCCGCTGTCGTCTTCGACGATGTTGACGTGGACGCCGTCGCAATCCAACTCGCTGCGGCTATTACGCTGAACTGTGGGCAGGTATGCTGCACTGCAACCCGATGGATAATCCATGAGAAAGTCTATGACCGCTTCGTCGACAAGGTAACCAGCGTGCTGGAGCGAACGATTATTGGACCCGGCCTGAGCCGTGATACGCAGATGGGACCTCTCGTAAGCGAAGCTCAACGGAAACGTGTGCTTGGGTACCTTGAACGCGGCAAGCACAATGGCGCGCGACCAATTATCGACGGTGGAGTCCTCTCACAACCAAGCTATAAAGAAGGATTCTACGTCGCTCCGGCTTTGTTGGAAGGACAAGATAGCAACATTTGCTGCCGAGAAGAGATATTCGGGCCGTGCGCCTATCTGTTGCGCTTCGATGATGACGCATCTGCAATTGCCAAGGTCAATCAACTTCCATATGGGCTCGCAAACAGCGTTTGGAGTTCCAATCTGGATCGCGCCAACCGCGTGGCTGAGCGCCTATTGGCTGGCAACAGTTGGATCAATGCGCACAACTTGTTTGCTTACGGCTTGCCATACGGCGGAATCAACCTGAGCGGCATGGGAGGTGGTGTAAATAGCCCTGACACATTCTATGACTATCTTCGCTCCCAGACGATTGCTCGCCAGCTCACCTAACTACACCGCCAGGCACGAGCGTTGGATCCGTAATGAAAGGACTTGCCCATGTTCCGTTTTTCCCTTCTGATCCTGCTCTCTCTTTTAGCCGGTTGTAGCCCGATGGCCTCCGCATCGTCGCATCAACCTTTATCGGCTAAGAATAGCATCGGTTTCATTACTGTCTCCGGAACGACTTTTCTCGACCCTTACAACCACCCCATTATATTCCACGGTATCAACATTTGTAATAAGTCGCAACGACAGGGCTACACGGACAACATCTCGTCTGGGGACTTTGCACTGATCCGAAGTTGGGGCATGAATGCTGTCAGACTGTGCATTTTCTGGGATGGATTGGAGCCACGTCCAGGACATTTCAACACGGCTTATCTCAATCGGATAGCAGACCTTGTCAATAAGGCAAAGCAGCAGGGCCTCTATGTTTTGCTGGACATGCATCAGGATCTGTACAGTATCAAGTTTGGAGATGGTGCGCCTCTTTGGGCAACCTTAGATGACGGTCGACCGCACGCAAACGTTCGCGATTGGAATGATGCTTATTATGTGAGCGAGGACGTTCAAGCAGCTCTTGACCACTTCTGGAACGACAGTCCTGCCCCGGACGGGGTGGGCCTTCAGGAACATTACGCAGAGGCGTGGCGGTTGGTCGCAACGCGGTTCCGAAACGAACCGGCTGTGCTTGGCTATGATCTGATGAATGAGCCCTTCCCCGGTCGCGACGCAGGGGGCCTTGAGCAAGCCATGTTAACACGCCTATCGAAGGTTTTGAGAGGGCTCGCGCACAAGCCACATCCGTCTCCGGAAGAACTGATCGGAATGGAGGGCACCCCGCAGGGCCGAAGGCAGATCATATCTTGGCTGAGTTCACTGAGCATATTTAGAACTGTGCTCGACGCCGGCGCTCCCATTATGCAGGCATTTGACCGGGCGCAATTGATGCCGATGTACTCGCGCGTACGTAGAGTAATCCGGCAGGTGGATAGGCGCCATATTCTATTCCTTGAACCGGATATGTCAACCAATCTTGGCATTCGAACTGCCATCACGTCGCTGGTCGATGAGGACGGAAAGCGAGATCCTCAGCAAGCCTATTCACCTCACGTCTACGACATCGTTGTGGATACGACGATGCTCGACCTGATAAACAAGGATCGTATTTCGCTGATAGTTAACCGCGATCGACAGGTATCCGCGCAAACCCAGATGCCGATGTTAGTGGGCGAGTGGGGTGCCTTTTATCTGAACCCGGCCGCCGCAGGAGCAACAAAATACATTGCACATCTTTTTGACCGCGCCGCCTGTAGCGAAATGTTTTGGGCCTACCGGTCAGGCATAACGCGCTGGTCGGGATTGAATGCGCTGAAAAGAAACGATGGACGTTATTGACAAAGGCCACGATATTGTAAAAGGAGGGGGTAGAAATGACTCCTCGCTGCGGTAAATGTGTGACATTGACTATGCTCTGTTTTGCATTAGGCCTCCCGTTGCTTCATGGGGCGTCCGGTCCTTCCTGCCCCCAGGTCACGATTTTCCGCATTGGGACGTTTGATCGCTCCTCTGCTGAATTCTCCTCCACAACCCCCACACATAGCGTAAGTTTTATGGTTTCTCAAAGCGATCCAGCAAAGGATTGGTTTGGCGCCCAGCCGGCCGTGCTCGGTCTAGGCAACAAGAGCAGAAAGACAGACATTTCTGCCGCGCCTCGGGCAATTACGTTCACTCTGCATGGTTCGCGAGTTGGCAGCTATGAGCTGCATATTGCCTTACTTGTAGAGAGCGCCAGTGTGCCGGCCCTGATAGTCGGAATTAATGACAAGACCGGGATATTTTATCTGCATCCCCGCCTCGACTATAGCAACGGCGATCAGTGGGACTCCTTTGACCCTGCATATTCTTCAGCAGATGTTGATTTCACATTTCCCGGACGATACCTGCATGTGGGAATCAACACAATCACTTTGCAGGTGGTCGAGCAGGCACAGGAAGCCGTTCCAGATGCGCGATTGAATTACGACGCCATTGAACTCGACGCTATTCCACGAAGCCTGGCTTATCACTCGGTTTCTACACAACTTGAACCCACCATTTTCTTTCGTCAGAAGAATGGCGAACTATTCGAGCTTATCAATGCGTTCATCCGTCATTCTGGAAGACTTGCGGCCGGCACTAAAGCGGACTTGATCATTGAGCAGCGGAGATATGACGGCGTGCTTAAAGGCGAGAATGACTTCGGCGATGACAAAGTCGAGTACTGGGTGCCAGAGTTTCATCCGCTGACCAAAGCTGAGCTCATTATTGGCGCTAGAAAGCATCCCTGCAGGCAAACGATCAGCCCTGCCAAGAAGTGGACAATATTTGTTGTTCCTCATATCCATCTTGACGTTGGGTATTCCGACTACCAGGCAAAAGTTGCCGCAATCCAAAGCCGGACCATCGATGAAGCGCTCGACATGATTGATAGAAATCCGGATTTTCGCTTTAGTATGGATGGAGAATGGACGTTGCAGCAGTTTCTCTCCACGCGCACCGTTCCTCAGAAACAGCGGGCAATTGAAGCCATAGAGAAGAAGCAGCTTTTTGTTCCGGCCCAATATGTAAATGTGCTGACAGGCATAGCCGGCACTGAGGTTCTCATTCGTTCGCTATACCCTAGCGCGAACCTCAGTACAAAGTACGGCACATCTTTCAATTATGCCAATATTACAGATGTTCCTTCCTACTCATGGTCGTATGCCTCCATTCTCGCGTCCGCAGGCATACCATTTTTAGCAGCAGGAAGTGACAATTATCGGGCTCCGGTGTTGTTTCAGGGGCATCTTAATGAGAAGTCGCCCATGTGGTGGATAGGGCCGGATGGCAAGAAGGTCCTGCTATGGTATTCCCGTGCATACCTGCAAATGCAAATGCTATTCGGTTTGCCGCCTGTATTAGCGGCGGGACGTGACACTTTGCCATTGTTTCTGCAGATGTACGCGAACCCAGGTTACCGTGCAAGTTCTACCCTGCTTTATGGCACGCAAGTGGAGAATACAGATCTGTTTCCCCAGCAGGCCCATCTAGTTGACAAATGGAATAGTGTATATGCATATCCGCGCCTTAGATATTCAGGATTTTATGAAGCCCTGCAAGATATTGCAGCGCAGTTTGGCGATGCTATTCCCACCATCCGTGGAGATGGTGGACCATATTGGGAAGATGGTGAGGCCTCCGATGCCCGCTATCTGGCGCAGGAGCGCCGGAATGAAGCTCAAGGGTTGACAGCAGAAAAGTTGGACACGTTGACTTCGCTGGTGGATCCATTGATCAAGGCGGATACAACCGATTTGGACCATATGTGGACCGATATGGTACTGATGGATGAACACACGTTCGACTCATCGAATAGCATATCCGATCCGACGAGTCAGGAGGCAATCGATCAACTCACCTTCAAGGAGCACTATGCGGTCAACGCAGCCACACAAGCTGATTTTATAACTAGACGCAGCATGGCGAGCCTCGCAAACTCAATCCCCGCAGGCCCTGGCAGCGTGGTCGTTTTCAATAGCCTGAACTGGAAGCGCAGCGGGCTGGTTTCCCTCGACCTGAGCAAGTCCGATGAGATTGTGGATGTTTCCACAAACCATTCTATATCCTACGAGATTCTTTTCACCGGCAATGACTTCCAACATGTTCGTTTCTTGGCCCAGAATGTCCCGGCGGTTGGCTATAAGATATATCTCCTACGACCAGCAAAAGAGACTCCCCACGTTTCCGTAACGCAACAAAGCACGGCCCTTGAGAATCAATACTATAAGATGCAACTTGATCCGGAGACCGGGGCAGTTCGCAGCATCTACGACAAGCAACTGAATCGCGAACTCGTAAACCAGAACGGACCATATCGCTTCGGAGAGTATCTCTACGTTACCGGCGGCGATAAATACCCAAATACAATGCTCGTATATGGTCATGTGTTTCCGAAACCGGCACTGGAGGTCCACCCTGCAAACAGCGGCCGCATCACATCCATAGAGGTTACCCCCTTTGGTATGGTTGCACGCCTGGAAAGTAAGGATCTGAATACTCCTTTGATTGAAACGGAGATCCGGCTGTTCAATTATCAGAAAAAGATTGAATTTGTTGAAGAGGTGGATAAGGAGGAGATTGACAGCAAGGAGGCGGTTTACTTTGCTTTCCCCTTTGCTTTCACACATCCTCAATTTCAGTACGAAATCCAAAACGGAGTCGTGGATCCTGCCAAAGACACCTACCCGGGCGCGGGACATGAATGGTTTTCCATGCAACATTGGATTTCGGTTCAGCAAGATGGAGCGTCGGGAAGTGTTCTTCCACTGGATGCACCATTGGTAACACTGGGCGATATTGATCGCGGTGATTGGCCTGACGTTTTTGGGGAAAGACCCGGTACAATCTTTTCCTACGTAATGAACAACTACTGGAATACGAATTATCGAGCCGGCCAGGGAGGGCATTTTGTGTTTCACTATATAGTCACAAGTGGTGCTTCAACGAATGCAGCTAGTTTGAGCCGTATCGGTTGGGAAGAGGCCACGCCCTTGGAAACGGATATCATCACGAGCCAGGATAAAGCTGCAGTTCAATCGACTCCAGATCGGCATAGTGAAGCTCATTCTGCTGAACCACTCTATGCCAACGCCTTGAAGGTAATGGACGGGGTTCAACGGAGCTTCTTGGAAACATCGGACCCAGATATTTTGCTGGAAACTTGGAAGGCTGCCGAAGACGGCAAGGGCGCAATTATGCGCTTTGTTGACTTCGGTGGAACTGAGCGAGAAGTGTCTGTGAGAATTCCATGGCTTCATTTAGATCGCATTTGGCAAACAGACGCGGTAGAGAGGGACCGAAAAATAATATCGGTGACACAGGATGGACAGTTTCATTTCATCATCAATCCCTATGAGATTGTCACAATGCGAATTGTAGGGGAGCGCAAATAGGACATGACAACCATCAGTTTGTTACCTTCATTTTCCTTGCGGTAAGGAGCGAACCGCACTTAGTAGGATTTGTCTTCCTGCGCCATCGGCGCTTGCAACGCGTTGGTCAACAGTCCACGCACCACTTTGCCGGCCACGTGCTCGGGAACGTGCATCCGCCGTACTTCGGCAATTTCCTCCACTAGCTTCAC
>Ga0187812_1000309_pt1 | contig 17698 bp, 14 predicted proteins | sample NC_S_2_FD_130582 | JGI IMG/M metagenome (GOLD analysis project Ga0187812, IMG submission 130582) | Wetland sediment microbial communities from Neuse River Estuary, North Carolina, USA - ASW-S_2 | ecosystem: Environmental > Aquatic > Freshwater > Wetlands > Sediment | place: USA: North Carolina...
AGCCGCTCAGCGAAGAATGCATCGCCACGCTTTTACGCCGCGCCCTCGAAGACAAAGAACGCGGCCTCGCCGCCCTCAACCTCACCGCCGCCGACGACGCGCTCCAGCTCATCGCCGCCTACTCCAGCGGCGACTGTCGCAGCGCCTACAACGCCCTCGAAGTCGCCGCCCAGCTTGTCCAGGACGACAAAACAATCACCAAAACCATCGCCGCCGAAGCCCTGCAAAAGCGTGTCCTCATGTACGACAAGCAGGGCGAGGAGCATTACAACCTCATCTCCGCCCTGCACAAGAGCGTACGCAACTCCGACCCCGATGCCGCGCTTTACTGGCTCGCCCGCATGTTCGCCGGCGGCGAAGACCCGCTCTACCTCGCCCGCCGCATCGTGCGCATGGCCATTGAAGACATCGGCCTGGCAGCGCCCGAAGCCCTCAATCTCTGCCTCTCCGCGAAGGAGGCCATCGACTTTCTCGGCTCCCCTGAAGGCGACCTGGCCCTCGCCGAAGCCGTCGTCTATCTCTCCCTCGCGCCCAAATCGAACGCCGTGTACACCGCCTACGGCGCGGTGCAAGAGGAGATCGAGCACACCCGCCAGGAGCCGGTCCCGCTCCACCTGCGCAACGCCCCCACAAAGCTGATGAAAGAGATTGGCTACTCCAAAGGCTACCGCTACGCCCACGACGAAGAAGATAAAGTCGCCGACATGGACTGCCTCCCCGACTCGCTCAAAGGCCGCACTTACTACCAACCCACGCAGGAAGGCCGCGAAAAGCAACTAGCCGCCCGCATGGAAGAGATCCGCAGAATCAGAGCAGGGAAACACCGCGGCAGCCAATAGCAATTGCTGCCAGCTATTCACAAATGTTTGTTGGGAGACCACGAATCTCAACGAGTGAACCGTTCTTCCTACTGCACCTTCACGCCACCTTTTCCCGCCGCCGGACTGGCCGCACGCTCACCTCGACCTCGATCCTCGATCCCAGCCGATTGATAATCGACATCAGCCGGTCGACGCTGAATCTCCCCAGGTCGGCATTGCGAATGCGTGAGAAATCGGCCGCGGCGATTCCCGTCTGCGCATGAGCTGCCCTGACACTCAGCTCTTTGCGGTCGAGCATCTTGATAATCTCCGCCGCCAGTATCGCCTTCAACTGCTGTGCATCGGCGTCCGCGTAGCCAAAATCGCGAAAGACGTTCCCGCTTCCTCGCACCAGTTCGGTCTTTTCTTTCTTCATCCCAGCATCTCCCTCAGTTGTTTCAGGCGGGTCGCAACCGTATCAATTTCCCGCTGGGGTGTCTTGATTCCCTGCGTCGACTTCTTCTGAAAGGCGTGGACGACCCATATCTCGTCGCCAATCTGGACTGCGTAGACAACTCGAAACGCGTTGCCGCGAAACGGCAGAGCGATTTCAAAAACACCGGAGCCCAGACCCTTGAAAGGCTTCGCAATATCCGCTATACCGCCGTCCGCAGCTATCGTCAACGCGAAATGGCAGCGCGTCTGCGCCTCCATTGGAAACTTCTCGAATTCTTTCCGTGCAGCCTTGATCCAGGAAATCGGCCGCGTTTGTCTGGTCATAATCGTGCAGCCCAAACAACACATCCAGTGTGGTCAAATTTGACAACACAGTCAAGTAGAAAAAACCGCCGTGCCTCCTCGCCCACGTCGGCGAGAGAGGCACAGCGGTCGGCTTGGGTTACTTAGATTCCGGCTGCGTCGATCCAGCCGGCGACGCGCTCGGCGCCGGCGCTGCCGGCTTGGCCGGGGCCGCGGCCGCGGGCGGCGGGGCCGGAGTGGTAGCCGCCGGAGGTGTTGCCGGCTTGACGGGCTCGCCGGGATGCACAGGCGGAATCGGCGGATGCTGCGGCATCATCGGCCGCTGCGGCATCGCCGGCATATCCGTCACGTCCAGCAGCTCCACGTCAAAAACCAAATCCGACTTCGGCGGAATCCCCGGATGGTCGCCGCGCGCCTGGATGTCCCGCGTACCGTACCCGAGCTGCCAGGGAATGAAGATGCGGCGTTTGCCGCCCACATGCATTCCCTCAAATCCCTGATCGAAGCCGGGGATCAGTCGCCCGTAGCCCTGCGGAAAGATGAGCGGCTGCGGCTCGCCCATCACCGGCTTGTCGTCCGGCCCCATCACCGGCTTGCCATCCTTCATCACCGGCGCGCGATGTTCGTCCGACGAATCGAAGATCTGGCCCGTCGAGGCGAGGTAGCCGGTATAGAGCACGTGGTACAGCTTGTTCGGCTCGGCCAGCTTGCCCGTGCCGATCTTGTAATCCTCGTAGCGCTCTGCGAACTCCGTCCGCAACACGCCATGGATGACGGGGATTTTGGAGGCCGGCTTGGCGGCCGTCGCCGGATGCTTCGCCACCGCGTGGCTGGCGGTGGCGGGTTTCGCTGTGTGGCTTGCGGGTTTGCTTGCGGTTTGTGCACCGGCCGCTGCAACGCAGCCGCCAACCAGGGCAAAGAAAAAGATCTGTCGCATAGAGAGCAAATTCTCCGGGCTTTGAGATTCCATCGGGAGTGTATCAGGAGCAGGGACCAAGGGACCGACGGACCAAGGGGCCAAGGGAACCAGTAAGCTCTAACAAGAGACAACCAGATCAACCTCACCCAGAAAGAACGCTGAATGCTGAACGCTGAAAGCTGAAAGCTGAAAGCTGAAAGCTGAAAGCTAGAAGCTAGAAGCTGGAAGCTGCTTTCAACAGCATTCCCGCCAGCAGCGCCGTCCGCGGCGCAAGGTGCTCCACCACCGCCGACTCGTGCCGCGCGTGCGCACCCTCGCCCACCGCGCCCATTCCGTCCAGCGTCGGCACGCCCAGCGCGGCAGTGAAATTTCCATCTGAAGCGCCGCCGGTCGCCGCCTCGTCCAGCGCGAAGCCCAGATCGCCCGCCAGCTCCTGCGCCCGCCGGAACTGCGCCACGGTCCCCCGGCTGCGTTCCATCGGCGGCCGGTTGATCCCCCCCGTCACGCTGATCGAGCAGCGCTTGTCCACCGCCTTCAGCGCGGCAAATCTCCGCTCCAGCCGCGGCCCGTCCGCGCTCCGCGCAATCCGCGCATCCACCTCCGCCCACGCCTCGGCGGGAATCACGTTGCTCTTTGTCCCGCCGCCGGCCACGCCCACGCTCACTGTCAGTCCGCGCTTCAAATCGGTCCAGCCGCTCACCGTCTCGATCGCCCGCGCCAGCTCCCGCACCGCGCTCGCGCCTTTTTCAAAGTCCACGCCCGCATGCGCAGCCACGCCGTGCACGTCGATCCTCCAGTTGCCCGTGCCCTTGCGCGCGGTCTTGTACGCCAGCCCCTGCGCCGGCTCCAGAACGTAGACCGCCGCGCACTCCTGCGCCAGCCGCTCGGTGATCGCCCGCGAAACCGGGCTGCCGATCTCTTCGTCGCTGTTGAGCAGCAGCACAACCTCGCGCTCCAGCAGCTCCGCCTCGGTCAATAGCTCGATCGCCGTGAGCGCCATCGCTACCCCGGCCTTCATGTCGAGCACCCCCGGCCCCCACAGCCGACCCTCGCGCTCGCGCCACGGCATCGTCTTCAGTGTCCCCACCGGCCAAACCGTGTCCAGATGCCCGAGCAGCAGAATCCTCTCCGCCCCGCCCGCTCGCGGCCCGAACCGCGCGCCAAATCTCGCTTCGAGCACGTCGCCGTACGCTTTCTGCCGGTGCAATTTCACCCGCCCATCGAGCGCCCGCGCCCGCTCCGCCGCCACCGCCACGCACGCATCCACCGCCGCCTTCTCGTCCGATGGCGACTCAGCCGCCACCAGCAACCGCGCCAGCTCGATCAGCGCGCGTTCCTTGCGCCGCGCCCCGGCCAGCAGCGCCCGCATGGGCAGTTCGGGATAGCTCATTTTGATGACCATCGAGAGACTCCTGTTTCTGCGGCTGCGGCATTCGCGAGCTCTTTGGATGCCATGATTCTAAGCCATTTATAGGCATAGCGAGTGCGTAAATCCTGGCCCGGCATCACCGGGACAGATGTGCGAGCTGTGGCAAAATTGCCACACTTGCGCTCCCGGAGCGTTCGTCTAATCTATTGTGGAATCTTTTGTTCCGCGCTTATTTGTTCCGCACTTAGAAGAGATTTTTCCTGGAGCCGGAGTTTTGGCCAGAGATTTAGGTCGATCCGCACAGTTTGAGCACACCGTCGCCGCGCCGCTGGAGTTTACCGGCGTGGGCCTGCATTCCGGTGCGCCCGTTACCATGCGCCTGCTCCCCGCGCCCGCCGGCTCCGGCATCGTATTCCGGCGCACCGACCTCGACAACTTTGAAATCCCCGCTACCGGCCGCAACGTCGCCAGGGTCAGCTACGCCACCAGCCTTATGCGCCAGGGCGTGCTCATCTCCACCACCGAGCACCTGCTCTCCGCCCTCATCGGCATGGGCGTGGACAACGTAATCGTCGAGCTCGATAACCTCGAGCTCCCCATCCTCGACGGCAGCGCCCTGCCTTACATCGAAGCCTTCCTCTCCGCCGGCATCCGCGCGCAACGCCGCCGCCGCGAGGTCATCCGTGTCCTCAAGCCGGTTGAGGTCCGCGAGGGAGACAAGTTCATCGGCGTCTATCCGGGCAAAGGCTACAACATCTGCTATGCCATCGACTTTCCAGCGCCCATCGGCCAGCAGGACGTATCCGTCGATCTCGCCGCCGAAACCTACGGCACGGCCATTGCGCCGGCTCGCACCTTCGGCTACAAGGCCGACGAGCAGCGCCTCCGCGATATGGGCCTCATCCGCGGCGCCGGTCCGCAGAACGCCATCATTCTCGACGTGAACGGCCCCATCAATGGTCCTCTCCGCTTCGCCGACGAGTACGTGCGCCACAAGGTTCTCGACCTCATCGGCGACCTGGCCCTTGCCGGCCGCCGCATCGAGGGCCGCGTGGTGGCCGAGCGCGCCGGACACGCCATGCACACCGCGCTGGTTTCGCGGCTGGTCAAAGACCGCTCGGCGTGGGAGCTGGCGCACGTGAGCGCGGAGCACGCCGGCGAAGCTGCCGCGCCGCCGCCCAACACCTCGCTCGGCGACCCTGTCCTGTTCAGCGTCTGATTCCTCCCGCACTTCAATCTCCGTCGCGCCGGCGCAATCGCCGTACACTGGTCCTGCCGATCCGATGTCATTCGCGAATTCCAAGAAATTCCGCAGCGCCGGCGCCGTGCCGCTGATCCAGCGCGGCCTGCTCCTGGCCCTCGCCCTCGCCGACCTGGTGCTGCTCGCGCTCCGCCTGCGCCCCTGGTCCCATATCGTTGACCTGCCCGGCGAAGGAACCGCGGGCTCCGATCCGGCCATCTGCCTCGTCGCTTACATCGTGCTCATCGTTTGGGTCTCCGGCAATCGCAATCCCTCGATCCGGAAAGGATTGCTACTGGGGACGCTCTTCGGTATCCCTGCCGGCCTGCTCCTCGCCGCGCACGTGCTGCTCGCGCCCTCGCCGTCGCCCACCTCTCTGGTGCTGCACATGACTCTGCTGGTGGCCGCCGGCCTGCTGTGGTCGGTGGCGGGATTTCGCGGCGCCCGCGCCGCCGATCACTTCGCCATGGGCATCGTGAGCGGCGCCTGGAGCGCCATGGTCAGCGCCCTCTTCGCCTGCGGCGCCTCGCTGGCGCACATCCGCCTGCAGGCGATTCCGCCGCAGAACCTGAGCACCTGGACCGAGCACGAAGCGTTGGCCTTTGGATCGCCGGCCACGCAGTCGCTTCTGCATGGCCTCATCGCCGCAACCGGCTTTCTGCTGATCTGCCCGCTGGTCGGCGGCGCACTCGGCATGATCTGCGGCCTCGGGCAGGAGAACAGGGAGTAAGCAGTTATCGGCTTTCAGCCTTCAGCTCCGTGGCTGAGCGGCACGCCGTGATCCCTCGACCGGCAACTGAAAGCTGCGTACTGACTGCAGGCAACTACGGTGGGATATCTACAGTTTTTTAGCTCTTTATCTGCAAGCTGAGAGCTGAAAGCTGAGAGCTAACAGCTAGCTAAACAGAATCCGCATCGGCGTGCGCGCCGGATAGTTCTTGCACTCATCCGCCAGCTCGCCCGTCTCCGGATTTCGCTCGATCACGCTGATCCAGTTCGAGTCCTGGTTGGCCACCAGCATCCAGTGCTCGGTCGGGTCGAGCACGAAATTGCGTGGCGTCTTGCCTCCGCAGGTAGAGCGCCGCATCGGCGAAATCGCGCCCGTTGCCGGATCGGCCTTGAAAGCGTACAAAAAATTGTTGCCGCGATTGGCGAAGTACACAAACCGCCCATCCCGCGTAATCACCGTATCGCACGCCGTCGAGACGCCCGGCGAGTCGGCCGGCAGCAACTCGATGCGCTTCACCAGCGTCAGGCTGCCGTCGTTCTTGTGCCAGTCCAGCACGTCCACGGTCGACACTATCTCGTTCACGCAATAAGCTGTCTTCCCGTTGGGATGGAAATGCAGCGTGCGCGGCCCCGAGCCCGGCGCCCCGCGATACTCGCCAGCCGCCGTCATCTCCGCCGTCGCCGGATGGGGCCGGTAAATATGAATGCAGTCGCCGCCCAGGTCGTTGATGTACGCGAAGCGGTTGTCCGGCGAGAATGACGCGAAATGCGCGTGTGCCGTTGGCTGCCGCACCGGGTTCGGCCCGTGCTCGGTGTAATGCTGCTTCCACACCAACTCGCTCAGCCGGCCGTCGGCGATGCGGAAGCTGGCCGTGCTGCCGCCCATGTAATCGGCCGAGATGAGCATCCGCCCGGTATGGTCGATCGCGACCTGGCAGGTTCCCGTTCCCGCGGAGTTGCGCGCCGAAAGCGGCTCCAGTTTGCCTGCGCGCACGCGAAAGCTGGCCACCTCGCCGGTAGGCTTGCCCTCGAACTCGGCCAGCTCCGAAGCTGAGTAGAGATAGTCGTGTCCGTGCGAGAAGGCCAGCCACGCCACCTTCGATACACTGCTCGCCGCCACGCCCGCCGCAGTCAGCTCCGCCGTCGCCGGGTCCCAGTCGTACGCCAGTATCCCGTCGGGCGCGCTCGACGCCACAAATACGCGCGTGCGTCCCGCGCCAGTTTGAGACTTTGCCATCGCGGCAACGCCGGAGGCAGCAGCAAGAGCAGCGGCGGATCCGTTCACCAGAACTTCACGCCGGGTTAAATGTCTCATAGCGCCCTCATTGTCGCCCACGGGGGCTGCGCTGCGCCAGCAGTTGTGCTTGCGGTACTATGGGAGGCAACTCAGGAAGGCTCATCCCCCATGACGAACAGGTATCTCCGGGCGTTTGCGGGCAAGTTATGTGTGGCAGTATTGACAACCGTCGCGGCCGGGGCTGCGGTGGCCCAGCAGGCGGTGTGGCCGCTGGATGGACCGGCATTCAGCGCGTCAGCGCAGGAGATTCGCGACGCCGCCGCCAAGGTCGGCGCCGAAAAATTCGCCCAGGTCACCGTTCTCTTCGAGCGCGACGCATACACGATCGACGCGGAGGGGCGCGTCGACTACCGCCATTCGCTGATCTACCGCATCGAGGACCAGGCCGCCATCGACGGCTGGAGCCAGCTTGCCTCGCGGTGGGAGCCCTGGTTTGAAAACACCCCGGAGATTCACGCACGCGTCATCGATCCCGACGGCAAGGTGAGCGAGCTCGACCAGAAAACCGTGACCGACGGGCCCGCCAGCGAAGACGAAGAGCAGACCTACACCGACGCGCGCATCCGCAAGGCGCCGCTGCCCGGCCTCAAGGTGGGTTCCATCGTCGAAGAAGAGGTGAGGGTAACCGACAAGCAGCCGTTCTTCACCGGCGGCGGCGTGTATCGCGACTACTTCTCCCGGCCCGTCCCGATTGTGCGCGAGGAGCTCACCGTGGACGCCCCGGCGCAGAGCCATCTCCAGTACCGCATTCACGGAATGCAGGAGGTGAAGTTCACCGACCAGACCGGCAACGGCGTGCGCAGCCTGCGCTTCGACGAGCCCTACCAGAGCGCGCGCGCCGGCGGCGACATCCAGCTCGCGACGCACGAATTCGGCGGCCCCATGGTCGAGTTCTCCACCGGCGCATCGTGGACAGAAGTGGACGCGGAATATCGCAAGCTGGCCGAGCCGCAGATCGATCTCGGCCAGGTGAAGGGGCTGGTGGCCAATGCCCGCCAGGGCGGCCGCATGGAGCGCATCCAGCGCGTCGTTAGCTGGCTCGACCAGGAGATTCGCTACACCGGCGTCGAGTTCGGCCAGGCCAGCCTGCAGCCGCAAAAGCCGGCCGAGGTGCTCAAGCGCCACTTCGGCGACTGCAAAGACAAGGCCGCGCTGCTGGTCGCGCTGTTGCGCTCCAGCGGCGTTCCTGCCGACATGGCTCTGCTCGACGCCGGCCCCGGCGTGGACGTTACCCAGGACCTTCCCGGCATGAACCAGTTCGATCACGCCATCGTCTACGTTCCCGGCGAGGGCAACGACGCGCCGTTGTGGATTGACGCGACCGACGTCTATGCCCAGGTGGGCACGCTGCCCGCGATGGACCAGGGACGCATGGCGCTCGTGATTGCCGACGGAACCACCGGGCTGACACAGACCCCGACAGGCAAGCCGGACGACAACCTGCTCACCGAGCTGCGCGACGTCACAATGTCCGAGTACGGCGGCGCCCACATCACCGAAACCTCGCTGACCCAGGGGCCCGTGGACGCCCAGTACCGCCAGGATTTTGGCGGCGCGGAGACGCGCCAGGAGCGCACCAATCTCGAAGGCTTCGCCAAGAACTATTACCTGGCCAAAGCGCTGACCGGCGTTACCCACGGCGATGGCAAGGATCTCTCCAGGCCGTTCGCGCTCAAGCTCGATATGGCGCAGGCCAAGCGCGGCAACACCGGCATTGACGATGCCGCCGTGGCCATACCTTTCAGCAGCATCTTCGACCGGCTTCCCGAGTGGTTCCGCACCGATCCCGGCACCACCGGCGTTAAGCTCACGCCCCAGCAGGAAGACAACCGCAAGCGCGCCATCGCGGCGCGGGTCGGCAACTACGACGTGGTCCCCTTCGTCACCGAGTGGCGCTACACCATCGCGCCGCCCCCCGGCTTCGAGCTGCGCGCCCTGCCCGAGAACCGCGACACCGCCATGGGCCCGGCCCGCTTTACCGCTAATTACCGCGTTGACAGCAAGGGCATCGTCACCGCCGTACTGCGCTTCACCACCACCAAGCCGCGCTACACCGCCGACGAGGCCCTCGCCCTGCGCGACGCCGTCCTTGACGCCTACAAGCAGGACATGATCATGGTGCTCTTCGATCAGGTGGGATCGAAGCTGATGGCCGCCGGCAAGATTCGCGAGGCTCTCGCCGCCGATCGCGGCCTCATCGAGCAGCAGCCCCAGGACGCCGTGCATCACGCCCAGTTCGCCAACATCCTGCTCCACGCCGGCCTGGGCGACATGGCGCGCACCGAGGCCCAGCTCGCCGCAAAGCTCGACCCCAACTCTGTCATCGCCTTCAAGACGCTGGGCTGGGTCTGCCAGTTCAACGCCATCGGCGTGCACTGGGGCTACGGCGCCGGCCGCGACTGCTCTGAAGATGCCTACGCCAAAGCCGCCGCGCTCGACAACGACGATCTCGATACCGCGGTCGATCTCGCCATGGCTCACGAATACGACGAGCAGGGCAATCGCTACGCCGCCGGCGCCCATCTTGACCAGGCCATCGCCGAGTACAAGGCCATCCGCCAGAAAGACAAAGCCACCGCCGACCAGTACGAAGACTACCTGCTCTGGGATCTGCTCTTCGCCCATCGCTACAAGGAGCTTCTCACCACGCTCGACACGCTCCCCTCGACGGCCGATCGCAATGGCCTGGCCGTAGCCGCCGCCGTCGCCGATGTAGGAGGCGATAACGGCGTCAAGGCCGGTCTGGATCGCGCCAATCATCTCAGTGGCGGGGCTGCCGACCGCAGCGCCGCGCTGGCCGCCGCCGGCGATCACCTCGTTAACCTGCGCTTGTACCCTGAAGCCACCGCCATCCTCTCCGCCGCCGCCGGCGACCAGACTGACTCCGCGCAGTTGCTCCAGCGCGTCAGCATCTTCCGCCACGTCGTCCCCTGGAACGGCGGCTATCTGCCCCAAACCGATCCGCGCAGCGTGGTGCAGAGAGCCACCCTCGAGATGTTCAACGGCAGTTTCACCGAACAGACCGCCGATGCCCTGCTTTCGCGCCATGCCTACGCATCGCAGGACGACTGGAACAAAAACTACGAGCGCGTGCAGCTTGAAACCGAGGGCGTGCCGCACCTGATCTCCGAAGATACGGGCATGCCGCCGGTGGTCTTTCTCGACCTGATGGCCGGCAACATGAAACTCAGCTCGGAAGGCAGCGACGACAAAGGCTACAACATCTCGCTGCTGAGCCTGGGCAGCAAGGCGCGCCAGTTTTTTGTCAGCAAGGACGACGGCCGCTACGTCATCGTCACCGACGGAGATCGTTCCACCGAAGCCGGCAACGAAGTGCTCTACCTGCTCGGCCAGAAGCGGGATGCCGAAGCGCGATCGCTGCTCGACTGGATGCGCGAGCGGCGTCACCTGGGCGGCGGCGACGATCCGCTCTCCGGCCCCCTGTTTCCGCGCTTCTGGACGCTCGGCCAGCAGGGCGACGAGACCGCCATGCGCCGCGCCGCGCAATCGCTTATCGCCGGCTCTCTCGCCATCCAGCCCTTGCTGCCGGAGATCCATGCGGCATGGAAATCCGCAACCTCCGACCAGGACAAGCTGAACCTGGGCCTGGTGCTGGCCTACAGCTACTGGCGTGTCGGCGATGGCCCGAAGCTCAGGGAAGTAAGCTCCGCGATCCTCGCCAAATATCCCGACTCCTATACCGCCATCAACCTGGCCGGCGACGCCGACGCCCTGCTCAAGGACTGGAAAGATTGGGACAACATGCTCGACACCCGCATCGCCAAGCGCAGCGACGACGAAAACCTGCTGCGCATGAAGGTGAACGCGGAGCAGGTCGAGGGCAACTTCGCCGCGTCGCGCCTGGCCGGACAGAAGATCGTCGACCTGGGTAAAGCCACCTCCGGCGATTACAACGACTACGCCTGGAGCGCGCTCTTCGACGGCAAAGTGGACGCCGACATCACCAAGGCCGCGCAGCAGGCGACCATGCTATCCAACAACTCCAGCTTTGCCGAGCTGCACACCCTGGCCTGCATCTACGCCTACCAGGGCAAGACCGCCGAAGCCCGCGACCTGCTCCTGAAAGCCATGAAGATGTTGAATCAGGCCGTCCCCAATCCCGAGGTCTGGTTCGCCTTTGCCATGATTTACGAGAAGTACGGCCTCGACGACGCGGCGATAGCTGCCTACAGCAAGGTCGAGAAACCCGAAAGCGATTTGTTGACGGGGAGCACCTACCTGCTCGCGCAGCAGCGCCTCGCCGTTCTGCGCACCCCGCAACCGGCAAAGCGCGCCCTCGCGCAGCGGTGAGAAATACAGTAGTCAGTGGACAGTGGTCAGTACAGGTTGCGGAAAAACTCCACGGAAGAGCCCGGAAGTGTCCGGGCACGACCGGAAACCTTCTGGGCGAGGTTGCGAAAAAACTCAATGACAGAGCCATGAAGTGTCAGGGCACGACTTTAGTCGTGCCGCAAACGCCGCAAAAATCGATGCGGCCTTTAGGCCCTGGGGTGTGCGGTTCGCTGCCCACTAACCACTAACCACTGCCCACTAACCACTAACCACTGCTTTACTCCAGCCTGAACACCACGTTCACCGTCGTCTCCACCGCGATCGGCTGCCCGTTCAGCATGTACGGCCGGTAGCGCCAGGTGCTCACCGCATCCAGCGCCGCCTGCTCGAGCATCGGCGGACCGCTTACCACGCGCAGGTCCTCAATCGTGCCGGTGCGCGAGATCGTCGCCTGCAGCACCACCGTTCCCTGCTGACGCGCGCTGATGGCAATCTGCGGATATGCCGGAACCGTCTTGTGCAGCAGCATGCCTTCCACGATCCTGCTGGGCAACCGCACCACTCTCGGCGTTGCCGAATGCACCACGGGTACCGGCGTCGTCGGCCCGAATGGATTGCTGCCCCCCGGCCCGTTGTCGCTCATCATCGCTCCGGGGTTGATATACACCGGCCCTTCCGGTTTGTCGGGGACGTAGAAACTGTGCGGAATCAGGCGCGGCGCCTCGAACGGATTGGAGGTCAGCACCGCGGGCCTGGCCTGCGCCGGCCGCGGCTGCACCCTTGCCTCGCTCACCGGCTGCGCCGGCGCTTCCATCACGATGGAGTTGACCAGTTCCGGCAGCGCCTGCGGATACAGCAGGGGAATGATCACCACCGCCAGCACGATCGTTGCTTCAAACGCCGTCGCCCACAGGAACCCCGCGCGGCTGCGCATGCGGATGCTGTTTGTCGATGCGAAGGTGGAATCTTCAAACATGGCCTGCCTCCCGCGAACTGCGATTCAGTCGCTGCGAACCGGGAGAGCGGAGGCGAGAGCGGACGCGCGCGCCCGCGCCGCTCCGCGCGGCCTGCTGCGTCGCCGTCTACTACGGTCCGCCGTTCATCCCTATCGCAACCTCTGTGTTTGTGTAGACACCGGCAGGGAAGCGAATGTTCCCCGATGAAGTGAAAAAGTTCTCAGTCGTCAGCGCTTGTCCGTGATCGGTTGTCAGTTCACAGTTCGGAGTTCCCAATCAGCCGTAAGCCACCAGCCTCGGGTAGAGCGCTGACACACAGCTGATAGCTGAAAGCTGATAGCTGATAGCTGACAACTGTGAACTGTCCACTGACCACTAAATCATCTCCACTCCCCAAAGATCGTGCAGATGCACCACGCCCTCCACGCGCCCCTCGGCATCCACCACCACCAGCGACGTGATCTTCCGCTCTTCGAGGATGGCCAGCGCCTTGGCCGCCAGCTCGTCGGCGCCAATCGTTCGCGGATGCGGATTCATGGCCTCGCCCGCCGCCCGGCTCAACGCCGCGCCGCCTTCGCGCTCCAGGAGCCTCCGCAAATCTCCGTCGGAGATGACTCCGCACAAGCGGCCCTCCTGCTGCACCGTCGTGATGCCCAGCTTTTTCGACGACATCTCGAAGATCACGTCGGCCATCCGCGTGGTTGGCGCCACCACCGGAACGTCCTCGCCCGCGTGCATCAGGTCGCGCACCTTGGCGAGCTGCTTGCCCAGCTTGCCGCCCGGATGCAGCTCGGCAAAATCCTCCGCGCGAAATCCCTTGCGCAGGCTCACCGCCACCGCCAGCGCATCGCCCAGCGCCAGCATCGCGGTGGTCGAAGCCGTCGGCGCCAGGTTCAGCCCGCACGCCTCGCGCTCCACGCTGCAATCCAGAGCCACGTCGCTGGCCTGCGCCAGCGTCGAGCTCAAGTTGCAGCACAAGCTGATCAGTGCGTCGCCCTTGCGCTTGAGCGTGGCCAGCAGCCGCAGTATCTCCTCCGTCTCGCCGCTCGCCGAAAGCGCAATCACCACGTCGCCCGGCATCAGCACGCCCAGGTCGCCGTGCACCGCCTCCGCCGGATGCAGAAACAGCGCCGGCGATCCCGTCGAGCTCAGCGTGGCCGCGATCTTCTGCGCGATGATCCCGCTCTTGCCCATTCCCGTGACCACCACCCGCCCATGCGTTTCGCCGCAGCGCAGCACCAGCTCCACCGCCCGCTCGAAGGCCGCCGCCATCGCGCCCTCAAGCCGCGCCGCCAGGCACTCCAGCGCCGCCGCCTCCGTCCGCACCAACTCCGCGGGCCGCAGCTCCGCCGCCTCTCCCAATCGTTCCGCTTTCGCCGTGCGCTCGTTCATCGGCTTTTGATGGTAACAGCTTCGCCCCGCAAACCGCGGGTGCAAACTGCGGGTGCCCCACCTTCGGCGCGTTTTTGTTTTTGCGCCTAAGGTGGGGAACGATGCTCGTATGCGGCCTGCACTTCCCCCATCCCGCCCATTACAATGGCTGCAAGGAGCCGTCCAACCGACATGCACCGTTTTGCTGCCCGTCTTTGCGGGAATCGCCGCAGCCGCGCCGGTCTCTTCGCTCTTGCCGCCGCCTTCCTCTTTGCCGTTGCCGCCCACGCCCAGTTCGGCCCGCCGCCCACCACCCCGGTCCACGATGCCGCCGCCCTCAAGCCGCCCGCCGGCGCCCGCGTCGCCATCGTCGAGTTCGAGGACATGGAGTGCCCCGATTGCGCCGCCGCCAACCCGGTCGTCAAAGAAGCCGCCGCCCACTATCACATCCCCTGGATCCGCCACGACTTCCCCCTGCCCTTCCACGCCTGGAGCTTCCAGGCCGCCGTCTACGCCCGCTGGTTCGACACCAAAAGCAAGCAAATCGGCGACGACTACCGCGACTACATCTTCGCTAACCAGATCTCCATCGAGTCGCCCGCCATGCTTATGCAGTGGACTGAAAAGTTCGCGCAAGCCCACAATATCGCGCTGCCCTTTGCCGTCGATCCCCAGGGCAAGCTCACCGCCGAGGTCAAGGCCGACTACGCTCTCGGCCAGCAGATCGGCATCGAGCACACTCCCACCATCTGGGTCGTCACCAACGGCTCCCACGACGCGCCGCCCTTCGTCGAAGTCGTCGACCGCAGCAAGCTTTACGAGCTCATCGACGAGGCCCTGGCCGAAACCCGCAAGTAACTGCTTTCCTCAACCCATGCATCCGGCAGCAGCAACATGACAATGTCCCTTTTCCGTCGTCCCATCGATATGCGAGCATCCACTACTTCCCGTTTCTCCTCGCTCCGCGCGCCCGCCGCAATCGCCGGCGCGCTCTTCCTCGGCTGCGTGGCCGCGGCCCTCACCTTCGCGCACCCTGCCGCGGCCCAGGAGAATCCCGCCTCAGCCCTCCGGCCGCCCGCCGGCGCGCGCGTCGCCATCGTCGAGTTCGACGACCTCGAGTGCCCCGCCTGCGCCTACGCCAACCCCATCCTCAAAGGCGCCGCCGCCAAATACCGCATCCCCTGGGTGCGCCACGACTTTCTCATCCCCGCCCACAACTGGAGCCGCAACGCCGCCATCTACGCCCGCTGGTTCGACACCCGCGGCAAGGCCCTCGGCGACGAGTACCGCGACCAGGTCTTCGCCAATCAGAACTACATTTACAACCCCGGCATGCTCAGCATGTTCACGCAGCACTTCGCCCAGGCCCACGGCATCGCCCTGCCCTTCGACGTCGATCCGCAGAACAAGCTGGCCGCCGAAGTCGAGGCCGACGACGACCTCGGCAAGCGTCTCGGCATCAACCAGACCCCCACCATCTACATCGTCATGGCCGGCGTCAAAGGCCCGTCCTATATCCAGGTCCACAACCCCGATAAGGACCTCTACAGCTCCATCGACCAGGCCCTCGCCGAAACCCGCCGGTAAGCCGCCGTCGATAACGGGTGCCCCACCTTCGCCGCATTTTTGTTTTTGCGGCCAAGGTGGGATATCGACAGCTTGGGCCAGTCAGCGTAGCGTAAACTGCAATCCTCCCCGTGGAGGTCGCCCATGCCCCTCGCCACCCAAACCAGCCCCTCCCGTTCCGCATCTCCCGTCGCCCGCGCCATCCTCCTCGGCGGCCTGCTCTGTGGCGCGCTCGACATCGCCGCCGCCATCCTCGTCTACGGCGCCATGGGCCTCCCGCCCCTCCGCCTGCTTCAGGGAATCGCCTCCGGACTCCTCGGCCCGCGCGCCTTTGAGGCCGGCTCCGCCTCCGCCGCCCTCGGCCTCTTCCTCGAGTTCTTCATCTCCTGGGGAGCAGCCGCCGTCTATGTCGCGGCCAGCCGCGCGCTGCCCTTCCTCACCCGCCGCATCGCCCTCGCCGGCCCCCTCTACGGCTTCGCCGTCTACTGGTTCATGCAGCTCGTCGTCCTGCCCCTCTCCCGCTACCACATGCGCCCCTTCTCGTGGCAGCTCACCCTCATCGGCATCGCCATCCACATCACCTGCGTAGGCCCGCCCATCGCCTGGGCAGCGAAAAGAGCAGGGAAGAGGAACTAGGAACTAGGGAATAGGGAATAGGGACTGGGGCCTGGAGAGCACCGAATAGTGGATTGTGAACGCCAGCGCGCCGCAGGCGCAATGTTTGTTAGCCCCGCGCTTCAGCGTGGGGAGCGCTGCCCCAAAATTTGAGGAAAAGTCCCGTAGGGACGTTGCAGTCGTCAATGGAGCGTTTCATAAATCGGTCCGTGCCAGGGCACGGCCGGGAACCCTCTGGGTGAGGCTGCGCAACCGCACGCTGTTCACTGTTCACTAACCACTGACCCCTGTATCTTCACCAGCGGCTGCCCGCTCCCCGGCGCCACCATCCGCGTCTGCGGCGCCCGCCAGTGGTCGATGTAGCTGATCCGGTGCACGCACCCGATGGTGCAATGCGGCGCGCAGCTCTTGGCCGTCAAAAACTCCCGCTTCACATCGTCCTTCGTATACTCCGCAATCGGCACGCCCGGATACCCGCGCTGCTGGCTGCAGTAGTGCACCAGCCCGTCCTCGCAGATGTACAAATACCGCGACCCCGCCCGGCACCGCCACTGGTTCGGACGCCCCTGCACAATCGCTTCCTGGAACTTGTCGAACTGCGCGTAATTCGTCTTCCTGCGGTGCGTCATCGCGTAGTACACCTGCGACTCGGCCTCGTCCAGCGGCTTCAGTTGCCCGTCCCCGTCGTGGATAATCCCGATCGTCGACTCGAACCCCAACTCCAGCGCCCGCCGCCCAATGGTCAGCGCGTCCTGCGGGTCCTTAAACCCGCCCCCCACCACCGAGTTGATGTTCACGTGGAACTCGGCGTGTTCCGCCAGCATCTGCAGCTTCTTGTCCAAAACTTTAAGAGACTTCTTCGAGATTTCGTCCGGCGTCACGTTGTCGATCGAAATCTGCAGGTGGTCCAGCCCCGCCCGATTCAGCCGCTCAATCCTCTCGACGTTGAGCAGGTACCCGTTCGTGATCATCCCCGCAATCGCGCCCGTCTTCCTGATCCGCCGAATAATCTCGTCCAGCTCGGGATGCGTCAGCGGCTCTCCGCCGCTGATCCCCACCATCGCCGTCCCCAGGCGTCCCAGGTGGTCGATGCGCCGAATCATCTCGTCCAAAGGGACAGGGTCGGAGACCTTGTCGTACTCGTTGCAGTACCCGCAGCTCAGGTTGCAGAACCGGTTAGGCACAATCTGCGCCAGCACCGGATGCCCGGTCGAGGCCAGCGCCCGCGCCACCATCCTGTACTCGCGCACCTTCCGCCACGCCCGTACCGCCCGCCCCCGCACCGTATCTCTCCGCGCTGTTGCCATCTGTTCTATTGAAACATATTGTGAGACAAAGGGCAGAGTCCGCCAATGCGTGGCACCCATGGTCCAGCCCCAATGCTGCTCTTATATCGCAGTATATTTCTACTGCAAATGCAGTATAATTTAACTGCAATGCTCTCCCTCCGCTCCCAGCTCCGCCGCAAGGTTCTCACCTTCTTCTTTCTCAACCGCGCGGCCCGCGTGTACGTCCGCCAACTGGCCGCGGCTCTCGCAGTCGACTCCACCAACCTCTCCCGGGAGCTGGCCCGCCTGGCCCGCGAGGGCTTTCTCCACGCCGAAACCGAAGGCCGCCAGCTCTACTACTCCGTCAACCGCGACTATCCCTACCTCAAGCCGGTCTTCGCGCTGTTGCAGGGTTCGGTGGGCATCGAGCCCTCCCTCCGCCAGGCGCTCGCCGGCGTCCACGGCATCCAATCCGCCTCCCTCTTTGGCTCCTTCGCAAAAAACGAGGCCGATGCC
>Ga0187812_1000311_pt1 | contig 17648 bp, 17 predicted proteins | sample NC_S_2_FD_130582 | JGI IMG/M metagenome (GOLD analysis project Ga0187812, IMG submission 130582) | Wetland sediment microbial communities from Neuse River Estuary, North Carolina, USA - ASW-S_2 | ecosystem: Environmental > Aquatic > Freshwater > Wetlands > Sediment | place: USA: North Carolina...
TCCGAGAGCGCCTTGAATAACTTAGTATTTGCATTTAATGTGGAAACCATATAATCTCATTTCGTTATTGGGCGAAATATAAATTATATCTTACTAAATATCAAATTAAATCTATGTTAATACTAATTATCTTAATTCGTTGAAGGTAGGAATGGATATTACAATGAAATATAAAAGGCTAGTAATAACAATTTTTACTAGCCTAACGAAAAAAAATATTTTATTATGGATTTGTTATAGCAACGCTGTCTGCTAATGGCGGTACTTGGACTACTATCGTAGCTGCTATAGGGCTTCCGTTAGCACCTGATTGAGTACCGGTACCAGTAAAGGTAATTGATGTTGCTGTTCCTGTTCCGACCGTATACGTCCCATTAGCCGTTGTACTTAGTCCGGTAGGAATTGTAAAGCCGGAATAAGAGTTCCCGCCGCCGCCCATCGACGTCGGTTTCATATAATATTGATGTGCTAAAGCAGCCAGGTTATTTAAATCAGAAACTACCGCATCTTTATTTGAAGAGATCGCATTAGCATTAAACAGGTTAATGCCGACTACAATAGCGATGCCGACTATAATAACGCCGAGGACGATTAAAAGAAGTTGTTGTTGACCCATAACTGATCCTTAATTTATTAATAATGTTGATTGAAAATTTCCTAAGAACTTTTTTATAAATATAGAGCTTGATGAAAAACTGTTTTATGATTGAATAAAAAGCATGCCATAATAATCACTTTGGATTTTGAAAGAAAATATGAAAAATATTCTTGAGGCATTTTATAGCGCAAAACTTACCGGCAATATTTCCCTTTCTCAGTAAATGTCCAAAACTATTTATATTGAATGAACGTTAGCTTAACCTGCGCAAGCATCTATTCTATATTTTTTATCATGCGGATTTAATTGTGATAATAAAGCAAGATTAGATTTGTATAAAATATTTTATCGCGTTAGTTAAAATTAAAATATAGGTAAGAATGAAAGGTAATAGGTACTACCGGTTACAGTTCATGCAAAAGCGAGCTTAAGAGGCAGATATTATCAAACTAAAGTTCCCCGATGTCCTCATTCCACAGCTTTGGATTCTTATCAATAAATTCTCTCATCATGTTTATGCAGACTTCGTCATTAAAATTGATAACTTCGACACCGTGAGATTCCATAAACTCCTTAGCTCCGGGAAAAGTTTCCGATTCACCTACTACTACTTTTTTTATCCCGAATTGAACGACCGCACCAGCGCATAGATAACACGGCATTAAAGTAGAATATAGAATTGTATCCTTGTAGCTTCCGATTCTTCCCGCGTTGATTAAGCAATCTATTTCCGCATGAATCATGGGATTATTTTCCTGCACTCTTTTGTTATGTCCTCTTCCAATAATTTTTCCGCCTTTTACCAAAACAGAACCGATTGGAATACCGCCTTCGCTTAATCCCCTTTTCGCTTCTGTTACAGCTTCATTAAGAAAAGTATCCATAAAATTTTTTCCTTGTTTATAATTACACAATTGACCGCTAATTTACTTTCGTATAGAAAATCTCCATTACGAATGGGAAACTTTTACTCATTTGTTTTTAAAATATACACTAACCGGAATAATTTTTAAAATATTCCTAATGAAGGATTACGAAGCGGATTATAATTTTTTCTACGGGTAAGAATTAAGTTAAATCAGATCTATCAGAATGCAATTATAAATAGGGATTTCAATGAAACCATATAATTAATAAACCTAAGAAGATTCACTTGGCTTTATTAAGCAGTTGCTTTAATTTCTTCATAAAATAATTGATGTGAATATTCATTTAATTTAATCTCAAGCTCAATTAAATCAGCTTTCATTTTCCGCCTGGATTTTCCCGTTTCTTCTAATATTTCCGGTAAAAGCTTTTTATAATAATTAATGCCATCAACCATGTTGGAATGAAAAGTTCTTAGAAATTCCTGCGCCTGCGTTGAAAGCGGGTTCAGGTTTTCATCCAGCTTCTTCACAAAATAGTTTATATAAAGACTAAGCTCTTTTATAAACATATTTGGACGCCGGTTGTGAGTTACAAGATTTATTCTGCCGTATATATGATCTACCATCTCTTGCAGGCTGGCAGGCTTTGAAAAATATGCGAGGTTTGGTCCAGGACATACCGATACGGCTTTACTTATCTTCGGAGTATCAATATTATTTACCATAAGAGCGGAGGCTGCGAGTCCCACGCAAAGGCAAACTTTTTCAGCAGCTTTATTTATTTCCCTATTATATTCATAAAGATTATTAGTTTTCGTCCTCAGGTCATCAGCTTTTTTATTAACATATGAAATAGACGCGGTGCAAGCAGGCTTCCGGGAGTATTCAATGTTGGAAGCAAGATATTTTTTTATACAGGGCGCGCCTAATTTACCGTCTTCAATTCTTTTAGCTTTCTCAACTTCTTTGCTGCTTGTTCTGAGATTATTGAATGGAACGCCGAGAGGTGAAACGTCGCTTAGATAAATATCATCCTCACCGGCTTCACACAGCCTCTGCAAGGTTTCATCGTCTACATTCATTACTTCCGAGACCAGCAGAAACGGGCTGCCCCAGCCTACTGATTTAACGCCGTATTTTCTAATCAGAAAATCCTGTTCTGTTGATTTCCCTACTCCGCCCTGGACTGTAACATTTATTTCAAGCTTTGAATCGTCAAATGTAATTTTCTTTTTAAGTAAAGACTTCTTCAGTAATTCACGCAGTGATTCAAGCAGCTCATTTTTTTTCTTATTAAACTCTTCAAGTATGGGACCCAATAAAAACCCGTTAGTCGCAAACGCGTGTCCGCCGCAGTTTAATCCCGATTCAACCCTGTATTCCGAAACCCACAATCCTTTATTCGCTAAAAATTTTCCCTGGATAAGAGCCGAACGGAAGTCGCTTACTTTTATAATAATCTTTTTTCTAAAGCTGCCGTCTTGTTCAGGAAAAAAATCTTTAAAAGCTTCAAGGTAGCTGTACAAGCGAGTATTTATCCCGGCGGAAAAAACCACCGAGCTTTCAAGATCGCTGTTCGCGAATCCTCTTAGAGCGGCATGAGCATCGTTGTATTCAGCCGGAAGCTGATTGCCTTTTTCGTCATAATTAATTTTATCAAGCTTGGTCATTATGTTTACGTCTATCGGTCCCGGTTTTATATTTTCCCTCAGCCAAAGCTGCAACACAGCCATCATCCCAATATCCTTGGTCCCGAGCATTTCTTTGTACTTAATTTTTAAGTTTGACAAATCGGGAAGCATTTCAAAATATTTAGTTATTTCACTTCCGTGTTCAAACAAGGAGTGCTTCAATATTTGAAACTGTTCCTTCGCAAGCACATTCATCAAATTTAAATAAGCTGTTATCCTTTTCGCTCTGGAATCTTTCTCATTGTCCTCGATAGGAATATAAGGTAAATTATTTTTTTCATTATAATGCTTGCGTAATTTTTCCATCAACATATCATCGGCTAATGACATTACCGAGGAGATGCCATATTTAGAAACCTTAACAGGCGTATCGAGAGAAAATCCAGTTCCCAAAACTGGTATGTGAAAATTATGAATATCGGAAATGCTCATTTAAATTTCCTTAAAAACTTAGAATTGTCTATTCAGAATAAAAGATTACTTATTGAGGAAATACGGCATGCGAGAATATTCTCTGAAATATCCGGCTGACTTAATTCCTTTCCTAAGAGGAATGGAAAATATATAATCTAATTTAACAGGTGTGGATTAAAAATTAGCTTTAACAAATTAACCACTTACTACTTTATTGATAATCTTAAAAGATTACCGTAATAAAGGTATGAAAATTTATTGTAATATCTCAGGCAAATAATATTATTATTAAAAATTAAGCCGATGCCGAAAAGCACGCGCTATTCTTTATATTAATCGCCCTGCCGCCTATTTATTTAAGTTTCAGAGATTCTTATATTTTACTACACACACTTCCCGATATTTGGTAAGCGGTATTTTTAATAATAATTAGAATAAATTAAATTTCGGAATAAAATCTTGAGTAACATAATTTTTCATGAATGAACTTCTATATTCAATAGAAATATATTAAGTAAGATGAAAAGGATTTCAATATTAGTTATCGAAGACAACCGGCTTCTGCGCGATGGCTTAACGGCGATAATAGGAAAACAAAGCGACCTAAAAGTAACTGCGGCAATCGGAGACTGCACAAAAGCTTTGCAATGTTTACGCGAATCGGAACCTAATATATTGCTTCTCGACCTCGGTTTACGAAATCAAAACAGCCTTCAGCTTGTCAAAGTGATAAAAAAAGATTTTCAGAAAGTAAAAGTAATAGTGATGGACCTCGTCCCGCTGCAGGAAGACGTGCTTGTATTTGTGCAGGCTGGAGTTTCAGGATTCATTCTTAAAGACGCCACAGTAAATGATTTTCTTAAAACAATTAGATCGGTTGCGGGCGGCGCAAAGGTGCTGCCCCCGCATTTAACCGAGTCGTTATTTTCGCAGATTGTCGATAAAGCCGTAAACGAATCGGATCCGTCGAAGATAATTGAATCTGTAAAAATGACTAAGCGGGAAAGACAGGTTATTGAATTGGTCGCCGATGGTCTAACTAATAAAGAGATCGCTCAAAAGCTTCATCTCTCAACTTATACCATAAAGAGCCACATTCATAATATACTTGAAAAGCTCGCGCTGCACACACGCGTACAAATTGCAAAATACGCACATACTTCCGACAGTTACAATTCAATAATACAATCAATTTCATTAATTAAAGAATAATAAATTTCATACTTTCTCAAAACCTAAACTTTCATTACTATCGCCTTCTTCTTTTAATTCACACAATAAAAGAAAACATAAATAATAATTCTCCTTCCTTTTATAACCCTTTAGTATTAATCCCTTTTTCATCCTTTAGAGTCATTTATACTTGGATATAATTTATATACTTTATTTCAAAGTAAAACCGATAAATAATTATTGAGTTGTTTAACGAACAATTCTCATTTTCACCAAGGCATTAACTTCAATTAATTTGAGCCCTTGCCGGAGAAGAAAATAGGTATTAAGATGAGCCGCAAACTTCAAGTAGGCATAATAGATCTTGTATCAAAAAAGCCTAATAAAAAATTATTCGCGCGAATAATGAATGCTAACTTCGCAAGCATAATGCCCCAGGTAGTTGGCGTATGGTGCGAGGAAGAAGGACATAGTGTAACTTATATTTGTTATACAGGCAAAGAAGAGCTGCTAAAAGAACTGCCGCAAAATGCAGATATAATTTTTATCGGCGCTTTTACGGAATCAGCCTTAACGGCTTACGCATTAAGCAGTCTCTTAAAATCGCGAGGCGCTGTAACCGTATTAGGAGGACCGCATGCGCGCTGCTACCCGGAAGATGCTTTGAAATATTTCGATTATGTTGTGGGATTTACTGACAAGAATATTATTCATGAAATTCTTCATGACTGTTCCCCGCACCGCCCGTCGGGGTTACATCTTGATGCGCTTAAGCAGCCTTTAATGCTGCCGGGAGTAAAAGAAAGGTGGAAATTTATCGAGCCGACTTTAAGAAAAGCTCCTCTAATAAAAATGGTTCCAATGCTCGGCAGCCTTGGCTGTCCTTACACATGCAGCTTCTGTATTGATTCTACAGTGGCGTATCAGCCTCTGGATTTTGGCGTTATGAAGGAAGATTTATCTTTTCTCCTTACAAAGTTCAAACGCCCGCTTGTAGGATGGCACGACCCGAATTTCGGAATACGGTTTAACGAATATATGGATGCGATTGAGGAGGTTGTACCCGAAAACAGTATAGACTTTATTGCCGAAAGCAGCTTATCACTTCTGTCAGAGCCGCATGTAAAGCGGCTTAAGCGGAATGGGTTCGGTGCAATGCTGCCGGGCATAGAATCATGGTTCGATCTTGGGAATAAATCAAAGACGGGAAGCTTGACCGGGATGGATAAAGTAAAACATATTGCCGAGCAGGTGAATATGATCTTGCGGTATATTCCTTATGTTCAGACTAATTTTGTTTTGGGGCTCGATTCGGATAAAGGCGAAGAACCGTTTGAGCTGACAAAAAAATTCGTCGACATGACGCCGGGAGCCTTCCCGGGTTACTCGCTGTTATCTGCGTTCGGACAAGCGGCACCGCTCAATCTTGAGTATCAGCAGCTAAACCGCGTAATCCCTTTCCCGTTTCATTTCCTGGATAATAATCATGCGATGAATGTTAAACCGAAAAATTATTCATGGACGGAATTTTATTCTCATGTTATCAATCTCGGCGAACATACATTTTCATGGAAAGCGATCGTAAAACGGTTGATCGCTACCAACGCATTTATCCCGCGCTGGATGAATGTTGTACGCGCAATTTCGGAAGAAGGTTTTGGTAGAGTTAATTATAACAAGAAAATATTAATGAATCTAAACACCGACACAAAATTCCGTAATTACTTTGAACAGGAAACAACGGTGCTCCCAAAATTCTATCAATATATTATTAAAAATGAATTAGGTTCTCTTTGGTACTGGCTTCCCAAAGGCGCTATGTACCACGACCAAAACGCGTACTTGAAAACTCAAGCGGAAAGGATTGCCGTATAAAACACAATTAAAAATACGCCTGAATCTTCATGCCAATTACAATAAACAAAAAAGAGGATATATGTTTTCGTTATACTTTAGAACAGAAGATTGCATTAATCAGAGCCGGACAAGCATTATCTTCGCTCAGAAAGAATTAGTCCCTTTTTCATCCCTTTGACCGATTGTATTCTCATTTTTTAATTTCTAATTTTTTTTATGAGAAATATAAGACTGTTATTGATTGAAGATAACCGGCTGCTCCGCGACGGAATTATCGCGATGCTGAAAAGCCAGCGCGATATTAAAATAATTGCAGCATCAGGGAATAATGAGAGTACCATCATAAATATCCGGCGTCTAAAACCGAATATAATTCTTTTAGATTCAGGATTGCGCAGCCGGAATAGTCTGGCTTTGGTTGAGGTTGTAAAAAAAGATTTCCCAAACGCAAAAGCCGTTGTAATGGATCTTGCCCCGGTGCAGGGCGATATAAATTTATTTGTTAAAGCAGGAGCATCCGGATTTATTTTAAAGGATGCAACCCTTGATGATTTTCTTGCAACCATTCGCGCGGTCGCCGAAGGCTCAATCGTAATCCCGCCTAATTTGACCGATTCACTTCTTACTAAAATTGTAGAGCATGCGCTTAAAGGAGGAAAAATAAAATTGAAGGAAGCTGTCAGAATGACAAAACGTGAACGTGAAGTCATAGGATTAATCGGTGATGGATTAAGTAATAAAGAAATCGGGAAGATGATGCGCGTTTCAAATTTTACCGTAAAGAGCCATATTCATAATATTATGGAAAAGCTTGCTTTGCATACACGTTTGGAAGTCGCGAACTATTCCTACTCAACCGGCACATTAAAAAAGATTGTTAATGATATTTCTACAGCTAAATAATAATTTATCTTATGAGGAAACAAAATGAGTAAAGGTCAGGATAGTAAAAAGAATACTAAGAAGGAGCCCGCTAAAACAATGAAAGAAAAGAAAGCGGCGAAGAGAGAAAAGAAAAGTGAAAAGAAAAACCACGGACTGCTTGGACAGTAATTAAAGCTGCGCATTCCAGATAGCGGAAATAAAGAAAATTATTTTGCTTAAAAGATTGACCGCGATGCGGCATTAATTAATTTACAGCTTGCTGTATATATTTTTCATTACGATATATATAGCTGTCTTGTAGTTTAATATTACTAACGCCACGTTTTACTATTACTCACGAGCTCTTTAATGTGAGCAGCAGCCGCTATTATTTCAGCTTTTAAGAAATAGTTTTTAAATAATTATTCATTGCTTCTTCCCAGTCTTTCAGACCATGCTCGAACATTCTTTGTAACGAATGCTCATTTAGTTTATTGCCGGTTTCGTTCAGTCCGATATAAGTATACGTTATCTCCGCGGAAGTTTTGTTTACTCCAGCCCGGCTGCACTTTATGGTAATCATCCAGTATCTATTTTCTGTGCTTACAAGATATTGAATTATAAATCCGGCGGGTTCGTATTTCGTAACCCGCCAGATGAATTCAGCTTCACCGTGTCCATGCGCGTTCGTTTTAAAGGTTGTCCCCTCTTCAATAATTTCAGCGGAAGGATAAATTAATTCCGGGTTCCAGCCTTCAGCCCATTTTCTTTCTTCGAACGCGCCGAAGAGAGGAAATATTTTTTCTACTTCGCCATTAATTATTATCACGGCAGATTTTGAAGCTCTTTCAGATACAAAGCCCAATTTATTTTCCCAACAATTCGTTAAGAGTTTTATCAAGGCTTTCGCTTTCAAGGTCTCCTTGAACGGCGACTACAATTCCCTTGTCGTTTACTAATATCGGGTTTGGTATTCCTATTATATCGAAATCTTTTAAGATCTTCTGCTGCGTATTGGGGTCGACAAATGAATTAAACCAGGGCATCTTCCATTGTTCACTTCTAAATTTAGTCACATCACCAGCGCTTCTGTCAAATGAAACGCTTATCATTTCAAAGTTCTTGCCTTTATATTTTTCATATGCGTCATTAAGTGTTTGCATCTGTCCCACGCACGGACCGCACCAGGTCGCCCAGAAATCCATCAAATAATTCTTGCCTTTAAGCGATTCATTTGTTACAACTTTTGACGAATCATCCAAAGAGACAAAAGAAAACGAAGGCATCGGGCTTCCGACCTTTACATGCACAACGTTAGAGAATCTTTCTTTTACCATCTTTCCGACTTCCGTATTTCCATATTGCGTAACAAGGATATTATAATATTTAGAAGCTTCATCCGGTTTGTTCATAAATTTTGCGCGCGTAAAAAGCAGATACAGCATATCCGTCCTTACAGTAATACTTTTATTTTCACCGGCTGCCTGAGTAAGAAATTCATCAACCTTTTCCTTACCTGCGCGAGATAAATATAATCCCGCTTGTACAACAATAGGATTAAGCGACCATATAACGGAAGACGGCGTTAAATAAACCATCGCCTGCTTTACAATATTCGTATCGAGGTTCGCGCGCATGTTCGCGAGCTCTAAATAACCAAACATCAATTCATCTCTTACAATATTATTTTTTTCAGCATGGATTTGCGAGGCAAAATTATCAACTTCCTTCGTCCAGTCATATTTAAATGTTTTTAAGTCCTGCCCGGAAGCCTGAAACTCTTTTACTGCTTTAGTGAAGACCGATCTGTTATTAACAATCTCGTCATACACTTCCGCAAAGCGCGCGGCAAATGATGACGGACGCGCAAACTTAACTTCCTGCGGATTAGATGAAGTAACAAGTTTATTCGGGTCGAATGTTATTTTCACTTTGCCCGGCTTTGAAAAAATCAGAGAGTTGTAGCCTTGATAATCATTAAAGGCATAAGCGTCAGCCTGCGTTCCTTCTACCAGATCTTCTTTAGCTACATTTTGCAAACGGTAAATTACCGTGTCGGATCTTGAATCCACTTCGGCAGAATATGTACCGTCTGCATTTTTCGTCATCGGAACCGCGGTGCTGTCTAACCACCCGTTAAAATTGCCTAATACCTTTGCATTGCTGAAATCATTTAGATATCCATAAGTTTTAAGACGCACATTAACATTTACAGTAGAACTCTTATCAACGTACAAAGCCATCTGGTAAGGCTCATGATCGACACCCGTAAAATAAAGTATCCATATCCCGGATGAATCAACTTCAATTTTAAATTTTCCATCTTTATCCGCCGCGGCTGATTTAATAACCGTAATATCCAGCGGCTGTTTGAGCGCCACGCTCGCGTTAACCATCGGCTTGCCGTTATATCCTACAAGAGTGCCCTTTACAATTGTTTGAGCGTTACTAAAAACAATAAATGAAAACACAAAGACCGCAAGAAGCTTTATCCTAAGCATTTTTTCCTCCAAATAATTTACCGGGTAAGTCTGTAACCCTATATATTGTTAGTTTTCTATAATTTGAGTTATAGAATATTGATTTAAATTTTAAATTGAAAATCGCGATTCGTTTTGACGGAATTAGATTTATGAAGTGCTTTAAGGCTGACTCTATTTGCGCGAGCATCGCTGCTTCTCCCCGCGCATGTCTATTTGAATTTTATTTTTTATGTCCATCTTTAAGTCGAATAATTTTTCCCTATAAATATTTAGTCCAAAATAAGTATTTACATTTTATTACACAAGAAAATTATCATATAATATTTTCATCGCATTCCGCTTGGGCTGCTTTGTTATTCATCCTACGGCATTAACAAAAAAGTTAAACCTCGCTCACATTTACATATTTACCCTGTTCATATTTGTTAATCAGTATTGTATAAATTTTTTCGGCTGCTTCACCCGGTTCCTGCAGCTTGCCGTCTTTGAATGCCTGCTTGAAATAGTCCGCCATCGCATATTCATCACTGGTTTTTAACCGGGCTGCCTGCTGCATTGAGGTATTAACCATTCCGGGACCGATAGAATTCACCTCGAACCCATATTCTCTGTCTTTTTGTTCGAGAGCAACGCACTGAGCAAACATAATAGCTCCGGCTTTCGAGCTGCAGTACATACTTGAATCGGCTAACGGAGTAAAGGCTACTCTTGATGAAATAAAAGCTGCTTTCTTCCGGATCTTTTCGTCTTTAAATCTTTTTATGAACATGGAAGTCAGAAGCATCGGAGCGATCAATCCAACCTTTACATGAAATTCAATTTCTGCCGGCGGACATTTTTCAATCGGACCTAATGGCTCAATGGCGGAAGCGTTATTGACAAGACAAATAAAATCAAAACTCTGCCCGCTGACGGTTTCGTTTATCTTCTCTATAATCCGGTTAAAGCCGGATGTATCATTCAGATCAAATGATAGATGGTGATAGCTTGGATATTCTAGTGTATTAGACCGGTTCCGGGAAATGCCCAGAACTGTATTTCCCTCTTGCAATATTTTTTGCGCTAATGCTTCTCCGATCCCCTTTGAAGTGCCGGTAATCAAGAAGAAACCATTCTTCATAAAATTCTCCTTCTATAAATTTCCAATTAAAACCAAATGACGCTCCGTTTAACCGGCAGCCTGTATTAGCGGCTTAATTAAAACTGCTGCTTCAACTTTAACAAAATATTTTAATTCCGAATGTCACGTACCTACTCATTACATAACTATATTACTATAAAAACCTTTTAGTCGTCTCACTCGCCCCGCTTTGCGTGTCGAAGCGCGCCGCCATGCTTCTACATTTATTTTTTTGCACTAATGCTTTTTATAATATTTCACGCCATCCAAATTCTTAAAATCAATATCTTGCGTCCATACAATAGAGTCATTCATTCTAGCTGTAGCGTATATGATGCTATCAGCCATTGGTATTTTGAATTCGCTGCTGAATTTAGCTGCTTGAATAGCTATTGAAGGAGTTACATCAACAACTTTAGCTTGCTGCATTAAGCCAGCAACCTGTATCGCTGTATTTTCATTTTTTTCGATTAAAACCTTCTTATATACTTCGTAGATATTAATTGCGGATACAATCAATTCATCGGTATTTTCAATGGCAGCGGCAAAAAATTTAGAGTTCTTACCGTCTGCTAAATATTCTATCCAGCCTGAAGAATCAACTAAATTCATAGTCTATCCTCTTCTCTATGAATATTTGTATCCATCCCTTTAAGAAATCCACGTGCTTCCTTAATATTTTTGAGAAGAATAAATTCTATCCTTTCACCAAATTGTAGGATTTGCATTTTTTGACCGGGTCTCAGTTTTAATTTATTTCGAATTTCTTTCGGTATTACAACTTGATACTTGGGTGATATTTTTACTGTCGTCATATTTTCTCCGTTAATGTTTTACGCTAAATATATCGATAATAATTACGCATGTCAAACAATTTCGATAACGGCAATATACCCGTAAATCCATTTACTGTCTAACTACGTTACTTTTCATACATGCCAAGTACCAGCCCATTACAGAATTATATTACTATAAAAACCTTTAAGACGGTTCACCCGCCTCTACCTTTATTTTTTTTAATTTCAGAGACGACCCGGCGGGTCGTCTCCGTCTATAATTTTATTTGAGTAAAATTAATTTCTTTGTATCTGAAAAACTTCCCGCTCGCATTTTATAATAATAGATTCCGCTTGCAAGTTTACCCGTGTTTCCGCCGGAGGCTGAAAATTCCACGCTATAATCACCCGCTTGCTTTTCTTCATTAACCAATGTGGTTATTTCTTTCCCGGAATTATCATAAACTTTTATGGTAACAATTCCTCTTTGTGGAACCGAATATTTTATTATTGTCGATGGATTGAAAGGATTAGGATAATTTTGTAAAAGAGCATAACCCGACGGAACAGATTTTTTTTCTTCTCCAACTCCGGTAACGCCTCCGTTATTTGTATGACCAATTACACCCTGCCACATCTTTAATGAATCCGGTCCGCTGCAATTTTGAACGCAGTTGCCCGCGGTAAACCAGCCGTTGCTGCCGTCGCGGAAGAAAATGCTGAATACTGCGTTAGAGATTGGAGGATATTCTTTTGTCCAGCTTGCGCCGCCATTAGTCGTATGAAGAATGACTCGATTCGGGTTGTCATCCTGGATACCGTCATTAGTCCCGACCCAGCCTGTATTGCCGTCGATGAAGAAAACACATTTACTATTCGAGCTTGAATAAATACCGGTATTTGTAACCTTGGTCCAATTATTTCCTCCGTCCGTTGTTTTAAGTATTACAGCGCTGTCGCCGACCACCCAGCCGTTATTTGCGTCGGTAAATTGAATCGCGTTAAAATTCCCTGTGCTATCGCTGTATTGCTCAGTCCAATCTGTTCCGCCGTTTGTAGTATGACTAATATAGTACGGCGGATTTACACCTTGAGCGCCGGAGGCGCCGATAGCCCATCCGTTATTAGCGTCGACAAAATAAAACATGCCTACTCCGTTAAACGGGTTCCAGTTATTCCCGCCGTCTGTAGTTCGTAGAAATTTTGCGATGCCGCTTGAAAAATTATAAATCAGCGCCCATCCGTTGTTCTCATCGGCAAATTGAACTTCAAAGCCCGCATCGCCGGCGGTTGTTGAAAGAACTTTCTTTGTCCATGTAGCTCCTCCGTCAGTTGTCTGTTGAAGTACGGCTCCGTGAGCGTCGCTGAAATCTGTTCCGAGGAAATTCATTTTCCATCCGTGCGTTGAGTTTACCCACCACATCGCGACTGACGGGTCCGCCGTAGAAGAAACCGTATCGCCGGGAAATGGAGTTACAATAGTCCACGTTATACCCGCGTCGGTTGAATGAAGTAATTGACCGTTCGGCGCGGAAACCCATCCTTCGGTTGAACTGACGAATTGGATTTTGCCGAGGTCGTTTGTATAGCCCGGCGCGATCGGATTACTCGACAGCGCCCATCCGTTTTGAGAGTAGCTCATCTTTGTAATTGTAAAGATTATAAGAATACAAATAAGAATTCTTGAGTTGTTCATTTCCTTTTCCTTTCTATAATAATCTTGATTCGGCATTATTAAACCGCGTCTCAGTCCCATTTCTTAATTAAAATTTTTTGCTCTGATCTATTTTATCCTCCTGCTGCCCGCAAAAGCTGTTAAGCGAATGTAAAACTTTTTACTTACCTGGCGGCTTTGACGGATTAAAGATACTACTCTTACCGGTATTTACCATATAAAAGGAATTAATCTATATCTCACTTTCTTTTTATAATCGTCATATCCTTCTAATTCATCCGCTAACATTTTCTCTTCACCGATTATTCTGCCGGCTAAAAGCGCTGATAGAACCAGACCTATTATTAATCCATATAAAGAGCCAAGCAGCATTGGCGTTCCAATAAACAGAAAAATTGCGCCAAGGTACATTGGATGTCTTACAAAACCATACACACCTTTAGAAACTACCCGCTGTTTTCGTTCCATCTGTATTCTAACTAAAGGCGAGAGAAAAGAATTATCTTTATAAGATCTAAAAAAAAGGAAAGATGATAATAATAATCCTATGCCGCCGGGAACCTTTAACCACGAAGGAAAATATTTAGTCCATTCATATCTTTTCGCGTCCAACGGCATTATGATAATCCAGATGAAAAATCCTAATGCAAGTCCTATCACTACATATTTATCCCATCCTTTCTGGTTCGCGGTTCCAGGCATTTTATACCTTTCCGCAAGCAAGCCGGGATTCTTACGATACAAATAGCTAATAGTTGTAAAACATAAAGCAATAAACCAGGCGCTGAAAATCCACCCCTCAAGCCACAGCCAGTCCCCGGAAAGAAATAATAGTAATGACGGATAAATCAAGATGTAAATAAATGTGAAAAGTATTTTCCCAATCGAAGTAACATTTCTCATTGATTGTTAACCTGCCAATTTTTCAAAATATTAATGCTTAATCTTTGCATCTAACAGCGTTCCTTTTCACCCGCTCGCCTCGCTTTGCGTGTCGAAGCGCGCCGCCACGCTGCTATATTTATTTTTTTTAATTGTAGAGACAACCCGGCGGGTCGTCTCTTTCTTTATGCTATCTTATTGCCTGCCTGTCATTGCTGTTAAGCTGTTAAGTGAAGGCGGGACTTTTTACTGATTAAACATGCTGGCTTGCGTTTAAATTAAATGCTATTCATTATGTGTTCTATTTCAGTAAAAGTAATACCGAATAACTCGAATACATAATTATCAATAACATTTGCATCAATATCTTTTGCTAAAACTTTATCGACAAGATTAACAATTTCTCTATTCTCTTCCTCTGAAAATAAAGGCAAGGGTAACTCTTCAAGATTTCCACGAAGAACCTTTATAGTGTTAAATTTTTTCAAATAAATGAACTGGTACAGAGATGAGTTCAGTAGACTTAAAACTACTTTAATAGGATAGTTAGTTAGTTGGGGGATTAATATATTTGCACTATTTAAAGTTAGTTTCTGTTTATCATCATAAGCAAAAACTAATTTGTTGGAGATAAATTTATAAATAAGTTTTTCATTTACTCGATATTTTTCTTCTGGAGCAACTTGTTGAAACTTTTCAGGTTCAAATTTAATATAATTGCTTGGACTGGAAAGGAAGTATTTATTTACATCTTTGCCTTTATATATTTCTTCAAAACCTGCTTCTTGGGTGGCGTGAACAAATTTCTTATTATCTCCGGTAACTATACCTAATGCCCATTCAGCTTTATTTTTGAGAGTAGTATAGGAACGTGCAAATACTTTTTCTATTATTGAATTATCAAAAGCATTGACATCTATATCAAAAATTAGATCAGGATTTGACAAGAACCTATTTTGAAGAATAAAGTAACTTGAATCAGAGATAATTTCTAATTTATGGTTTTCTTCGGCGACTTTTTTAGATAAGTCGATACGAATTACATTTGTAAATACATTAGTGAATGCCCTTCCAAGTTTCTTAATTTTTTTAATAGAAGTATTTCTCAATATTGTATTTCTTATATCACTATGCACTTTTATATTGAGAATTGATTCTGGCAAAATAAATGATAATACTCCACCATCATCGAGCATTTCAATGCTTTTTGATAAAAAATATGAAAATGATTCAAGCGATTTAATGTGGGGATATAAAGTTTTAAGTGCACCCAAAGTACCGTTTTCATAGTGTAAACCCCAGGGGGGATTTGTTAATATTAAATCGTATGGTTCTTCAGAAGAAAATAGAGAGGAACTATCATAATGAAGAAGTGTGTCTTTGCAATTTATATTTGGATAAAAATCTATTGATTTATATTTAAGGATTAAATTTACCTTCGCTATAAATACGGCAATAGGGTCAATATCAAAACCAAAAAGGTTCCTTGGATTTGATATTGAGTCGCTCGCCATTAGTAGAAATTGACCAGTTCCACAGCAAGGGTCTAGGATTTTTTGATCGTCTTTTACATAATCTGAAATAATTTCATTAACAATGCCTTTAGGCGTATAATATGATCCATGTTTTGCTTTTTCACCCTCCGATTTAAGAGATTGATATATCAATCCCAAAATATCATTATGAGCAGGAATTTCTTTTTCTAATAATTCCTCACATTGCTTGCCTAGTGAAAAATTTTGTATAGAATTATAAAAATCTTCTAAAATGTCCTGAACGTATTCATTTTTAAAAAGTTCTTTATTGAAAGTAAGCAGCTCATCAAGGGATGAATAGTGTAGCAATTCCTCACGTTGTAATAAATTTATTGTTAACAAAAAGATTGCCTCATTTATACTCAGTGAATTCATAGTAACGAAAGAGGATATGTTGCCAATATCGATATCTATATTATTATTACCAGAATATTCTTTGGGAATAAACTTTTTATCTGAATTTCTTTTATTTGCTCGTTTATTCAACCGAACAATTTTACCATTTTCAATATCTTTCTTTAAAGAAGCAACTTCATTGTGATCGAAAAACAATTCACTATCACTATTTAACGGAGAAAGGTAATCGTGCCTTATCCAATTTCTTACAGTTGCATTTGAAATACCAAGAATTTCAGAAGTTTGAACTATATTAAGTTTTTTGTCCATATTCATTAAGCTTTTGATAAAATAAATTCAGCTAAATTTTGAGGTTCTACTAGATATTCATCAAATTGTGATATGTTTTTTTCAGTTACACCAATCTGATATTCAACTCCTCCACGATGCTGATGCGAAATATAAGGATTTGTCTTGACTTCCTCATTAGATAAAACCCAGTATTTAATTACATCTGTCCAAACTCCAATAAAAATAAAGATATCACAAATATCAAATTTTAACTGCTGAAAATTCATCCAAAAAGTTTTTGTGCTTTCAAATTCAAGTGCTTTTGAAATAAGACTCCCTCTAATCTTTTTATCAATTGCACGACAAGCTTTTACTTCAATCTTTTTCCCATCAATCCAAAGATCATATTCGCCAGAATAATAATTATCTAATGATTTACTGGCTTTATTGAATTTGGAATTTATTTCTCTAATATGGGCTTCACCCCATATCTGTCCAAAAACACGTGGTGCTAAACCGTATAGTTCAAGATATTTATTGGATAATATATATGTTCGTCTTATATTTTCATATTCAGAAAAAGTGAGGACTCGATGTTCACGTAAATAGTTAATTCTATATTCATATTCATTAAAAGGATAAGCTTCGACTGATTCTTTTAATTTTTCATTCAGCACCATTTTTAATTCTGATGATAATTGATTTTCATATTTCTTTAATAAATCTCTTAATTCGTGTAATTTCATAATATTCCTTACGATAATTAGATGACTGTATTAGTTTATTTGAGCAACCTAACGACGTTGTTTTTAACTCGCAGCCCAGAACAAACGGTTTGCTTAGATGTACTACGCCGATAATTATTAAAAAAATTTTAAATTCTACAACTTAGGACAAGACTGCCGAAACGGAACGACTAACATTAAAATTATGAAAATGCCGGGTACGAAAACGCTGTCGCCTTGAGTCCACAATAATGGCGTTGCAATAAAGTTTTTATTCAATGACAATAAATTATAGCAGATAATCCAAAGTTTAAATTGCACTAATAATAGCTTTTTTACAAGTAAATTTTACCTTGTCA
>Ga0187812_1000312_pt1 | contig 17574 bp, 19 predicted proteins | sample NC_S_2_FD_130582 | JGI IMG/M metagenome (GOLD analysis project Ga0187812, IMG submission 130582) | Wetland sediment microbial communities from Neuse River Estuary, North Carolina, USA - ASW-S_2 | ecosystem: Environmental > Aquatic > Freshwater > Wetlands > Sediment | place: USA: North Carolina...
GGATGCGGGCCGGAGTGCCCCGGAAAGCACGTGCTCGTCGAGTGAACGCTATTCATTTGTTGCGTACAATGTCCACGTTACCGTGAACGCCGTTCACAGGCAAACCCGGCCGGCCAGCAGATTTCGCCGTCCAGGGCTACCGCGCCGGATAGCGTTCGCGGCGAACGGTTGCCCGCTTGCCCTTGATGCTGGCCTGCCGGAGCGCCGCGACCACGTCGTCGGCCGCTGACTCGGGGACCTCGACGAGGGAGAAGCGATCGGCGATCTCGATCGCGCCGATGTCCTGGCCGGAGAGGTGCGACTCGCCGGTGATAGCGCCGACAAGATCCTGCGGCCGGACCCCGGCAGAACGGCCGGTCCCCACGAACAGGCGTGTCGTGCCCGCGGTGGCCGGACGGCGCCGCTGGGCGCGTCCGGCGGGCCGCCGCTGGGCGCGTCCGCTGGCCTTGCGGTCGTTGCGGTCGTCCGTCGACGGCAATTCGGCCTCGGGAAGGTCTTCCTCCTCATGGGGAGTTCCGCTCATCCCGTGGGCAAGCTTGACCGCGGCGAGCGCCACCTCGAAGAGGTCGAACTCCGCGCCGAGCGGCTCCACAACGGCCCGGAAGCGATCAAGGTCGTCGTCTTTGAGCAGGCTCTCGCTGAGCGCGGCGCGCACAACCGCCAGGCGCCGGGCGCGCAGGTCCGCGATGGCCGGCAGCTTCTCAACCCTGATTGGCTGCCCGGTCGACCGTTCGATGGTCTTGAGCATCCTGTGCTCGCGCGGCTCGACCAGGGTGATCGCCGTGCCTTCGCGGCCGGCCCGGCCGACGCGCCCGATGCGATGCACATACGACTCCGGTGCGCTGGGCACGTCGTAGTTCACCACGTGCGTCAGCTGCTCGATGTCGAGGCCGCGGGCGGCCACATCGGTGGCCACGAGAAGGTCGATGGCCTGGCTGCGCAGCCGACTCATGACCCGGTCCCGGTGCTGCTGGTCCATTCCGCCGTGCAGCGCCTCGGCGCGATAGCCCCTGCCGTTGAGGGCCTCGGTGAGCTGGTCCACTTCGTCCCTGGTACGGCAGAACACGACCGTGGCCGTCGGCGCTTCCAGGTCGAGCACGCGCCCGAGCGCGGCAGGCTTGTGCCCCCGCGGCACGACATAGGCGGTCTGCCGCACCAGCAACCCCTGGGCTGGCGCCGGCCCCGTCTTCAGGCTGAGCTCGACCCGCACCGGGTCGCGCAGGTGGCGGCGCACCATGCCGTCGATCCGCGGCGGCATGGTCGCCGAGAACAGCGCGGTCTGCCGGCTGCCCGGGGTGTTGCCAAGGATCTCCTCGATATCCTCGGCGAAGCCCATGTCCAGCATCTCGTCTGCCTCATCGAGGACGACGACCTCAAGGCCGCTCAGCTTCAGCGTCCCCCGGTTGATGTGGTCGAGCGCACGCCCGGGCGTCGCCACCACGATGTCGACGCCCCGTTTGAGCCCGCCCAGCTGCCGGCCTATCGGCTCGCCGCCGTAGATCGGCAGGACCCGCGCGCCCAAATCATGCCCGTAGCGGCGCACCGCCTCGGAGACCTGCACCGCGAGCTCGCGTGTCGGGACGAGCACCAGGGCGCGCGGCTGTTTCCGCTCGCCGTCCCTGAGGATCCGCTGAAGTACGGGGAGCGCGAAGGCCGCCGTCTTCCCGGTCCCGGTCGCGGCCTGCCCGACCAGGTCACGGCCCGTGAGCAGCGGCGGAATGGCCGCCCGCTGTATCGGGGTCGGCTCCTCGTAGCCGAGGCCGGAGAGCGCGTGGCACAGCTCCGGGGCCAGCGCCAGGCCGGCGAAGCCGCTCGCACCCCTGTCGTTACCCTCGATCATGAACTACCGCCTTGCTTCAAAAGCACCTTTGACTCCGGCACTGGTTTCTGCCCTGGGCCATGCCATGGTGGCGCGACCCGGCCGGGGGCTCAACCAGCGCGGCGGTGACTTTCCCGTCACTTGCCATGTCGCAACCACGGCGCTGACACAGAGCTCGGCCTTCGTCGCGACGGATTGCCGTTGCGACGGACGCGGCGTGGGCCGGCACCACCCTGTGGACCGGCCCACGGCTAACTGTTAGAACACTCGAGCAGGCTTGGCCTGCCTTGACTCAGGCGGCGCGGACGTGGGTGGCCTGCGGCCCCTTCGGGCCCTGGGTTACCTCGAACTCCACCTGCTGGTTCTCCTCAAGGCTGCGGAAGCCGTAGCCATCGATCTCGGAATAGTGCACGAAAACGTCCGGCCCATCCGCGCGGGAAATAAAGCCGTAGCCCTTCTCCGCGTTGAACCACTTGACGGTTCCCTGTGACATGCCGCTCCTTCAAAGAGCTGGATTCGGGTCCGCACGGTGCGGCACCCGGGCCGGTTCTCGACGCGGCTTCTCCAGGTTCCTGAAGGGGCGCCCGCAACCTCGTTCTCTGCGAGCGCGCAAATGACACGAACACAAGACAACTGGACCATACGCTACAGCCGACCCGGCGGTCAGTTCATTCCCGCGCATCGACAGTTGCCGCCGACCCGCCAAGGCATGATCCGCCCAGTGGTCCGCAGCTCCGCCGCGCGGCCGGATGGGGCCGCCGGCATAAGCCCGGCTCCGCCTGGCGCCGTCCTCCGCCAGTAACCCACGATCGTGGCTGTCGCGGCCTTCACGAGATGCGTGCCGGATCCGAGAGTCAGCCGCTCTCGTTCGGAAGAGCCTTTATTTTGATTCCGAACGGGATCGGGATGACTACAGCCGGCCAGCCCTCCTGCCCCGTGCACGGCAACCAGGTTACCCAGGTGCCCTGGCCTGGGCCGGACGGCCGACTTCATTTCCGGATTTCTACGCTGTAGAACTACAGCAGAAGTCCTGATGAGCCCAATGTCAACATTGTAGATCTACACTGACTCCACTGTGTAGTATGGAGCGGATTCGAGGAAAGTAGCCACCACGATGACCCAACCACCGACTGCCAGGGACGCCGCGCGCACCAGGGACGGCAAGGTCACGCGTGAGCTGGTGCTCGCCACCGCACTTGAGATCATTGACCGTGACGGGGTCGACGCCCTGTCGATGCGCCGCCTTGGGGCTGCCCTGGAGCGCGACCCGATGATCCTCTACCGGCACGCGCCCGGCAAGACGGCGTTGCTCGACGGCATCGTCGAGACCGTGCTCGCTCAGCTCAGCGTCGACCCAGCCGCCCTCGACTGGACCGCCCAGCTGCGCGTGGTCGCCCGCGACTACCGCGCGCTGGCCCTGGCGCACCCCAACGTGGTCCCGCTGCTCGTCACCCGGCCGCTGGCCACCCCGCTCGCGCTCCGCCCCCGGGGCACCCTGCGCCCGCTCGAAGACCTCCTCGCCCTGCTCACCCGCGCCGGGTTCAGCGGACCTGACGCGCTGCACATCTATCGGGCCTTCTTCGGCTTCCTGAATGGCCACGTGCTCAACGAGCTGCAAGAACTCGTAGAGAACCCGGACGAGACGGATGACCTGCTGCGGCTAGGCATGCACCGGCTACCGCTCAGCGAATTCCCGCTGCTCCGCAGCCTCGCCCACGCCCTGGCCTGCTACGACGGCGCCGCGGAACTCGAACGCGGCCTCGACATCCTCATCACCGGGCTAGCCGCCACGCTGTCCCCGCCAGGCACAGGCCGCCTGCCCGGCTCCGCCGCGTCCGGCGGCCTGTCGTCCGATGACGTCAGCGAGCGGTGACAGGCAGCGGAGAGGATCACGCAGATGACAAACGGCAAGGTCGCCGCAGCGTCCGGCCAGGGGACCAGCCCGCTCCGATGCTGGGAGATCATCCGGACTGACCGCGGCTGGGAGCGCTGCCACCGCGACGAACATGACCCGAGTGCCCGGCATCACGTGCGCGACCGGTCGTGGCTATCGACGGAGAACACGCCGCAGTTGCGGTTCGGCCAGCCCTGCGGATCGGCTTGCACCTGGCCGGATCTGGTGATTACGTACCGTAGCGGGACAGGCCGGATGGCATGACAACGAGGACATCGCCGGTGGTCTCGACCTCGAGGCCGAGGTGGGGATGCACGCCCGGCGGGTTGATCCGAAGGCGACCGCGAAGCGACGATCATCGAGGTGCGGAGCGAGCACGGGAGGCAGCCGTACATGGTCCGGCACGACGGCAGCCAGAACATGTTCTTCCCCGCGTCCGCCGACACCCCGATCGCGGGCGGTCCCCGCCGCTGAACCGCACCGCCGCGATGACTGCTTCCGCAGTTGCTACCAGGCGTCGCCGGGGGCGCGGGGCGGGCACGGGCCGGGCTGCTCGCGGTCGGTGAACGCGGCACTGCGGATCTGGCGGATGATGTCGTCCAGCTCGCCGAGGACCGCCTCGGTGCGCTGCCTGGCGGCGTCTACGGGCAGCCCTCCGGCGGCCTGGAGACCAAGCCCTGCGTGGAACAGGCCGGTGATGACCGCGTCCAGCAGCCGCAGGTGCTCCCGCCGGGCCGCGGCGGCGTCCCGGGCCAGCACGGCGAGGTCACCGAGCCGGCCGGTCCCGGTGATGTCGCGGATGACGGCGAGGGTGAGCTGCCCGGTCGTGACCGGGGTGAGGCTGACCCGGACCGGGAACGTGGTGCCGTCCTTGCGCAGCCCGGCCAGCTGCGCGCCCGCGCCCATCGGCCGGGCCGACGGCGACCGCGCCCAGCCGGACCGGTGCCCGCGGTGCGCCTCCTGCAGGGCGGCAGGCACCAGGGACTCAACCGGAAGGCCGGCCATCTCGCCGGGGCCGTAGCCGAACATGTCCTCCAGCCGCGCGCTGGCCGCCGTGATCGCGCCGTCACCGTCCGCCAGCGCCACCGCGTCCTGGAGCGCGTCGAGCAGCCCTCCCGCCAAGACCGGGGCCGCCCCGGAGTCCTGCGGCGCCCGGCCGTCGCGCCGGAGCGCAGAAGCCGCGAGGACGGCGGCCGGCGCCGGCAGCCTCGCGGCGGCGGCCGCCTCCAGGGAGGGGTAGACGGAGACCTGCCGGTCCAGGCCCCGCAGGCCGAGCACCCGCGAGACGCTCCCGGCGGTGACCACCAGCCGCAGCTCCGTCCCGCTGCTGACGGTCCGCCGCCAGGCCCGGACGATGGCATCGGCGCCGGCGTGGTCACAGGAGACGGTCGCGGTCATGTCCGCGATCAGCGTCGCCGCGCCAAGGTTGATGACCGACAGCAGCGCATCACGCACCTGCCCGGCGTTGGACGCCCCGATGTGCTCGGGAAGCGTTACGACTGCCTGGCCGCCGGCCCACCGGACCGGGCAGAAATCCTCAAGCACGACGCCAGCCCCCGCGCCGGGAGCGTGCCCCGGGTGACGTGACGAGCGAGCCGAAGCACCGGACAGATGACCTGCGCACCGCTGAACCGCCTCGATCCGATCTGGCCAGGACTGGCCGTGCCGCCAGGATCCACAGCGACGCGGGCCCTGCACATCCGGTGGCCCGTGCAGGACAGAAGAAACACCGATTTGTTACCACCGTACGCCCCGCCGCCACGACCGCAGAAGCCCAGCCCCGGTTAAGCCTCGCCGGCATGACGGCAAACGCCCGGCGCCGGGCGCCGGGCGCCGCCAGGCTGGCGCGCCCCCTGGAACCCAGCGCGGAACGAGGCAGCGGATGCCCGCTATCAGCCCGCGCGGGGGATCCCCGTCCGCAACCAGGCCCCCGAAGGGGAGGCCCGCGACGTCTGTTCAGGAGGCCGGCGCGGGCGTAACCTGCCCCCGGACGATTCGTATCCGGAGCCCGAAAGGCCAGTCAGCCGCGAAGTGCCATCGTGCGCGTCATGACCGGCGGCGTCCAGCTGACGCCGGCGAGCGCGTGAACCCGCCAGAAGCCGGACGCCGCGGCATGAGCAAACCTGCCCGTGCTTGGCCGCCAACCGGCAAAGGCCTAGGGTGCATGGCCATGACGGAGATCGTTCTGCGCGTACGCCTCATTGGCGGCGAGCACTTGGATGTCACCTACGACGAGGCTGGAAGCGCTCCTGAGCAGATCGTGGAACAGGTCATCTCGGCCCTCGCCAAAGATAACGGCGTACTGCGCTGCCGGCACGGCGACCGGCTCATAGTGCTCTACGGCCGGGGCGTCGCCACCGTGGAGGTGGCTCCGCGCGGCGCCGTCCTGTGACGAGCCGGCCGGGGGCGGCGAACCACGATACCGGCGTGGCTGCGGCAAGGAACATCCGGCGCGGCTGCTCGCGGGCTTGCCGCGGCGGCGAGGTCATGCCCGAAGGGCTTTTCTCAGGCCGCCGGGCATGGCCAGAGCGATCCTGTTGCATGCGCAGCCGTGGCTTGGCGGGCGAGGCCGGGCTGATCGTCGTCCGGCGTTCGGTAGTAGTAGCACGTGCGCTTTGCACGCCAACGCCCTGCTTGGACCCGTCTTGCCGCTGCAGCGGCAAGACGGGGTTTAGGGCCAGCCTGTTACCAGGCCGGCTCCTGCCGCCACTGCTGTGCACGGCCGTGACGGCAGGAGGATCTTGTTTCCCGGGTGCGCGGACGCTCTTCGGCTGGCCGGACAGCGAGGGAAAGCATCACTTACATGAACACTATTCATTTCTTGGATACACTGTTCACGTTACAGTGAACAGTGTATATAGTCAAACCCCGGCCGACAGGGAGGCTGGCAATGGCAGGACAGCAGGCGGGAGACACGGGCACGCGCTCGCTGTGATTCAACCCCCGGACGACGGGCGCGCCGGCCAGCGCGCCCAGTTCGAGGAAGCTCTGGTACGGCCACTGCGCGGCGAACGGCGCGGCCCGCGCCGCGTCCGCCCTGGTGGCCGGGGGCCGGTGGTGATGGCCGTGAGCTGCCTGGCCTGCGGCAAGACGAGGATGCCCGCCCGTGTGCTGCCTTCCCGTGGTCGTCGTCTTGCACTGCATGATCGTGTCCCTTACTGCCTTCGGCGTGCCTGGTCGGCCCGCTCAGTCATCGCCGGTCCTGCCAGTGCGACCTCGCGGCGAAGGCACGCACCGACGCCCACATCTGTTTCTCCCGCCGGACTTCCGCCTCCAGGGCTTCGGGGGAGTCGGCGCGCAGCGTGCACAGCCCGTCCGTCGAGCGGGCCACCAGTTCCCCGCCGTCGCGGCTGAACCGCCAGTCCGGCCAGCGCTGGTGGGCGCCGTCGAGGTCAACGGGCCTGGCGTCGATCGCGGCGCTGATCCGCTGCACGACCAGGGTCAGGCTGGCGTGCTCGGCCGGTTCCAGCACCCCGCAGTCCAGCAGGTTACGGGCGGCCTTGCGGGCTGCCGCGAGCTGGCTGTAGGTCAGGTCGTCCGTGCCGGCCGTGCGCGCCTCCGGCAGTGCTTCGGCCGTGCCGCTCAGGTCGATCACGTCGCCGACCGTGCGCGGCTGGCCGAAGGGGGCGTCACAGGCGCGGGTCAGCGGGTTGAAGCTTTTTACTGACAAAACGGTGAGCAGGCACTCGACCGGACAGCCGGAGGTGACCGGCCCGTGGTGGGGCACTTTGGCACGTGGCGCTGTCAGCAGCGGCTCAGCCATGGCCCTCGCCTCCGGCCCCGGCCGGGCGCAGGCAGGACATGGCCCGCGTGACCGCCCCGGCCACGGACCCGGCGACAGCGGCAGGGGCTCTCACGTCGGGCCTCGTCGCCCATGCAGCAGGCCACCAAGGCAGGCAACCGCGAGCGTTCCACCGCCATCCTCGCCCGGACCATGAACGACCTGCCGATAGCGGCTGCCAGGGTCAGCGCCTCGTCGGTGGACTGGACCGCGCGACTACAGGGCAAGGCAGGTCATGTCGGCTGCAGGTCTGCCTGCGCTACGCGCGGGCGGGTGATCAGGCGTCCAAGGTGACGAGGTGGCCGGCGGAGCCGCCCTGCCACTCCACCAGGAACAAGGTTGTGTCGTCGGTGGTCACGCCGTCTCGTGCCTGCGCTAGGGCGTGGGACAGACCGCGCACCATCTCCTGGACGCCCTCGCCTACCTGCCCGGCGCGTTCCACGAAGTCGATCAAGCGGTCCATGCCGAATTGCTCACCACCCGGTTTGTGCTCCTCGACGGCGCCGTCGGTGAAGAACAGCACCCGGTCTCCGCACCGGAGCTGGTGCTCGCTGATGACTGGCGTGGCTCCGCCGAAGCCGACCGGGAGGGTTCCAGGACTCTCCAGCGTCAGGGCAACCCTGTGGTCGCGGATCAGCAGCGGCGCCGGGTGGCCCGCGTTGACCCATTGCAGGTGCCCTGTCGCGATGTCCAGGCACATCAGCTGCGCCGTGACGAACTGCTCGGCTCCGAACTGCTTCTCAATGGCCGCGTCCATCAGCCCGTACAGGTCGGCAAGCTCGACGCTGGCCCGCCTGGCATGCCGGTAGGCGCCGATGGCGAGCGTCGCGAGCATGGCGGCGTTCAGGCCATGGCCCATCGCGTCGATGACGGCGAGGTGCAGGATGTTGTCGTTGATCGCGTAGTCGAAGCTGTCACCAGCGACGTCGTAGGCGGGTTCGAGGATCCCGGCCAGCGCGACCTGCGGGGTGATCATGGTCATCGGGGGAAGCAGCGCCCACTGGATCTCGGCGGACAGGCTCATCGGCGCGCTGCGCCGGGCTTGGAGGAACTGGTCGGTGTAGGCGTTCTTGGCGCCCAGCATGCTCGCGACCAGGCTCGCGAGCTGCCGCAGCAGCCGTCGGTCATCCGCATCGACGGTGTCGAGGGTGAGGGCCAGCACCCCCGCCCTGTCGCCACCGTCCATCAGCGGCAGGTACATTCGCACGCCGTCGTCCCGCTGTTCCTCGGCCACGGTCATGCGCAGGAAGGCCTGGCCAGCCGCGGAGCCGTCCACCGGCTCGGGTTCCCCCGCCGCAAGCCCCCTGCCCGGCAGCGGCCGGAGATACCGCTGGCCGTAGTCCTGCAACAGGATGCGCACGTCCCGGCCGCCGATCCTGGCCGCCTCCTCCGCGACCAGAGGCGCGATCAGCTGGGGCAGCATCTGGTGAGCCCGGTCCAGCATGCCCAGCAACCCCTGACCGGGTCCTTCCGGTCGGCCTTTGGCCACCTTGCGGGCGCCCCGCGGCCCCCCTGCCCCCATGCCACCTCTGTTCCCGGCCAGCAAGCCCGCGCACTGAGCCGAATCCACCGCGTGAAGCGGCAGGCAAGAGATCTGGCGGCGTTCCTCCGAGAAATCCTTGCCTGGGGCTAGAACTTAACACGGCTATCGCTTCTAGCAGAAACATGAGCTTCCAGGCAGCGTCAAGAGGGGCACCGCTTCGCCCGCCGCCAGTACGTCGCTTCGTGCTGATGGGCCTCCAGCAATTTCGGGAATATGTTCAGCGCGGCGGAGGCGTCACTGTTCCTGTCGTTCTGCCGATGCTTCCCTCGCAGATCCTGTTCAACAACCTGCTGTATGACTCCAGCCAGCTCCCCACCGACGACGTCGATCCCGAGCAGCTCGCCCGTCCCTCCCGCTGGGACGTGGGATTCATCAGGCGCTTCATGCTGTTCTTCGGGACGGTCAGCCCGGTATCCGACTTCGTCGCCTTCGAGGTCATTCTGTGGGTCTTCCACGCCGACGCACCGCTGTTCCGTTCCGGCTGGTTCGTTGAATCACTCGCCACCCAGGCACTGGTGATCCTCGCGATCCGCACCCGGCGCATCCCGTTCTTCCGCAGCCACCCAAGCGTCCCGCTGCTGATCGCCGCCCTCGGCGCCATCACCGTCGGCACGCTGCTGCCGCCTGCTCCGCCGCGCCGGCCGCTTCACCACCGCCGACAGCCTTCCTCCTGACAACCCCGCTAATGACGCAGGCATCGAGTAGCGACATGGACGAGTCAGCCGATGCTCATCAGCCGGGTTACGTCGTCCTCAGGCAGTTGCCCGTCAAGCACCGCCATGACCTCGGTGCCGACCAGCGTCGCGGCACCGCCGGCGCAGCAGCGTGTGCACCGCGCCGTCGGTCGGCCCGCTGCTGCCGGGCACGTACCTGAGCTGCGTGCCAACCCAGGATGACACCGCGGCGAGCAGGCCCGGCGCCCCGCTGATGCCAGCGAACTCGGCCTGGGCCACCGCGACCAGCTGGTCGGACTCGGCGTATCGGCTGGGCCGAACGTAGGTCAGGCGATCGGCCAGGGACACCCCCGGTGCCGCCCCCCGGCCCTCAACGGTGGCCTGGTACTCGACGAGCACCCGTCCGGGCCGCACCGCCAGCACGTGCGCGCGCCCCTCGCCGGGAATGACCACCTCCGTGGCCGTTAGGAACCGCGCGCCGCCGGTGATTGTGAGGCTTTCCCGCGGACCGGCGCCGGGCATGTCCGGCACGGCCAGCTGGAGAACCATCTCAAGTGGCTCGTGCACCTCGATCTCAAGATGCACGCTGACGTAACGGCGGCACAGGTCCTCCATCGAGCCGGTATGACGGCCCGCCCGCAGCCAGCCAAGGTCAACGCTGAACCCGAGGGCACGATAAGCCGCCAACGGCTGGTGGCCCGTGCCAGGCGAGGGCCCGGGCTGGTGCGGCTCGTGCTACCGTATAGGCAACTGCTAATGTTCGCCGTTGCGAATGCCGCTGATATGCGTCGGCATCCCGGTTTCGAGCGTTTCGCCAAGGGGCCAGGTTGCAGCCCAGTCGCAGGCTTGACCGTAGTCCGCGCTGCTCGCCCTCTCAAGCTTACAGCGCGGTCGGCTAGTACGCGGCCGGCCGCGAGGGGCACCGGCCTCGCGCGGGTGCACCCCTTATCCTCCCGGTGCCTCGGCCACAAGAAACGCAGGCAGCAGACGTTGATATCGTTTATCTGGTCCCCGGGAAACCCACTGCCCGCCGGCACCGGCGGCTCGGAGAACTACACCGTCGGCCAGGTCCGGGAACTGACCCGGCGCGGCATAGCAGCGCAGGTAGTCACTGTCGGCCTTGGTGCCAGCGATGGCAGGGACGACTTCACCGACGTCCCGTTCCTCTCACTGCCCACGCTGGCCGAGGTCGGCGGGCTCGACAGCACCGTCGTCTTCGTCAACGAACCGCACACCGTGCCAACCAGGCACCCTGCATTCCTGATCCTGCACAACCCGCCGCCCATCAGGGAACGGCACCGGGCGTTCGCCGTCGAGGGGACCAGGGAACGCGCCCTGATCGCCACCAGCCAGTACGCCGCTGCACTGTGGTCGAGGTACCTGGACGTGGACATTGCGACGATCAGCGTCGTGTACCCGTTCGCCGAACCGGGCTTTGCCGCCCAGCCCCGGCCGGGCCGCGAGGCCGGGAAGACCCGCGTCCTGTTCGCGGGCAGGCTGAGTCCCGAGAAAGGCATCTATACCCTGCTTGAGACGCTGCACATCGACGTCATCGAGCAGGACCCGGCCCTCACGTTCACCGCGACAACCGCAGGCGCGGACAAGCCGCAGGGAAAGATCATCGAGCGACTGCTCGGCGCGCACCCCGGAATCTCTGTAGTGCCCAGCTGCAGGACGCCGGCGAAGATGGCGGCCCTCATGGCCCGCCATGACATCGTCGTTATGCCATCCAACAGCCAGTACTGGCACGAGACCTTCGGCATCGTCTCGATCGAGGCCCAGCACTCGGGCTGCCGGGTCGTCGCCTCCGACGATGGCGGCCTGCCCGAGACCGACTGCGGCGGGGTAGTGCTCGTCAGCCCGGACAACGCCGAAGCGCTCGCCTGGGGCATCCGCGAGGCCGCCGACAGCGGGCCGCTGTCAGCGGCCTCGCGGCACGACGCCGGGACGAGGTTCACCGTCGGGCAGTCCGTGGACACGCTGCTGAACGTATTCGCCCAGCCGCTGCCGATCCCGCCCGCGGCCGTGGTCCGGCAGCTCGAAGAACTGATCGCGGCGCCATCGGCGGAGGGACCCCGCACTCCCGGCCCGGGCAGCGCGCTGGCCGGACCGCACCTGTGAACCCTTCCCAGGCTTTAGCGGCCGCCCGGACGACCGACTGCCCCGCGGGCCGGGAACCTGGATCGGGTGCCGGCCATCAGGCCCGAGTCTTAACGACACCCCCGCCACGACAACAGCCTCCGCAGAGTAACCGGCAAAGGCAGCCACCACGAGTATCTCCAGGAAGACCGCGCACACGGTCGAAACGTTCAAGGGCGCTTAAAGGATGGTCGGCCGCCTCGTCGGCAGCCGGCGCCTGCGAAACCAAGGCCGGGCTGGCGAGGCCAAGGTCAATATCAGGCAAGCCGGGGCGAAGGCCAAGGATGCTTTCGGACGCTGACCGCCCAGGGCGGGACACGGCGGAGATCCGGTACGTGACGGGACAGCCGGCGACGGACGCGGGTCCCAGAGGGGCGGGCCTGAGGCGTTCGCATACCGCGCGCAGGCGCGGCGCTCGCGTCGATGGATCCGCCGGACCTCACGGGCAAGTACCCGGGCATGCTCGCCGACCACCTGTCGGACTACCTCTTCGCCCGCTCCACCGGCCACATCGGCTCGCTCATGACACTGGTCGCCCGCGGCTGCCAGCGCGCCATCCGCACCGGCGCCGAGCACCTGGACGCCGAGGTACTGGACCAGGTCAAGAACGACGCTGCAGCCGAGTCAGCCCGGGCCCGGCTGGAGGCTTCGCTCGCGGCCGGGCGGCTGACCAGCCGTCCCCGGCCCGCCGCCCGGCGGGCCGCGCGAAGCGCAGGCGCGTGAAGCCGGGCAGGACGCTCCCGCTGCGGCTGGCACCGCTGCCGGGGGAAGCGCTGGACTCGTGGCTGGACGCGCTCGCGCACCGCCTCAAGGTGCCGCTGATCGACCTTCACTGGCGCTCGGCCTGCCCGGCGGCCCGCACAACGTCCTGCGGAAAGACGACATCCCCGCCAACCGGGTCGTGCTGCTGCGTGACCACGAGGCGCAGGCGATCAGCGCCGCCGCAGGCGTCCCCGTTCCCGTCCTCCACGCCATGACCATGGCCCGCTATGACGGGCGCGCCATCATGATCGACCACGCCAGCCGCCGGGTCAGCCTCCGCGCCATATGGGGCCGGGGCCGCGGATCACGCTACTGCCCCGGCTGCCTGGCGGACACCGGCGGGCGCTGGCAGCTCCGCTGGCGCCTGACCTGGAGCTTTGCCTGCACCACCCACCAGAGGCTGCTAGCCGATACCTGCCCCGCGTGCGACAGCATCCCCGGCTTCCGGGCCAGCGACAGCCACCTGCCGCCGTCCCCGGGCTACTGCGAGGCCCCCATCCCCTACCAGGGGAAAGCCGGCGGCCAGGCTGGCGCCGCCACCAGCGCTGCGGGACCGACCTCGCCCGGACCTCTGCCCTGCAGATACCGCCAGGGCACCCGGTCCTGGCCGCCCAGCAGGTCCTCGACCAGCTTATTGACGCTGACACCGCCGACTTCGGACTCTACGCAGCCCCGCAGGCGACTATCACCGCGCTGGCCGACTTGCGCGCGATCGCGGGCCGCGTCATCACCCACGCCCTGCACCGCGAGATTCCCGGCGACATGACCGCCGACCACATCACCGCCGAACTGCACCGCCTCGCCCGTCTGCAGCACGCCAGCCGCACTCGGCCCGAACCTGCGCCCCGGCGACCAGCTGCGCTACCGCGCGGCTGCCCCCGCGCCCGCCGTCCGCCTCGACACGACCGGGGCCCTCGCGCTTGCGCGCCGGCACGCCATCCCTTCCACCTTCTGGCCCGCCTGGACTACCTGGCTCCTGCCGCGGCAAGAGCAGTCCCCTGGGGTGCGAGGCCCCGCCCTCGCGGCATCCCTGCTCCTGGCCGGCACCCGGCTCACCCACGCCGAGGCAGCCGGGCTCCTCGGCGGTGTGATCACGCACTGGACGGTCACCGCCACCCTGCAGCGCCTGCACGCCACGCCGCAATGGGGTGACATACGCACCGCGCTCACCGCGCTCGCCGATTACCTCGACACCCAGCCCGCCGTCATCGACTACGAACGCCGGCGGCACCTGAACTACACCGGCCTGCTCCCGGATGCCGAGTGGGAGCACATCCGCCTGCGCACCGAACGCGCCGACCACCTCCAGCTGTCCAGACGGCTCGCACCATATGCCCGCCATGTGCTGTTCACCCGGCTCAGCGGCCTTCCCTTCACCCGGGCGCCGTTCCCCCGATCCGGGGACGGCCATACCTTCAAGACCAGGCTGGCCGCCTTCATCACCGCCCTGACACCCGAACTCGCCGCCGAGCTCGCCCGCGTGGCAGAGGACTTCCTGGCACGCCATCAGATCCGGGACGAGCCCGCGGCCTGGCAGCCGCCGGCCAAGATCCTCGATAGCCTGGACCTGCCCGGACCCAACCTCGCCAGCCTCGACCTGAACGAGATCCACAGGCTCGCCCGGACCACCGGTGCCTCTCCCGCGGGGATCGCCCGCCGCCTCGGAACCACCAGCGACGCCATCCAGGCGCTCCTCCTCGATCACCCGGCACCCGCAGACCCAGCCGGCGGCGCCCGCCGCCGCCGGGCGCGCTACACCATCTCCCGCGAGCAGCTCCGGGACCTCCACCACGGGCAACGGCTCTCGCTCGCCGAGATCGGACAGCGCACCGGCTACAGCAGAACCGCCATCTCAGAGCTCGCCCGCGCCTACGAGATGAGTAATTCCAAAGCTTCCATTTGAGTGGACGGGTCGGATCTGTCCTGCGGGCTTGACCTTGACGCTGCGTCAACCCTCCATACTGGCGGTCATGAGCATCCTGTCAGCAACCAGTCAGGTCCAGGGGCCTGCTATCCAGGTGCAGGGCCTGGAGAAGTCGTACAAGGAGCTGCGCGTGCTGCGCGGCGTGGACTTCGAGGTGGCGCGGGGCAGCATCTTCGCCCTGCTCGGCTCGAACGGGGCGGGCAAGACCACGGTGGTGAAGATCCTTTCCACGCTGCTGAAGGCCGACGCGGGGACTGCCCGGGTCAACGGCTTCGATGTCGCGGCGCAAGGCGCCGGCGTGCGGGAGTCCATCAGCCTCACCGGGCAGTTCGCGGCGGTCGACGACATCCTCAGCGGGCGGGAGAACCTGGTCCTGGTGGCCAGGCTGCGGCACCTCAAGGATCCGGGCCCGGTCGCGGATGACCTGCTGAGGCGCTTCTCGCTGACCGAGGCGGGCACCAGGAGGGCAGCGACGTACTCCGGTGGCATGCGCCGCCGCCTGGACATCGCGATGAGCCTCATCGGCAACCCGCCGGTCATCTTCCTCGACGAGCCGACGGCCGGGCTGGACCCGGAGGCGCGCATCGAGGTGTGGCATGCCGTCAGGGAGCTGGCCGAGGGCGGCACGACCGTGCTGCTCACCACTCAGTACCTCGACGAGGCGGAACAGCTCGCCGGCCGGATCGCGATCCTCCACCACGGCCGGATCATCGTCAACGGCACCTTGGCCGAGCTCAGGCAGCTGCTACCGCCCGCCAGGGTCGAATACGTCGAGAAGCAGCCCTCCCTCGAAGATGTCTTCCTCGCGGTCGTCGGCGACGCCGGCGAAGACGGCAAGGACGGCGGCCCCGATAGGGGCAGCCAGGACCGTAAGACCAAGTCGGGCAAGAGGTAAGGAACGACAATGGCCACGCATTTCCTCGGCGATACCGCCGTCCTCACCGGACGGACCATGCGCCACGTCACGCGCAGCCTGGACACCATCATCACGACCGCGATCACGCCGATCGCCATCATGCTGATGCTGGTCTACGTGTTCGGCGGCGCGATCGGCACCGGGACGATCTCGTATGTGAACTACATGCTGCCCGGCATCCTGCTCATCACTATCGCGTCGGGCATCTCCTACACCGCATTGCGGCTCTTCATGGACATGCAGGGCGGGATCTTCGAGCGGTTCCAGTCCATGCCGATCGCCCGGCCGTCCGTACTGTGGGCGCACGTGCTGACCTCGCTGGCCGCCAACGTGATCGCGCTCGCGGTCGTCGTCGGCGTCGCCGTCGGCGTGGGCTTCCGCTCGGGTGCCGGGGTGCTGGCCTGGCTCGCGGTCGCCGGCATCCTCATCCTGTTCACCCTGGCACTGACATGGATCGCGGTCATCCCCGGCCTCACCGCCAAGAGCGTGGACGGCGCGGGCGCTTTCGCCTACCCGCTCGTCTTCCTGCCGTTCATCAGCTCGGCCTTCGTGCCCACCCGCACGATGCCCGGCCCGGTGCGCGCCTTCGCCGACAACCAGCCGGTGACATCCATCGTCAACACGATCCGGGACCTGCTCGCCCGGCAGCCGGCTGGCACCGGCATCTGGACCGCCCTCGCCTGGTGCGCCGGCATCCTCGTCGTTGCCTACATCTTCGCCAGCATCGCCTACCGTCGCAGGATCTCCTGAGCCGGCGCCGGCCGGGCCCGGGCGAGTTGGGGGCATGATCAGAGCATGCTGACGATCGGCCAGCTGGCGGCGTACGCCGGCGTCACGGTGCGGGCGGTGCGGCACTATCACCAGATCGGGCTGCTGCCCGAGCCGGAGCGGGACGCTTCGGGTTACCGGCGGTACGGCGCAACGGCGGTCGTGTCCCTCATCAAGATCCGCACCCTCGCCAACGCCGGCGTGCCGCTGTCTCAGATCGGTCAGATGCTCGAGGCCGGCGCGCCGGCCTTTGCCGAAGCGGTGCAAAAGATCGACAGCCACCTGCGCGAGGAGATCGAACGGCTTGAGACCACGCGCAAGCAGGTCACCCAGCTCGCTGCCGGGGACAGCCTGGCGCTCCCGCCGGAGGTGACCTCCTATCTCGGCCGGCTTCGGGAGATCGGGGTGCCGCAACGGCTGGTGGAGGCTGAGCGGGACGCGTGGATCCTGGTCACGGCCCGCTGGCCCGAACTCATCGGCGAGATTATGGCCGGGAAACTCGCGCAGCTCGAAGACCCGCAAGTCGTCCGGCTCTACCGGGTCCTGTCGGAGCTTTTCGAAAGCGACGCGGGCGACGACGACCCGCGCCTGGAGGAAGTCGCCGACATCATGGCCGACGGGCTGGAGCGGGCATACGCCTCCGGCGAGATCAAACCTGGCCAGATGGCGCACGACGACCTCCCGTTTGACCTGCTGGACGCACATGTCGTCGAGTCCGACCCGCGGGCGCGGCGGCTGATGAACCTGATGCGCGAGCGTGGCTGGGACGGCTGGATCCGGTCAAAGCGGCTGGCGGAGCCGCCCGGCTAACCTCCAGGCGCCGTCACGCACCTGAACGCCAGCCGCTCATGGCGGCAGGAAGCTCAAATGCCCACGTTTCACCGCCCCGCATCAGACGCCGCGGAGGCACAGCAAGCACTGCACCGCGCTGGCGCACGCCACCCGCGCCATCAACGCCCGCTCAGTCACGACCGGCAAACGCCCGGCACGATCACTACGGGACAGGGAACCTGGACGGGCTTCGGGGCCATATCGCGGGACTGTCCGGTTCGCCCTGCTCACAAGCGCCTGCGGGGACATCAGAATGGGAACCTACACCTCGGTCACCTTCAGCAGCCGCACCTCGGCAGGGACATCCCCGTGATAGGCATACAGCTGGCCGACCTGATCCCACATTGCTTCCTCCGGTGCTGGACGCTGACCCGGCATGTTCTCCTCCGCATGGTGGCGCCCCGCGGCGGACCCGGCCCGGCGTCAGCGGCCGGGAAGGACCAGGCTGTTTCTCCCAGGGGCGGCGGAGGCCGGCGGCCAGCGGGCGGGCGAGCAGGAGCTGTGCGCAGGCTGTCATGATGAC
>Ga0187812_1000313_pt1 | contig 17569 bp, 14 predicted proteins | sample NC_S_2_FD_130582 | JGI IMG/M metagenome (GOLD analysis project Ga0187812, IMG submission 130582) | Wetland sediment microbial communities from Neuse River Estuary, North Carolina, USA - ASW-S_2 | ecosystem: Environmental > Aquatic > Freshwater > Wetlands > Sediment | place: USA: North Carolina...
CCGGGCCGCGGCAGATGGAGATGCGGGAGTATCCCCGGCCGACGCTGGGCGGGGACACCGGCGCGCTGCTGCGCGTGGAGGCGTGCGGCATCTGCGGCAGCGACGTCGAGCAGTACAAGGGGGCCATGGGCGCCCGTGGCCTGCCGATGATCCCCGGCCACGAGCCGCTGGGCGTCATCGAGGAGATCACCGACGAGACCGCCGCCCGCTGGGGCGTGCAGGCCGGCGACCGGGTCGCGGTGGAGATCCTCATCCCCTGCCGGTCCTGCGGCCGCTGCCTGGCCGGCAACTACATGAACTGCAAGAACCGGGTCGGCAGCCACGGCGGCGGCAACCCGCCCGCGCGCCAGGGCCGGCTGACCGGCGGCTACGCGGAGTACATCGACCTGCACCCGAACTCGATCGTGCACCCGATGCGGAAAGACATCCCCGCCGAGATCGCCGTCATGTACAACCCGCTGGGCGCCGGCGTGCGCTGGGCGCTGCACTACGGCGGCGTGCACCTCGGCTCGACCGTGCTCGTGCTCGGCGCCGGCCAGCGCGGCCTCGCCGCGATCCTCGCCTCCCGGTATGTCGGCGCGGGCACGATCATCGCCACCGGGCTGACCCGCGACGCTAAGAAGCTGGAGCTGGCGAAGGAGTTCGGCGCCGACTACACGATCAACGTGGAAGAAGAGAACACCGTTGAACGGGTCCGCGAGCTCACCGGCGGCGAGGGCGTGGACGTGGTGCTCGACCTCACCCCGATGGCGCTGCAGCCGATCCAGGACGCGGTCGACGCGGTGTGCTGGGGCGGCACGATCGTGCTGGCCGGCCTCAAGGGCGGCCGCAAGCTCGAGCTGTCCACCGACATGCTCATCAACAAGGCGCTCACCGTGAAGGGCGCGTTCTCGGTGGACGCGGCCGGCTACGAGAACGCGATCAAGCTGATCGAGTCCGGCAAGTTCCCGCTGCACAAGATGCAGACGCACAAGTACGGTCTTGACGACGTCGAGCACGCGATCCAGCTGCTGGCCGGCGAGGTCCCCGGCGAAGACGGCATCCACGTCGCGATCATGCCGGGACTGTAGGGGGAGACGACTCATGCCGATCATCGACTCGCACGCGCACATCTTCCCCGGTGACTTCGGCCTCGCGCCCGCCGGCTGCGACCCGGTCGCCTGGCCCTCCACCGAGCCGAACCCGGATGTCGACGGCGGCAAGTTCCTCGTCAACGGCCCGATGCGGTTCCCGGCGAAGGCGGTCTGGTTCGACGCGGAGAAGCGGCTCGAGGCATCGGCCGCCAGCGGGCTTGACGCGGAGCTGCTCTCGCCGTTCCCCGCGGTGCTGAACTACCGGCTCCCGGCCGGCGCCGGACGGGACATGTGCCGGGTGATCAACGAGTACATCGCCGGCCTGGTCGCCGCGTACCCCACGCGGTTCTACGGCCTGGGCACGGTCCCGCTGCAGGATCCGGACATGGCGGCGGGCGAGCTGACCGAGGTGGCCAAGTCCGGCCTGCTCGGCGTCGAGATCGCCTCCAACATCAACGGCAAGTCGCTGCACGAGCCGCAGTTCGACGGGTTCTGGGCGGAGGCCGAACGGCTCGGCGCCGCCGTGTTCGTGCACGGCATGCCGGTGCCGTCGGACCGGCTCCCCGGCGCGGCGGGCGCGACGTTCGGCGTCGGCGCGGAGGCCACGCTGGGCGCCGCGGCGATCATCACCGGCGGGGTCGCGGAGAAGTACCCGGGCCTGAAGATCTCGTTCAGCCATGCCGGCGGCGGGTTCCCGCTCGTCCTCACCCGCGCGCAGTGGTTCTGGGGGCGCACCTGGAACGAGGAGCCGCCGCTGCCAGAAGAGCAGCGCCCGGAGGCGAAGCCCTGGTTCGCCGAGCACAGCCCGATCGAGCTGGCCCGCCGGTTCTACTACGACTCGCTGGTCTTCGACCTGCGCGCGATCAGGTACCTCGCCGACATGCTCGGCACGCAGCGACTGCTGGTCGGCTCGGACTTCCCGGCGATGACCCGCGAGCAGCCGATCGCGAAGACGCTACGGTCGATGGGACTTTCGGACGCGGAACTCCAGGACATTCTCTGGCATAACTGCTTCCGATTCCTCGGCGTCGAACCGCCCAAGTTATCCTCGTACCGTGAGTAGCATCGTGAGTAGCGCATCGTCGTACCTCGGTGATCACCTGGACGAGGACGACGTGCCCCAGCCGTGGACCGCGCCGGGCCCAGTCGCGCAGCGACCGCCCCGGCTGCTGCTCACGCTGCTTGGCGACTACTGGTGGCAGCGCACGGAACCGCTGCCGTCGGCCGCGATCGTCGCGCTGCTCGCCGAGTTCGGCGTCAGCGACTCGGCCGCCCGGGCCGCGCTGTCCCGGCTGACCCGCAACGGGCTGCTCGAGACCTCACGAGCCGGGCGGCGGACGTTCGTCCAGCTCAGCACCCGCGCCGCCGACGTGCTTGACGACGGCGCGCGGCGCATCTTCTCCTTCGGCGCCAGCGGGACGCCATGGGACGGTATGTGGTCGCTTGTCGCGTTCTCCATCCCGGAGGACAACCGCGCCGCCCGCGACGACCTGCGCAAGGCGCTGCGCTGGCTCGGCTTCGCCCCGCTGTACGACGGCCTGTGGGCGGCCCCCCGCGACCACGCGAGCGAGGTGATGGCCCGGCTGAAGGAGCTGGGCATCACCACCGCGACCGCCTTCCGGGCCACCGCGGTCCCGTCCGGCGGCGAGGCGTCGGAGATCCCGGCGCGCGCCTGGGACCTGGCCGGGCTGCGGCAGCGGTACGAGGAGTTCATCGCGTTCGCCGGGCTGCTGCGGGACCAGACGGTCGCCGGCGAGATCAGCCTGACGGACGCCCTCGTCGCCCGCACCCGGGTGATGAACGAGTGGCGCGCGTTCCCCGCGATGGACCCGGATCTCCCCACCGAGCTGCTGCCGCCGGCCTGGCCGCGCGCCGCGGCCCGCGAGCTGTTCATCGCCTGCTACGACCTCCTCGGCCCGCTAGCGGCCCGCCGGGTGAAGCAGATCATCGCCCGCTACAGCCCCGAACTGGCCTGTCGCGCCGCTTACCACAGCACGCAGCTGACCGTCTCCGTCGCTGAGGGTTAAGAGATTCATCCCGAACGGGCCCGCGATGACTCTGAGCTCCCCGCTTCTTGCTGTTATCAGGCGCCGTGGCGACGAGCATGCCGCAGTTCCATGATCGCGAAAGTTACGCATCGTATAAGTGCACAAACTCTTCGTGATCATGGAATATGAGCCGTGCGGACCTGATCGCGGGCAGATAGCCGGGGCCAGATGTGCCCTTGATGCGAGCGTGGCGCGGCGGCTGGCGCTCTGCCTCGGCGGCCAGGGCGAGCGGGTCCTTTGGAGTCCCGCCTAGAGCCGGTCAGCGACCGTGCACCAAGTCGCTTCTTGCTGTTATCAGGTCAATGCGTGGCTGTTACTGATGCGCGAGCCGTCGGGGGCGAAGTACGGGGGGGCGAGGAGCGTCACCGAGACCTGGGCCGACTCCGGGCAGGACGGGAGCCGGCAGGTGAACGCCGCGTCGCCCGCGCGCAGATCCGCTTCCCAGCTGGCCCCGCTCGGCCGGGCCGCCTCGACCGTCCCGGTCACGACGAGCCCGCGCGATGGGTCCGCGCCCGGGACGACCCGGTCGGGGTGCACGCCCGCGACGACTCCCCCGGCCACCACGGTCCCGGCGGGGTCGTCATCCGAGCCATCGGCCCCAGAGGTCCCGCGGGCACCAGAAGCCCCTGGCGGCGCGACTGGCACGAAGCCGAGGTAGCCGACTAGCTCGGCGACCCGGCGGGAGGCCGGGCGGAGCACCACCTCATCCGGGGCGCCCTCCTGCAGGACCGAGCCCTGGTCCATGACGAAGAGCCGGTCCGCGAAGGCCTGCGCGTCTGGGAGCTGGTGGGTGACGAGGACAGACGGCACTGTACGTTCCGAAGAAAGATCTTTGACCAGCGCCGTCAGGGCGCGCCGCAAGGCGGCGTCGAGGCTCGCGAACGGCTCGTCGAGCAGCAGCGCGTCGCAGTGCGCGAGCAGCAGCCGCCCCAGCGCGACGCGGTGCTGCTGGCCGCCGGACAGCCGGGCCGGCATCGCGGACAGCAGCCCGTCGATGCCGAGCTGGCGCGCGATCGCCTCCACCTCGGCACCGGACGAGGACCGCGCGTACAGCAGGTTCGCGCGCACCGGCAGGTGCGGGAACAGGCCGGGGTCCTGGCGCAGCAGCCCGATTCGCCGCTGATAGGGCGGCACCGCCACCGGCCGCGGGCCGCCGGCCGAGGTGAGCACGCGCCCGCCAAGCTCGACGAGGCCGCGGCGGGGCAGCACCAGGCCCGCGATCGACTCGAGCACGGTCGTCTTGCCCGCCCCCGACGGCCCGAACAGCGCCACCCGCTCCCCGGCCGCCACGCTCAGCGCCGCGCGCACGGCGAAGTCGCGGCGGTCAACCTCGACGTCGGCGCTCAGCACGGGCACTCCACACGTAGGCGGCCATCGGCAGCGGCAGCGCGACCACGAGCAGCACCAGGGCGTACGGCAGCGCCGACGCCAGCCCGGTCTCCTGCAGGGTCACGAAGATCTGCAACGGGATCCCGAACGGATGGTAGGCGATGATCACGACCGCGCCGAACGCGCCCATCGCCCGCGCCCACGCCACCGCCAGCGCCATCGCGAGCCCGGGCGCGGCGAGCGGCAGCGTGATCCGGCGGAACACCCGGCGGGGCGGGTCGCCCAGCAGGCCGGCCTGCTGCTCCAGCCGGGTGTCCACGCTGGCGAACGCGGCCTGCGCGCCGAGCACGTAGTACGGCGCCGACTCGTACACCTCGGCGATCACCAGCGCCAGGAACGTGTTGGTCGCGTCCTGGTGCAGCCAGCCAAGGAACTCGCCGATCGGCGTGTACGGGCCGACCATGAACACCAGCAGCAGCCCGATGACCAGCGGCGGCAGCAGCAGCGAGCACAGCAGGCCGGCCTCCCACAGCCGGGGCAGCGGCAGCCGGCCGCGGGCGAGCATCCAGGACAGCGGCGTGCACAGGCACAGCAGCACGGCGAGCGTGACCCCGCCCGCGGCGAGCGACGTGATCAGGGGGTCCAGGTCGCCGGGCCCGGTAAGCGCGCTGGCGATCGCGCTGCCTGACAGGTGGGTGAGGAGGGTGATCACCGGGCCGAGCAGCGCGATCCAGATGACCGCCGCCCCGGCTACGGAGAGAAAAGCCGATACGGAACGGACCCGTGGCGCCTGCCTGCCGAACCCTCCTCGCCGCGGCAGCGGCGGTCCGGGACGCCGGTCCTCGGCGTCCCGGATCACGCCTCCTGAAGCGGCGGCCTGGGGGCTAGGTGCCCAGCTCACTGGCGATAGGCGCGGGCACGTCGCTCTTGCTGCCGAACAGCGCCGACGTGAGCACCGTGAACCCTCCCTGCTTGTACTGCGCCAGGCCCACGGAGGACAAGGTGTAGGCCACGAACGCCTCGGCGGCCGGCGTCGGCGTGCCGATGATCGTGATGTCGATCACCTGCGGCGAGCCGTGCTTGGTTCCGCTCTTGATCGTAACGGAGGCCGTCTTGTACGTCGACGCGAGCGCGGCGCTGCCCAGGTTGATCTGCTCGGGCAGCGGGATGTAGGACAGGTGCAGCTCCACCGCCTGGGTGACGAACGCGCTCGCCGCGTCGAGCTGGCCGGACTCGAGCGTGGAGTCCAGCGAGGACTCGGCGTAGATCTGGCTGGAGCTCGACGTGCCGAAGTCGGACGTGCCGAGGATCTTGGCCACCGTGTCCGACGGCAGCTTGCAGTAGGACTGCGCGAGTTCGAGCATGTAGATGAAGTCGCGGCCCTGCGGGTCGGTGTTCGGGTCGGTGCGGCCCAGCTTCAGGCCCGGCGTCTGGAGCAGCGTGTACAGGTCGCACAGCGGCTTCGAGCCGTCGGCGATGGCCTTGAACTGGCTGGCGTACTTGCTGTTCGGGTTGTAGGCGACCACCATCGAGGTGCCCGCGTACTGGATGTACCACTTGGTGAACTTCGGCTCGAGCGGCGTGATGTTGTCACCGCCGACAGACTCGAACACGTTCGGGCTGATCTCGCCCGAGGAGATGTACTGCTCGAGAGTGCCCGAGGCGTTGCCGGTGCCGGAGAACCCGGCGCCGGTGGCGGCCGTGAACGCCGGCTTGACGACGTTCTCGTTGAGGTACTGGAGCGACGACGCGTAGGCGACGTTCGCCGTGCCGGACACCTTGGTGGTGCTGGCCGAGGCCGACGGGCTCGAGCTCGCGCTGGCCGACGATGAGGAACTGGACGACGAGGACGAGCTTGAGCAGGCCGCGGCAGCCAGCCCGATGCACGCTATGCCGAGCACGGCGGCGAACCGCCTGCTGAATGGTCTAAGAGTGAGCATTACCCGACGATAGCCAGCGTTGCTTGCGCGGCGCAACAAAGCTGGACAGGCGCATCATTGGCTAGGCTCACAGGCGTGGCGGTGACGTACGGCATCACGTGGTATGACGTGCTCGGCGTGTCCGCGGGCGCGGACGCGGACACGATCAGGGACGCGTACGCGGAGCGGCTCAGTCAACTGCGGCCGGCGTTGCTCTCCGGCGCCCCGTCCCCGGTGGTTTCCGCGGCGAACCGCGCCAGGGCGGCGGCCCACGCGGCCTGGCTGGTGCTCAGCGACCCCGAACGGCGGCAGCGCTACGACAAGGAGGCCGGCGTGCAGCGCGGTGGCGGGCTGCGCGGTTCCGCCGCTTTCGGCGGCTCGTCCGGCGCGCTCCTGTCCGGGCCCGCGCCCGGCTACGAGTTGCGGGAGGCCGGGGCCGCTCTCGAAGCCCTGGAGGCATGGACGGCGCCGTTGCCCGCCGCGCCGCCCCGCCGGGTGGTGGTGCCCGATGTGCGCGGGCTGTTCTTCCGGCCGTGCCGGGACCTGGTCACGATGGCCGGCCTGCGGCTGGCGGTGGTCCGGCTGACGCCGGACCCGCTGCCCGTGGAAGGGCTCGTCGCCGACCAGTCGCCGGACCCGGGCTCGCGCGTCAGGAGGCAGGCCGTGCTGACCGTGCTCGTGTGGCACCCGCCCCGCCACAAGTAACCCCCACGTCGTTGAGCTTTAGCCACCATTGACCGGGCTGGCCGCCGGGGCGGATGATGACTGCCAAACTACGCTTTCCCCGGAAAGGGCAGGTCCGCATGAAGACACGAGCAGCGGTGCTCAGGGACGTCGGCAAGGACTTCGAGATCGTCGAGCTCGACCTGGACGAGCCGAAGGCCGGCGAGGTCCTCGTCCGGTTCGTCGCTTCGGGTCTGTGCCATTCCGACGACCACCTGCGCACCGGTGACATCCCGGTGAGGTACCCGATCGTAGGCGGCCACGAGGGCGCCGGGATCGTGGAGAAGGTGGGGCCTGGCGTCACCAGGCTGGCCGTCGGCGATCACGTGGTCACGTCGTGGCTGCCGGTCTGCGGGCACTGCCGGTTCTGCTCCCGCGGCCAGACCAACCTGTGCGACCTGGGCCGGTTCCTGGTGGACAACTCCCTGCCCGACGGGACGTACCGGTACCACGAGGGATCGACGGACTTCGGGCAGATGTGCCTGCTCGGCACGTTCTCGCAGTACGCCGTGATATCCGAGGCGTCGGCAGTGAAGGTGGAGGACGACCTGCCGCTCGACGTCGTGGTCCTGGTGGGCTGCGGCGTGCCCACCGGCTACGGCACGGCGGTGAAGGCGGGCGAGGTCCACCCCGGCGACACCACGATCATCTACGGCGTCGGCGGCGTCGGCATCAACGCCGTGCAGGGCGCCTCGCACGCCGGGTCGCGGTACGTCATCGCGGTCGACCCGGTGGAGTTCAAGCGCTCGACGGCGCTCACCCTCGGCGCCACGCACGCGGTGGCGACCGCCGAGGAGGCGCACGAGCTGGCGCAGCAGCTGACCTACGGCGTCGGCGCGGACCAGGCGCTGATCACGGTGGGCGTGGTGACCGAGCAAGTCGTCTCAGACGCGTTCGCCGCGGTCCGCAAGCGCGGCATCGTCGTCCTGACCGGGATGGGCGGTCTGGCGACGAAGACGGTGCACGTCTCCGGCTTCGAGCTGACGGCGTTCGAGAAGCGGCTGCAGGGCGCGCTGTTCGGCAGCGGCAACCCGTTCGACGACATCCCCCGGATGATCGAGCTGTACCGGGCCGGCAAGCTCAAGCTCGACGAGCTGATCACCACCAAGTACCGGCTCGACGAGGTCAACCGGGGCTACGAGGACATGATGGCCGGCCGCAACATCCGCGGCGTCATCATCCACGAGCACTGAGGCGCCGGTTCGTTCGCCCGTAAGCCCCACGGTCCCCAGCGTCACGACGGCGCTGGGCACGATCCTGTCAATGCGCCATTAATCAATCTCTGCTGGGACGTGCCAAGTCCCCAACGCGCCGTCTTGCCGTCGAGGCAAGCTACGACATCCAAGACCGGCAGGCTCTCGCCGCGCCCGGAGCGCGGTGGTCATGATCGTGGGTAGTTTTCCGCGATATTCGCGGAAAACTACCCACGATCATGAAAAGCAGCCTTGCTGATCACGGCAAGAAGCGCTCCGCCGCACGACCGGCTGGCCTGGTCTTGCCCTGCTGGTTGCGCGATCCGCCTGCTCTAGGGGCGTGCCAAGTCCTCAGCACGCAGCCTCACGATTGAAGCGGCATACGACCTTGAAACGATGGCGGCGTCGCCCCACAAGTCCCACGTGCCCCAACGTCACCAAGATCGGGATAGCGCTGAAGGGCCCGGCCCGCGCGACTTGACGGTGCAGAAGAGGCATTCCGGACGTGGCGGTGCCCGTGTGACCCGAGACCCGGTCCTGTCATTTGCGCGATCGGCCTGTTCTATTAGTGGCGATTGCGCAATCGGCAGGTCGTGGTTAGCGGCGCAGCTCGACCAGGCTCGCGTCGAGGTCGGCCAGGATCCTGTCCACCGTCTCGTCGGCGGACAGGCCGGTCGAGTCGAGCCAGAGGCCGAGCCGCTCGGTCTCCTGGCGCAGCACGGCCCGCAGCTCGCCGACGTCCCAGCGGTCGTCTCCGTAGGCGGTCTTGGGTCGGGCGCGGTCCCGCTCGGCGACCGCGTCCCCGTCCGGGTCGAGGAACACCAGGTGCATCTCGGAGACCGGGACCAGGGCCAGGAACTTGCGGAAGACGGGGCCGATGATGACGTCCTCGACCACCGCGTGGAACCCCGCGCGCAGGTAGACCGTCGCGACCGCGAGCGCGCCCTGGTACCGGAGCAGCAGCTGGCGGAGGGCGGCGTCGTCCGCGTCCGGCGTCATCTCGGCGCGCCCGGCGACGACCATCGCCCTGATCGAGTCGCCCGGCACGCATACCGCGTTCTCGAGCCGGCTGGCCAGCAGGCGCGCCACGGTCGTCTTGCCTGCCGCCGGTACCCCCGAGATCACGAACAGCGACACCCTTCGATCCTGCCACTTCACTCCGTTCACTCTGCCGTCGCCGTACGATGACCGAGTGCGGGCTATCGACTTCCACGTGCACCTGCCGACGCCAGACTGGCTGGACGGCAGCATGGCGGGCTACGTCGAGGCGGCGGAGGCCTACTTCCGGTCCACGGTCGAGCGGCAGTCGCTCGGCGAACTCGCGGACAAGTACCGCGCGCTCGACGTGAAGGCGGTGCTGCTCGCCTGGGACGCCGAGACGGCCACCGGCCGCCCCCGGGTGCCGAACGAGACCGTCGCGGCCGCCTGCCGCGAGTACCCGGACGCGTTCACCGGGATCGGTTCTGTCGACCCGCACAAGAAGTCGGCGCCGGACGAGGTGGCGAACATCGCCGCGCTCGGGCTTCGCGGCGTCAAGTTCCACCCGTCACTGCAGGCGTTCGCCCCCGACGACCCGGCGTACTGGCCGGTGTTCGCTGCCTGCGAGGAACAGGGCCTGCTCGCCCTGTTCCACACCGGGACCAGCGGGATCGGCGCCCGGCAGCCGGGCGGCCAGGGCATCAGGATCGACTACGCGCATCCGCTCAAGCTGGACGCAGTCGCGGCGGCGCATCCTGGGCTGACCGTGGTGGCCGCGCACTTCGGCTGGCCGTGGCACATGGACCTGATCGCGGTCGCGCTGCACAAGACCAACGTCTACATCGACATCTCCGGCTGGTCGCCGAAGCGGATACCGCCCGAGGTCGTCCGCGAGCTCAAAGGTCGGCTGTCCGGCCAGTTCGTCTGGGGCAGCGACTTCCCGTTCATCGCCCCGGAACGCTGCCTGGCGGAGCTCGACGACCTCGGTCTCGCCAGCGAAGCGCTGCTGCGCGACAACGCCGCCCGCATCCTCGGGCTCCCCGGGCCGACGTGAGCGCCGAGCCAGACCGCGCCAGCCCAGATCACGCCGACATGGTGCGCCGCGGGTACGACGCGCTGTCTTACCACTACCGCGCGGACGACGCGGGCGAGGGCCGGTACGCTCCCTGGCTGGCTGATCTCGTAGCCCGACTGCCGACCGGCGCCGCGGTGCTCGACGTTGGCTGCGGCTGCGGAGTTCCGGTCGCCCGGTCACTTACCGCGGCGGGGCACGCGGTGACCGGCGTGGACATCAGCGAGGTGCAGGTCGAACGAGCCAGGCGGCTTGTCCCAAGCGCCACATTCCTGGTGGGAGACGTGGCCGACAGTGTCTTCCCCGCCGCTTCTTTCGACGCGGTGGTCTGCCTGTACTCGCTCATCCACATGCCGCTCGACGGCCAGTCCAGGCTCCTCGCCAGCGTCGCGAGCTGGCTCCGGCCGGGCGGGTGGCTCTTGGTCACGACCGGTTGGACGGCATGGACGGGCACCGAGGAGAACTGGCTAGGCGGGCCGGCCGCGATGTGGTGGAGTCATGCCGACGCGGCGACCTACCGCCGCTGGCTGCCTGAATCCGGGCTGGAGATCGCTGCGCAGGAGTTCGTCCCCGAGGGCGGCAGCGGGCACGCGCTCTTTTGGGCCCGCAGACCGGCTTAGTTCGGGCTGTACGGCTCGTAGTTGAAATCGGGCGCGGGGCGGGACGTGGTGGCGCGCAGCATCGCCGTCTCGCGGGTCAGCAGCGAGCGCTCGGCCTTGAGCCTGGTGACCGTGTCCGGCGCGGCGAGCAGGGCCTGCCGGTCGGGCAGGTCGATGATCATGGCGGCGCCGACCACGTACGAGAGCAGTTCGGGCTCGTCCGGCAGGCTGGCGACGCTGATCACGCCCCCGCCGCGGTCGGCGAGCGCGTTGAGGTAGCCGCGGAACGCCGCCTGCACGCGCTGGGTCAGCGGCGCGGCCGGCGCGGCGTCACCTGTCTCGTCGGCCAGGAACTCGATCTCGCCCTGGAAGTACGCGAGCGACCGGTCCACGCGCAGCAGCCGGAACCGGCGCGTGCCCACCGTCTGCAGGTCGTACTGGCCGTCCTGCCGCGCATCGACCTGGCGGACCGCCGCGACGCAGCCGATGTCGTAGAGCGCGGTGACGCCGTCCACGCCGGTCTCCCGCCCCTTGCGGATCGCGATGATGCCGAACTGCCGCGGCTCGGGCCGTTCGAGCAGGTCGGCGACGAGCTGCCGGTACCGCTGCTCGAAGATGTGCAGAGGCAGGCGCATTCCCGGGAACAGCACGGTGGACAACGGGAACAGCGGCAGCATCTCGCTCATGGTCTGACAGTATTATCAAGCCGCGACCGGCACGGAACGCGCCACCCGATAATTTCGTTGCTGCGCCGGGCGGCGGCCTCTACCCTAGCCAGCCATGATCCGCGTGCCAGTAGCCCACCTTCGCGACCATGCCGGGGAAACCGTTACCGTGGCGGGCTGGGTGCAGACCCTGCGGCTGCAGCGCGCGATGCAGTTCGTGCTGGTGCGGGACCACACCGGAACGGTGCAGGTGACTCACCGCCGCGACGGCAGCGCGCTGGAGAACGAACTCGACCGGCTGACCGTGGAGTCGGCCGTGCGCGTGACGGGCGTCGTGACCGTCAACCCGGTGGTCAGCCTTGGCGGCCTTGAGGTCATCCCCGATCAGGTGACCGTGGAGAGCCGCGCCGAGACACCGCTGCCGGTGGACGACAACACGGGCCCGGAGGGCCGGCTCGACTGGCGCTTCCTCGACGTGCGCCGCGACCCCGCCGCGCGGCTCGTGTTCGCGGTGCAGACGACCGTCGAGCGGGCGATGCGCGAGTTCGCGTACGCCGAGGGGTGCACCGAACTGCACACGCCGAAGCTGATGGGCACCGCGTCGGAGTCGGGCGCCGAGGTCTTCGAGCTCGGCTACTTCGGCCGCAGCGCGTACCTGGCGCAATCGCCGCAGTTCTACAAGCAGATGGCGATCGCGGCGGGCATCGACCGGGTCTTCGAAGTCGGCCCGGTGTTCCGCGCCGAGCCGTCGTTCACCTCCCGGCACGCGACCGAGTTCACGGGCGTGGACGTCGAACTAGCGTGGATCAGCGACGTCGAGGACGTGATGGACTTCGAGGAGCGGATGCTCGCGCACGTCCTCGCCCGCGTCGCCGGCGCGCACGGCGCCGAGATCAAGGAGCATTTCGGCAGCGAGGTGGTGGTACCGCGAGTCCCGTTCCCGCGGGTCACCATTCGCGAAGCGCATGAAATATCCGGAACGGACCTGGCTGACTCCGCAAGCGCTGACCTGGACCCGGCGGGCGAGCGGGCCGTATCCGCGGGCATCCGCGAGCGCACCGGGCACGAGTTCGCCTTCGTCACCCGCTACCCGGCGAGCGTCCGGCCGTTCTACCACATGCGCCCCGCGGGCGAGCCGGACCTGACGTGCAGCTTCGACCTGCTCTGGCGCGGCCTGGAGATCACCACCGGGGCGCAGCGCGAGCACCGCTACGAGGTGCTGGTCCGCCAGGCCGCCGAGAAGGGGCTGAGCACCGAGCCGATGCGATCCTACCTGGACTGCTTCCGGTACGGCTGCCCGCCGCACGGCGGCCTGGGGCTCGGCCTTGGCCGCCTGCTCATGGCGCTGCTCGGACTCGACTCGATCCGCGACGCGACGTTCCTGTTCCGCGGCCCGAACCGGCTCACCCCCTAATATGTGGAGCCGTCGACGGCGGTCAGCAGGTTCTTGTCATAGACCAGCACGAGGTAGTCGCCGCCCCCGACGACGTAGACCCGCGCGGGCGCGCCGAACTGGCCGCGAAGCCGGGCCTCACCCTGGGCGACCGTGGCGTAGTCCAGGACCCGCTGCGCGACGACGAAGTTCGCGTCGCTGGCGCCGGGGGGGTACCAGTTCCCCTTGGCGCCCCACAGGAACGCCTTGTCGCCGTCGGCGAGCGCCCGCAGCCTGACCCGGCCGCCGGTGTCCACCGTGACGCTGCTGGCCTGCCAGTAGTCGGCGACGCCATCGGTCAGGTGGTGCGCCTCCAGGAAGGCCGCGAGCGGCGCGTCCTCTGGCGCCGCCGACGGCAGCGTGGCGGTGCCGATGAGGCAGGCGAGATATCCGGACAGGACGGCTGCCCCGAGGATCCCCGATGTGCGGCGGACGGCGCCCGTCAGGCCGCGGCGGGCCAGCCAGCCGGGTGTCCGCATGCGGGTGACGACGCGGCCGGCGAGCACCGCGCCGAACGGCAGGACGACGGCCAGTTCGTGCGGATTCATGGTCGCCATGTCGCTGGTGGCGAACAGGACCAGGTTGGCCACGATGCCGCCGGCAAGGACCTGCTCGACCAGGTCCGCGGCCGGGCGGAACCACCGCCACAGCGCGCCCGCGACCGCCACGGCCGCCAGGGCCAGGCCGGCGACGTGCAGCGCGGCGGCCGCGAGCCACAGACCGTGCTGGCCGCGGACGCCGGCGCCGAAGAGGACCAGCACGGCCTGCCAGGTCAGCGAGAGGTGGGTGCCGAGGTCCTGGACCCCGGTGAAGCGGAACTGCACCGGGTACAGGTGCAGGCCGCCGAGCGCGCGCACCGCCCACAGCCCGGCCTCCGCCACCCCGATCGACGCCAGCGCGGCCACGGCGAGCTGCGCCTCGTACCGGCGGACGCGAAGCGCCGCCGCCACCCCGGACCGGCGTGCGGCGGCACCGGCGGCGGCCCGCCGTGCGGCACCGCTACCGGACCGCGCCGCTACCGCGCCGCGGGCGAGGCGATAGCCGCAGGCGACGGCCAGCGGAACCGAGCCGAGCACGTACGTCAGCGGGTCGCCCACCGTGGCCCAGGCGAGGAGCAGGCCGACGATAACAGCGGTGCGCCAGCCGGGACGAGCCCGGTCGAGGACGAGCAGGACCACGAGCAACGGCACCGACGCCCCGATGTGCCCGACCGAGAGCACCAGGACGAAGACACCCCGGCTGTACTGCGGCGCGAGCATGATGCCGCCCGCGATGAGCGCCCGGGCCAGCGCCGCCCGGCCGGCCGCCTTCCCCGTGGCCAGCGTCATGGCCAGCAGGACCGACAGCGTATAGGTCATCGCCGCCGCGATGTGCGTGACCGCGGGCGTGAGCCCGAACGCCGCCTCGAGCAGCGCGTACTGCGGAATCTCCGTGGTGAGATAGGACACGTCGAACGCGTACCAGCCGCGCAGGGACACGTTGCCGTGCAGCATGTCCCACGCCATCAGGTCGATGTTCGCCCCGTCGGAGTTGACCGGCAGCGTCCGGGACAGGCGGAGATACGCGACGTACAGCGCGACCGCGGCGACCGCGAAGCCGGCGATCCAGGCGAGCCGCTCCCGGCGCCGGGCGCTGGCCGCCACCCCGGCCGGCCGCTCACGATCCGTGACTGGCTCGCCGCCGGCCACCGCCCCCTGAATGTTACGCATTCGCCTTTTCCGCGACAGAAATTGAGCTAAGCGGAAAACAGAGCTTAGTGGCGGTCCGGCCGTTCCCTCCCCTGCCGCCGGCCTACTTTAGAGCTAATTAGCAACCTCTGAAGATTTAATGAGGAATCGGCCCAATTTTGTTTTGCGACGAATTGTTCAGCTCCGCAGCCGCCAGCTGTACAGCCGCCAGCTGAACACCTGGCCGATGTGCAGGGTCGGCCTGCCGAAGAGCTGGGTCAGGACGCGCACAACTGGTGACTGCGGGCCGGCGACCGCGACGATCGCGGCGGGCCGCCAGTAGTCGAAGACGGCCTGGAGTTCCTTCCTCGGCGGGCTCGGCGGATGCTGTCCCTTCCAGAGCCCGTTGAGATAGCTGGCGACGGCCGTCTCCGGGCTCGGGTGGGAGAAATAGAACGAGGCCTGCCCGGTGGAGTCGGGCCCAAGGAAGTAGCCGCCGATCATCGACTGGGGCCAGCCGGTATCCGCCTGCCAGCGCAGTACCGCGTGAGGCAAGCCGCCGGCGGGGAACGGGAAGGCGAGCACTGCCGCGTCCGGCGGGAGTCGCAGCATGGTGGACGTCGCCTGCCAGCCGGCCGGGACCGGCGTGAGCGAAGCCACCTGGTAAGGCAGCGGTACCAGCGGCACTACAGCGAGCAGTGCGACCCCGGCGAGAGCCCAGCGTGGCCAGCGCCGCCAGCCCCCGGCCCGCGGCATCGCCGCGAGCGCCCGGTCGAGCGCGAACGCGAGGGCCGCGGCAGCCGCGCCGTCGGCGAGGATGGAGAAACGCCATGGCAGCACCTGGGCCAGCCCGGGCAGGCCCTGGAGCCAGTGCCAGGGCAGCAGCCGCCCCGGCCACGTGACGTTGCCGACGTGCAGGCTGGCGCCGCCGAGCGCGAACATATCCAGCACCGCCCAGGTCACCGCCGCGGCCCGGACACGCACGTCCCGCCAGAACGCCGCCGCGGCGATCACCACGATCACGATCAGCGGCCAGCCCAGGTAGATCAGGTCCTCAGCCGTCCCGGGCGCGACCAGCGGGGTGGCGGCCGCGCTGGCGCGGGTATGGAACAGGAGCTGGGCCGACGGCGTGACAAACCAGACGGGGTTGGTGGTCGCGGAAGCCTGCAGCGCACTGTGTTCGGCCAGCGGGCCGAAGAACTGCACCCACAGCGCATACCCGTCGACGAGCAGGAACACCGCCACCGCGGCGGCCAGCCCGGTCACCGCGTCGCGGGCCCGCCGTCGCACCGCCCCGGGGTTGCTCAGCGCGAGCGCCGCCGCCAGGATCACGCATGCCAGCACCGTGTAGACGAGGATCTCTTCCCCGATGAACAGTTGCGCGGCGTACAACAGCCCGAGCCAGGCGCCGACCCGGACGCTGTGCCCGCGGCCGGTGATCAGCCGCAGCACGGCATCGGCGATCAGCGGCGGCAGGACCGCGAACTGCAGGTGGTAGTGGGCGAAGCCCGCGTTCACCATCGCCGGGGAAAACCCGTAGACTGCCCCGCCCAGCGCGGCCGCGCCGACGCTCGCCCCCCACCGGCGCAGCACCCAGAACAGGCTGGCCGCCGACCCCGCGAAGCCCAGCGTCACCACCAGGGTCAGGCTGACCTGCGGGCCGGCCAGCAGGGTCAGCGGTGTTAGCAGCACCCCTGGCAGCAGGAACGACGTGTTCCACATCAGGTTGATGCCTTGCGGCGCGTTCATCGCGACCGTCACCAGCGCGGGCAGCCGGCCGTGCGCGACCGCCGTTGCCGCGTACCTGAGGAACCAGGAGAACAACTCGTTGTCGCCCACCCCGGCGAACTGCTCACGGCCAGCCGGATCCGCCCACAGCCGGGCTGCCACCGCCACCGCGCCGATGAGGTAGCAGCACATCACCAGCCACGGCGCCGCCGTCCGAAGGCGACGCCATCGGCGCTCCGCGCGCCCCGTGGCGTCACTCGATTCCCGTGCCGGCCAGCGAGTGCGCATCTGCGATCCTTCAGGCTCGCGCGTTAGGCCGCCCCAGCGGGCAGATCTCAGGAGCCTAGCCGGCGACCCGGCTGGTGCCGCCCCGCCGGAATTTATGGGACCGTTCTACCTGTGAGCGCGTACGTGGTCAGTCCCGTCTTCAGGGAAGCCCTCGAACGCGATCCGAGCCTGGCCGCCAACCAGCCGGGCCAGTCCGGGCCCCCAGCGCGCTCCGGCCGGGCGGGCCACGCCGAACTGCCCGCCGCGCTGGCCTACCACTGGTACGCGGCACTCGACCTGCCGCGCGCGCTGCCCGCCTCGATCGACGCGGCCGCGCACGCGATGGACTCCTATGCCCCCGCCGAGGCGCTGCGGCACCTGGAACGGGCGCTGGAGATCTGGCCCCGGGTCGCCGATGCCCGGGAGCGCACCGGCCTGGACCGGGTCGAGGTCAGCAAGCGTGCCGCGGAAGCGGCGTACCGGTCCGGGGCGCTGGACCGGGCCCAGTCGCTGTTCGCCGACGCCATGGCCGAACTCGGCGGCGACGCGGCGGCCGCCGTCAGCGAGGCGCACGCGCTCGCGGAGCGGCTCGGGGCCGCGCCGGTCGCCGCCGAGGCCGCCGCCCTCGCCCGCCGCGCCCGGCTGAGCCTGGACCCCGCCGCGGCCGGCCGCCCCGGCGAACCGGCCGGCGATCCGGCCGACGAGCTCGCCAGGTTCGGGCTCACTGACCGCGAGCGGGAAGTGCTGCTGCTCGTCGCCGCCGGGCACTCGAACCCGGAAATCGCCAGGACGCTGTTCATCAGCGCCAAGACGGCGAGCGTGCACGTGTCCAACATCCTCGCCAAGCTCGGCGTCGGCGGCCGGGTCGAGGCCGCC
>Ga0187812_1000314_pt1 | contig 17565 bp, 15 predicted proteins | sample NC_S_2_FD_130582 | JGI IMG/M metagenome (GOLD analysis project Ga0187812, IMG submission 130582) | Wetland sediment microbial communities from Neuse River Estuary, North Carolina, USA - ASW-S_2 | ecosystem: Environmental > Aquatic > Freshwater > Wetlands > Sediment | place: USA: North Carolina...
CGGCAAAGTCTTCGTCCAGACAAAGCCTTCGGGCTCTGTCCCACATCTCGTCATGGTAACGACGCCCGGGTCTTACGCCAGTCCCCTACGCGAGATCGTTTAGAACTAATGTCCGTAGTTTTGGCCCCGATAGGGTACCAAACTACGGACATTTTCGATTAATGATCTTGGACTCGTAACATGACTTCTCTTGTGTCACACCCACCGCACGTTACCGTCACGTTATTTGGGTCAGAACCAGCCTTCATGGTCACGAAAGCGCCGAGCGAGCCTTTTGTACTGATAAATCGTGAATATCCGTATTCGACACCCTGTCCGCCTGCCCGCGACGGTGCGCCGTGCCCGGTGGCCGGGAGGGCTGGGCGGGCTGGGCGGGCAATAGCCGGATAGCTTGACGGGCAACCTGGGATAATGGGAACGCAAGCCGTTCAGGTGTGGCCGTAGCAGGTCCAGGGGACAGGGAAGGCCCGGGAGGACGTGAGCCATGTGCCGCCGAGCCGCCATGACGCCCCGGACTCGCCGGCGCCGGCACCGGTGAGCGAGCAGCCGGCCGGAGTAAGCAACCACCAGCCGGCCGCTGAGCCGGTGATCGCGGTGGACGCCATGGGCGGTGACTACGCCCCCGACGAGATCGTCGCGGGCGCGCTCGCCGCCCAGCGGGAGCACGGGGTGACGACGCTGCTCACCGGTCCGCCGGCCCGGCTTCGCCCGGTGATCGCCAGGCTCGGCGCGGGCGCGGAACTGCGGGTGGTGCCCGCGGAAGACGCCGTGGGCATGGACGAGGGCGCGCTCGCCGGGTTCCGCCGGCCCCGGTCCAGCATCGCCGTCGCCTGTCAGCTGGTCAGGCGCGGGCAGGCCACCGCGGTCGTCTCTGCCGGGTCCACCGCCGCTGCCGTGGCGAGCGCAAGGCAGCGGCTGCTCCCGCTGCCCGGCGTGCCGCGGCCCGGGCTCGCCGTCGTGCTGCCGACTCACCCGCACTACACCGTGCTGATCGACGCGGGCGCGACCGCCGACCCCAAGCCGGAGATGCTCGTGCAGTTCGGGCAGCTCGGGGTGGCTTACGCGCAGATCGCGCTCGGCATCACCGCGCCGAAGGTGGGCCTGCTGACGATCGGCACCGAACCCGGCAAGGGGAACATTCTGACCAGGCGGGCGCACGAACTGCTCACCGCGGAACCGCAGGGCGGCGCGCTGCCGCTGAACTTCGCCGGCAACGTCGAAGGCGGCGACCTGATGGCCGGCGCGGTCGACGTGATCGTCACCGACGGGTTCACCGGCAACGTGGCGCTGAAGACGCTGGAAGGGTCGATGCGGTTCGCGGCGGCCGAACTGCGGTCCGCGCTCACCGGAACCCGCGCCGCCCGGCTCGGCGCGATGCTGCAGCGCCGCGGGCTGCGCGAGCTCAGCGACCGGCTCGACGCCGATACGTACGGCGGCGCGGCGCTGCTCGGGCTCGGCGGCACCGTCGTCATCGCGCACGGGGCGTCGACCGCGCGCGCGGTCAGCTCCGCCTGCGCGCTCGCCGGGAACCTGGCCCGCGGCGACATCACCGAGCGGATCAGGGAACGCCTCGGCGCGACCGGGGAGCGCCGCGGCGCCCACTTCCTGCGCCGCGACAGGGAGCGGTAAATGAATCTGCTCCATTCCGCGGGGTTCAATAGACTTTCTCCATGGCAGATCCTCAGCAGGTCCTCGGCACGCGGGTGCGTGACGCGCTCGGTGCCGCGTTCGGTGCGGACTACGCCGACGCGGACCCGCTGATCCGCCCGTCCTCGTTCGCCGACTTCCAGTCCAACGCGGCGCTGCCGCTCGCCAAGCGGCTCGGCAGCCCGCCGCGGGACATCGCCGCGCGGATCGCCGAGCACCTGGACGTCAGCGACATCGCCGCCGAGCCCGCGATCAGCGGTCCCGGCTTCGTCAACTTCACGCTGCGGCCCGAGTGGATCGCCGCGGCCACCACCGGCCTGCTCGCCGACCCGAGGCTCGGCACGCCGCTGGCCGCCGACCCGCGGACCGTCATCGTCGAGTACTCCTCGCCGAACATCGCGAAGGAAATGCACGTCGGTCACCTCCGCTCCACGATCGTGGGCGACGCGATCGCCCGGGTGACCGAGTTCGCCGGCCATCACGTGCTCAGGGACAACCACGTGGGTGACTGGGGCACGCAGTTCGGCATGCTGATCGAGTACCTCTTCGACGTCGGCGAGGACGCGCCGGAGGCGCAGCTGCTGCGCACCGACCCGAACGCCTTCTACCAGTCGGCCCGGGTGAAGTTCGACACCGACCCGGACTTCACGGAGCGGGCGAGGGAACGGGTGGTCAAGCTCCAGTCCGGAGACGACCCGGCGACCCAGCGGCTCTGGGCGGAGCTGATGGAGCTGTCCAGGCAGTACCTGCGGGACACCTACGCCCTGCTGCGGGTAACGCTGACCGACGACGACATCAGGGGCGAGAGCTTCTACAACGACATGCTCGCCGACGTCGCCGCGGACCTGGAGGCCATGGGCCTCGCGACGATCAGCGACGGCGCGCTGTGCGTGTTCCCCCCGGGCTTCACCAGCAGGGACGGCAGCAAGCTGCCGGTCATCATCCGCAAGCGGGACGGCGGCTACAACTACTCCACCTCCGACCTGGCCACGATCAGGTACCGGATCGACAAGATCAACGCCGACCGCGCGATCTACGTCGTGGGCTCCGACCAGGCGCTGCACTTCAGGATGGTGTTCGCGGTCGCCAGGCTGGCGGGCTGGCTGCCGGAGAGCGCCGACTTCACGCACGCGCAGATCGGGCTGGTACAGGGGGCCGACGGGCACCGGCTGCGCACCAGGGCGGGCGACAACGTAAAGCTGAGCGACCTGCTCACCGAGGGGATCGAGCGGGCCCGCGCCATCCTGGACGAAGTTGAGCACGAGGACGGCCTCGACCTCGACGCGATCGCGGAAGACGTCGGCATCGGCGCGATCAAGTACGCGGACCTGTCCACCGCACGGGACAGCGCCTACGTCTTCGACTGGGACCGGATGATCTCGTTCCGCGGGAACACCGGGCCCTACCTCCAGTACGCGACGACCCGGATCCGCTCCATCTTCCGCAGGGCGGGCATGACCGAAGCCGGCGTGCGCGGCTCGGTCCTCGTGGCCGAGCCGGCCGAGCGCGACCTGGCGCTGAAGCTGCTCGGCTTCGGCGCTGTCATCACGCAGGTCGTCGACACGGCGGAGCCGCACCGGCTGTGCGGCTACCTCTTCGAGGTCGCCAGCCTGTTCACCGCGTTCTACGAACAGTGCCCCGTGCTCAAGGCCGGCGACGACGAGACCAGGCAGGCCCGGCTCGCGCTGTGCGCCGCCACGCTGCGGGTGCTGACCGCCGGCCTCGGGCTGCTCGGCGTCCCGGTCCCCGACCGCATGTAGCCGGCGGGCACCCAGAAATAACGGGCGTCTTTCGGAGTCGCCGCGCCTCCGTTCGGAGTGATTGCCCTTCTCCACCGCACCATGTGAAGCCGCGAACGTACCGCTTACATGACCGCAGAACGGGTTCCGGGCGCGGGAACCCCACGGCAGTCTCGAAGCCACGGAACCGAACGGGCGCGCGGGGCGGGCGCGACGTCCATGTGAGGAGGCATCAATGAGAAGCCGCAACAGGCGCGGCAACCGCCAGGCCAGCATGAAGGCACGTCTTGGCGTCGCCGCCGCAGTGCTGGTCGGCGGCGGCGCGGTGGGCGTGGCGGCGGTTGCCGCTTCCAATCACGGCCCGCAGACGACGGCAGCCGATTCCGCCGCGTATGTGCTGAACTTCCATCACACGATCAGTGAGCAGCAGGCCCTGACCTCGGCGCTCAACTCGTGGAACTGGAACCAGTCGCAGTCGCTCAACACGCTGGCCCAGATGGCGCCGATGCGCACGTTCAGCCAGTTCACGTGGCACCGCGAGCAGTTCGCCGCCCAGCGTGGCGTCGTGGTCGCGGCGACGAAGAAGTTCCTCGTCGTCAGGTCCGCGAACGGCAAGCTGGAATTGTGGCACCTGAACGGCTGGACGAAGGTCAAGAACGTGACCGCCAGCGCCACCGGCATGGTGGCGATGACCGGGAACAACGTGGCGGCGCACACGGCCGCGACAACCGGTAACACGGCCCCGGCGGCGGTCACCATGGCCGGCAGCAGCAGCATGGTCAGCCAGATGGCCGCGCCGGTGACGAAGCCGGTCACTATCACGGTCAACACCGGGACAGAGACCATCACGATCACGATCACCCAGACGACTGCCACCGTGACGCCGACCGCGACCCCGACCACGACGACCCCGACCACGATGGCCACGCCGACCGCCACCGCGACCGGGATGGGGACCGCGACAGCGGCCCCGACCGTCACCGCGACGGGGATGGGGACCGCGACAGCGACCCCGGCCGCCACCGCCATGGCGACCACGACGGCAACGGCCACCCCGACCGCCACGGCCAGCACGATGCCGACCATGACCGCAGCCAAGACCCCGGCACGCGGCGACCTGGTGTTCGTGATCGGTGTCCGCAGCCACGGCAACCTCATCGCGGAGCTCGTGCTGTTCTCGGTGCCGAAGACGGCGGTCACGCCCGCTCCGACCAGCACAACTGTGACGACGACACCCGCCACGACGGCCACGCCGCAGCCGGCCGTCACCGCCACGGCGTCGTCGTTCTCCGGTGTCGGCAGCTGACCCCCCTGCTGTCGGCACCAGCCCGCGGGCGGCCTCGTGCCGCCCGCGGGCATTGCCCGCTCACGGAACGCAAGGGATCATGACAGACCTCAGCTATCCCAGCCACCGGCATAGCGACCAGCGCGAGCTGCGCGCGGGTGACCTCGTGCTCGACCAGGCGCGGTGGACCGTCCACCGGGGCGGCAGGCAGGTCGACCTGTCACCCACCGAGTTCCGCCTGCTCGCCTACCTGATGCGCAACCAGGGACAGGTGCTCACCAGGACGCAGCTACTCGACAACGTCTGGGGGCTTAACCACACCGGCCAGTCCCAGATCGTGGAGACCTACGTCAGCTACCTGCGGCGCAAGCTCGACGCGCTCGGCCCGCGGCTGATCCACACCAGGCGCGGCGTCGGCTACCTGCTCCGGCCGGCCGAAGCCAGCGCCACTCCCGCCGCGTCACACCGCGACGAATCGGCTCTATTGCCGTACTCTCGGATGAGACGGACCGCCGTCCGGTAACGCCGACCGTGGACGCATGGGAGAGGGCAAGTGAGCGGGATCATCCTGCTGGTGCTACTCGGCTTGGGTGCCGCCTGGCTGTGGACGCGCGGCCGGAAGCGGCTGAGCCTGCCGGTCAACGGCAAGCACTGGGTCGCGGTGATCATCGTCGTCGTGGTGCTGCTCGCCCTCGCTTACGGGGCGACCCACACCGCGCACTCCAGCGTCCCCTGACGCCGACTTTGACCCTGGCGCACCGGGGTTAGCCGGGCTTACTTGCCGCTCAGCGGCAGTTCGAACCAGACGGCCTTGCCCTCGGGGGTTGGCCGCGATCCCCATCGGGTGGCGAGCTGTTCGACCAGGTAAAGCCCCCGGCCGCCCTCGTCGGTCGCGCGCGCGGTGCGCAGCCTCGGCAGCCGCAGGTCCGGGTCGAAGACCTCGACCCAGACGGCTTCGGCGCCGCGCCGCAGGCGCAGCACGAACTCGCGGGGACGCTGCGCGGGCACCGGCGGCGCGACCGGGTTATCCCAGCTCTGCGCGGCGACGGCGGCCACGGCGGCGGGCCACGCGCTCGGCAGCCCGGCGGCCACACCCGGCGGGCCGGGCACCGTCGGCAGGCCGGGCGCCCCGGGCATGCCGGGCAGTGCCGCGGGGATCGCCGCCGGCGGGTCGATGTCGAAGTCGAACCTCCGGCCTGACGGGCTCGGCGTGATCGAGGCGTGCAGCACCGCGTTCGTCACCGTCTCGGAGACCAGCAGGCAGGCGAGGTCGGCCTGCTCCGGGTCCATGCCCCAGGAGGCGAACGTGCTCGCCGCGACGCGCCGCGCCTCGGAGACCATGATCGGCTCGGCGGGGAAGGTCCGCTCGGTCGAGGCGAGTTCCTCCGGCGACGAGCGGAGCACCAGGATCGCCATGTCGTCGTCGATGTCGCCGGGAACGGCGTTCTCGGCGGCCAGCGCCAGCGCGGCCGCTCCGCCGTCGGCCGCCCCGCTGCTCGCCGCGGCCAGGATCGCGTCCCGCAGCATCGCGACGGCCTCGGCTTCGGTGTAGTGCCCAGAGCCGTCTTCCCTGGTCCGGCGGTCGGTCAGCCCGTCGGTGTACAGCACGAGGGCGGCGCCGGGTGGCAGCTTGACGGTCTGCTCCTTGTAGGTGGGCAGCCCGCGGATACCCCGGCCGCGGACCCCGAGCAGCACGCCCTTGTGCCGCACCTCGAGCGGCCGGACCGCGCCGCCCGCGGCCATCAGCGGGGCGGCGTGGCCCGCGTTCGCGAAGGTCAGCTCCCGGGACCACGCGTCGTAGATCATGTAGATGCAGCTGACCGTGGGCGGGTCGCCGCCGGCCCCGGCCGGGGCCGTGGACCGGACCCACTCGTCCAGCTTGCGCATGATGTCCGCGGGCGACTTCTCGTCCTGGGCGTACGCGCGCAGCGCGGCGCGGAGTTGCCCCATGGTGGCCGCGGCCCGCGGGCCGCGCCCCTCCACGTCGCCGATGACCAGTCCGACCCGGCCGGCCGCGAGCGGGATGATGTCGTACCAGTCACCGCCGACCTGCGTCTGGATGCCCTGCCCCTGCGTCTCGAGCGGCTTGGCCGGCACGTACGTGAACGCGACCTCGAGCCCGTCGAGTTCGGGCACCTCCTGGGGCAGGAGGCTCTGCTGGAAGGCCAGCGCCGTCTGCCGCTCCGCCTCGAACAACATGGCGTTGTCGATGGCAACCGCCACCCGCGACGCGATCGCGCCGATCAGATCGCCGTCGGACAGGTCGTAGTGCGGGTCCGGGCGGTCGGTGAGCCGGGACAGCGCGAGCGCCATCACGCCGAGCAGTTCACCCCGCGCGCACAGCGGGGAGGCGAGCACCGAGGTCAGGCCCGCCTGGTCGGCCGCGGACATGGACTCCTCGCTCGGCGCCGGGTAGTACTCGGCGTGCAGGTCGGGGACCACGATCGTCTCGAGCCGTTCCATCGCCTGCTGCATGAAGTGGCCGGGCGGGTAGCTGATCGGCTCGCCGACCCCCGCCCAGGTACCGGGGGGCGATTCCCAGCCGCCGGCGTGCGTCATCACCCGCCTGATGAGCTTGTCGCCGCTGACGAGGTCGATGATGCAGTGGTCGGCGAACTGCGGGACGAGGATCTGGGCGACCTGCCGCAGCGTCGCGTCGAGCTCGAGCGAGCCGGCCAGCCGCTCGCCGATTCGCTCGAGCAGCCGCAGCCGGTCCTGCTCCCGCTGGGCGTCGCGGCGGCCGGACTCGGTGGCCAGGATCACCATGCCCTCGATGTCGCCCGACGGGTAGCGCAACGGGACGGCGAGCACCCGCAGGAACACCAGCGTCCGGTCGCCGCGAGACCCGGTGAACGTGCCCTCCCAGGACATCCCGCTCAGCACCTGCCTGGACAGCTCGGCGGCCTTGGGGAGGTCTCCGTCCGGGATGAACCCGAGCACGTGCAGCGGCTGGCCGGCGAAGCCGGCGGTGTCGCCGGGGAGCCGCAGCAGCCTGGCGACGTGCTCGTTGACGAACCGCACGTTGTTCTGCCGGTCAGTGACGATGACCCCGATCTGCGCCTGGCGCAGGACAAGCTCAGCCGGCAGGTACGGATCGAGCGCGCCCTCGTCCCAGCGCGTCATGGCCACGCTCCGGTCACTGAACTGATCCCTTGGTAACTCCCTGTACACAAAGACATGTGCGGCGACCTCGGCGGTCAAATCGGCCGGCGCCACCGCGGGCGGCCCATCCGCGTCCGCGGCGTCCGCGTCCGTGCCATTCGCTTCGCCGCACACCCGGACACCGCCTTCAACCGCCCCTATACACACCTCGCGTCCGGGTTGTATCCCGGCCCGCTTCAGTTTAAGCATCAGGACCGGATCACTTTGGACGTGCTCGGTAATCCGGGTCACAGTAGCCCGTACGTCCCCCGCGGCACCGCGAACGGCGTCGGTCATGGGCTCATCGGGCTTGGCCGTGAACGCAGTCGGCCGCGCGGAATCGAGCTCGTCCAGCCCCGGGATCACGTTGCCGTGCGGGCAGCGGTCGGGGCGGCCGAGCAGCTCGAAGATGCGCCGCTCCACGCTCTCGGACATGACGTGCTCCCACCGGCAGGCCTCGATGTGCACCTCTTCCCAGGGCAGCTTGATGACGCTGACCAGAAGGCACTCGGCGAGCCGGTGCTTGCGCATGACCCGCGTCGCCAGCATCCGGCCGGTGTCGCTGAGCGCGAGCTGCCGGTCATCCGCCAGGTGCAGCAGGCCGTCCCGTTCCATCCGCGCCACTGTCTGGCTGACCGTCGGCCCCGACTGGCACAGCCGCTCCGCGATCCGCGCGCGCAGCGGGACGATCCCCTCCTCCTCCAGTTCGTAAACGGTGCGGAGGTACATCTCCGTGGTGTCGATAAGCCCATGGGCAGTCACTGCGCTTCCTCCTGACAGTGATGCTACGCGCTCGCGCGACCACGGTTAGGCAACCTAAGGCGACAGCCGCTCGATGACCCAGCCGGCCGCGCCATCAGCGGAAACCGCGCGCCGGTAGCGCAGCCGGTCGTGCAGCCGGCTCGTCCGCGACTGCCAGAACTCGACCATGTCCGGCACGATCAGGTACCCGCCCCAGAAGTCCGGCATCGGCACCTCGGTCCCCTCCGGCCACCGCCGCGCCAGTTCGGCGAACCGGTCGTCGAGTTCGGCGCGCGATGACAGCACTCGCGACTGCCGCGACGCCCAGGCGCCGACCTGCGACCAGTGCGCGCGGGAGTGGTAGTACGGCTCGCTCTCCTCGGTCGTCAGCGGCCGGACGCTGCCCTCCACGGTCACCTGGCGGCCGAGCGCGTACCACGGGAAGAGCGCGCAGCAGCGCGGGTCCGCCGCGAGGTCCGTCCCCTTACGCGAGGTGCGGTTGGTGTAGAAGGTGAAGCCGGTGTCGTCATGGGCCTTGAGCAGCACGGTCCGCGCGTGCGGACGGTCCCCCACCGTGGCCAGCACCATCGCGTTGGGCTCCGGCAGCCCCGCCGCCGCGGCGTCGTCGAACCAGCGCGTGAACTGTTTCATCGGACAGGCGTCAAGCATCTCTGGAGTTAGCGTCTTGTCCATAAGTGACGATCTTTACATGTTGCCGGGCTACCGCAACCAACACTTGCGGCGGTTCAATGAAGCCGACGGTCCAGAGGTACATACCAATGTGCCAGCGCACCGTGCCAGAGACCCCCTACCGGGAGGAGAAAGGCGCTGATGCCTGACTTCAAGCCGGGTCTCGAAGGCGTCGTGGCCTTCGAGACCGAGATCGCCGAACCCGACAAGGAAGGCGGCTCGCTCCGTTACCGGGGCGTGGACATCGAGGAACTCGCCGGGCACGTCTCCTACGGCCACGTATGGGGGCTCCTCGTCGACAACTCCTTCACCCCGGGCCTGCCGCAGGCCGAGCCGTTCCCGCTGCCCGCGCGCACCGGGGACGTCCGCGTGGACGTGCAGAGCGCGGTCGCGACGCTCGCCCCCGCGTGGGGACTGCGCCCGCTGCTCGACATCGACGCCGCCCAGGCGCGCGACGACCTCGCGCGGGTCAGCGTGCAGATGCTGTCGTTCGTCGCCCAGTCGGCCCGCGGCGCGGACCTGCCCCCGGTCCCGCAGAGCCGGGTGGACGAGGCGAGCACCGCGGCCGAGGCCTTCATGGTCCGCTGGCGCGGCGAGCCCGACCCGAGGCACGTGAAGGCGGTGGACGCGTACTGGACCTCCGCCGCCGAGCACGGCATGAACGCCTCCACGTTCACCGCCCGGGTGATCGCCTCCACCGGCGCCGACGTCGCGGCCGCGATGTCCGGTGCGGTGGGCGCGCTGTCCGGCCCGCTGCACGGCGGCGCGCCGGCCCGGGTGCTGCACATGATCGAGGAGGTGGAGCGGACCGGCGACGCGGAGGGTTACGTCAAGGCGGTGCTCGACCGCGGGATGAGGCTGATGGGCTTCGGCCACCGGGTGTACCGGGCCGAGGACCCGCGCGCCCGGGTGCTGCGGCGCACCGCCAAGGAACTCGGCGCGCCCCGGTACGAGGTCGCCATCGCGCTGGAGAACGCGGCGCTGACCGAGCTCCGGGCGCGCAGGCCGGACCGGGTGCTGGAGACCAACGTCGAGTTCTGGGCGGCGATCGTGCTCGACTTCGCCCAGATCCCCGCGGAGATCACGTCCTCGATGTTCACCTGCGCCCGGACCGCGGGCTGGGCGGCGCACATCCTGGAGCAGAAGCTGACCAGCCGCCTCGTCCGCCCGTCCGCCCGCTACATCGGCCCAGGCGCCCGCCCGGTCCGCGACGTCCCTGGCGCAACTCAGGTGCTCAGCTAGCCTCCCGGGGGCAGTCCCTTCCGCATGGGGGACTCCCGCCCCCCATTCCCCCCGGCCCCCCGGCATGGGGAGCTCCGCACCCCCCATACCCCCGCGCCGAGAGGCAAGCCCCTCGGGCCGTGGCGGGATACGCTAGTCAAGTGACCAGCAGCATCACCATCCCCGGCGAGCTGAAGCCGCGGGACGGCAGGTTCGGCAGCGGCCCCACCAAGGTGCGGGCCGAGCAGGCTGCCGCGCTCGCCACCGCCCCGGAGCTCGGCACATCGCACCGTCAGCCGCCGGTGCGGGCGGTCGTGCGCCGGATCCGCGGCGGCCTGGCTGAGCTTTTCGGCCTTCCGAACGGGCACGTGGTGGCTCTCGGCAACGGAGGCACCACCGCGTTCTGGGACGCCGCCACGTTCGGCCTGATCAGCCGGCGGTCGCAGCACCTGTCGTTCGGCGAGTTCTCGGCGCGGTTCGCCGCGATCACGGCGCGCGCGCCGTGGCTGGAGGAGCCGTCGGTCATCGCGACGGAGCCAGGCACCCACCCGCTGCCGCGCGCGGAAGCGGGGGTGGACGCCTACGCGCTGACCCACAACGAGACCTCCACCGGGGTGTGCATGCCGGTCCGCCGCCCGGCCGGCGCGGACGACGGGTCGCTGGTGCTTGTGGACGCGACAAGCGCCGCCGGGGCGCTGCCGGTGGACCCGGCCGAGTTCGACGCGTACTACTTCGCCCCGCAGAAGGTCTTCGGCGCCGACGGCGGGCTGTGGCTCGCGCTGCTGTCCCCCGCCGCGCTCGAGCGGATCGGCGCGATCGCGGCGAGCGGCCGGTACATCCCCGAGTTCCTGTCGCTGCGGATCGCGGTGGAGAACTCCGTCAAGGACCAGACCTACAACACCCCGTCGGTGTCCACCCTGCTGCTGCTCGCCGCGCAGGTCGACTGGCTGCTTGAGCGAGGCGGCCTGGCGTGGGCACAGTCACGCACGGTACGTTCGGCTCAAATTCTCTACTCCTGGGCGCAGCAGTCAGCCTTCGCGGCACCGTTCGTGACCGACCCCGCGATGCGCTCCCCGGTGGTGGGCACCATCGACTTCAGCGCCGAGATCAGCGCCGACGCGGTGGCCGCTGTGCTCCGGCAGAACGGGATCGTGGACACCGAGTCGTACCGCAAGCTGGGCCGCAATCAGTTGCGGATCGGCATGTTCCCCGCGGTGGACCCCGAGGACGTGGCCGCGCTCACCGCCTGCATCGACTACGTGGCCGAGCGCCTCACGTTAGTGCGTGGCGGCGCCGACGATCACCACGGCCACGAGCAGCACGAGCACCGTGGGCAGCAGCCAGACCGGAACTCTATTCATGGAGCCAGCGTATGAGGCTATTCGTCGGCCTCGCGCCACCGCCCGCGGTCCTCGATGACCTGGACGCGGCGTGCGCGCCGCTGCGCCCGCTCCGCGACGACCTGCGCTGGACGAACCGCGCGGCGTGGCACATCACGCTCGCGTTCCTCGGCGAGGTGACCGACCTCAGCCTGACCCGGCTCCAGCCCCGGCTGGAACGAGCGGCGCGGCGGCACCACGCGGTCCCGCTGAGCCTGGCCGGCGCGGGAGCGTTCCCCAAGCCCGCCAGGGCGAACGTGCTGTGGACCGGGCTGACGGGCGACCGGCGCGGGCTGGCCGAGCTGGCGGCCTCTGTCGGCGCGGCGGCCCGCCGGGCCGGCGCCGTCCCGCCGGACGCCGGACGCCCGTTCGAGCCGCACCTGACGCTCGCCCGCTGCCGCGCGCCCGTCGACGTGCGCGGCCTGGTCGCCAGCCTGGAGGACTACCAGGGCCCGGAGTGGACCGCCGAAGAGATCTACCTCATCCGCAGCGTGCTCGGCGGCGACCCCCGCTACGAAACCGTCGGCACATGGAAACTCCGCCCCCCCGTGTAACAGCAGCCCGCCCCACTCCCCGGCCGCCCCCGCCCTGTTTTCTTGCTGTTATCAGGGCGCTTTTCCGGGCTCAGGACTGGCTCAGCTTTTCCAGGATCGGGGCGGCCGCGCGCAGGATCGTGCGCTCCTCGGGCGTCAGCTCCTGCAGCCGCTGCGTCAGCCAGGCCTCACGGCGGCGGCGCACCCGGTTCACCAGCGCGCGGCCCTCGGCGGTCACGGTGAGGATCACCTGGCGGCGGTCGGACGGGTGCGGTTCGCGCTGCACCAGGTTGCGCTCTTCGAGCACCGCGATCACGCGGGTCATGGACGGTGGCTGCACCTTCTCGTATTCGGCGAGCTCACCAGGGGTCATCGCCTGATTGCGCTCCAGTGCCGCGAGGGCGGCGAGCTGGATGTCTGACAGGACGGTTTCCGGCCCGCCAAGTCCAAGGCGCTCCACCCGGAGACGACGCGCGAGCCTGCTGATGGAAATCCGCAGCGCGGTCGCAAGTCCCGCATCCGATCGCGTACCTGCCTGAGGCATCCACCAAGTACATCATGCGCGGGCAGCCCGCATAAGACCGCGCGACCGAACTCTGCTAACCCGGGGGGACGCCCCCCCGGAACCCCCCGGCTGCCTGCCCGATCTGGCGATCGTATCGGGCAGGCGCTAGCGAGGCTAGCCTTGATGCGTGAGCCAGCACCAGCCGACCGGCCCCCGGGGACGGCGCCCGGCGCCGCCGCCGAAGGAGGCGGACGATCGCACGGTGACGGCCATCATCACGGCCGGGTGGGCGGTGGCCCTGGTGGTCGTGCTCGCCGCCCGCGACGCGCTACCCGCCGGGTCCAGGTGGTGGGTGTGGACCTGCGCGACAGGGCTGGTCATGGGGCTGTTCGGGCTCTGGTACGTGCCCGTGCTCAAGCGCCGCAGGACCCGCGCCGCCGCGCGGCGCGATCAGCCTTCAGAACCGGATTCCGGGTACGTGTCCCGGGACAGCGGCTCGAAGACGGTCTCCTCGACCGAGACGCCGGGCAGTTCCACCAAGTCGTAGCCGAACTCGTCGATGACCGGGGCGGCCATCTGCGCCGCCGCGCCGGTCCCAGCCGCCTCGGAATGGGCGCCGCAGCCGTGATCCGCCGAGACCACCCGGCCGTCGTCGGGTGCGAAGGCGTTGCCGCAGGCACCGAACAGGCGGCCGAGCCCGCCGCTGAGCGGGACGAAGAATCCGCAGCTCACGCACTGTGCGGGAGCGGCGCGGGACAGCGGCGTCCGAGGGCCGTGGTCGCTTTCATACCACCGCTCCGCGGTGTCGTCGCGGCCGAAGGCCGACAGCACGCGGGTCCGCCCCGGGGCGGGCAGCTCGGCCGGCTCCTGCGGCCCCGCCTCGGCGTTTTCCGCGTCCGTCCGGGGCGCGAACCAGTCGGTCACCGGGTCATCGCCCTCGAGGACCGCCAGCGGGACCAAGCGCTCGTCGTCCGCGCTGGCCGGCAGCAGGTCGCCGATGCCGACGTCACCGGGGCGCAACCGGTCCTGCCATGGCACCCACGCCGGCGCTAGCAAGGCGTCGGGGCCGGGCAGCAGCACGGTCTCGTCCACCGTGACGACCTTTGACCTGGGCGCGCGCGCCACCGTGACGGCCCAGCGCCAGCCCGCGTAGGCGGCGTCGGCGCACTCGAACAGGTGCGTGACGACGCGATCGCCGGCGGCCTCGACGCCGATGTGCTCGCCGATCGCGTCCTGGCTGATCCCCGCGTCGTCGACCAGCGCCTTCCTGGCCAGGTCAACGGCCTCCGCGCAGATCTGGTCCGGTTCCTTGGCGCGGCTTCTGACCGTGCTTACGACTGCCAATTCTCGCTCCTGTCGCGGTGCGCCGCGAGGGCCGGCCCGCAGGTCTTTCCCCCTTGGGGCTCGTCGCAGTGCCGCAGACCAAGAATACTGGGTACGTGCGGTTGTCCGATGCGCTGCGGCGAGCTGAAGACGCGGCCCTCGCGACGGGCCGCGCGGTCAGATCTGGTACCCAGGCCAGCGCCAGGGCAACCCGCGGGACCGGGCGCTTCGTGCACCGGATCACCGGCGCCCAGGGCGCGGGCCGTACCGGCCTCGCCACGCTCATCGAGACAACGGCGGTCAGCGGCGCCGCCGACGCCTTCGTGACGGTGGCGCTGGCGGGGACGATCTTCTTCAGCACGTCACTCGACCAGGCGCGCGGCCGTGTCGTGCTCTTCCTGATCATCACGATGGCGCCGTTCGCGCTGCTCGCGCCGTTCATCGGGCCGGCGCTTGACCGGATACAGCAGGGCCGCCGGTTCGTGTTCGCCGGCACGATGCTGGCCCGCGGCCTGCTGTGCTACGCCATGTCGGCGAACGTCGCCAGCTCGGTGACGCTGCTGCCCGCCGCGTTCGGCATCCTCGTGCTGCAGAAGGCTGGTGGCGTTGTCAAGGCGTCGGTCACGCCCCGGCTGCTGCCCGCCGAGACCACCCTGGTGCGGGTCAACGCGCGCTCCGGGCTGATCTCCCTCGCCGCCTCCACGGTGGCGGCCGTCCTCGCCGCCGGCGTCCAGCTGTCGGGCGGCGCCGCCTGGACATTGCGGGTCGGCACGCTGATCTACCTGGCCGCGATGATCCTCGCGCTGCGGCTTCCCGAGCAGATCGACGTGCCCCCGGCGGAAGCGCGGGATGAGCAAGCCCGGCGCTCGTCCCCGGACGCCGGTCCGCGGCAGGCCCCTGGCACCGTCCCGCGCGAGGCACCCCCGCCCGGGCCGCGCGGGACGACTGTCCCGGGCCCGCGCCCGGATCGGTCGCGCCGCACGCTGCCGCTCGAACCCGGCGCGCTGCCGCCCGCCAACGGTCAGGGCCCTGGCCACGACCGTGGCCAGGGTGGCCGCGGTCGATGGCGCACCCTCGGCAACGTCGGCCCCGTGGTCGGCGAGGCGATGGCCATCAACGCGGTGCTGCGCGCCTTCTCCGGCTACATCCTGTTCCTGCTGGCGTTCCTGCTGCGCAGCCTGGAGTTCGGCGCGCCGAACCACCCCGTGTCGCACAACTTCGCGCTCGGCGCCCTGGCCGTCGGCCTGTCGGCGGGCAGCCTCGCGTCGATGGTGATCGGCTCGTTCTTCCGCGGCCGCGCCCCGCAGCTGATCATGTTCACCGTGCTCGCCATCGCACCGGTGGCCGCGATCGCATGCGCGTGGTCGTTCGGCCTGTGGGCGGCCGTGGCGGTCGAGTTCGCCGCGATCTTCTGCGCCAGCCTGGCCAAGCTCGGCCAGGACTCTATCGTGCAGCGGGAGATCGGTGACGAGATCAGGTCGTCCACGTTCTCGGTCTCCGAGACGCTCAACCAGGTGGCCAACGTGGCGGGCGGGCTTGCGGGCGTGCTGGTGTCGATGCTGAACAACGGGCAGGCGGGCCTGTCCATCGCGGCGGCCGGCCTGGTCTTCGCGCTCTTCGTGCTCATCGCCAGGCGCCGCCAGCGGGTGCGCCAGGCCGCCAGGGCCATGCGGCCCCAGCCCGCCAGTTCCCGCTAGGGCTCCAGGTCACCCGCCACAGCGCGCAGCAAGCTAGCGATCTGCTTGGCTTCCTTGGGATCCGGGTGCTTGCCGCGCCGGTAGTCGTCGGAGATGCCGTCGAGCAGCTTCATGAGGTCCTCGATGATCGGGATCATCTCGTCGGGCTTCTTGCGGGGGTGCTTGGCGGCCGCGACGGTCGGCGGCGCCTCGAGAAGACGCACCTGGAGCGCTTGCGCGCCCTTGCGTCCTTCCACCACGCCGAACTCGACTCGCTGTCCCTTCGCGAGCGCGGTCGTCCCCGCCGGCAACGCGGAAGAATGCACGAAAACCTCGCCCCCGTCATCGCGGGCGAGGAAGCCGAACCCCTTTTCGGCGTCATACCACTTGACCTTGCCGGTAGGCACGAGCAAGACCTCACGTCGTTAGGAACTGATCACCCGGCGGCCATGGTCGCCAGCCAGATGTTATTGGCGGTTTCTAGGCTATCGGTACCGCGAGGGTAATGGCAGCAGGGTTATCGTGCTCTGGGCGGCGCCGTGACACACCCCTCGGGGGTCACGGCCTCACACGTTCGGATGGTGCTGGGACGGGATCGCGTGCGAGGCCGTGAGTTCATCGGCGGATCTTGTTGCCCCCCGTTTCAAGATCGCAGTACGGCTATACCCAGGGGTTATGCGAGGAAACCTGCGCCGAAACGCGGAACGGCCCGGGTTGCCCAGGGCCGTTCGCGTGGTGCTTGGCAGGACGCGGACTCAGAAGTCCATGTCGCCGCCGCCGGGGGCAGCGGGCGCCTTCTCCTTCTCCGGCTTCTCCGCGATCACTGCCTCGGTGGTGAGGAACAGGCCGGCGATGGACGCCGCGTTCTGCAGGGCGGAACGGGTGACCTTCGCCGGGTCGATGATCCCGGCCTTGAACATGTCGACATACTCGCCGGTGGAAGCGTCCAGGCCCTGGCCCGCGGGCAGGGTCTTGACCTTCTCGACCACCACGCCGCCCTCGAGGCCCGCGTTGACCGCGATCTGCTTGAGCGGCTCCTCCAGGGCGCGGCGCACGATCGCGGCGCCGGTCACCTCGTCGCCGGCCAGCTCCAGCTTGTCGAAGGCGTTCTTCGCAGCCTGCAGCAGCGCGACGCCGCCGCCGGGCACGACACCCTCCTCGACCGCGGCCTTCGCGTTGCGCACCGCGTCCTCGATGCGGTGCTTGCGCTCCTTCAGCTCGACCTCGGTCGCCGCGCCCGCCTTGATGACGGCCACGCCGCCGACCAGCTTGGCCAGCCGCTCCTGCAGCTTCTCGCGGTCGTAGTCCGAGTCCGTGTTGTCGATCTCGGTGCGGATCTGGTTGACCCGGCCAGCGATCTGGTCCGCGTCACCAGCGCCGTCGACGATCGTGGTCTCGTCCTTGGTCACGACGACCTTGCGCGCCCGGCCGAGCACGTCCAGGTCGACGCTGTCCAGCTTGAGGCCGACCTCTTCGCTGATGACCTGGCCACCGGTCAGGATGGCGATGTCACCGAGCATGGCCTTGCGCCGGTCGCCGAAGCCGGGCGCCTTCACCGCGACGGACCTGAACAGCCCGCGCATCTTGTTGACGACCAGGGTGGCCAGCGCCTCGCCCTCGACGTCCTCGGCGATGATGGCCAGCGGCTTGCCGGACTGCACGACCTTGTCGAGCAGCGGCAGCAG